>Ga0307516_10000134_pt1 | contig 88143 bp, 127 predicted proteins | sample 19_EM_MG_FD_203310 | JGI IMG/M metagenome (GOLD analysis project Ga0307516, IMG submission 203310) | Populus trichocarpa ectomycorrhiza microbial communities from riparian zone in the Pacific Northwest, United States - 19_EM | ecosystem: Host-associated > Plants > Roots > Unclassified | place... | reverse complement strand
CTCAAATACAGTTTTTATTATGCCACCGCTGCCTCTTAACAGGTGGAAGGGGAAGACTCGAACACGAGGGAAGTTCAAAGACAGTGATCCAAGCCAGAACGAAAACCACCACCTAAGGCAGGGAGGCCCCGATCCAGCGAAGGTGTCTGGGCCGGTTGTCATCATTGTCATGACCGCCGTCTGGGCTCGGTTGTCATCACCATCCCGCCCTCCGCCGCTGTCAGCGACCTTTTTTTTTTTGTCATCAACCAACCCCCCGCCGGATTGGTCGGATTGGTACAGTATTTGTGGTAGGTATCGTCTGTATCCACCCGAACACAGTCAATGTCGATCTATCGAGCGGCCGTGGGAATCCAGCGTGGGCAGACGCAACGTCGACTGTGAGGACATGGGCGCATCTCACTCGAAACCTCACGATGACAAGGTGTTTTACAACGAGACTCCAATCCAGGTGCGCCAATCGCTTTTCGTTCGCGCATGCCACAAACCAACTCGGTCGCCGGCAGTTCTCTCAAGAAGTGATTGAACACTTGCAAGAAAGCGCGGGATCCCCAGGCACCTCCCCCGAGCGACAGTCGACTCTAGATGGACACATAAGGACAAGGATCAACGCAGAACTTGGACGGTTGCGTGAAGAGGAGAGGGTGGTTCGGGAACAAATAGAGGTTGCACTGGAAAAGGAGAACCTCACCAGGGAGAGAACTGGGACGGATGACGAGACAGAAGGTGGAGCTAACAGCAGCTCGTCCGTACAAGGCGCCTTGGATGAAGTGCAGAAGAGGGTTAACCGGTTTCATGCCAAACGAGACCTCGGTGGCTACCCGCTCGTGAGTGAGTCGAGCCAAAAGCTTATTGATTGCTACAGGTGGGCGTTTGCATCCGAGTTGAATTCGACACTTATTGCGGTGTGTTCGAATGCGCTCTCCCGCTCAGATCCCGCCACAAGGCTCCGCTGGATTGTTGGCGCGAGGTCGACGCGTTCAAGTTAGCGGTGGCAACGGAAGAACAGGTGAGCTTTCGATGTTTGACCACACAACCGCGAACACACGCTGAGGCGAGTTTCTCAGAAATATGTCAGTTCGTTGCAACAGTAGATAATCATCCCGGTCAGCGGATTGTAATATCGCAAGCGTAGCCCATGATGAATCTGCAAAACCGCCCCTCATGACCTCATCAGCACCGAACGACCTATGACGAGGCCCGAGCCACCTGAACGGATACAGCGGAATACCAAGGACGCGGACCATTTACTGTCCAATCGTCCTCCGATTGGGGGAGTGGGCACTTGCGGTCCCCGGTACACGTCGGGAGGGAGGATGATGGAGAGGCGAACGCTTTGGTCTCGTGTTCCCTTTTGTAGTATGGTGTGATGTATGACAGGAGGACGTGGTAAGATGGAACCAGGAATGATAAGGGGAAGGGATAACGGACGGCTTCTTTGGATTTCGCTTCCTTCCTCCGATGATCCTCCTGCACTGGGAATAACGAACATCGATTGCAGCTACTGCGAGCCCGCCTGCGATTGAGGCTATCGGATGGCTGTAGGGTCGTTGCTGTTGGCCGGTTGGATGTGATACGTAGTGGGTGGTGAGAAAACTTTGTCAGCACGGTGGGGATGGGGGGTCAACGGACGAATGGCATGCCGACACGTGATCAGGTTTGTTCCGATCCGAGTCGACGTGGTGCTCTCTGGTAAGTACTTAAAGCCAATCCGACCCAGTTCCAGCCAACACAACTGTTGGCCTCGGCATGGACCACCCTTGGACGCTGACACCTCACCAAATCCTGGGTCACTTCCAAGTCGACCTCACCACTGGTCTTTCACGTTCCCAAGTCGCAAAGCACACCGAAATCTACGGCGCAAATGGTACATACCCTTCTTTTCCTATCTGTCATTGCAAGGAAAACCAACCCTTACGACTCCCCAGAGCTCCCCGATGATCCCCCAACCCCTTTGTGGGTGTTGGTACTCGAACAATTCAAGGATCAACTCGTCCTCATATTACTCGCATCTGCCCTCGTCTCCTTCATTCTCGCTCTCATCGAAACGCAGGAAGGTGGTTCTCTTCTCGGCGCATTCGTCGAGCCCCTGGTAATCCTCCTCATCCTCATCGCGAACGCAACCGTTGGTGTCGTCCAGGAGGCGAACGCAGAGAAAGCGATAGATGTATGCGCCTGCTCTCTCTTCTTTTACGTTCTGCCTTCATTCACCTCAACCATCCACGCCCGCAGGCTCTCAAGGAATACTCCCCCGACGAAGCGAAAGTCTTTCGAGCCGGCCAAATTGCCCGCGTCCATGCCTCCGAGCTCGTCCCAGGCGATATAATCTCCGTTTCTGTTGGCGATAGAATCCCTGCCGACTGCCGACTGCTCTCCATCTCTTCCAGTAGCTTCCGCGTTGATCAGGCGATACTCACCGGGGAAAGCGAAAGCGTGCGCAAGACAGCGGACGTCGTTCCAGACATTAAAGCCGTAAAGCAAGACATGACAAACCTCTTGTTCTCTGTCCGTCCCTCTCTCCTCTTCACTGCAACCAACCCGTTCACTTTCTCTCACCTAGGGGACTACTGTTGTGAACGGCAATGCCCAGGCCATCGTGGTCTTTACTGGTCAGAAGACAGCCATCGGCGATATCCACAAATCAATCTCATCCCAAATCAACGAGAAGACCCCCCTTAAACGCAAGTTGGACGACTTTGGTGACATGCTCGCTAAAGTGATCAGCGTCATCTGCATCCTCGTCTGGGTCGTCAACTTCAGAAACTTTTGGGATCCAACCCACCGAGGTGCGGTCCATGGCGCTATCTACTACTTCAAGATCGCCGTGGCACTTGCTGTCGCCGCCATCCCAGAGGGTCTCGCTGCCGTAATCACCGCATGCCTTGCCCTCGGAACCAAAAAGATGGCCCAGAAGAACGCAATCGTTAGGAATCTCCCAAGTGTCGAGACCCTTGGTTGTACGAACGTAATCTGCTCCGACAAAACGGGGACTTTGACCACCGGCCAGATGAGCGTCTCCCGGGTTTGTGCAACCAGGAGCTTTGCCACATTCCATATTTCTAACGATCCCTTTTCAACAGCTCTTCGTGGTCGAAAACAACACACCCAAGGAGTACCTTGTTGAAGGGACCACCTTTGCACCCCATGGGTTGGTTACATCTCTTGATGGCCAGGAGGTCGATGCTGAGCTCCGTTCAGAGCCCATCCAACGTCTAGCTGAAATCAGTGCCCTCTGTAATGACGCGAAAATCGTTTTTAATTCAGTAAGGCGCTCTACACTGCTCTCCGCGACACCGCTTCACGCGCTGATCTATCCATGAAGGACCGTAACCTTTATACGAACGTTGGAGAACCCACGGAAGCAGCTCTGAAGGTCCTCGTGGAGAAGCTACCCTGCATGCCTCCCGATCTTAACCAAAACTTGTCCTCGATGCCGCCTTCTGAACGGGCAAGCGCGGTCAACGATTATTTGGAGACTCGCTTCCCCCGACTCTTGACCTTCGAATTCTCCCACGACCGGAAGATGATGTCTGTGTTGGTTAACACTGGGAACCCTGGTGCTTTATTTGCCAAAGGGGCCCCAGAGTCTATACTTGATCGGTGCACTTCTGTGCTCGTTCCCGGGGGTGGCCTGTTTCCGATGACAACAGCCCTTCGATCTACCATCATGGACAAAACACTTTCCTACGCATCCCAAGGACTTCGTACTCTTGCCATGGCTTACACGGATGTCCAGGATGTCAACTCGGCGCACTACCAATGTCCGGATACCAAAGGCTACGCTCAATTTGAGCGTGACCTCACCTTCGTCTCGATTGTTGGAATGCTGGACCCACCTCGACCTGAGGTGAAACTTGCGGTTGAAAATTGCAAAGCGGCCGGCATTCGAGTGATCTGTATAACTGGAGATAACAAAGGCACTGCGGAGACGATCTGTCGCCAGATTGGCATCTTAGAAGAGGATGAAGATCTGACGGGAAAGAGCTACACAGGCCGTGACTTTGATGAGTTGAGTTACGGAGACAAGATCAAGGCGGTCACTACTGCAAGCGTATTCAGCCGTGCCGAACCAGGCCACAAGAGCCAATTGGTTGACCTCCTCCAATCACTGGGCATGGTTGTGGCCATGGTACGCCACACGTTTACGGTATTAGGGTGCTCACTCAGTCTATTCGATAGACTGGCGATGGCGTCAACGACGCTCCTGCACTAAAAAAGGCAGACATAGGAGTTGCAATGGGCAGCGGAACAGATGTCGCAAAGCTTGCGGCTGACATGGTCCTCGCAGATTCAAATTTTGCGACCATCGAGAAGGCCGTTGAGGAAGGACGTTTGATTTACAACAACACTAAACAATTTATCCGATATCTCAGTGAGTCCACACCCCCTTCGCTTCGTGCCCGAGGATCTGATCACACCCCACAGTTTCATCAAATATCGGAGAGGTTGTCAGGTTAGCGATCAACACTTGGGTTCGTCGACGTTGGATCTCTGATACTTCCTTTTATAGTATATTCTTGACCGTCCTTCTCGGAATGCCTGAAGCACTTATACCCGTGCAACTCTTGTGGGTAAACTTGGTCACGGACAGCCTCCCTGCGACCGCTCTCGGGTTCAATCCTGCCGATCATTCGATCATGCGCGTTCCCCCAAGGAACGGTCGGGAACCGTTGGTTGGGAAGTGGCTATTCGTCCGATACCTTCTCGTCGGCACGTATGTTGGTTGTGCAACGGTTTTCGGATACGCGTGGTGGTTCCTTTGGTACGGCGGCGGGCCGCAGATCACCTTTTACCAGCTGGTGAGGTCTTGGACATTTCCGGTTCCCTCGATTACTGACCAATTACATCAAATACCTTTAGACACACTTTCACCAATGTCCTTCGCTTTTCCCAGAAGTCGGCTGTGAGATGTTCACGAACGAGATGTCCCGGACCGCAACCACTATGAGCCTTTCAATCCTCGTCACTGTGGAAATGTTCAACGCTATGAACTCGCTGTCGGAAAACGAGAGCCTATTAAGATTCCCAGTATGGAAAAATCCATTCCTGGTTGCCTCCATAGTGCTCAGTATGGTATTGCACTGCGGAATTCTGTATATTCCGTTGTTCACGGCAAGTTGGCCTAAGGTTCTGTATTTCCTCGTTTCTGACCCCCACTACAGGAAGTGTTCGCCATTGCACCACTCAATTGGGTGGAATGGAAAGCCGTATTGTACCTGAGCGGGCCGGTCCTCGTGCTGGACGAAGCACTCAAGTTCATTTCCGTCCGTATGAACGCATACCTCCCTCCTCTCTTGACTGACTATTCCTCTCAGGTTACTTTCATTGAACCCCCCGCTCATAAGTTGAAGGTAGATTGACGTGATCGGGCCTGTAATCTGCATCGTGTAGCTGTGAATACGATCATATACCTGTGTGCACGACTCGACTTTATTAATGCTGCATGAGGTTTTCTGATACAATGTGCTGGTAAAGGTGGACGAAAACGTACGGGGAAGGTGAATAGCAAAAAAGAATGGGGTGGGTGATAAAACGAGAACTGGGGATGAGGACAGATCATGAATACTAGTCCCGCGACGGTCCCCCTCTACCTCTTTCTGAATCCCAACATGCCGGCACTGCTTCTTCTAGACCTCAGCTCTATCCTTGCCAACTCTTCTTCCCAGTCCCGAACATGATCTAATGAAATCGGCTGCAGGATAATGTAGTTGTTGCCGTCATGATGGACGACAGTGCGGGTTTTCGCCGGGGCATGTGGGTCCCGTAATGCTGGCCGCGCAGAGGATGCTTTCATGGGGGGCGGAGATGTGGGAGGGAAGATACGGCCGTTAGGATCGATGCTCTTTTCCTTGAGCTCGAATTTGGAGTGGAAAGGGAGGTTGGATGTATCTCTAGGGCCCGCAGATGTATGCGGCCTGCGCGGGGGCTTCGTACGGAGTCGGCCAACTGGGGGAGGAGAGGGTTCTGTCGGTTTCGGGGTAGCGAGTGCAGAAGCCCCCGATTGAGAACGGGGGATATGTGGCCCGGAGCTGTGCGTACGATGAGGGGACCTGGACTTGGATCGTAGGGGACCAGCCTTGTCTTTGGACTTGGTGGAAGCAACCTGTCGCTCAGAGCGGTTGGTGGAAACAATGATCACCTCACGCTCTGTGATTTCGATGGTCTCAGGACCGGTCTGAGGGGAGAAAACACACAACTGGGGTTTACATGTTAGGAAAACGCAGAAAACTAGCGGGGTCGGTGGCCACTCACACGGAGGTGTATGTAGAATTTGACGGTTACAAGGTCAGAGCTCATCGTCTCACCAATAGTCCAACTATGTCGTTTCCTCAGGGGCCACTGAGCGGTGATTGTCTTGGAGAGCATACCAGTAGGATCAAGTGAAAATCCAGGTGTCTCTGACGTCACAATTGTGGTCGATGCAGACTTGGAAGAAGACTGGTCAACGAGAGAAGCAAAACTTTCGGTGGAGACGTCGGGGGGAGTGGGCGATGGGGTGTGGGTAGACATGTTATCAGCTGGGAGGCGAAGGTCAAGACGACGTTCAATAGACATGGTAGCTGAACGGATAGAGAAGGAAGGGTCGATTGGCTGGAGCCGAAGGAAAGTGGAGACAAGATCGCCAGGCCCGATGGGAGAGGAAGGAGGGGGAGTGGAAAATGTACAGTGGTATATCGGGAGGCGGGACTTGGGCGATTGGACTGGAAATGGTGCGGGAGGGGGGGGGATTGAGGGCGAATAAGGGGGGGTATCGTAACGAAGGAGAGGCAGCTCGAAGTGCCTAACGAGGCGGTTGCCAACGCCGAAGATGGGGAGGTGTTCGAGCACGGCTTCGACACGCCAGTAAGCCCTGTATTCCTGGAAGAGAGTGGTGGTGAGACCTGGGGTATCTGGGGGGATGATTATCTTGAAGGGGTATTCGCCATCGGGGACCTCCGCGGAGGCTGAGGTGGGAGACTTTTCCCATAGGACGAGCGTTTGGCCCACGACGACATTGGTGGCTATGACGTTGACGCGACCCAATCGAGACTCGTAACATCTGACGGCTACGGAGAGAGCCTTGGCTGCGAGAGGTTTGAGTGCCCCCTCGTGTTTGACCTTGACAACTGGACAAGCGTGAGTAAATGGGAAAATAAAAATAGCGCGGGAGACGGACAGCCTTGGACTGTGCAGGGCGTGAGGGCGAGATAGCCAGAGTAGGAGAAATATCGTGAACCGGTATTTCCGTGGGCAGAATGGATAGAGAGAAGGACCATGCTACATAGGAGGAGGGAGAGAGGGAGAGAGAGGGAGAGAGGAAGAGAGGAAGCAAGAATTCCAATCCATCTTCTCCCGGTCCCTCCTCACCTTCTACATCAACGACCACCACCATGTCTCGTCATTCAAGCTTATACGTCCCGTTCCTCATAGCAGGCATGATATTCACAGTCCGTCCCACCGCCACCCTTCCTCTTCTCTAGCCCTCACTCTCCCCAGGGATCCTGCAACTCGCTCTGGTCCAAGTACCAGGACCTCCAGTGCGTCGAGGACTGCGACACGAACCACCCCGTGTTTTACGAGCAGCCCGTCTGGCAGACCCTACAGATGTTCGGCACGTATTTTCTCCTCCATTTCCCCACATTCTTGCCTCTGACCGACCATCCGTTGCAAAACAGCCGGCGAGATGTTATGCAAGTATCACATCGCCCTCGTGTACACTTCTCGGCTGATTGTTCCTCCTCTCCATTCAAGGCCTCTTACCCGTCTTGTACACTTTCCTTCGATCGCTCCGCCACCCTTCCTCTCCCCAAATTCAGGATGACCACCCTATTACTAAACTGCAGCCTCTTGCTGGCTGGCGTTGCACCCTCCTTTGGCTCCCCGCGCTGTGCGATCTGACAGGAACCACCGTATGTTCAAATCCCACGTCTCTTGATGGCCCTCCCTCATTTTCTCACCAGTTGATGAACATCGGCCTTCTCTACACACCAGTCTCAATTTATCAGATGACCCGTGGCTCTCTTGTTCTATTTGTCGGCATTCTTAGTGTCTTATTCCTCCACCGCCATCTTTGGTTATATCAGTTCCGTCCCTTCCCCAACAGCTCAACCCTCGACCCTTCCCGCTGACCAGCCCACAGATGGTTTTCCCTCTTTACTGTTATAATAGGTGTATCTTTCGTCGGCTTCAGCGGTTCTCTCGTCAAGGATGTCGTGAAGAACGACCTAATGACCTTCCTAGACCCTAATACAGCCGAGACCTCCGAGCCCACCAAGGTTGTCCTCGGTAAGTCTAATCCAACCAAGCTCTCAGCCCACCTTCCTGAGTTAGTGCAGGCATCTTCTTCGTCCTGTTCGCTCAGCTCTTGTCAGTAGTCCCCTCGTCTCTCAGCACCTGTTCCCATCCCTCATGCCTCCAACATTAGCACTGCAACCCAGTTCGTCGTCGAAGAAAAGATCATGGCAAAGTACTCTATCACCCCCCTTTACGCCGTCGGTCTCGAAGGTCTCTTCGGGGCAACCACCATCATTGTCTTCATGCCCTTCATGGCCACATGGGCTTCCCGTTCTGCCTTCTTCGACCTCCCCCGTGGCTGGCATCAGATGATTGGAAACCCGACTGTGTTGTGGTCTGGGATCGTCATCGCATTAAGCATTGCCTTTTTCAACTTCTTCGGTCTCAGTGTTACCAGGCACGTCTCCGCAAGTTCCAGGTCCCTTACCGTGCGTCCGCTTTCTCCTCTCCTTCGTTCCCATCTCATTCCACTAGGATACTTGTCGCACGTTGAGCATTTGGCTCGTCAGCCTTGGCCTCGGGTGGGAAAAGTTCGTGTTCCCTGTCTCACTTCTCCAGGTCGCCGGTTTCGGTCTATTGGTGTACGTCTTCCGTTTGTGACCTCTGCAAAATAATGCCTGATCTTGTATGATTGCCGTCTCTAGCTATGGAACGGTACGCGCAACGGCTCTCCGACGACGTGTTCACGCTGACAACACCTTCCAAAGCTCATGTTTAATGATATAGTCGCCCCGTTGTCGTTCCTGCTTAGAGGTGACCCCCCTGCTTCTGCCTTCTCCTTGCCAGAGACAGATCCAGAGTCCAGGGCCCTTCTTCAAGATGACGTACTCGACGAGACCGCTAGGCTTCCTGCGGACCTTGGCCAGTCCGGTTTTGATGTTTTACCAGATAGGGAACGCCGCTGATTAGGTGCGAAGAGGGGGTCTAGTTTCCTTGAATAGTTTGTTCCGGTAGTTTGGTCACATCGTATTCTTGTGCATTTGCTTTAATTCCATCACACCGTGATCCAGACAACTGCTCTATCTTTTACCAGCCCTGGGAGCGCGATTGCGGACGGCGAAGAGGTCGGACCGCGTCGTCAGCGGTGCGCAGCCCACCATCTCTAACATTAACGCGGCCCGTTGTATGTCCCCTGCGGTAAGCGGAGATAGCATTCCCTCGCTCTTCCCGTCGTAAAAGCGAAGATTTGGCGAGGTATAAAGCTTGAGAGCGTGTTGAGCCAGGGGAAAACCACCTGCATCACACCCCTGGACTTCTCGTCGTACACCCACTCACAACTACCCCCGCCTCAACATGGATGTCCAGGTCGTTACACGTTTTCTCCCGTTTCCTTTGAGCCACACCTCACACTACCGACTTTTTTTTAGACCCTACGACCATTCCCGCCGTTGTCCACCATTCAGAGTTTCATCGTAGACGAGAAATTGGGCAACTGCGTCCCGGTCTTCGTTGAGCTTCCCGCAGACCTACTGACCCCATGCGCCGCCTACCTCCGGATCGCGAAGGACTCAAAGTACAGCTTCTTGTTGGAATCCGTCGCCTCCAGCCACGCCGACCGTTACTGCTTCATCGGCGCAGGTAAATCCCTTTTCATCCCTCGTGATCCGGAGCCCATCTCACTCCCCGCCCAGATCCCTTCAAGGTCATCAAGACTGGCCCTGGACATGAGATCACTGGCGACCCCATGCGAATTCTCGAGCAAGAACTCAATAATTACAGATATGTCAAGATCCCGGAGGTTCCGACATTCACTGGAGGAGCGATCGGTTACGTCTCCTACGATTCCGTCCAACACTTTGAGCCCAAGACTGCCCGGCCACTCAAAGATACCCTCCAGATACCGGAGGCGGTCTTCATGTTTATCGACACACTTCTAATCTACGACAACGTGTATCAAACGCTCAAGGTCGTCTCACACGTCTTCTGCCCCGACAACACCCCTACGGACAACCTCGCATTTATCTACAACACTGCAGTTGCCAAAGTTCGCCGCTTAGCCAAGGTCATCCTTAGCCCTATCACTCCTGAGGTCCCCCAACCCCCCATCAGGCTCGGACACGAAGCGGTCTCTAATGTCGGACAGAGTGGATACGAGGGTTTCGTCACTCACCTCAAGAAGCGCATCGTCGCAGGGGACATCATCCAGGCCGTCCCTTCACAACGTTTGACTCGCACCACCGACCTCCACCCCTTCAACGCGTACAGGCGTTTGAGGCAGGTCAACCCCAGTCCTTACATGTTCTACCTCGACTGCGGCGAGTGTCAGATTGTCGGTTCTAGCCCCGAAACTCTGTGCAAAGTCGACGGTGGTAAGGTATATAACCACGCGATTGCGGGTACAATCAAAAGAGGACGTACCAAAGAAGGTGTGCCATTATTACCGCCGTTCTCTCAAGGCAGCCGTTTGCTCATCCGGCCGTCGTAGAGGACGAGGGGTTCGCAGCCGAATTATTGGCGTCGGAGAAAGATCGTGCTGAACACATCATGTTGGTTGACCTCGCCAGGAACGACGTCAACCGTTCGTGTCAGCCAACAACGGTAAAGGTGGATCACTTGATGACTGTTGAGAAGTTCAGTCACGTCCAACACTTGACCTCCCAAGTAACTGGGTTGCTTCGGGAAGACAAGACCAGGTAATCAGCCACGCGGCCACTCGTACAGTGTACACGGTGGGCTGACCAAGAACGGACAGGTTCGACGCTTTCCGTTCCATCTTCCCCGCTGGAACGGTGTCAGGAGCTCCAAAGATCAAAGCCATTGAGCTGATCTACGAGTTGGAACAGGAACGTCGAGGAGTTTACGCTGGCGCCGTGGGCCACTTTGACTTTTCCAACATGGACATGGACACTTGCATTGCCATCAGAACCATGGTGTTCAAGGAAGGAAAGGTCTACTTGCAAGCTGGTGGCGGAATCGTCTTTGACAGTGTCGAGTATGATGAGTACATGGAGACCATCAACAAACTGAAAGGAAACGTCAGGGCGTTAGAGGCCGCCGAAGGTAAGCAGTTGCCACCGTCCAGGCTCCATTTCAAGCACTGACCCCATCTCACTCAGAATTCTGGTACAACATCCAGAACCCTTCCTCCCCCTTATGAATTTCAGTCACCGCGCGTCGACAAGATCGAACTTTTTCTGCCAGGGGTAGTGTAGGCTATTAGGCACTGACGGCATTTAGCATCTAATTGTGTATATACTGGTATTGTTATTATTACGACACACCATAAGATTTGGCTACCCTCCGACCCCTCAGCTTGTCCTGGATGGCCTTCTCGCGCTCCCTAAGTGCCACACCTTCCCGACCGGCGACGCTTAACACCCCAGCAACCAACTCCGCTGTCCGTGTACTCTCGTCATTTGCCGGGATGGGATACATTACGACCCGAGGATCCACATTTGAATCAACAACGCCGATGGTGGGAACATGCTCGATAGCACACTCACGGATGGCGTGAATGTTAGCGATGGGGTTGAGGAACACGACAAGGTCGGGGACAACACGGCCATTCTTGACGACTTCAGGACCGAACATCTCGAGCTTGTTGGTCAGGGTTCCCGGCAGCCACTTCTCGCTGATGTGGTAGCCCTGCTGTCCGATTCGTTCGGCGGCCTTACGGACGATAGGGCGGAGGTCCGATCGGGTACCGACGAAGACGATAATCCCGTCCTTGGCGGCGACGGAGCGGATGAGTTGAGCAGCGCGCCGGAGTAAGGGCAAAGTTTGGTCGAGGTCAATAACGGTGATTCCAGCTCGCACGCCGTATGCGTATGGCATAAAGTTTGGGTTCATGAGAGACTTGGAGTGCCCAAAGTGTGCGCCGGAGGCAAGGAGAGCGGACAAGGAGAGTTGTGAGGGAGCAAAAGGACGGTGGAGGCCATGATGTGGCTGAAAAGTATTCTCCCTCGTCTGGGTAGAGCCAAAGGCGGAGAAGTGGTCGACTGTGAGCTGAGGTGAGCGAATGGGGTGAACGCGGTCGTCGCGTACTCACCCAGCCTTTTGTAGTTTGCCCGTTCGAGCTGAAAATCAGTCCAGTCCTCCGGGGACTCTAGGGGTCTTGGTTCTGTGTGAAATTGTCTGGGGGAGACGAAGCGAACAACGCCTCGTCTGAGTGCGCGTTGGACGACTGGGGTGGACATGACCAGGAAGTGGGCGTTACCCGATTTGGGATTCACTTGATGTCGAAAAAAAAAACCGATCAGGCTCTATCTCTCTCTCCCATCCCTCATCTCCCCCTCGCACCAAAAATCTGCCCACGGTCACCATGGAAGACGTCTTTGAAGGCGCTGTCGGCATTGACCTCGGTACCACTTACTCGTACGTTATCCCATCTCTCAACCCTCTCCCTCCAGTAACCCTTCCAAAAGATGCGTTGGCGTTTGGCAAAACGATCGAGTAGAAATCATAGCCAATGACCGTCAGTCTCCCCCCTTCCTTACTATAGAAATACTGCTTACTATCCCTGCAGAGGGAAACCGCACGACACCATCCTACGTCGCCTTCTCCACCGAGGAACGTCTGATCGGCGATGCCGCTAAAAATCAGGCTGCTATGAACCCGCGAAATACCGTCTTCGACGCCAAGAGATTGATTGGCCGAAGATTCGAGTGAGTCGACCAGAACCTCAATTCTGCTTTACAGAACTCATTTTCTCACTTTACCAGTGATCCTGACGTCAAAAAGGTCTGCCCTTCGTAACTCCCTGAGCCGCCCCCGCACTGATCACACAACACAACACAGGACATGGTTCACTGGCCCTTCGAAGTTGTCGACAAGGATGGATCTCCCCTCATCAAGGTCTCCTACCTTGGTGAAGAAAAAACCTTCACCCCCCAGGAAATCTCCGCTATGGTCCTTTCCAAGATGAAGGAAATTTCTGAGGCCAAGCTGGGAAAGACCGTAAAAAAGGCCGTTGTCACGTCCGTGTATCACCCTCCTCCTTCCTTGGTATTTCCTGATCTTCAGTTTTTAGTGTGCCTGCCTACTTCAACGACTCACAGCGTTTGGCTACCAAAGACGCCGGCGCCATTGCTGGTCTCGAGGTTCTCCGTATCATTAACGAACCCACCGCTGCCGCCATTGCTTATGGTCTTGACGCTCAGTCGAAAACTGAACGGAACGTTCTCATCTTCGATTTGGGGGGAGGAACTTTTGACGTCTCTCTCCTCAATATCACCGGTGGCGTCTTCGCCGTCAAGGCTACTGCAGGTGACACTCACTTGGGTGGAGAGGACTTCGACAACACTCTCCTGGAACATTTCAAGAAGGAGTTTGAGAGGAAGACCAAGTTGGATATTTCCGATGATCCTCGTGCCATCAGGCGCCTGCGGAGTGCTTGCGAACGTGCGAAGAGGACTTTATCCAGTGTCGCTCAAACAACCGTTGAAGTCGATTCGCTTTACCAGGTCCCCCGGTTTCTTTCCGGAAATTGTTCATGGTTTCACTAACACCCTTGAACCGTTTAGGGTGAGGACTTCTTGGCCAACATCAGCCGGGCTCGGTTCGAGGAAATCAACGCTCCCATGTTCAAATCCACCATCGACCCCGTAGAGCGTGTCCTTAAGGATGCCAAGATCCCCCGAGAAAAGGTCGACGACATCGTTCTCGTTGGTGGTTCCACCCGCATTCCCAAGATCCAGTCGTTAGTGTCCGAGTACTTCGGTGGCCGTCAGCTCAACAAGTCTATCAATCCTGATGAAGCTGTCGCCTATGGTGCTGCTGTTCAGGCTGCCGTCCTCACTGGCCAAACATCAGAAAAAACACAGGACCTGGTCCTCCTGGATGTCGCCCCCTTATCACTCGGTGTAGCCATGCAAGGTGACATCTTCGGCGTCGTTGTTCCCCGCAACACCCCTATCCCCACCACCAAGTCCAGAACCTTCACTACCGTGGAGGACAACCAGACCACTGTCACCTTCCCCGTGTACGACCTTTGGATCCACCTCCTGTTCTCTTGACTCATTCATTTACAGGTACGAGGGTGAGAGGACGCAGTGCCGTGATAACAGGTTGCTCGGAGAGTTCGAGCTAAATGGCATTCCTCCGATGGCTCGTGGGCAGGCTGAACTCGTTACCACCTTCGAGGTCGATGCGAATGGCCTCCTCAAGGTCACTGCACAGGATCGTGCCTCTGGCCGCAAGGCTCAGATCAGTAAGGATCCCCATATTTCCTCCACAGAAACAGATCCATGATCTTGGTGTGTCGTAGGCATCACAAACTCCGTCGGTCGTCTCTCTTCTGCTGAAATCGAGCAGATGGTCAAGGATGCAGAGCAATTCAAGCAGGCTGACAAGGACTTTTCCGCCCGTCACGAAGCTAAGTCCGACCTCGAGGCTTATGTCCACCAGGTGGAGAACACCATCACCTCCCCTGAGATTGGCATGAAGCTCAAACGTGGAGCCAAAGCGCAAGTGGAGGCTGAGCTTGCCCGCGCCATGGAGAAACTCGAGATCGAGGACTCCACCGCTGACGAACTCAGGAAAGCACAGCTGGGCATCAAGCGGGCGTTGCAAAAGGCCACCGCCGGCATGCGATGATTGGCAGGCCTGAGCATGCGGGGTGAGCTGGTGCCATGTTATACTATATTCTTCCTCGATTCCACTTGTTGATGTAGCACGATCAATGCATGGTTTGCGTTACAGTACAGACTGTTAGGTGGATGTTATGAAATTGCTTTGTTCACCCTGAGGGCGACCTGCAATATCCAAAGTTCTTCATCGGCACCATCGCATAGTGCATGATCAGCGTCAGCGAAGGCCAGAGCACAAGCAGACTTCTGTCGAGCTGTCAGAACTGGATGTTGAATGATGAGGTCATGAAGCTGCCATGACTTGATCAATACAGGACCCGTGCTTAAGGAGGAAAACGCACTTGAGACAGAACCTGGGCTGCAGAGTAGCCCTCCCTCATGATGGATTTAACCCGTTGTTTAATCGAATCGAAGTTTCGCTTTTCCAACTGGGAAGACGTTGGCAGGGCTGGGTCTACTCCCAGTGATAACGCAAAGTTGTTCATGACCTCATCGGGGACAACGCCAGCGATCTCTTGAACATCTCGTGGGGTGATTGGTGCGGGTGGGACCGTCGAAGAAGAAAGCTTAGATGCTGACTGGAGGTATGTGATGGACCGACGGAGATCGCCAGCAGAGGTGGAAACGAGGGCCGATATGACTTCGTCGGCAATCTGCACCTTTTCAGAAAGCGCGATCTGCGAGAGCCTTGCAGAGGTGGAGCTAGTATCAAGAGGTTTGAACCTGAATTTAGAGCAGCGCGATGCCAAAGGCTCGATGATTCTGCGAGGGACACGTTAATGGGAGACTGGAACGCGGCGGCGATTGAACAGACCTCGTAACGTAGTTGCATACGAGACAAAAGCGGGTAATCCGCGCATACGTCTCCATGATACGACGTAAGGCACCTTGAGCATCTTGGGTCATAGAATCAGCCTCATCCAGGATGATTATCTTATAAGGCGGGCAAGGGTAGGTTTTCCCATCGGATGCCACAGCCTGTGCCCGGGGTGTCTGTCGAGCAAAGTTCTTAACTTTCTCTCTGACAATGCTGATTCCGCGCTCATCGGATGCGTTCAATTCCAAAACGCGGGATTTGAAGTTGTCTGGACCGAATAACTGCCTTGCGAGGGCAAGAATGGTAGAGGTTTTACCGGTGCCCGGCGGGCCGTAGAAGAGCATGTGTGGAAGCTATTGCCCGAGTTAGTTCAGGTGGGGAGAGCTGTTGCGGTAGAAAGGCGACGTGTACATTTGTGGATGTCAGAGCCTTTCGCAAGACGGATACGGTATGCTCTTGAGCGGCAACGTCGTCGATAGTTTTTGGCCTGCTGTGAAACTCGGGTTAGTAACGGATACACACCGTCGCATAGAGACAAACTATTTCTCGACCCAAGGTTGAGTGCGCTCATCCACCGCCTGCTGGGTATTCACCCGCTGATGACCAAACATCTTAATCCTTGGTGTGACAGGTGGTGGTTGGCGTAACGCGTCAACATCTAGTCACGTGGCGCGTGACATACCGCACACCGCGACTTGACGGGCAGGTGCCCTGTGCGTGTCATCCATCAACAATCTCTCGCATGGCGGACAAACATCCTTCCACCGGTGAGCCCCCGCTAGATTTGGGTGGCACTATGCTCGTGCACTGACCCACGCGGGTAGACAAGCGACCCCTGGTCGACCTCAAGAATGGTAAACTAAGTTTCCGCCAGAAACCACTTTCCCTTGAGAAGTCGTCTGAGGCAATGCAGGGTACGCACCCGCGCACCGCGGCCTATCACTAAAGCTCATTGCATGGTATTCCTAGAGATAGTTCAATTTCGCGAGATGCTCGGGATCCGGATGACACAAAACGCACCCCCGCTCGAAACTATCCCAGAGGCGTACAATCCGCTTATTGCGAAGTTGGTCCACGAGAGGTCCGCGTCAATCCATCCCAACGTTTTCAGTCTCATGATGTGTGTAACAGTGATAAAACCCTTCAAGCGTTAGCCAAGCACGTACATTCTCAGCTAGTGCCCTCCGATATCGACGACGACGAAGACAGCGAAGGCCCCCATATCAGTCAACAGCTTCCGCCATGTAGCGTGGAATCTGCGATAACGCATGTGGCTATTCGAATCAACTACGGGGCTGAAAGCATGCCGAACCAGGCTAAAGTTCCCGCCCACCTGTGCATCTGGAGATGGGAGGTGGATGAGCAAAACTTTCATTGGCTACCCAGGACAGCTCGTGATAAGCTGAGGAATAGACTATATGAGCGTCAGCAGGTTCGCACGTTTGATTGTCCTGGCGCGATACCGGTCCTGAGTGTGTGGTCAGGCTAAAGATGAAGTCGCCGTACTTTTGGGCATGCCACTCGAATCTGGCAATGTGACGACGCCCAGCACCGTCACCCCACATACAGACAAAGACGCGCATCCGACGGTCACCGGCCAGCCGGAACGTGTGGAAGTCCATCCCGCAGAAGCGGTCTTGGTGGTATGTCGTTTCCCGAAGGCCCGTGACCCCTAGAACGATACTGAGGTCATCCTAGGGATCTGGGAAGCCAAACAAGGCTCCAAACAATAAACCTCTGAAGGTGGGTGCACGCTTCAAGCCACAGTGAAACGTATCCTCCCTAAGCTTCGTAGCCCAAAGTAAAGGTCAAACCTAATGGCACGAAGTCGGAGAAACAGACGAAGGCACGAGAGTCCAGGACCAGATCTCAGAATCTTATGGCCAACTTTTTCGCCAAGTCAAAGGCGGGGCCGTCGATTCCTTCAACCGGGTACGATGAGGCTGCAGAGTCCACAGACTTTGATAAGGTATTCAAACCCTTCGCCTTGAGGAAGGGCGTCGAGGTGGCGCCGACAAACTACTTTGGTGCAAGCCGGAGATCGTTAGATGGTGTGGAAGAAAATCCCATCGTCCTGTTGGATGATGAAACTCTCCTGCCGTCACTGCCTGCTTCTGTGATGCGATCTCCCCCCCTCAGCTTACCAGGTGTGATTCACTCCTTTTCATAGCGCATACCCGCTAAGCCCGACTGTAAGGTCCCCTTCACAGTGTACTCTCCTTATTGCTACGCAGGAACCCTTCGGGGCATCGGACACGAACATTCAACTCCAACTGCAGGGCTTCCGTTCGCACAATCCTGAACGAACTCGCTGAGGCCGAGGTTGCGGGGGATATTTCCACCACCCGATCTCTTCTAGATCTCCTCGAAGATAGGACCGCCATCCCTGCCAAGATCTTCATTTTCCATGAGGACACCCGACCGGGTTATTTCGGAACCTGGACTCGTGCTTCCTCAAAGATTAGGCCCCGTAGACCATTGGCCCGTGATGTTGTTGCCATCGATTACTACTATGACAGTAGCGAAGAGTGGGAGGAGGAATATCCTGGTGATGCAGACGACGTGGCAGACGACAACGACGAAGATGACGAAGGAGATGCTGGGGAGGATTCTGATGCTGACAGCTGGCTTGTAGACGATGACGACCACGACGCGGAAGCCGTCGGCCCTGCGGACGGAGCGGATCTGCCACCCTTTCCAAAGCGCCGTCTGGAAGGAACAAATGGCGCAGGCAATTCGTATAAAAAGCGAAGGGTGGTCCCTCTTATTCCATTTGTCAAGGGTCCTGTTTGGGACCCTTCCATAGCCAAGACTGTAGAGGAGGTGTTTACACCATACCGCGTGCGGTTCTTCAATGGTATGTTGATCGCCCTACTTCGAGGTTGATTCTCAGTATGTTCTCCCAAGGTCACCCCTGCCCAATAGACCCATTCGCATATGTCTTGCCTCTGGAAATCGCGCCTCAGGCAACTGCGAATCGACCTTTCCTCGTGCCTACCCTTCCTGAGCGCGTCCACTTGGCTTCGAACGAGCCACAGGCCAACACCCCTGGTGTGATGAAAAGGCCGCCACATGGCCTGAAACATCCATTCCCGGAGGCACATGTCCCCACCCTCATCGCAAAAATCAATGAGCTCGCAACAGGAAGTATTGTTCTCATAGTGGAGACATTGTATCAGGAATTGAAGGATCACAAGGTGAAGAAGAAATCGATCGAGGCCAAGGTCAAGGAGCTCGCAGTGAAGAGGGGGAGGATCTGGGTAGCGAAACAAGATACACATTCGGACGAACCAACCACAACGTAGGGCGCACACCGGAATCGATCCAAATGTGGTAGGTTATACAGGGCGTAACAAGTTGTTTTTCGTTGCCTCCAACCATTCTTCCTGGAGAGCATGAACAACCTTCCCAAGCAAGGTGGTCAGCGATTTTTTATCCTTTCCTTGGCCTTCCAAGTAGTATTTGATCTATGTCGCCTTTTGTTAGGATCGGATAAACTGTCATAAGCGAGAATAACCTTGGGTTCTGTGCCACTCGTCCTGATAAATAAAGAACGAGCGGGAGACGGATTGTGAACAGGCATAACCAAAGGCGGGGCCCGGACCGTACCTAATCGTCAAGACCACTTCCTGCCCAGCAGCCTCGTCCTTCGCCCTAAATGTAATCATGTTTCCGGAAGATAGGGGGAGGGTCGGCTTGAACGACGGTGGGTTTGAACTATCATAACCGATAGTCAAATCTCGAACGCTGGTAACGACAAGGTCGGCTAAATCAGAGGGGTAGTTTGGGTTCCCCTGGGACGCCTAGTACCAATCACGTCGATACATGAATGAACTAAGAAAAAACAAATTAAACCAGCTTACTGTTCCGTTGTAGTCGCGTAGTCGGGCAAAGATCCGCTGCACAACCGTCGGGTCGTAACAAACGAAATAACCATTGCTCGTCTGAGGAGTTATCAGGGTTCAGAATGGCCGTCACGACGACGTGCTTTACCTGGAAGTATCCGTATATCTGGTAAAGTTCGTCCAAAAATCCTCGCACTGTCTGCCCAGATCGGTATAGTGAAGCGACCATTTCCGCGAAGATGAGCTAGGAACGTGTAAGAGCATGAGGCAGCTACGTGGTCAAAGGATTGGCTAACAGTCGCTGCAACGCCATCTTTGTCTCTGATTTGCGACCCGAACATGAACCCAATGGCTTCTTCATAGCCAAAAGGGACCTAACGGAATCCGATGGGACCAAGGTGAAGGTATGTCGGCGAGCATTCTTACTTCGAATCCCCGTGCGGCCAGATCCAGAGCGGTGTTTCCGATGTACTTAAACCCTTGGGCGGCTACGTTAGTATCTGACAGGGAGGGGAGAGCGAAGGCCGGCACCCGTGAGACATTCCATAAACGCGAACCCTTCTTGGCGTGCCATTTGTTGGACCATCTTCGAGCTCACGGTTGAGGCGACCATCGCCAGTTTTTCTGTTGCGAGGTCGTCAACACCTGCTAGAGTCACAATCCACGTACCAACCGAGCGGCTTCCCGGAAGCTTTCCACGTACGCAAAACCCATGCGGCGAATAATGCGCCAAGTTGGTCTCCCGTGAAGACTTCCCAGGTCCCATCATCGCTAGCGTTACGCGTAAGAGAGGGCGGGTTTGCCTTGTCCGTTCTCGACATACGATTTTTCAGCGGCAGCAAACCTATCTGAGTCTGGGTCCTGAGCGAGGACATATCTGACGTGGTGGTGGTTCGCGGTGCCAAGCGCAAGGTCCTGCAGAGTCTCATGAGACGGTACAACTTGACTTGAAGGGGAGAGTAACCCACAAGTGCCCCTGTAGCAGATAAAACGTAAGTCGAGCCTGCGACGAAATAGATACGGTACACTAGCCTTTCTCTTCTGGGTTCGGAAATGCCACGGTTGGGAATTCGGGATCGGGGTCCTTTTGTTCAGCCACCTCAACGACCGCTTGTTCGGGGAACCCGAAAACTTGCATCCCCCTCTTCACGAACGGGGAGGAGACACCATGCATGGAAGTATTCACGAATTTGAGGGGTGGAAATGGGTCCTGGTTTCTAACAAGGTTCGTGAGTGAGTGATTGATAATTCGCTCCGTGTCGTGGGACTCGGGCACACTTGGTCTGCAATCCCGATATGCATTCGAAATACGCTTGTGCTAACTCTTTGGTCTTATCGATGCAATCACTTGAGGCAAGGAGCGCCTCAGGGTTCCATAGCCTTTCGTCGGGTGTCAGGTTCAGTAAAATACTGTCCGCGATACCCAAATCATGCGGGTCGATTATCTGGAGAAGGGTCAGGAATCTACGAAAGATATTAGTAGCATGGCACGGCAGACCTGTACTGCATTTTCCCAATAGACCTAGAATGGTGTGAACCAGGGTACGACGATGCACGGGGGTGCGCAACTGGCAATACCTTGTAGCCATTATCCTGCTGGGGGGACGTGTGTGAGTCTTGATCGGAAGCATCTTTCGTAGATGCTGTGGCTCACCTTCGGATTGTGGCTTGCTGTAAACAAATCAAGGGGTCAGTCAGTGGTATGGGTGGCATCGGATCTAACTCCTATACCAGTAATCATCACACCACAGGCTGCTTCGAGCATCCCGACGCTAAATGGCACGCTGTAAAATGAGGTTGAGCATCTGCAATGAGGGAAGCGGTGGTGCGGAACACACAGCGGTGTGTGAACAAAGCCACGAAGAAGGTAAACTTTCACGCCCTTGGATAAGAAAGCTGCAGCGGTGAGGGCTGCCCAGCGATCGGAGTGGTACCTATGGTCATGACCGACAACAACTCCCCGACGTGCCACGTTGTCCACAGTTTTGAGAACGTATGCGCACAGTCCCTGGTACAAATTGGCGCTAGGAATGAGCTCCGACAGAGGGAGAATTCTCTAACCTGTGAAGTCTGGATAACCGTGAGGTCGTTCATACGCGAAAATCCTGCCTCCATTCTCCCCCGAAGGCCTATGTCCATGATGAGCGACCACGCAGGCTTGGAGGAATGAGCCTGACCTGCGGTCCCAAATTCGATTCTCTTCCTTTGAATAGGATATTACCACCCGATGATATGAGAATGATCTGGTAGATAAATACCTGAGCCTACTCTCAAGCTCCTGGTGATCTCCTGATTGCCACAATCTCTGGATCTCGGACCTTGTCCCTTCCGACTGCCCATGCAATGAGGGAACAAGGCAGCCTTGTTAGCAAAATAGATGCAAACCTTATCCAGACTAAGCCAGTCTTGAACGAGTTGCTCTAAGGAGGTCATAATGGGATTGCTGTGAGTGGTTTGCGCGGTGAGGTGATTGTAGACGCCAGCCGTGGCCGGGTCGCTTAGATCGTGCGAGGCCTAGTCGAAATTTTTTAAAATCACCCCTGCGCATTTAAGTAACATCCTGCAGGAATTTACACGCATGAAGTAGTATAATCTAGAGAACGTGGGAAGGATCCGCCATCCGCACACGCTACCGTTTCGCTTTTCGGGGTTTCACCCCGTTCCCAGTCTCAGTGTTAGAGGCGGACTGTGTCGTGGCAGCCACAGGAACTGAACTTAGAGCATTCACCCGACTTGGTAAGCGGATTTTGAGAGACAGTGAAGTCCCACTGGATTCAGACTTCGATGGGGTCAGTGATATCAGCTTGGTTGGTGAACTGGGAGTGCTTTTTGGCAAGGTTGGCGGCAGGGCGGTGGGGTTCCGATCCTTTGTGTCACCGTCTGGGCTAGGGGTGATATCACTCTGCATCGACTGTGACTTCTCAGCATGTGCCGGCACAGGAATCCCTCCCGGTCTTGATCGGAGGGGTTTTGTGGATGGTGGCGGACTGATGGAGGTCAACGGGCTGTCGACAGATCCCGTATCCTCGATTTTCAGCCTCTTGCTGGGAGCGGGCTTCCTACTACTCCGCCTACGGCTGGTGGACACCGATGAGCTCTGAGTTACTGTGGTGCGAGACACCGGAGACTTCAAAGAGGGATGAGCTTCTGGTAATGTATCTTCTTCAACCTAGGATCGAAACCATGAGCAGATAGTCATCGAGATGAAGAACGCGACAAACCTTGCGCTTCGACGGCCGTGAGCCATTTGTGATGGTGTCTAACCGAACGATCGCCTGTGTTGAGGTAGGTTTTGGAGAAGCATCAGACTCCAAGTCGTGATGTAGTTGGACGATATGTTCAGAAGCCGTTGGCGTGCCGACACTACGGGATTGAAATGTCGATAAAACCTAGGATATCCATGAATTGGAGACTTTTCGTGTCGAGGAGGGAACGGTACCTGTGCTGCTTCAATGTCATCGATTGAATAGAGCTTATCGTGTAAACTCTGGTCCGAAAGTTCGCTTCCGCCATCCAGCGAACTTAATGAGGTCAAAGGTGATGAAGCGGAGGAGCTATCGTAAGGATCCCTTTGTATACGTCGGATTATTTCGGAGTGAACGAAGGGGGGGGGTAACTCACTCTAGAGGAACGCCGTTGATTCTGTTCCAAAAGTCGAGCCTGATCACTCGCTCGGGGATTCGATACCTCCTGCCATTGATGGTAACTTCGTCAACCAAAACCTTTCGCTCCTCTGCGGTAAGGTAGTCGCTCTGCACAACTTCAACGTTACCGTTGTTCCGTTGGCGTGGTTTGGTGATTTCAATGAACCCAGCATGCTGCTTCGGAACACGCCGTTTCGGTTTCTGACCCACGTTTCAGCCTGTAAGCGGCAGGAAAATGGTAGAAACAACACACATATGCCTGGTCCGCGTGGTTTGGGCACATCCATTTAATTCCAAAGATAGGCATGCTGTCCAGAGGAGGATCTAGACAATCCAAATGCCAATTGAGATCACAGTAATCGCACGACACGATGCTTTTCCAGCCCTCAGTGTTCGCCGGCCGTTGTGACGCTTTCCTTGGTCGCTTTGGCTGAACGGGTGTGTTGTAGTGGGGAAGAGCGGAGAGCCCGCAACTGAAACACAATATCGGATCACCGTTCCGATCTTTAAGGCGATGCGGGTCTCTATCTTCGAGCTGGCCATGACGACTATCCAAATCAGACCTGGGGGTCAATTATAAGAGAATGGAGTGGTCTCGTACTTCAGGCGAGGAGGTTTGATCTTGGACGTATCCACATATGCCCCTTTTGCGCTGGTGCCAACTGAGAATGATGGTTAGCGGAGAAAAGAGACGGCAGGAGGGGGTTGATACCATCTTTGAAGTGCGCACGAATCTCTTCAGGTAAACGAAATTCGGTGGGTATACTGCTGGCCAATTGCTGGAGCAGAGGCGCCATAACCCCTGCCTGTATTGAGAATCTTGAAGGCGACTCCTGGCGGGTTGACGTTCAGCCCTACAAGAATAGAAAAAAATCGGCTTTGACTTACGTGTTGCATCACGCACGCTGGGCAGAACCATCGCTTTTCTCCTTCTGGGAGGTCTTGCGGTTCCATAGGCGGGTCCAGACACCAAAGGTGAAATGCTCGAGGGCACCCGTCGCAGTAGACCAAGGAACCGAAAGACTGGCAAGACGAACAGTGGTCTTCGTTCGCCTGGTAACATACAGACTCAGCAACGGCGACGGGGATGGAGAGAACAGCGGTACGCACCGGCGGGGGGCCAAACTCGTTTAGATTGTACGTGATGGCAAGAGGCTCTTCCGTCATTTTTCCATTCGCCGCCCCCTTCTCTTTTTCCTTTCCCTTTCCCTTGTCTCTGTGGGTAACGAATCTCTCTGTTCCATTGATTTGGGTTTCTGCTTGCGGGGTGGCTTCATCCATGTTTGACACTGAATTCGACCTAGAAGCCATGGGTTCGTCCGTATCAGGAGGCGGAGAGGATCGGACGGTGATGTCTTGAGGGAGGGTTGACCAACTCGTCGCCACTTCGTGACCGCTTGTGGTCGGGACAATAGCCGGACTGTTCGCCTGTCGTGCCCGCGTTGAAACTCTTGGTTGGAGCGCTGAAATAGGGGAACTTTTGAGCGGGAGCGGTCAGGAAAGAGAAGAACACGACGGGGTTAGCACACGAAGAGTGGTTGAATGAAACGGAGACGCACACTTTGCTCGTGCGTGGTCTTTTCCTCCGAGGACCGTCAACTCCCATACTGACGATGGTTGGCGTATGAGCGAGACCGAGCACGGAGTAGGTTGAGCCTGGGTCAGAGGTCGGCAAGTAGGAAAGGGCGAAACTGGGCTTCTTGGTATCTTTCCTGACTGCTGACTGCTGGACAGAGAGCAAAGATGGGGGGCCAGGGAGAATCTCCGTAGCGAGTGCAGGATCACCCTCCAAATGGGACGGCTGGGAGATTGGCACAGAGGCTTGCAGAACCGATGAGACAGTTTCGACCGAAGTCATCGGTGAAAACAGAAGACGCGAGAGTTGTGTTTGCCAACGACAAACCGTAGCTCAAAGGAACAGCGGTGGTCGAAAAGAAAGAAAAAAAATTGGTGGTCGGATGATGACCGTCGAGAACGATGGATGGAACAATGTAGTTTTTATCTACCCCGCTCATCCTACAACCGGTTCTCCTCTCGACCAACATATCTCAGGCGTGACCGGCAAATCCGCCACCACCCCATGAGCCGAATAGTGGATGGTTACCTCGTCAACGTTCAACTCTCATGCTCATACAAGTGGTGTAACGACTCACCAAAGAACAGGGCAGCAGCGTAGTCAAAGTTTAGAGGGCCGCCCTGCACTCTGGATGTTTTAACAAGGGTCTCAACGGGTCGACGGCACATAGAGCATTGACCGCCAAACTGTTCACGTCACGCATTTGGCTCAGATCGGTGTGGTGCATTTGCTAGACAGGGAGATCGCTCCGCATAACGATCCACAAACGAGAGCCCAGGTAACCAGAACAGCGCGCTCGTAGGGTGAGTGAGAAAGGGATTTGTACAGGTGTTGCTGCCGGGTGATTGCCATGCGAGACCCCCTAGGCCTGCGATCTCTGCTTCCACCTGGCTTCCAGCCCCTTTGCCCGCTCCCACAGTTCAACACTGAGTTCATCTGTTTGAAACAATAGACCTAAGAGCCTATAGTGATGATTATAGCGAGACACGTGGGGCCTATAAAAGCATACCGCACCGAGAAATCACCATCCTCATCGTCAAGTCGTGTTGTGTGACCGACCTGCCGCGTTTCCTTTCTTCCACAAACTCATTTTCGATGAGCTAGTGGTTCCAAGGTAAGCACATGGTCTTTACCCCTTAACCGGTCCACCTTACCTCGGCCAACTCCTTCGGCACTCTCAACCTTTCCCTCCCCCTCGCACTGGCAAGCAGGTCTCGGAAAGCGTCAAGTTGCTCTTGATCCGGCACCTTTATTTCGGACTCGCCCTTGTACAACAAAGCCATGTCCTCGCTTTCAGGTTGGAGCGGTAACGAAATGTCTGTCTGTGATACAAGTGTTGGTGAGATCATTGAGCGCATAAGGCTGTGAGGGGATCCAACCGCGAAGAACGGACTCCGATTTTCCTCTCCCAGCAGGATAAAACCGATTTCTGTGTTGAAGGAAAACTGGCTAAATGGGAAAGCGCATCGTAGGTTTTGATCGCTCATTGCATTTTGAATGTCCTTTAGACTGCGCATCCCTGGGGCAACCAGCGGTTAGGCGGGGAGAGTCAAGATCGAGCCGAGCATACCTTTCTCGGAAATCCTTCCCTCTCGAACTCCGGTCTCTGTGAGGAGCATAACGGATCCGGCAGGCACTTGGAGATATCCTGAAGAAAGATCTTCTCCGTTGCTCTCAGGAACAAACCGGTCGTTGTTTAAAGTTTCCAACGAAAGTTGCACGACAGAAAACAGTGGAACCAGTTTCGACAGGACGAAACAGAGTGCAGGGGTGGATGTCCCATTTTTTGAAGAAGGAAATCTTGTGAGTTGCAGGGAAGGAGGCAGAACAGGAGGGTTCCTCGACCGGCTAGGAGAGAGGTGAGGATGGAAGCACGGATGCGGGAGGGTGCACCTACACCCTCGCTAGTGAACACAATACGATCAGCTCCGCTGCATCCCTATCACCGGCCAGTGCCTCTTGCGAAACCCAGTCAAGGAGGCTTTCATATATTGTGGCTATTTCGCTTCCACGGGGCCCGGACGGGATGTTATTGGGAGGCACCTCCACAAGTGTGACATGAAGGACGGGTATGACGACGGCCCCGGCTTCTGTTTCAGTCACGACCCTGACGAGTTCTGGCAGGGGAAATCTAAAGGTGGTTCTGGACCACTCACGATTCCAAAGCAATGATCCCTACGAAAGTGGCGGTAGCCGTGGGCTTCAAATCTTTGATCAGGCCCTCGTCATACACCTGCAGGGAAGGATGAGGAAGATCCGATGTATCGAGCGGGGAGGCTCGCCTTGAGCAAGATACCGAAGTCTGCTGATTGAGGGTTAGGGAGTTTATGGCGACGGGTGGTGAGGTAAGGCGCTCTCGAGGGTGTATTGGGAACTGTAGTCCGCAGATTAGAAGAGAGGGTCCATAGGAGGCAGGTGTTACCTTGGTTAAATAGAGTTCCTTCCAGCTGCTCAGCGCGCCACTGAGATTCCCCTGGAACGGTGACGGCCCAGAATATAGAGCATTCTCGGAGGCTGTGAAAGTCAACATCGACGGAAGTAGAGACAGCCAGGTCTTGATGGAGGTTCCAGCCGCCGCATTTGCCCTCTGGGAGCCTGGAGAGGTACATCTCCGGTGATGGGATATCCTGAATCATTGCATGGAAACGGACCAAAGATCTATCGGGGTGAACATCCGGAGGGTAGTGGAGAGAGAGCGGCGGGATCTTTCATCAAGCCCTGAGTCCCTATGGGCGGTCGCGCAGAACGGACACCCACCTGTTGGATGGAATCCTGCGTGTGAAAGACGGTGGCGAAGTGGGACGTGACCCGAGCTGGGAGGTCTACGTCCGCGCTTCCACCCCCATCGTAGAGATCAATGATTACGCGGGATGGGTCTCGGATGGCGTCGACGAGGTGAGCGGAGACCATTTCGTGCGCTACTTAGGTGTTCTCTGGTGTTCTCGGGCGATCATCGATCAACGGAAGGCGATGAGCATCACACCCATCAAGGGACTGGTCACGGTATAGAGGGTAAGTACATAAGTGAACGACGATGGTTGCCTCTTCAACCCCCCTCCCCTTCTCCCTCGTTCTTTTCCTGGGTATATGCGATGCTTTCCGGTGGAGAGTTTGATGGTGCGCTCTGCCGTTCGCAGCCCTTCGCGTACATGATATCCATAACTTTTCGGTAGACTCTTTCCCTTCCATGATGATGACCTACTACACTGACAAGGCTCGCAAGAAGCAAGCCAGAAAACAGCGCGCAGCAGGCGAACAGTCCAAGGGGTGAGCCAAGATTCACACACAACCTGATGCATCGTCCTTTGCCTGATCACCGGCATCCACTGTATCCAGCATGTTCTCTAGATTTTTTACCATATTCAGGCACAAGAGAAAGCCGCTCATCTAACACACGCCTGCGCGAAGGACACCGGGTTTCGAACGTAATGTTGTCTACGACGCTCTGGCGGTCCTGCCTGTACTCGTGCAGACGTCCAACTTCCCATGTGTTGAAGCGTAGCTTGAGGACGAGTGTAAATGTACTCGTTCACGTACTTGACTGTCATTCCACTCAGGGTCTGTTTGTACGTGGAATCCATCGTCCTCCCACGTATACCTATGTCGATCCTATCACACGATGGTGGAAACGATTGGATTGATTCAAAGCCTACCTAAACTACTCAAAAACAACTTATAGGGCACGGCGGGCAACAAAGGGGGTCCGTATATATAAGTGACTTACGCAGTGTCAGAACGCAACATAACTGTCCCATGCATATCAATCAGTTGGGGAAGAGATGTGTTCAACGTCGAGCACCGCCACGCCGGATTGGCAGTTTCTTGATAGCGCGTGTGCTCGGTGATTGAACGATCGGTGATGCCCCTATATTGAACAGTGAACCAACAGCCGGTTGTGGTGACCCCGGGACCGGGAAGGGGGACACAGGAGTTGACGGTTGGGCCTGAGTCGGTGGATGTTGACCAAAAGTAAATCCGGGGGCGCTTGATGGTGTTGTTGTGATTGGCGACGAACTCTGGAAGTTGAATGGGTTCGGAGTCGACGTGGGAGTCGCAGATCCGAACCCGAACGGCAGTGGCTGAGTAAAGGTGGACGGACTGCTCGGGACTGACCCATTTTGTTGTCCGAACGAAATGGGAGGGGGTGCAAGGGTCTGGCCTTGACCGAAATTGAACGGTCCACTTGTGGTCACGGGTGACTGTTGTTGGCCGAAAGTAAACCCAGATGATTGGCTGCTCCCAGGCCTCTGCCCGAAGTTGAAGGGAGTTGAATTCGTGGTCTGACTTGGGCCGAAACTATTCGCCTCGGGCAACTTCGAGGTACCAAATGTGAAGGGCGACGAAGGGGTTGCAGGCTGGGGAGTGTCGTCCACTTTTCCGAACGTGAAGGCCGGACTTGGCTGGCCAAATCCTGATCCGGATGGACCAAACGTGAGCCCCGAGGATGATCTGGGCTTCTCCTCCAACTTGCCTCCGAAAGGACTGGAGTCCCCAGTCGTGGATCCAAAGTTGAATGACGAGCTGGTGTTTTCGCTGCCCTGGCCAAAGTTAAGCACACGCCCAGCGAAGAATGAGTCCTCGTTGGGTCGCGAAGTCGTAACCTCCACTGCCCTGGTGGGGCTTTCTTCCATCCTGACCTCTTCCTCCTCTCTGGGTGGGGTAACTGGGCGGGGGAAGCTCCCGAACAGCGGCTTATGCGTATCGGCAGTGTTGGGACTCGTCGTAAACGTAAACCCCCCCGAATTGGATGTGGGTTGCGAGGGCCCGCCGAATTGTGGTGAAGCCGGCTTCTCAGGAGAGCTAGAAGTGACACCAAACTTAAAAGCAAATGGGAACGCAGATTTCGTCTCCTTCGGTCCCTTGCCTTGCACAACTATGGGAGTCTTAGTGGATTCGCCCGGAGGTGGGGTGGGAGTCGATTGTTCCACGGTGAACGGTTTCGGGTTTTCCGTTGACCCAGTTGCCCCGAATCCTGTGAACGGCGTTCCCGACGAACGACTGAAGGTGAACATTGACGTCATTGGCTCCTTCTGCTCCGAACTGGTTGTGGGGGTAGGCCCTATCGTAGGAGTTGTGGAGGGGCCAGTTATAGTTGAGACATTCGTGGGTTCAACAGCGGGATTGTGGGATGGTAAACCTCCAAACGAACTCGATGGCGGTTGATTACTGGAGGGAGGGAATGAAGCCTTCGGCGGGTCTCCACCAAATGGCGCTGGTGCTGGGTCTGGGGCCGATTCAACCTTCCCTGAGGGCGTGGGGAAATTTGATGTCGCCGGGGAAGAGATTGTCGGGGCAGCACCGACTGGGGGAACAGCAGGAGGAAATATCGACGGTGTTACTTCTGGTGGGCCTGACACTGTCATGAAATCCTTCGTCCCAGATGAGAGGGGCTTCTCGTCTGACGTGACCAGGGGCGCTGACCGAGAGGTTTCCTTGATGGAGGGTGAGCCGAACAAGTTGCGTGATGGCGGGGGCAGGGGCGGGGGGAACGATGGCCGGGCGAGGAGCGAAGAATTCGCAAAGAAATTCGGAATCCCGGTGGAAGAATCGTTCTTTTGCGGTGTTGGGGGACTCAGAGATATGGCTGGGGCAGCGGACTGAGACATCGCCGGCGGAACGGGCGCGGCCGGGAAACTTGACTTGGACGACTCGGGTGTCAGAGAGAATGGCAGGGCAGCGATTGGTGGCTCCTTGGTAGGCTTTGGAGGGGCGGTATCCGCAACAGAGGTTGCCTGGGAGAGAGGGATCAGTCCTGAATTGTTAGAGGGGGGAAGCTGCTCACATCGCGGGCGAACGTAAAGTCCATTGGTGGCTCGAACATCGGTTTTGCCTCGAATCTTGGCGGATCCTGATCCTTCTGGTCCACAGGGTCATCGTCTTCGAAGGCTGCGGAGAACTTGGTCCTCGATGGCCTTACAGAGGGAGGACGATCCGGACGATTCATCCTGCTCCGGCCTACACGGAGTGAGGAAGTTTCACGGGCATAAACGCGATGCTGAGGGACGTCAGGCACTGGGAGGGGGATGGGAACGCTTTCGGCTGCAGCGGGAGATGCGAGTGCGCCGTCAGCTGCGTTCGTATCAGATGTGTCCATAACGTGATCGGCGTGATCTTTCTCCGCTTCCTCCATTTTCCTGCGCTGCAGTAGCTTCTTAACGCTGCCATGAGAAGAGTATGGTTTGCGAGTGTCCTCCTCTTTCTTCCCCTTCTTCTTCTTCCGTTCGGTGCCTAGGCGGGGTAAATCGCGTTTCCCACTCTTCATGGGGACGATAGCGTGAACCTTCTTTGGTTTGAACATTTCTGGGATCGTCTCCGAACCGCGCAGGCGAGTCGGCAACAATGGGGTCCTGTATATAGCCAGTTCAGAGAGGGCGATTTCGCTCGCGTTGATTGAGCGCAAAGAGGCTGAAAAGCAGGTGGGAATTCGGACTGGATGATGGAAAAGTAAAAGATTTGGCACATACGATCATGGACAGGGGGACGGTTTGAGTGTAGGCCCGGCTCTCTGGCCGAGATGCGGTTGTGCTATCACAAAAAGAATAAACGACAAACCAGAGTATGAGGGAGAGTAGGGAACCCACTGCGCGGGATGTTTGAGTAAGAGCACCAAGGGTAGTCGTGGGCTGCGCGGATTGACTTCGATGGGTTGGGTGCTGGTTGGGCGGCGGCTTGACGAATATCGGATTTGACATCAACGCGGTCAATGGGGGTGGCTCCGATGGATCGCGGTCTCGCCGCTTCGGAGTAGGCCCATAATCAGACCCAACCGGGATCGGGCTGAGTGTAGTTCGCATCCGGAAGGGAGCCCGAACTGGTCCGACGGAGGAATCGCGTGGAACTGATGAGAGAGACGCCTCCCTGGAGACCGGGAGGGGGATCATTGTTGCGTCTCTTGTGATCAAACGATTCGGTAGGTTATCCATGGATGCCTCTCGACTTTGCCCGCGGCGGGACCAGACAGCGGCGGATAAACTGTGGCGCCCGGACTTGTCTGGCTGACGTTCCTGTGTATTGGCGTTCATCGGTGCGGAAGAAGGGAAGGTGATAGAGATAGAGTCCTGCGGTGCGCCCTCCCGCTTTGGATGGGGTTGGAACATCGTCAGCGGTGGGTCGAGATACGCTTGGAGTTGTGGTGGTGGACTGGCTACCCTCTGCCTCTTGACGGAACGGTGTTCATCCGACGCGTCTACGTTGGGTTGGAAAACAGGTGCTCTCCTTCTCTTGCCTGGCGTGTCCTCGAATTCGTCGGTGGTCGAGAACCAGGAGAGAGGTGCGGTGACAATATTTCTAATCGTGGCCATAATCGACCCAGACCTAGGAGGCGGCTGCCGTCTGGTGTAGGGTTTAGACCTCGTGCGGACTGGCTGACGAGGTGAACGGTACGATTGCTGCATGTTGGTCGTCGCCGCCGCCGTCAGTTGTCAGCCGTGAGTCGTCGATGTTGGCAGTGCAGGTTGAGATGTTCCATCCAAAAAAGGAAACATGTGACCTATGTGACCGTCCCCTTGGCCTCCGGTCACACCAGTGGGGGGACATCCCGAAACGGCCACAGAGACAAGAGATGCCTCGAGAGATTGTCACGGTTCAACTCGGACAATGCGGGAACCAAAGTGCGCCTCCTCCTCCTCTATGGTGTGAATCTGTTTTCTTATTCGGATGCACAGTGGGTTCCGTTTATTGGCAACGATTGTGCGCAGAACACGGGATCAACAACGAAGGTATACTCGAAGACTGGGCGACGGAGGGTGGAGACCGTAAAGACGTGTTTTTCTACCAGGCGGACGACGAACACTACATTCCTCGTGCAATCCTCGTTGATCTTGAACCCAGGGTGAGCGATTTGGCGTTTATCTACGACCCGTGTTTACGTTGGTGATATCCAGGTCATCAACAATATTCTCACATCACCCTTTGCGAACCTCTACAACCCGGAAAATATTTTCGTATCTCAGGATGGCGGTGGGGCGGGAAACAATTGGGCCCAGGGGTACGCTGCAGGTGAACGTCTGTATGAAGAAGTCATGGAAATGGTCGATCGTGAAGCAGAGGGGAGTGATTCTCTCGAGGTAAGTTGCCTGCTATCAATTGTGATTAGGACTCGCGGCCTTACGTGTTCCCAAGGGGTTCATGCTCATGCATTCGATAGCTGGAGGAACTGGCTCTGGCCTTGGCTCATTCCTCCTGGAGCGCCTGAATGACAAGTTCCCAAAGAAGTTGATACAGACATATTCCGTGTTTCCGAATGCGCAGGAAGGCGACGTCGTCGTTCAGCCGTACAACGCTCTGTTAACCTTAAAGCGGCTAACAAATCACGCGGACTCTGTCGTTGTCTTGGACAACGGCGCCTTGGCACGTATCGCCGCTGACAGGCTGCACGTCCAAACGCCTTCTTTTGATCAAACCAACCAGCTGGTGAGATGTATTTTGTCCTTCACGACAGTCCGCGCACCCAATTGCCACTACAGGTTTCAACCGTCATGGCCGCAAGTACTCAGACGCTTCGATATCCGGGTTACATGAACAACGACCTCGTCGGAATCATTGCTTCTCTGATACCAACTCCCCGTTGCCATTTCTTGATGACCTCGTATACCCCTTTTACCAGTGATCAAATCGACAAGGTCAGCCCAATATAGGTCTTCACAACGGCCACTGACGCTCGCCGCACCAGGCAAAGCCTATTCGCCGGACCACGGTCTTAGATGTTATGCGACGCCTCCTCCAGCCAAAAAACCGGATGGTGTCAACAACCCCCAGCAAGACGGCTTGCTATATCTCCATCCTTAATATCATCCAGGGAGACGTTGATCCAACCGACGTGCGTATACCTGTTTCCCCCACTCATGCAGATTCTCATCCACTATTCAAGGTGCACACTTCGCTCCTTCGGATTCGGGAACGTCAGCTAGCTAACTTCATCCCATGGGGACCGGCTGCGATACAAGTAGCCCTAACGAGGAAATCACCTTACATTGCCACAAATCACCGCGTGAGTGGGCTCATGCTGGCAAACCACACAAGCATAGCCTCTGTACGCAGATAAACCACCTCACATCGTTCTCAGCTAACCACATGCACAGTTGTTCAAGCGCATGATCGATCAGTTCGATCGGCTACGAAGACGTAACGCATTCATGGAACAATACAAGAAAGAGAAGATTTTTGAAAATAGCCTTGCAGAGTTCGACGATGCAAGGTACAAAACACCTCACGCGCATCGGTTGGCGCTAACTGGTCTATAGGGCAACTGCTGAAGAACTCCTCAAAGAATATAAAGCGTGCGAGAGCGCTGACTATATATCATACGTGAGTTGACGAACATTTCATCCTCGGCGCCGCCAACAAGGCAAACCTGACAGGGGAGCACGGAAAACGATCAGGCCCAGTGAGGTAGGTCTAGGGGCCGGTGTTGTAGATAAGTATCAGAATAGTGTATACAGCGTACTGCGAATGTGGTTGTGATGGAGGGAGCTGCAGATAGGTGGTGGCGGCCATTGACGGACCAGGTCTACGACTTCTTCGGCCCCTCCAGCTTCTTTCCAATATCAGAACCTGACACCCGTCGTGAGTGATATGGTACAGACGAGGTAATAGTGATGTACCTCGGAGTTTTACGCCCAGTAGGCGCTCCAGTTTTGACAGGATTTGGGCGTTGGGGATAGCCTTGCCGGATTCATAGTCTTGTAGCACGGAAGGCTTCTCGTTGATCTTTTGCGCACAATCCTTCTGGGAAAGGCCCTTCTCCATACGAGCTTGTTGTATCGCCTGGGTGAAACCGTAATAAAAAAAATTGGACCATGAACATACGTGGAAGGATTGTACCTTCCCTACTGAGGCAGAGACCTTCGGTGGAGGTGCAACCTCGTTTTCACGATCAATCTTGGCGATCTTCTGATGGTCAGTGCCTGCGCGGTAGGGTACCTGTGAGTTCGTTGCGAAGATGCCTATGGGTTGGGCGTGTACTTTGGTGAGCCCTATTGGTGCCACCAGTGACCTTCTTATCAGTCCCGACGACTGCGCCAACCCTACGAGCCTTAATGGGGTAAACGGTGAGACAAAGCGATATCCTGTATCAGACAGAAGATGTACGAACGGCTGAGGTAAATCAGCAAAGGCGAAGATGATTCTGGTGGCAACGACATACCGTTAACTTCTGACTCGTTCCTCGCAACCTTTGGTGTTTTCGATTTGTTTCCGATGACGGTTTTATGGTCCCAGTCTACGGTGGTTCCGTTCATGTCTACTGGTGGTGTCGTGTGCGGGGGATGGATGTGGTTGAGGTTATGAGTTGCCTGTGAGCTGTTCTTTCCTTATAAAGCATTCGTCACGTTGACTCGGCGAAACGCCAAGTCGCCAACGGAGATGGGATCAATACGGGTGATGAGTACTTGAGTACGGGCTCTGCGCTGCTCTGCAAATGAGCAGGATATTCTACGAGTCCGATAGCATGTCTTTAACCCCGTGCCAGTATCCCCTCTCCACATACCCCTTAATCTCTTCCTTGGTGAGCCACGCGAAGTCGACAGCAGACGGGCCATTCAGCTCGACCTGGCCAGCAAGAATGTGCGTTTTGTAGAAAAACAGGAGAGTCTGGGACATCGTCAATGACTTGAGACACAGCCAAAAACACAGCGGGCTTACCTCTGGCCCTTCTGTTGGTTCCACGGGCTTGTACAGCCCAATTGGTTTTCTCCCAACCATCCAGATATCGATGTTTACCCCGCAGTGCGGATGGAGGACGCGTTCGGCAGTCTGCAGGGTGATGCTCAACAAAGGAGAAACAAAAACGACGGTTGCTTACCTGGTGTAAGAACTCTCCTTTCCTGGTGGGTGCCCGGGGGAACGACCACGAACCATCTCCGTTCTTGGTGATGAGGTAAAGGTTCCGCTCCCCACGTCGGTCCAGACTACGCAAATCCCTTCGCTTGTCGGCATCAGTGAATCTGGTGGCCCTTTTTCCAACCTCTTCCCTGGCGAGTTCCGCGGCCTCGAGGTTTGCTTCAGTTGCTTCCCACACCGGCCGGGTTAAACGTCCAAACGCCTGCCTTTCGCGTTTCCGCTCCTCAATGTTGAACTGAGCCTCCAGAGGGGAACCCTGTTTAAAGTAGAACTCATAGGGAAATGGATTGTGAAGTGCGCGGGAAATGCGGGATTGGTACTGGAAGAATGTCTTCTCAAACCGGGAGGGCGAACGGGTGACGGTGGGGGAACGATTGACGATGACGGACGCCTCGAGAAGGGGCCTTGAACGCGCCGGGGTCGACAACGGTGGCGTCGGTGTGTGGAGGGTGTTGTTAGAAGGATTGACTTCCGTAGCCAATGTACGGACAGCTCGGAGGGCGGATCGTCGGGGTAGCATCAGTAGTCCCATTTGGGAAGATTGTCCTTCCAACGCTCATCCTGATGTCCCTCTCACTCGTCTCAAATGCATATCTGGACGAACAGTCCGCCAAAATCCAATCAAAGCCTGTGCCTTGGGAAGTCAGTCCATCCCGCTTCTCGTTTGTGATCCAAAAATCGACCCACAGAATTAGGGCTATCAACGCGCGGGACTGGTCACAACTGACGAGCTCGCTCTTCTCAAGAAAGTGGATCGTCAGCCAAAGGCAAAGATAGATTCCATCTTGCTTTCAGACGGGCAGAGTTATGCACTCCTTTATCTCCGTCTTCTCAATAAACTCCAGCGGGTCGATACCATGCAGTGCATCCTGGTCTACATAGCGGATGCTCTCCTGGGCAGGTCTTTTCAACGCGATCCATCCCCTTCTGCTCCTTGACAACAGCTCAGATCATGATGAGAGGATACCCCTCTTTACCCGCGCCTCTGAAACTGATCCAGAACTCCCATACGGTGCCCTTCTTCGGTATAAGCTCCACGTTGCCCAATGGCGCACCTTCCTGATGCCATATCTAGCGCTTTGGACGTCCAAGACGACGTCGTCCAACTCAAAACTGCTCAGATCCTCACAGTTTTTCTATCATCTGAAACCACACCAATCGTGTCAAACATACTCCAACCATTCCTCAACACCCTCTCATCATTCTTGGCTTCGCCATTTCCTCACAAACGCGATCTCGCCGTTCAATGTCTGGAAGCACTGCTTCCCCGACGCGAAGTGCGCAAGGCTGTCTGGGGAATTCCCCAGATAATCCAAGGGTACGAAGGGAAGATGTTACCCTGACCTGACTAAATGCGTTTCCAGCTTGGTGGATATCATTAAACACAACCCCGGTCCTCAAATGTGTTACCAAATCGCCTTTTGTTTTTGGCTGTTGACCTTCGAGCAGGACATCGCCGAAGAGATCAACAAGTTCGTACCTCTGGCTTCGCCTTCCTCATCCAAACTGACGCCCACAATGACAGGAAGTACGACATCATTCCCCTCCTAACAGATGTAGCCCAGGCAGCCGTCAAGGAGAAAGTGATACGGGTCATTCTTTCCACTTTTCGGGGTCTAGTCACGAAGGCACCTGCGGCGAATTTACCAGCCATGCTTGTGGCACAACTGCTTCCGTTTGTCAAAAACCTGTCAACACGGAAGTGGAGCGACGAAGATATTGTGGAGGACGTTCAGTTCCTAAGGGATGAACTCTCAGCACGATTTGAGAGTCTTACGTGTGTGGTGTTCACTTGGGGTGTTGGCTTCGACCATACTCACCCTTTTTAAATAGCACATACGACGAATACAGCTCAGAACTCCAATCCGGGTACCTCTCCTGGACACCCGTTCACGAGTCAGATGTGTTCTGGAAAGAGAACGCAATGAAGCTGAATGAGAACGATTATAAACAGCTCAAGTACGCCCGAACGGTCCAGTCTCCCAATACCTAAACTAAACTATCGACGATACAGGTTGTTGATGGAACTACTCAAGAATTCGCAAGATCCGCTTGTCCTGGCTGTCGCATCTCACGACATTGGGCAGTACGCGAAGCATTATGAGCGAGGCAAAAAGTATATCCACTTTTCGTGCCGTTGCCCCCGCTAACATACCGTCCAGGATCTTGACGGATTTTGGGGCGAAGACCCGTGTTATGGAACTGATGTCCCACGGCGACAGCGATGTACGATACCGCGCGCTCATCTCCGTTCAACAACTCGTTAGTCACCCTTGGACAAACGCATGACTGGAATGCGTGTCCGAGTTGTATCCAACTTCTGGTGGTTGTTTATGTTGCCTGTATACATTTGGATTGATGAGGAAGTTCAGGTCCCCACATGGGGTCCAAGATTCTCGTGCATTACTGCACGTAATACCGACTGTACATTAGATCTGTTCACACGGAGCTGTGTGGTCATCCTGAACCCTTCGGGTTAGCGGTCTTCTTTTGCGCATCGTCGAAATGCCGAACGATGACTTGACAGTCGGTGGTTTGGCAAATATGCTTAGACGTGCTTTTTATAGCATCGGAAAACAGAATAAGTCCGGAGGCTCGTTCAACAGAATCGACTGAATGGACGGATTCAGTTCCTCGACGGAAACCGTGGCCCTAGGATACCCACCTGGTACCACAAAGCTCTTTAGTGACGCCTCATCAGGAATGGGTGCGTTGGGGAGTACGAATGCCCCTGTGCTGATCTCAGGAATATCCGGTGTACTTGGTGAGGAAGGCTTGGTAGTCAGGACGACTTTGGCGAAATGCGTTGGAACAGCCACGTTAGGAGGAGAACCGATGACTTCATGCGTCTGTGGAGAAATCCAGTCAAGTGATTTTATCGTACCGCATCGAGAAAAATACTTGCAACACGCCATTTACCGTCAGGATCTTGCTTGGGGAGATAGAGTGGAATTGTGAAGACGTATACGTCGGAAAACGACCCAGTCAACCTTCGGCACCAGTCCTCCACATATGCCCAATCTGGGTGCAGGGCGTTAGTCTGGAAGTACGAGCAGCCAGTGGACCGTACGACTGACAATGACGGTTGAACCCAACGCCAACCTGTGGCGCAATGTTTGACAGCAGGAATGTTTCATCCATGGCATCCTGGGACAACTTGGCATCGGCGGCAGGGACCATGTGCCCCCTGTCATACCCACTCCGGAAATAATCCTGCAGTCTGGCACGGAACATCGCCGGGATGCTTGTATCCTCAGTGAAGTTGCTTTTCGACCTGTCGCCGGTGTCCGAATCTTTCCGCAGAACGGATCGGGTGAGGTGCTCTGCTGTCTGTTTTCCAGAGTCAGATTCAGAATGCCTGTGGGCTAAGACTACATGACCTACCCAAACAGGGTGCCTCAACCGACGATCGTAACCAGCCACGTATGCTTTGCGGACGAGTTGGTCGGTAATTGGCCCTGGTTAGAAATGTGGGAAAACGTCCTTTGCAAAGTGGCGGAGGCTGCCCACCTGGGTTCCCGTATTTCAAAGGCGGAGCTATGATACCAAGGCTGGTGGTGATTCCGGTCGTTTCGACCTGGAGAAGTGGTGCGACAGGTTGCTGGGAACGCGTGATGATATGAGATGAGGTGGTCTCGTTTTTCCGAGCAATGGTGGCGGCTATGCCACCACCGACGAGTGCACCAATAGCAAAGACTGCACCATGAACGACCAGAGAATTAGTAGCCATGGTAGCCTTCAACACGTGACCGGCGCGTCGGGGTCCAACGTTCAACGTGCGCTCACCGGCTCAGTGTTAAACTTTTCCACGGCAACACGCCTTTTGGTTTATGGGATTCAGTGGTTTCACTCGTCTATGTAGTGTCATGGAGGGATAGAGAGAGAGCGTGTGTGGATAAAAATATGGAGCTATGGAGCTACACAAAGTAGGGCATATTCCCCTAAAACGGAGACCACATATTTAGTGCGCGGACTTTGAGGACCACATTTGGCTCTTACCGTCCGCTTCGTTCGCTGCATTCCCTTATCCCGCTCGTTCTCGGGCGCAGCATCATAGACCCTGAATTCGTGACCGCCATCTTCACAAACCTTGAGGATAGAGGCCAAGTTTCCACATCGGTAGCAGTAGTTCGGAGCAGACCAGACGGTTACGAGCTGGTTATCGAACATGAATTTATACCCTTCTTGTACGAGTTGGTGAGCCCGGGCTATGAGTTTTAGGGAATTGAAGTGGTTGAACTCTTGAGTAACGCGCCCGCCGAAGAGCCAGCCCGCACCGCGCGGGCTTACGGCCCAGTTTTCAACCTCGTCTGGGTCCGACCACATGAGATCTTCGAGAACATCAGGGTCAGGTATTGCGCGCTAAGAGTGGAACTCACCGCAGAAACCTCCTTCGTGGGGAATTTCCTGCGCTCGGGAAAGAAGACGAATTTGGTCTAATGTTCGTATGTCAGGGGATAGACCGCCGTGCACGCAGAGAGTTTCCCCGTCGATGATCTTGTGTATTTATCAGGGTTCAGCGTGAACTTACGTGTTCAGGTCTACCCACCGCTGCCAGGTTCAGGTAATCGAATACGCCGCAACAGGCCTTCCAGACCGCTGGGCTGCCATACTTTTGTTGACATTCATCTGGAAGGGCGTAATGATGGGGCGACATCGTGGGTTGTGGATTTGAACGAACCGTAGAAGCCATACACCTGAGTGATCTGCCTGCTTTCGTGGTTTCCTCTCAAGAGAGTGATCCTGTCCGGGTGTCTGAACACCCAATGAGTGCAAGGGCGCTCGGAACCGACTTTTTGCGAACCTTGCCTTGAGGGCGAACAGTAACGACACGGTTTCCAGACTGTAATGTCCTCTGTCAACAAAATCACCCTAGAGTGGTGGGATAGCGTTATCCTTTCCGGACGGCCACTATGATTCAAAGAGACACGTACGTCCCATAAAAATATAGCTCGTATCCGGAACATTTCCCCCCTCCCTCAATAGCTGGAGCAGATCCCAGAATTGGCCATGGATGTCCCCGCAGATGGTGACTGGACTCGATACGGGCTGAATATTCGATTCCTCCATGAGAATATTTCGGACCTTGTTGCAAAGTAGCTTAATATCGGGTTCGGAAAGGTGCTGGCATTGCATGAGCTGTTGGATCCATTTGTCTGGGTCGTAGCGAGACATGGCCGGAAAGGGGAAGCTGCGAGTGATCGAAGATAAGCGAAGGACTCTCACTCCCATTTGATCTTCCCGCCGCCATGGAGGGAACGGGGCAACACTTACTCGCCCTGAAAGTCATGCGAGTCTCTGTGAGTAAAGTGTGCACAAATCCGCGTCTCAGTCGGTTGACCAGGTCAGCCCCTCGGCAACACAGCGACCTACACTTGCCAGTGCTTGGGAACCGTTCTATTCAAGTTCTCCGTCGTTTTCTGCACGGTCGACTGCCTCCGTCGTCTCGCTACAGGGAAAGGATCCACTACCTATTCACCCCAAAAGCCTAAGAGACCTCACGAACGCTTCGGACATGTTGACGCTTCCATCCTCGTTCGGTGCCATCCAACTGGGTGAGACGTTCTCGAGTTGTCTTGCCGTGAACAATGAAGCAGGGGTAGACATCTCCGACGTCCAGTTGACCGTGGAGATTCAAACCGCTACTACGAAGGTACTACTTGCAGAATTTTCCACCGGTTCCGACGGAGTTCTAAAGGGAGGAGCCACACTGGAGGCAATCGTTCACCACGAAATCAAAGAACTGGGTCAACACGTATTGGGGTGTACGGTTCAGTATCGGCTACCGCCTGGGGCGCGTCGCCCCGCTCGGGCGGAGGAAAATGAGAAGGATCCGTCGATGCAATTGTTCAGGAAGTTCTACAAGTTTGCAGTAAGCCCACTGGCGAAGAGGACCACGATGGTTTTTAACAAGTTGGTTTTAAGGTAACGAATCCCCTGTCAGTCAAGACAAAGGTACACCTCCCGAGATCGCCTTCAGCTCTCTTATCGAGGAGCGAGAGGGAGAAGGTTTTTCTGGAGGTTCACATTCAAAACCTGACTCAGGATGGGTTGTGGTTCCAAAGGGTTGGGTTCGAGTGCGCCGACGGATGGAACGTTGAGGATATAAACACAGCTGGAGTTGGTTCACAGGACGGATTATTCTTGGGCGATAATGCTTTGATGCAGCCGCAAGATATGCGGCAGTATATCTACATCCTCGCGCCAAAGGTACTGCCAGATATACCCATCACCCATGCCCCTGGAAGTGTGATATCTCTCGGCCGGCTGGACATTGCCTGGAGATCATCATTCGGGGAGCCAGGGAGGTTGTTGACATCGGTACGTGGGGGCGTGGTCGATGGGTGGAAATGAATTGATTGGATTTTAGATGCTATCTCGACGAATACCATTGATAGCTCCGACCACTCCGGCATCGGCCCTACCATTACACATGCAGAAGAGCGCGTCGTTGGGAGGGAACAACACGCCACCGAGGCCTCGTTCACCTCAACCTCCGTATCGACCACAAACTCCGCCATTACCGGGTAGAGTGCAGTCACCTGTGCCATTTGCTCCGAGAGTGAACCGCACTGGGACGATGCCGATGTCCCCACCTATGTCGGCGACGCCACTGCCAGCAGCGCCAAGCGTATCGGTGGATTTAGCGGTGATCGATTTCCCTCGTGAGGAGATAGTGGTCGAGAAACCGTTCCAGCTGACTTGTCGGTTGGCGGTATCGGGATCAGTACAGCAAGAGGCGGGCAGGGCACTGTCGTTTGTCATCCAACACCTGTTACCAATACGTACGACGGTCGTCGGACTACCCCACCAACGGGAGGGAACTCTGTGGTCGCGAAAGGACACCATCACCCTAAGTTCTGGTCAAAGCACACCATCTCCGACCGGGACGCCACCTAGGGGCAGTTTTTCGTTCTCGGAAAGCTTAGCCCAGAGGCTGTTGGTCGCTTCACCCCGGGTGATGTACAAGGACGAGGCGGAGGACGAGGGAGGGGGCGAGAACGAAGCGATAATCTTGCCATCGCCGTTCGCGTTGTCTGAGGAGGCCGCGAACAGGAGAGGAGCGTCGCCGACGGGTGCAAGTGCATTCCCACTGGACATGGAGATGGATGGAAGGGGGGCGGCTTCTCGGGAGTTCAAGGTGGAATACACCGCATTCAAAAGGGGGTTCTGTACCGTGGGAGGGCTTCGGGTACTGGTGGTTGGTGACGGGCCGGTGGCGTTGGTGGCGAGAGAGTGGAGTGTCATCGGAGAGATGTGGGTCAGATGATGGATCACGTGTAAAATGAACCAAGCACGTGCGGGTGGCACGCTGGCGAGGTTTCAACTTGCGCTTGTATTCAACTTGTTCACCAAAGTCGTTGTGTTCGTCTGGAAACTCCTCCTCTTCGCGCGGCGTTACCCATTTTATTTCTATTTCTATTTCTCTTTACTACGAGGAAACAAGTCTCGTTTCCCGTGAGTGCCGTCCTCTCACCCTCCTTTCAACCAGTGGACCCACATTCCAACACACTCGTTTGTTTGTCCTTCTCCTCCTCCTCCTCTGTTTTGCCAATCGCGAGCACCGTGTCACCACCGGCAGCTTCTTCATTCGCCAAATCCCGCCGCCTTTCCACCCGCGCTGACACTGACCTGCCATTTTGCCCCCTCCAGGAACGGCCTCCTCCGTAACCACATTCTTTCGGCCACGACCGGTAAGCATTCCATTCAAACAAGCCCGGGGTGCGGTCAAAGCATGGGCGGTGCCAGCCTGTCGCCTTCACTCCATGGCCCGAATAAGCCATGATGCGACCAACGGCCCCTCTCCATTCGGCGAAACAATCAGCGTGACTGCAGTTCTCCCATTGTTTCTCCCCTCTGGGCCATATCTGATCCGACAGATACTGATCAACCTCCCAGGCCGAACCACACATCACGTTTTCCCACCCTCCGGGGCCACCTTGTAATTATCGGTACGTGGTTTTACTCATAGCCGTTCTCCGGATGTCACGTTGATCTCTGGTTCATTCTTCAACTTACACCTTCTCCCCTCCTCCCCCTCCTCGACATGCGATACGTCCCCCCAGTTCAACAACGACCCGTCAGCCAACCGGAGAGAGACCAGCCATTCCACCTTCTACCCAGCGCGATGCCTTCCCTCTTCCCAACCCATGCAGCAGGCCGCTTTCTCCAGGTTCCAACTCTCCCCACGAGAAAAGCCTCCAGCCCCGTCCCCAATGACAGCTTCGATGACATCTCAGATGACCTTGAGCTCTCCTTCGCCTCCAACATGTCCCTAAACCCTACCACAGCCGAGGAACGCGACAATTACGTCGCATCACCCGTCCCAATGGATATCTCCCCCGCCCCACCAACCCGTGTCGCTCCTTCAAAGTTCACCGCAAGACCTCGCGCGTTTACAAGCTCAGCTCGTCTCTTTGGACGAGACGTCAGCAACGAGAACCTCCAGCCACCCTCCTCCATCAGCTCAAGCACAGGTACCACCTCCGGAAAGAAACTTCAGCGAGCCGCACTTCCCTTCGAGTGGATGGCCCCCTCTCGTACGGAACAAACTCTCGATACCACCGATTCCTCCCAAATGGTTTGTTTTACTTCCTTCCCTACCAAGTAGTACGGGTTTGACTTTTCGACACAGGATCACAGTGACCCCATGGATATCGATTCATCCTACAATACCAACCCCCAAGAGATCAGTATTTCTGTAAAGGACTGGGATGCGTCTCTCCCAATTTCTGCTGCTCCCACTGTTACCAACTTCAACGCGTTGTTTTACAACGCTCAATCCCCCCCTCGTTCAACTACGACCACCTCTCCGCCAGTACAAGAGTTCATCGGGAAGCGACGCTCTCATTCTCCAGAATCTGTCACGCGCTCCCGCATTGAGAGGTTATCTTCACCCCCGCCATCCTCACCATCGATGCGCAAGTTGGAACGCATCGTCAGCGCCGGTGTTCCAGGTAGGAACACCAAGCCAGGCCTCGATAGTCTGGGCGTTCCTCCCAGCAAGCGTCCAAGACGGCCCGTCCTCTCCGCAATTGGACCCTTCAATGTTGTCTCCCAAACCAAGTCTGCATACCCCGACCTGGAGAGGACGGATTCTCTATTCCCAACCCGGCGCGCATTTTCCGCCATGCTTCCCCCCAATACCGTCAACATACCCTCTTCGCCCCTTGACGAGGAGAGTTTTGATTCCGTCGAAGCCTCTCCGGCTCAGGCGTACATCAAACGCCAGCAAAACAAGACGCTGAGGCGATGCGATGGCTCCGATAATCTTCGCCCCAATCCCGTCGCCCGCCTTACACCCTCCAGACAGACAGAAAGCCCACGCGACCTCGGCGAACCCAGCCCTCGATCCAGATGGCTTGCCCCAGGGTTTGGGGACAACGAGGCCCATGGAAAGATATTACCCTGCCACCGCGTTAAGGAGGATGGTTTGATGAGAGTCAACCAGCAGACTGTGCGAACTGTTCCCGCTCTCCTGACCTGTGCTCTCGCCTGATTTTTTATACCAGTTGAACGAGCTTCTTGATGGAGCATTTGATAGCAAGCTCACTTCATACCACATCATTGACTGCAGGTTTGATTATGAGTACGACGGTGGGCATATCCCCGGCGCCCTCAACATCAATACGACCGCTGCTGTCGAAGAGTTTCTTCTGGGCACCAACGCGCTCAAGCCGAAACCATCCAGCAGCGGAGATGCTTCCGGGAAGACTGTTCTCATTTTCCACTGTGAATTTAGTGCCAAACGTGCCCCCACCTTGTACGCCTCGCTCATCCGTCTCAAATCCCTCCATTCTAACACCTACCCAGTGCCAAGCACCTCCGGTCCAAAGACAGGGCTATGAACAATCACGTATACCCCAAAATTCACTACCCCGAGGTCTACATCTTGGAAGGCGGTTACTCCGGTTATTTCAAGGAGAATGGTCACCGCTGTGATCCCCCTCATGGCTATGTCCAGATGGACGATCCCAACCATGCAACCTCGAGGCGGGAGGATTTAGACCAATTCCGCAAGGCCAAGTTCGGGCGCACGAAGAGCTACGCATACGGCGATAGCCTCTCCGGGTGTGTGAAAATGACATTGGCCGCCCAACAGAAGCGCAACACTGCCCCCTCCAACGGAACCACTAAACACCCATTATTCGCGGCAGCAACGGCGGCACGCACGCGTCGCGGCGGTAACACCGGTTTAGCCACCCTGACTGAAGACGGAAACACCACTGCTCATAGTGAAGATGAAGAGACCGATGTTGGGGATAGTCCCTGCCCGCCCCCAAATCGAACCTCCGGACCTAGTATGATGTTCAAGGGCAAGAAAATTGGACGTTTGCCGTTGATCAGAGCCGAGACCTACGGTCCGATGCGCCTGGATCATTAGACGACGACACACCGGTATCTACTCTTTTCACACAGGTTCCCGACGACAATCCGTGGGGGACAAGTCACACTCCAAGCCCGCCCTCTCTCCTCCCTCTACGTTGGCGTTGACAGAAGCTCCAACCGCGATTTTTTCAAAACCCCAATGTTGTTTCACTACCCCCTCTGACCAACGACCGGAAGTTCGCCACGGGATTTCCACCATGGTTCTCATGTCACTCGTTTGCGCCTGACTGTTCTACGCTCCCTTACACGCTCAGAGTTTTTACTCGCCCCCACCTCCTTTTCTGGAAGGACGGTTGTAAATAGCACCCCTCCAGCCGTCCTTCGTTCTGGTGATCAGCTTTGCTAAGCAGCTACGCTGAGAAGCAGCCCATTCTCCTGGAATCCACTTGGCGTAGGCGACTGTTGTAATCCAATTTCATCCCATCACCCCTTTGCATCTGTTTCCATATATGCGCGTCATCTCACTCCATCTCCACCGTTTCTCGTTCCCCCGTTATTTTCCTCCCCAGCAACAACTTTCTCCTGTCCACCCTATTCCAGATTTTTTTTCTTCTTTCCTTCAACTGTGTTTATTGAGGAACGTGCCGTCATGGTCGATTGCATAGAGTGCAATGATAACGCGTCTAGGGCTCCTCATTTCTCGTTCGGACATTTCTATCTGTCTTGATTTACTACCTTCTGCGACTCGATGATTGTAGTGTTCCTGCACTCACTCCGACTGGGGCGTCAACGACAATGTAGAAACCTTTATCCCTCCCTCGGCCTGTTCTGAAAACGAGGTCGTTGTCCAGTGCTGAAAATCGATCCTCTCTACTGAACGAATGACTTTCCTTTTTTCTGATGATCGATCGAACCGGCCAGCCTCCCTTTCCGCACCGTTCACGCATCCCCTTTCCACAACCCCTGATACCGACATTATGGCTATCTGGGGTTTGGTGCATACTTGGCGGAGGTCTCTCATTTTCCCTGCTCGAGGGTTCGGCGCCTGCTTGCTCGTGTTGTTGTACCCGTTCGTCAAATGCTCTGGCCATCGCACGGCTCGAACCGCGCCGTCTTCGCGTCCGCAAGCGTCCTACTGGATCTTCGTCTTCCTCAGCCGCCGAAAAGTCACCGGCCATTTCAGAAACACCCCACGTCGGGTTTGGTGCCCCTTTCCAAGAACGCCTTCACCCCCGTTTCATCGACGGACGGCCCCGAGCGCTGAACACACAAGAGGGCGCCCATTCCCCCACCCCGAAGATCACCGTGCAAGACCTTTCCGCGGAAGACGGACCGGCCCGTTCCAAGACCGACGCACACTTTGAAACGACGAAGGCGCCCCTCATGGGCTCACGTCCCTACGCCCCTTGAGGACGACCTTACGGTCACTACATAACTGTCCTTTCGACTCCCCCACCCCTGGAGTGCTTGCCGTTGGAGGACTGCGACCTTTGTACCCGGTTGGCGGCCCTAAGCATCGACCATCGGATGTAGTCGGTTTTCTCAGTAGGCAGTGAAGGGACGTTGTAGCAAAGGATGGCTCGTGTGTGATAGTTGGCCTGTGATGGGAATTATAAATATAATAGCTTACGGGAGTAATAAACAATAATCAGATGGCCAGAGCTCGGCCGGCGTTGTCCGTGAGGTCTGACCGGCCCCATCCAGAGTCCCCACCTGCCTTTCTCATCCTCAGACCAGTCGGTCCCATCGTTGTCCGATGTCCTCCTCCCAGAATGCGCTGTAAGTCTCGCCTCGCCGTTTTCTGTACCCTACGCTCTCGCTCATCCTCCTTCCGCCCTTCCCAGGAAACCGCTCAGGATCACAGGTGCCTCCAATCATCCGCTCCCACCCTCAAGGCTGTGCTCCTTATATCTCTCTTCGTAGTCGTTGCCGCAGACGGCCTATCCAAGCGCGAGGTCTTCCGTCTCCCGGACCCGTTCGCAGTCATCACGGTGGACGCAGAACAAACCCACACGACCAGCGTCATCAGGAAGACTTTGAATCCTTATTGGAATGAGAGCTTCGATATGTAAGCCTCTCCAACCCCTTCAAATCCATTCATTTTCATCATCTCCCCCCCCCCCCCCACGCCAGCAATGTCAAGGAGTCGTCCATCGTAGCCGTCCAGATTTTTGACCAGCGCAAATTCAAGAAGCGTGATCAAGGGTTTCTCGGTGTTGTGAATATTAGAGTCGCAGATGTTATTGATTTGGAGCTGGGCGGTCATGGTGCGCCTTGTAGCATGCCTTCGATGCACTGATGCAGACAAGCCTGACCCGACGGACGCGATACAGAAATGCTCACACTAGATCTCAAGAAGTCCAACGACAACCTCGTCGTTCACGGCAAGCTTATCATCTATCTCTCAACCAACGTCAGTCAACCGATTAGCAACCCCGGGCCCTCCCAAGTCCCTGGGGTCACCGACCCGTTCTCACGTATGAACCTCAACGATTCTTCCGTATCGGTCAACAACCCCAGCGGCAGTAGTGGTGGAAACCCATCCTTGTCACGTCAAACCAGTGCACAGGCCACCTCCAACGTCACAACGACTCCAACTATGCAAATGCCGTCCCCCAACATCCCTCATGTCACAAATCCCGAGTTGCACGACGTACAACCGCAGCCGCAGCCTCATCAGCCGAACCCCCAGCCGAAGCCACTGTCAGGATCAAACCCCGGTCAAACCGCCAACCCGGCTCAACAAAATCACGGACCCACGAACCCCTCACAGTCGGCAGGACCCCAAAGAAACTTCAACCCTCACGAGGACCAATTCGGTCCTCTACCCCCCGGCTGGGAGCGTAGGATCGATCCTCTCGGCAGGACTTACTACGTCGATCATAACACGAGGAGTACGACGTGGAATCGGCCCTCGACAAATCAAGCGATCAACAACAGCACTCAAAACGGTGAAACGAATGCTGCTCGTGACAATCACAACCGCCGTATTCTTGCTGATGACATGTTGGAAACCTCAACTCCCGCTCAGGTCACTAGGAACACGACCGCGAGTGCCAATACTGCCGCTGGCGCCCTTGCGGCAAGTACCAACTCCACTACCGCGGGAGCTGGGCCACTGCCGGCAGGATGGGAGGAGCGATACACTCCCGAGGGAAGGGCTTACTACGTTGACCATAATACTAGGACCACGACCTGGGTGGACCCCCGACGCCAGACAGTGATCCGCGTCATGGGACCAAACGGGCAGAACACATCCTTACAACCACAAACCATGGCACAACTCGGACCCTTGCCGTCCGGTTGGGAGATGCGTCTCACCTCGACTGCGCGTGTCTACTTTGTCGATCACAATACCAAGACGACCACGTGGGACGATCCCCGCATGCCCTCGTCGCTTGACGCTAACGTACCACAGTACAAGCGTGACTTCAGGAGGAAACTCATCTACTTCAGAAGTCAGCCTGCGATGCGTACCCAGCCTGGTAACTGTCAGATCAAAGTCAGACGTAACCACATTTTCGAGGACAGTTACGCGGAAATCATGAGGCAGACTCCTAACGACCTCAAGAAACGATTGATGATCAAGTTCGACGGGGAAGATGGCCTGGATTACGGTGGTTTATCGAGGTAGATCACACGTCATCATGCTTCGGAGATCACGCGCTGACTTTGGTTGTAGAGAATTTTTCTTCCTCCTGTCCCATGAGATGTTTAACCCCTTCTACTGCTTATTTGAATACTCCGCCCACGACAACTATACCCTCCAGATCAACCCTGCTTCTGGTGTCAACCCCGAGCATTTGAACTACTTCAAGTTCATCGGGAGGTGTCTCGGTTTGGGCATCTTCCATCGCCGTTTCTTGGACGCATACTTCATTGTCGCGTTCTACAAGATGATCTTGAAGAAGAAGGTTGTGATCGCAGACCTGGAGAGCGTAGATGCTGAGCTTTACCGTGGCTTAACGTGGATGTTGTACGTGATTCTCACTGATGATATCCTGTGCCCTCAGTCTGACCCCCATTGCAGGGACAATGACATCACCGACGTCATTGATGAGACGTTCACCACCACCGAAGAACGTTTCGGTGAAATGGTTACCATCGAGCTGAAGCCTGGGGGAGCGGATATTCCGGTGACTCAAGAGAACAAGAAGGACTACGTGGACGCAATTGTGGAATATCGTATCTCCAAACGCGTCAACGACCAGTTTGAGGCGTTCATGGCTGGCTTCGGCGAACTCATTCCTCAGGACCTTGTTAATGTGTTTGACGAACGAGAGCTCGAGCTTTTGATCGGCGGAATGTCCGAGATTGATGTGTACGCGACCTTTTCCTCTCTTGTTTACCCCATGGTGAATTCCTCACGTCTATTAGTGACGACTGGAGCAAGTTCACGGACTATCGAGGATATGAGATGACCGACGAGGTCATCCAGTGGTTCTGGCAGTGCGTCCGAAGCTGGCCGGCTGAACGCAAATCCCGTCTGCTCCAGTTCGCTACCGGAACCTCCCGAATCCCTGTCAACGGGTTCAAGGATTTGCAGGGTTCCGATGGCCCTCGCCGATTCACTATCGAGAAGTCAGGCGATCCCTCACAACTTCCAAAGAGCCACACGTGCTTCAACAGGATCGACCTACCGCCGTACAAGGACTACGCGACGCTGGAAAACAAGCTAACGTTGGCAGTCGAGTACGTACATTGTCACTTAACGTCTCGATGCGTCTACTCATCCGTGCCACAGGGAGACAGTCGGTTTCGGTCAAGAGTAGCCGTAATATCCTCGAGGCCCATCGCTCTAGCCCTTTCCGTTCTGTGTATACTTGCATTCCCGTTGTCTCTATCTATGTATGTCTCGCTCATATGCCCACTTTTTCATACTCGTGCTTCCATCGTAGTGGGATGGCTTCATCCCGTATCACGTGGGCAGGACGACACAGTTTGCCTGGTGACGGGCCCGATCCGTATGACCCAAACAAAATGTCTAAGACCCCCCCTGCATACAGATGGGTCAGAATATCATAACGCGTCTGACGAGGGACTGATGACCTGTAATGCGGTGGTGATAAAGATATACAAAAGGGAATGCAGAAGACAGCAGGAGCAAAAAGCAATGCGAAATGAGCAGAGGACTAAAGTTGATGGCTATCGTTTTTCGAAGATGAATCCGATGTAAATGTCTGAACGTGATGTTAGCAAAAGGCGGATGGTACATCACGTTGGACTCACTTGCGGCCTCCCACTGCTCTTCATCCATTTTACTATCCCCCTGGGTATCAATGACTTGCATCTTTGTCATGAGGGGTCCGAATTCAGAATGGTCGCTAAACTCCGTAAACATGTCGTGGAACTCTTTGCGGTATTTAAGCACCAGCTGGTACTCGGCCGCTAACCTAGGAAGGTTGTTAAACCCAGCACGCCAGGACCAAAAAAAGGGGAGGGAAAATCTACCGAACGAAGTCGTCCCAAAGTACGAGGAATTCGGGCACGTTCTCCACGGCATCCTTGAGCCAGAACACGTAACGGAAACCGAACCGAGGCATTTCGTCGTCGCTAGGAACTGGTGTGTCGGTGTGAATGTTGTAAATGGTGTTGCCAAAGGAATGGTTTGGGGAACCCCGTAACCTGGATCTGTGCCGATAATCGTGCTCGTTAGGAAACTTGATTGGCTTTGGATTATCAAACAATCGCACAGGAGCTGCCCCGAGTTTGGTATCGTACCCACAAGGACCCCACCAGATCTCAACCATCTGCTAACGTTGTCCAGCATACATCGCGCTCTCTCTTCCGTCTCAAACGCGTAGTGCATACAGAATTGCATAGACACGACATCGAAAGGTGTGGAGAGTTTATCGGGATCCAAAGCAGTCGATATCGAGACGCTGTAACAGTCACACGCGGCAAAGGTTGCGTCAAAACGAGGTCCCCTGAAGCTCTCGTACCGCCGCCGAGCTTGCTCGACAGATACGGAGGCAACATCTGTTGAAAGGCATGTTTGGCACATCACCCTGACGAATTGGGTACCGATGGCGATGCGACTAACCGAGTCCAATGTATTCGCTTATGCGTGCCTTCGCCCACTTGTTGAGGTCGCCTCCTTTCCCGCACCCCATATCCAGTACCTTCCCTCTGGTAATGGGTGCCTTTTTGGGGCCGGGACGTTGGCGTTGGGCGACGGGGCTCGACGCCAATGCAGGGTGACAAAAGTTGGCGAAGAGGACGGATTTGATCCAGTTGTTGAAGTTTTTAAGGCCAATTATCGGGGACTCTTGACGCATAGCCCTTCCTGTCTCTGGGCGAGCGTCGTCTATGGCTGGGGTGAGATCCGACCACTCCAGAAAATCGTGGAAAAACACACACAATGGTGCATAATGGCGCCAGCATCCTTGGACCTTTTGCTGTCTCCTTCGTCGGCGAGCGAGCGTTTCCGTTTCTTTGATAAGCTGAGCCAACCCCTCCTACTCTTCTCCGGGTCGTTATAAAACTGGATTTCTTGAGGGGTAAGCGGCACAAGCCGTGAGGGTTGTCTGGGTTTGTACGAGACGGTTGATGGTTTCTGGGGCACAGGGGGAGGGGGCATGGTCGTTGTTGATGGTGGGGGAAGGGGTAGATGTGGGTCTTCTGCGATGCTCAGGGACCTAACGGATACCGTCGGGGAGGGCCTTGCAGTTGAATGGCTGGGGGTCGCCGGAGTTACTGACGACGACGTAGAGGGTCTGGAAGAGATGGAAAATATGGGCGACCGGGTGGGCGATACGGTCGATGGAGGTGGTGGTGGTGGATTCGAGAACTGGGAGCGTGACGGAAAGTCTTGTGGAACACTAAATGTGAAATGCCCATTAGATATCGAAGGGGTTGGCTGTGTCTGGTATGAATCATCGCTGGTGCTTGTGGTCGTGGTACGGAGAAGGGGTCGGTGAATTGGTCGGGCGTCGGATAACTTCTCAGAGGGCTGCAGTAGATCTGACAACGAACGAGGGGGACGTGATGCGGTGGGGGTGAACAGAGGAGGTTCCGATGGAGATGGGCCATTCAAAAGGGTTGCCAGATCTGTAGCTCTCCTACTGATAGGGCTGACGGTTCTCCGTTCGAAAGGTGCGGACGCTGCCGCGCTCGCCTGAGGGGTTGTCGAGGTATTAGGGAGCTCGATGCGGGATAAGGATTGGGGCGGAGACTGGGTGACTGGAGAGTTTAAAACAGCATCTCTAACTGGGTCGAATTTTCCAGGCATTGTCGACGCAGCGGATGGAGGACGAGCAGAGGGGAGGTCAGGAGAAGGGGGTTCTACGATGAGCCGCGCGTGAAGGGTGATCGTTCGACAGTCGGGTGGTCCAGCCGCGTCGAGGACAGATTATCGTCGGTCGTCGTCTCTGACGGCGGGGAGGCAACGGCGGCGTTGAGGGCCAGAAGGAGGGCGGGAACACATAAGCAATCCGCCGCCTATTGCCTCATATGGCAACATTTGCCCGATTCACACGGTGCCCAGCAGGGAGAAAGAAAGATACAAGTGGTAGAACTACAGGCAGCCAGGGTTAATCGCGTTCAGCCACCTCACCAAGGTCGGCGTATAGCTGCATGACCCAGTGGTCAGGGAGAGATCAATGTGCAGTGCCAGACCACAAACTCACCTTGCCGGGGTTGAATAGGTTATCCGGGTCGATAGCTTGCTTTATCGTCCTCATCAACCGCACCGTTCCCACCCCAAGCTCGTGTACCAAGAATTCCTTTTTTCCAATCCCCACTCCGTGCTCGCCCGTGCCTGAGAGGAGTGGGAGCATAAGCGATGTGTCACCCGTTTGTCAACGACACATAAACTTACACGTTCCATCCATCGCAATCGCTCGATCTACAATCCGGTGAACAGCACCCTTCACCTCCGACAATTCATCATCCCCCTTGAACAATAGCAATGCGTGGAAGTTTCCTATCAAATGGCGTCAGTCGCTGGGGGTTCCACCTCGAACGGACCACTCCACCATCCCCGACATGTCCAACGATTGTCGACTTTATCTCGTGCTCGGCAAGGTCCTTCTTAGTTTCATACACCAACTCTGGGAGTCGAGATACCGGGACACTGGCCCAAGATCAGCACGAGTCTTGATAGTACGTACGGGGCAGGGACGAACCAAACATCCGTAGTCCAGCATCGCAGCCCCGGCTCGAGCTGCAACGACGAGAACAGTGCCATCTTTCGATTCTCCCACATCTCCTTCGCATGTTCCTCGGTCGAGGCGAACTCAAACCGACTGCTAGAGTGTTTCTTCACAATCACCTCCAGTACCTCCGCTGCTTTTGAGATCACCTCTGGTGCCCCTTGAATTTTGAAGAACAGGGAATCTTGTGTTGGGTATGGTTTCTTTGTCGTTCCCGCCTTGTTGATCGCATTCATCACTGAGGGTACCTTAGCTCAAGGAAAAGTGCGGGAGATTAACTCTGCGCTCACTATTATCATCCAGCAACTCGACACATTCTGGGCCGGCGGTGGGTGGAAGCAACATCAAGAAAAGAGACACACGAACGGATGTTTGGGCCGTACGGCGTCCTCAGGATTTCCTGGACAGCGTCGACGGCTCGTCCGACGTTGGGGAACTGGGCCATTGCGACTTTGTTCGGTACGAGAGGCGCCAAGCGGAGGGTCGCTTTGAAAGCTGTTGGCGGGGATGACCTAGTGAGCGGACTAGCGCACCTTCAGTGACGATGCCGAGTGTCCCCTCGGCACCGACGAACAATTTTGTTGTATCAAATCCAGCAGATGATTTTCGAGCTCGCTTGCGCGTCTGGATTACCTCGCCAGACGGGAGTACAACCGTCTGCACAATAACGCTCTATAAGCCGGTTATCGCAGGTGGAAATGAGACTCACAGCATTCAGGAACCATTCAGCCCTGGCAGTTCCGTACCTAACAGCGTTTGCTGGGTTGAATGTTGACTACAGGCAGAAGGAGGCAGTTGCAGTTTCAAACTTACTACCGCTGCACCCGGTTCCTATCATCCCGCCGATTGTCTAGAGGGGAAATTCAAGAACAGCCCACAACGACGATAAAATATCCATACGGAACCCGGGCCGGGATCCAGCTACGTTCGCCAGCGACTGGTCAACGTCACCATCGATTGATCAACTATTGTCACACACCGGGAAGAAAAGCGGAATCCTCTTCTCTTCAAGGATCCTGTTGATCTCGTCCCAGCGTGCTCCAGCCTGGCAGACCAGGTCTCCGTCCTCTTCTAAGGGTATCCTCAGCGCTACAAAAGTTGTTCCACGGTAATCATTTACCATGAATCGCGAGAATCTTATCCATGCCGGACAAATCGATACAGATACTTCCTGCTGGATGCTGATTCCTAGATTTCAGACCCAATTTCCAGCTAGGTGGGAAAAGAGGGACTCACACCGGCAAACTGCCCCTCCAGACTATTCCCCACTCCGAAGGGAATGATCGGAACTTTATACTTTCGAGAGATGTTGACTACTTTGACGACATCGTTGGTGGATGTAGCTGCCACATATACAGCATGGGGTGAACCTGGATAATAGGTGTGTGGGGAGGAGCCATAGGCCGCAACCGTTAGAGGGTCTACGCGAACTTGACTGGGAAGAGCCGCCTGGAGTTCTTTTATGGCTTGCTGGATTTCCTCCGGGCCACCGTACTTGGGCTTGGATGGGAGAGCGTTACGAGCGGACGCTGCTGCCTTCCCGGTCCCGACGCCCAGGTGGTACGCATATGCTGCAGAACCGATGCCAACAAGACTAGCGACGATGGTTGATGTAGGGAAAGCGGAAGGAACGCCGCCGCAGGTGTTTGAAGATGCGGGACGTCTCCCGAAGAACCTCACAAGTTTCAAGGTCCTCAAGGCGGGTCGGAGCATGTTTAAGGTTCGAAGCAGATGGGTGATATAGATATAGGCGCTGTCGGTAGTCAACGTTATCAACCCGTGAGGGGGCGTTATGTTGTTTTCAAACCAGCAAGAACGTCGGGTCTAGGAGGATTGCGAAATTGTTCCTCGTCTTGCCTGACCGTAGGATGGATTTGCGCTCATGGGCCGACGCCTCCAAACTTGTGGAGTTCACCTTGCGGAATAACCAGTAGACCATTTTTCCACCAGCCCTCCACCGCTCCTTTATCTTCTCAAATCCCACACATTTCATCAGGCCTTCAAAGTGGCTGAGCGTGAGGTAGCGCGAATTTTGCACACACGGTAGGGGGAGCTACACAGAGTGGTATTAAGTATTGATCAGCCAATTCCCGGGCGGAGGTCAGGGCCTGAACGATACCAACCGTTACGAACAAGAGGCCCGAGTGCGCACGCGAAGTGTCAAGAAACAGGTGAGCCAACCGCAGCATCCTCCCTGAAAATATGGGGGGTAAACGAAATCCTTGCGAATGAGGTTCCCTTACCTCTCTCTCTCGGATCGGGGACAAAATTGAGAACAAGACTGAGGCTCAGGACGTCCCACTTGCAGCCGTTCTCACCCTCCGTCATCTGTAAGAAATCCTGCTGCCTGATGCCGGGTTCTTGCGCATTGAGGTCGATGGGCGTGCTCTCTATCCAGGAGGAACACCTTCGATAATTATCCGCCTTCAAAGCCCCCACCTCCAGCAGCCTAAGCCGCACCGTCAGTAGAGGCGGGAGACATCAATCGTGCTTCCCCCCCACGCACCTCAACTTTTGGCCATCCCCCAACGGATCGTCTTTCACGACGTCCCTCAGCCAATCGATGAGGAGGGTTTCCGTACCCCCCCCTCTCTCTGCACTTTGTCCCTGTTTCGACATCCCTTGGTATGCGTCCAACCCACCGAGGCTACTTATCTGCTTGTCTATCGCATCTAGTTCCCGTCCATCGTCTGGTCGTCCTTCTAACTTCTTCCTCGACTTGAGCAACACATGAAACTTGCGAATCACAGCTCTCGTTTTTGTCGACGACGGCCGAGCTTTCGTACCAGGGGCCGTTCCCGTGACTGGCGTTTTGCGTCTCTTGAAGGCGGTCATCTGTCTGAACTATTCACTCGATCGGACCCAGCGGTTCAAACACATGCTATGTACTGGGGGACCCGTTTCAAATGACAACGGCCTCTCTCAAAATGTACGCAACCCCAAGTTCCTGCTGTCCTCCGCATACCACACTGACGCAACCGGTATCTGGGTGTTCGACAGACTCCCCGGTGGTGGATTGTAGCATGCTGTTACATCCGGAGCTTCTTCTCCATATCATCGTGGATGCCCATCGGTGGCTTGTTCTCCATACCTTCCAAAAGAGTCGTGGGCATTAGGTGAATTCGGGCGGGTTTGTGAATCACGTACCTCCGAAGAAATCGGAAACATCGAGAGACTCATCCCTGCCCATCAGTATGTCCAAGTGGATATTACTTTGAGGCAGAGCGGGCATGTGGGCATTCTACAAGCAGTCAAGTCAACAGGAGCGAACCACGAATGCCATTTACGTGCCTTTGTGACAATCTTCCTCTCCATCATGATCTGTAGCGGCAAGGAAACACCGTACAGGTTACGCATGAGCGTGAGTTTCATGGTGTCTTGCGTTTCTTCCCACTTCATGGCGTCAGCTTGGGGGATCGGGTGAGATTGGGTGGCTCACGTTCTCAAGGCGATCCTTGATCGTGCTATGGGACTTGAGCTCGTTGGCCATGCTGCGCGGTCCATACCGTAAGGTGTCATGCAGCCCAAGGTTGTTCGTCGTCTCCGTGTTAGTCGTCTTGGGACCCTGAGCCGGTACGACACGAAGAGAAGATTCCTATAGTCCAAAGGGGATACCAAAAAGTGCGTTCGTGGGCATCGCTTGCAACTCACCATTGCGATTAGTGGTTTGAGCGTGGTGAGGGTGTGGGAGGCCACGCATCTTCGATCGATTGCGTTTCCGTCCGGTCACACCGGTGACGTCGTCACGCAGAGATACAGACCCCGCACGGGTTCAGTTTAAATAAGGTAGGGCCGACGAGCGGGCAGTGCCCACGACCGAGGGCCTCTCTTTCGGACCCTCTTTTTCCAATCCTGACAGGGGGCTCACGTTTGGGACAAGCCAGTTCACCGGATGCGGCTTGAGCGCTACAAGGAGGTGAGCCGGTATGGCCCCGATTGAGGGGTCTATGATTGGGAAGGGGAAACCGAGTAGGTGCACATCTATCTCTATTGTCTCATGGAACTCATTGGGGTGCGCGCATCGCACAGTCCCGGTCTTTGATGGCCGCACACAGTTCCAATTGGGCAACTACTGGGACGGGTCAACAGCCATGCTCCTGTTCACAGCCAAGAAATGCCTTCTCCCTCCTGGGGTGGAGGCAGGCACCTGGGTTCAGATCTGCAATCTACCTCGGTATCCTTGGAGTCGTTATTCTCGCAGAACCATATGAACACTGGGTGACTGTCCGTAGGATGTATAACGTGTACAATCGAATTCAGACGAATATCGGGCCCATATAAGGGAACTGTCAGGACCCCGTCCGTTGCGTTGGGTCGCGGATATTGACTCCAAACCGCGCATCTGGAATCACAACGCTGGGGCCGTTTCGTTTGAAACCCAGCCACCTGACTGAATTATGGGGTCTGGGAAGGACCACAACCAGACGTGCTTGAGGCCCTTTGAATTCTCGCCTTACTTCTACACTTCAACTTTTAACTTCGTTGAGCTACGCTGCATGGAGGGCCACGGATGTTGAGCAATAGACCTTGGCTAATGGCACCCTTCTATGACGGGTATTTATATATCTGGTTTTATCTAATCCTACGGACAGTCACCCACTCTAGTCGGATCCCATTGCAAGAAACTGCCGAAGAGCTGGGGGCCAATTCGATCAGGGGGTTGGATGGTGACCCCAGCCCCTCAGACATTCAAAAGTATCCTCAAAACCACTACATCTGCTTCGCCCGATTACGCCGTGCCCACCACCGGCGTTATATCCAACTCTCCTACCCCTGAATTTGCTCCCGCACGTCTGAACCCTGTCCGCCCACACATCGCCCCGATCGTATCAGTTCCGGCTCCATCAAGCGGGTCAAGCAACGGAGACCACTCCAATGGGTATGGCAGTGATACCATTGCTGTTTCGGAGACCCAGGATTCCACCACGCCACCTCCGAAGAAGAAGGGTGGGAGGAACCCAAATAAGTAAGTGAACCGCCTTATATCCAAACTGCTTGGCTAACTATCGCGCACTTCATAGGCAACCGTGCGCCGAGGCATGGATGAAGAAGCACGAGAAGGGTCCCAAGGCGTTTGAGGCACATTGGCGTAAACTCTCTCCGGATCAGAGGGAGGTACGTGCGAGCACTCTAACAGTTATCTCACATATCTCACGCGTCCTCGACACCAGGAAGAAGCCAGGATCCTCGTACGTCCATACCACACCCATGCTCCCCGTTGCACGAAGTTCTCATTTTCCCTTTCCTTCAGCTCGGCGCGGATGCCGTCTAGCGCAGTAAAAAATCCGGAAGCAGCAGCAAAAAGTCCACCGTGGTTGGGCACGTGTACTATTAGTCAAACCTGTACTTGTTACAAATCGTTGTGAATCGATCCTAATTGATACCAATTGTCGCGAATCGACCCGAACCGATAATTATCAGAGCAAGTGGCCGCAGAATCAAATTGATACAGGTGGACTACGGTCGCCCGGCGCTGATCACGCTCGGTTGGGATAGATGGGTATACTGCGTGTTTCCATACCACTCCACTGTAGATACCCTTTGTCGATGGTGCTCGCGAGTTAGTTCACATTTCACCGAGAGTCATCGACCTCGGACGACGCTGATCCATGCAACACCCGGCCTCGCCCGGCATCGATGTCCCTCGATCGAACTTTTTACTGGGGGTGAGGCGGCGGGTGGGGAGGACCCATTGATGTGAACACGAATTACTCAATGGATTACAGCGCCATTCACAAAACATTCCCTTTGATGTATAGTAAGGTGAATGCAAAATCAAATCTTATGGGGAACGAGGTGCGAACCCGGGAACCAAACCAACACTGGGTTGTGGGAGGAAACAATTTTAAATTTGCTAAAAAATAAGGTCGATGTGCATGAGTTGATCGGACAAAAAACAAGACCCCCTCCCTTCGGTCGTGGGGATCGTTGTTTATTACATGGGGTGATACAACACTGGCGCGGGACCAGTGGAATGGTTCGTCGAATTCTGGAACTGACAGATGACCCTGCCATGGACCACAGCTCAAATGACAGCGGGGCAGACGGCTGTTCAGTCCTTGTTGTAAAGTGGTCAACCCTCCCATTTGACGCCCAACTCTGGATCTGCAGCCTTTTTGAGAGAAACCACCAGACACATTACGAGTATGGGCAGGAGCCTGAGGAAGGGTTTCAGGTCAGGGAGATTGATTGTAATCAAGGGGCTCACATTATACTTCCACTTCCTGGGGTCGCCTGCGGGGGGAAATCGAACAAACTCACGTTGCGGGTAAGAGTTTGATGGTGGTCTGTCGGCGGAGGGTAAGCTATGCACACGCACTCGGGAAGGGAGTGTCACAACCTTTGCAAAGATGACAAACAGTGCCAAAACCGAATGACACATGGCCATCACGAAGAAATAAACGGTCGCGTCCTTGAGGACCGCCTTGGTTATGTTTGGCATTCCATATTGGGACTTTGAGTGTATAGCATACTGTACCATTCCGACCACCCCGGCGACGGGGTGGTCGATGACAATAAAAAATAGAGCCGGCGAAAGCGGCGGCAGGCCTAACGACAATGACAGTTGTCTCTGGGCGGCGGCACTGGTGGCGGTGACACCCCGCCGCCTGTGCTCCCCAGTGACAGGTTCCCCTCCACTTTGTTAGGGGTTTTCACTCATCCCGGGTGACAACTCCAAAAAAATTATGACCGATCTGAGCTGGCGGCGGTCCCCCAGATGACCGATGACCCCTGCCGAAAATCCGGCGGGCGGACCCCCCGATGACAATGACCAACCGGGTTGGTCGGAATGGTACAGTAGTAGGCAATCATGGCGAATGTCGCAAGCTCTGAGTTTATTAGGACCGGACAACTTGGGTTTTAGCATGGTATTGACTCACCAAACACGAGCGAAGAGCCGGCATAGCCGACTTCGTAGGCCGCCTCGGCCCTTAACACGCACAGGCGAAACGCATCCAGGGGTATGTTGGGGAATTCCATTCCTTCGGGTGGAAATCAGTACTCGCAACGTGTGGTCAGTAAGGGTTTGCGCCAATATTACCGGAGTTCGATGTGAACTAACCATCACGAGCCCGAAAATTAATTGAGCAAGTGACAGGGTCGAGAAAAAAGTAAGGGAGCGCCTGGATCTCTGCGATAACGCGTACAGCCTGATGAATTTTCGTGAGACATGGTCTCTTTAGGCCGATGAATGTGAACGCTGACCTCAGGGTTAGGAATATTTGGGTTACGAGTGTAGACGTGACGATGAAAACCAGGGCAAGAAAGGCGGTTTTATTGCACCTGAGGGAGGGGTTGAAAAACCAGATTCAAGAGGGTTGGATGAGGCGCACTTCTTTCAGGGGAGAGAACAGTTTGTTAAATAACGAACACCCGACAAAGATTGAAGATACAAACCTCTCGTGTGAATTTGGAATCATAGCCCGCTGCAACGGTTTTGAGATTGCGTCCGCGTGAACGTGGGTGGAATAATTTACAAAACCTGCTACAGAGCTTGACAACTATGGGTGTGTACCTGTTCTGTGATCGGATTTGGATACGGTCGCCGTTTATCTCTTATGACTGAGTACTCACGTCAGTACCTGCGGTCCAACGCAGCCGGAGAGGAGATGCATACTCCAGCTTTTCCTTCCACCCCAGGCATACCGAATCTGGCGCGGACGTGAGAGCACGATCAGCGAGGGCGGGGGGAACTGACCTCAGCTGGGAGGGTCAACAAATACTCATACAACACAAGGGCGGTAATCGCCACGGAGAAATACTGTAGTCACGTTGGCGGGTACCGGTTGAAATGAGCGGGAAAATCATGACCTTTGTTAACATCCTGATGATTGGCCCGAGGCGACATATTCTGCAACTTACAGCTCGTTCCCCATCTCCGTCAGGTGCTGAACAGAGAGGGCGTCGTCCATGGGCGAGCGGGGAATAGAGAGGGACAGCCTGGACAGCTGAGCGTTTGACTCCCCACATCCACGATTTGGACCACCAACGTAACGCGCCAAAGCCCAAGGTAGCACCTGAACCAGATGGTTCCAAGAGAGCAAAAGTCGTTTACCCCCTTCGGCATCGCAGCCTGCGCCTGGATACTCGCGAGCACTTTCCAGGTTAGCAGCCGTAGCTGGCGGTTCACCCCCTCGGATCTCTAATCCCCCCACAGTATGGCTACCACATCTCCGCCCTGAACCAGATCCAAGCCGTCTTAACCTGCAAAACGACCTCCGATGATGATTCCCCCCTGGGGCTCCCAAATTGCATCCCTATGACTGATGCTCAGTTCGCCGCTCTCACCTCGGTCTTCTCTGTCGGAGGTTTGGTTGGTAGCGCTGGGGCGAACGTGGTCATGGACAGTCGTGGAAGACGTGGCGCGATCCGTCTCAGTGCTGTGCTCACTGCTCTCGGTACTTTATTGATGACAGTTGCCTCTGGATACGCTCTGCTCGTCATCGGAAGGTGTGTGCCGCCCGTCCTCCCAAAACATCCACCCAACCGAACCATCCCAGGCTGTTGATCGGCGTTGCTGCCGGCGTCGGAAGCTGCTTGACCCCGATCTTCATCGCAGAAGTATCCCCAGCGAGGATTCGAGGCAAAGTTGGTCAGTGGAATCCACTGAGCTCAAATTCCAGTCCCTCTTCATACTCGGTTGCAGGAGTTTTCACCCAAATCTCTGTTGTGGTCGGGATCATGATCACGCAACTCATCGGGTTTGGGCTTGCGACTCCAACTGCCTGGCGTTATGTCCTCCTCCTATCAGGCTTGGCCGCTGTTGGGCAATTCCTCATCAGTCCTGCCATGGTCGAGTCACCGGTGTGGGTGATCCGCAACGGCGACCCCCAGTCTGGAAAGATCTACCACCAGAAACTCTGGAAGGATGGTGGCTCCCACTGTAAGCAACCACGTCCTTGGAGTGAGCTTGCCCTGACCACCATTCTGCAGCTCCAGATGAGGACCCGTTGCTTGCTAAAGACCCCGACGATGGGCGGGAACATGCCGTCAGCGTCCCCTACGCTCTCAAGGCAAAGGAACTGAGACTGCCGCTCATGATCGTGTCCCTCGCTATGGTTTCTCAACAAATCTCTGGTACAGTGCATAAGGCCCTCGTCTAAAGTCATGCTACTGAAATTAGGGTTGCGCGGCACAGGTGTAAACGCCGGTGTGTTTTGCTATTCGATCCTCGGTGTATCGAGGATGACAGACTTTCGCCAGTTTTATACTACAGCAACGATATCCTTTCTAACGTGGTCCCTGAGTTGGGTCCCTATATTTCGATTCTCGTCACTGTTGTGAATGTCGTCATGACCTTCCCCCCGATTTTCCTGATCGAGGTTAATGCCAACGACCCACCTCACTTTCTGTCAGTTCACTGATGTCCACAACACACAGCGCGTTGGAAGAAAGAAACTTCTTACAGCTTCGGTAATGACTGCGGTTGCGGCGCACGGGTTCGTTGGTTTCGGGCTGAACAATGGATTCGTGACGATGTGCAGTGTCGCGATCTTGATATTCATCATGTACGTCCCTCTGTCCACTAGGTTGGATTCATTTTCATCCAAGGGTGATCAGGGCATTCGCTTCCGGGCTCGGACCTATCCCGTTTGTCATGCTTCCAGAGGTCTCGCCGCCGCACGTAAGTCTCGTGTTCGGTTTGCTTCCTCGCCATTGTCCCGACACAATTTATAGGCTGTGTCTGCATTGACTTCAATCGCCTTATCAATGAACTGTGCGTGCGCACCTCGCTTCGTGTTGTCGTTATGATTGCTGAGTGTGACAAAGGGATCTTTAATTTCATCGTCGGACTCGCGTTCCTGCCGCTCCGCAACTTTTTATCCGGTGGCGAGGTTCAGTATGAAGGTCGAGTGTTCTACCTCTTTGGATCCTTGCTTCTCGTTTCGTATCTCGTTCTGTATCGATTGTACGAGTAAGAATTCGAATTTCACTCCCAGCCCGCAGACGGGTGATGAGATCAACCTCGTGGTGTGTGAGAATAAGGAATCGAGCCCGTCCAGCTTTTTGGCTAAATCCGCCATCATATCCTATTGCCAGCATCAGTGTCAACGACTGAGGCGGCGATTTTCTCTTCTTGTTCCTTTCCTTACGATTTACGACCAGGTTATTGATTTTTCTCGATTCCTCAACCCCGCGACAGCAAAAACGAAGCGGAATCCGTCATGAGCAACAGCCCTTCATCAACGCCGGATATCGCTTCCCTCTCGCTCTCTTCAAAGCCATCCCGGCAACGCATTCATGATTCTTACGAATACGAAGGCAATGGTGGCAACGGTGGTGCAAGATCCCAGTACCACTATTCTACCTCACCTCCAATCCCCGCCCAGTCCCAATACAACCCGCTCACTCTGAACCAGTCTCCCCTCAAGAATAAGACAATGAGGGGTGGGCTGCCATCAGTGCGTTTTTTTTTCGCTCTCCTTGCCGTTGTTGAACACTGGACTCACCAAACATCGAAGCAATGGCTGGACAACCCCATCCCTGATAACCGGTCGCTCTCTCCTCATAATAACTCCGACCTTTCTTCCACTGGTTCCCCACCGGCGTCGCAGATCAACGCGCCTACCACTCCGGTTCAAGGAAACGACGACGAGGTTATCCCCACCGCCATTGTCATCAAGAATATCCCTTTCAACGTCAAAAGGGAAACCCTACTGGACATCATCGTCAGTTTATTCCATTTTATTTTCATCCCAATCCACCTGACCTGAACGTAGGCTTCACTGTCAATCCCAACCCCGTATGCATTCAATTATCACCTCGACCAATCCGGTCAGTTCCGTGGCCTTGCGTTCGCCAATTTCAGGGCCTCGAGCGATGCCGATGCAGTGGTGGCGGCCTTGAACGGGTTCGACGTTCAGGGTCGCAAGTTGCGGGTTGAATACAAAAAGGTGCTCCAGGCAGGCGAAAAGGAACGTATTGAAAGGGAGAAAGCAATTCGGCGCATGCGATCTATGCAACTCGAGAAGGAGCAGCAGCAGCAGACGGTTTCTTCTATGCCCCCGTACGACGACTTCGGCCCGGTCATGCCACCTACCTTCCCACCTCAGCGATCCTTCTCCGCCCAATATGTTTCCCAGCAACAGCAGTATTCCCCTCCACAGCTCGCAGCAATCTCTGGGCTTTCCCCACCATTCCTCAACACCAACGTTCAGCAATTGCAAAGCTTGATCTCGCCCCTCGCCGCAAGTCCTGGAGTGAAATCCCCGAGCAATGAATTGGATCTTAACGATCCCTCTACTCTGGACATCTACTCCCGCATCCTGTTGTTCAAGGATGACCATATGCGCGATGAGCTTGCATTCTCTCGGACGTTGTCTCCGAAACAGCGACGGGTTGTACACTTGATTGCTCAGAAACTAGGCGTCTATCATTACTCTGTTGGTGAGGGCGACGAGCGTTATGCGGTTGTTACCAGAATAGACCCAGCCACGGTAAGCCCCTTCGTACGGGCTCCCTGGACAGTGCACGGTATTAATAATTGTCCATCCGTAGCGACAGCAACCTCGCCATACGCTTTCCCGCGCCCCTTCAGCATACCTTACGCCGACTGGTACTACACCCCCAACCAACCTACTGCGGGGGAAGAAGTCCATGCCAGACATGAAATCGCTGCAGAATCCCGTTCCGCGACTGAACACTCGTTCATCCAACGGAAACATCCGCGAAGGTTACGCCACTATCGCCTCCCCTTCCCGTCGCTCTCCAGGTGGATTCGGATCCCTCTTCAGTAGTAATGGTTTCGGAAGCGGGTCTATCCCTCCTGTGCCGAGTCTTCCCTCGAGTGTCCAGAACGGCATGGCCGAGAGTCCCACAATCATGCGTCAACCCCGTGGCCCCGGAGTCGGTGGATTCGAGTCCCGTAGGGAGAGGGTGACCGCAAGCGAAAGCCAAGTGGTCCGTGGTGTTGATGCGCGATCCCACGAGCCGTTGGATATCTGATCGCGCTGTCCGACTCCCAAGAGGCGACGATGTATTTGGCCAACGGCGTTGTGTCATTTACTCCGTTGCCCCCATCTTTTATGGTCTATGGTAATGATAAACATGTTTCGCATTCCATTTCTCACTCTTCACGCTCCTACCAATCAAACCTTTTAATCACGGGTCAAGAAATTTATTTTTGTTCTACTTCCCTCGGTTTGCGTATGTAGCCCTCGGCCGCCCCCATCTTATTGCCAGAGTTTTTCCTTCGTATGATTGTAGGGTTCTGAGGTAGACCCCGGTCATTCAAAATGTGTGAACAACGCACTGCTCGATTACCCCCAGCCCAGAGGCGAGGACAACAGCATGGGCGATGTCATCGGCGGAGAATCCCCCTTCTGTCGTAGATCGAGACATAACCGGACTCGTCGCCACTAGAATGGTGTGAGTAACATTACACAACTCCGCTGTCTGAAGGCACCAACACGACAAGTTCCATCTCATGGTCGTCGTAAACCCCCTTGTTTCCGACGGAGAAATGACCGATGGGATCTTTTTCTCTTGCAATCGCATGTCCGTTCGCTGGATCTAGGTGCTCGCCCAAGAATGTGGTGTTCGCTCGGTAGTCGATCGCTGGTCGTGTAATGTCCCACATTCGCACGCACCCTTCCAAACGATCAGTTCAGTAGCGTGTTAGGCAAAATTAGTCATAAGCCGCTCACCGTCTTCACCTCCAGTGAGTAACCTTACCCCGCAACCATGCCAGCCAACAACCCATTCCATGGCTGTTATTCCATACCGCTCATTGGGGGGTTTTATGGAGATTGATTCAGCATGGTGGATGGTATGCAGAAGTGCAGCCATGCGGGTGTCAATGATCTGCACAATGTTGTCGGAGCGCCCGATGGCAAGGTATTCACCGCTGGGATCAAACTTGAGGTGTTCAATGTCATTTCCATACGGAATTCCAGAAATTGTGAGTTCCGTGGCCAATTTTGATGCCTCTACCCTCACATCAAAAATCGAGAGTCTATGAAATGTGTTAGCATGGGTTGCAAGTGCAACTCGGGATCCTATTGGACTTATGAGCTCTGTTTGGTGGAGCCAGAGGTATAACAAACCATCAGGGCTAAGGTCAAGTGTACTTCCAGGACAGGTTGAAGTGCTGAAATTGTAAACCAGGTTGCCATCCTGAATGCCCAGTGACTGGTGGTAGTTGTGTTTGTTCGACTTTCTGTTTCCATGGGGTTGCCAAGTAACAAACAGGAGATCTGATGTCCTGTTTCTTCCCCATTCCAGACCAGAAACACAACAATTTCTGGCTGGTTCAAACTGTTGGTTTGACCCCAATATGGCAGGTGACCCTTGGGTATGCTTGCAGACATGGATGTAGCTGAATGCTCTTGAGTTCAGCTTAGGTTGGGAGCTGCAAAATTCTTACCCATCAGCCACAACTGCAAGAGTACCCTGGTTGTCCTCTCTGTAATGAAGCTCAGATGGCACATTACCCATTTCAACTACAATGTCAAAGAGGATGTTGTTAGTCAATATGCAGGTGGAGAAATAAGCCCCATACTCCTTCCAGAAATCTGGGGATACAGCTGATCATCATCTGTGTTAAGGGTCCAGAAGAAAACATGCTTGTCATATCCACATGATGCAGCATGCTGGGGACTAGAATATGTCAGAGAGTGGAAAACATCAAGCACCCACAGCATACATTTTTGGATGAAACTTGACATCACTAACTGTAAAATGTTTGAGGCCCTCAATAACCTGGCCTGGGGGAGGCAAGATGAGCATTGAAAAATATACTAAGCCAGCAAATATATGAACTACCTCTCATTTCATCTGGGAGAGCTGCATCTGTGCCATAGAATTTTATGTGAGAGTATATTGGGTGAAATCCTGAAGGTGTTGATTATTGATCCCCTGAACAATGGGGGAAACAGGTCCATACCAGAGTTCCTCTCCCAGAAGATCAGAGATGGGCCCATATTATCCACAGTTGGGAAACTGTCATCCCCCCCTTGGACAGTTGAGGATGCAATGGCAATGATTCCTCCACTTTGAGCAACCTGATTCACACCTGTACCCTCTGAGAAAATAGCCATTTGGAGACTGAAATTGTCACTGTACACTTACTTCCAGGAGCCACCCTCTGTGATTCAAGCAACTGAAGTTTCCTCCAATCATTAAAACCTTTTGAACTTTCAAGGTGATAAGGCCTCCTCCAATTCGGAGTACCTGCATTAGAAGCATGATAACCATGTTTGGCTCTGGTGATTGCCATATTTTGCAGTTTCTTTTTGCCATTAAGCCAGGGATTTCCTCTTCAACAGGACACATACCAATGAGAGTGGATCTGGGACACAGAACCATGGTGAAGACTGTGGAAACAGCTGCTGCAAAGTACTCTGTTTTTCACCCATATTGAACTGTTGCATATCCTGTGCCCAGAATTAATGCATCAACAGAGGAAGGTGCCAGTGAAATACCAGCACACTTTTGTAACCTTGTGATGGATGGCCATATGGTAAAGATGACTTCGTGTCTGGTAGGCAAATACAATGAGTGCCATGGGGCAGGGTAGTGGGTAGGAAATATTACAGGAGGGATATCCTTCAGGTCACTTTCACTCAACCAAGGCATCTCATCCAAGACCTGAACATAGTCAGTGAAACCCAAGGTAACATTGAAATTTATCACACACTCTTGAATGGGCATATCGGTCATCCACCTCTGAGGCTATGTCACTGTCTGTCTCAATGACAGCAACACTCTGCTCATATGAGGGTTCTTCTTCCCTCTGATGACTTCCTATGTCAGTGGGACAGGGGGAGGCTTCCACTTTAACAAGTGGATGGGGGGTGCCTTCTACTTTGGCAGCAAGGAGGGGTGAATGCAAGGGTACTCCTCTCTTGACAGTTGTCAGAACCTGTCTTCTGATCAATTGTGTGGGGAGGACACACCTGCTGTGTTGTTGGTCTTGAGGGGCCTGATTCAGGAGGTGCCTCATCGTCCGAAACCACAACTAAGTGATGGGTGATTTGAATGTCAGAGTCAGAGTCAGAGTCAGAGTCAGAGTCCACAAGATCAATGACCACTGGGCTCTTGGCTGGTTGTCTACCCATGTGTAGCACCCAGGAATGTCCAAGCTGATCGTGGCACAAGAGCAAGATGTTCAAGTCGCTTTGGTAAGTGATCGAGCCGCGGATATCCCGTGGTTTCTCACTTTCCTCCCATCACACGCGAGAACTCCTCTCAGGGGCTCCTTGATGGCCACACAGCCCTCCACCCTCGGCGATGATGGCCTGATAGCACGCAGATATCAGGAGGAAATATTCGAAAAGGCCGTTCATGGAAACATAATCGCCGCACTGGACACTGGCAGTGGCAAAACCCTCATCAGCACCCTTCTCATAAAGTGGATCTCCACTCAAGGACATGCACACAAGAAACTCGTTGTATTCCTCGTTCCAAAGGTTGCTCTCGCCCAACAGCAAGGCGCGTTTATCACGAAACATTTGCCGTTACGAGTGAAACAGGCGACTGGAGCCACCGCTCCAGACATGTCTGATCGCATTGGATGGCAAGAGCTATTCAGTGGCGTTGACGTTATCGTGCTCACCGGTGAGTTTGCTCCTTCTTATGGTTCTCGGGTAACCAACTGCTTGCCCCTAGCGCAGTTATTCCTCAATGTCATTACGCATTCACACTGGACCATCAACAAGGTTCGTGGTTTTAGCCAGGTGTTTGCCTCGCTTGAATTTTGGGCCTAGGTGTCTTTGCTGATATTTGACGAATGCCATCACACGCGTAAAAATCACGCATACAACGGGATAATGCGCGAATGTCAACAATATCCTCTTGACCAACGTCCCAAAGTATTTGGGATGACTGCTTCTCCGATATGGAACGCAAAGGATGCGGTCAATTCCCTGGCCGTGCTCGAAAAGAATTTGAACGCCACGGTTGTCGCGGTACGGGATTACGTGACCGAGTTATCTGATCATTCCCCGCGCCCGAAGGAGGTGGTAATCTATCGCATATGGACGGGTCCCCCATGCTGATGAAACGCCCCGCGCAGATCGTAAAACATTATTCTCCACCGCCAATGGAGTACCCGACCTACCCAGTACCCACCCTTTGGAATCTATGCGAAGCAATCCCCCACTCTCCAGACATCACGATACCTTGGATGAAGATCCAAACCCGTTACCGTGTTGCTTACGAAGCCTTGGGGCCATACAGCGCCGAGATGTTCCTCCATGTGGAGCTGAAACAACAGGTGCGGTACTTGCTCGATACCGTGGTTCCGATCGGGGGGCTTGTGTCGGAGCTAGGACCACACCAGTTCAGCGCCGGCGAGGAAAACAATGAATCCGGTCTTGTCAAGAAACTTGATCAGATATCGCAACTACTGGCTCAGTACGACGAACACTTCGCGGATGGCACGGGGAAGCTCCTGGACCCGAGTTGGTGCACACCGAAAGTCATGGCTCTGGCCGGCATCCTGTTAGCCAGTTACCACGAAAAATTTCAAAGTATCGTTTTCGTGGAACAACGCCATGTCGCAACCTCCCTAGCGGAACTGATAAACCGCCTTCCAAACGCAGCCGGTCGTCTCAGATGCGCGGTGTTGTTGGGACACGGAGCTACCGATAACTCGATTGCTTCCATCAAAGGAATGCCGACCAGAGTTCAAGGGGACGTCGTCCAGATGTTCCGAAAACGGGAAATCAACGTACGTGAGTAAACAGGCGACTGGACCCTACAACTATCATACTAACCCCCCCTCCAGTGTTGGCCACATCTGTTGCGGAGGAAGGGCTGGATTTTCCCGTAAGAATTCCACCCACTTTACTGCCATCACGCTCTGAGGACCTCAGGCCTGTGACCTCGTCATTCGCTTCGACCCAGTGCAACACATGGTTGGATACGTCCAATCCAGAGGTCGGGCACGCCACCACTCCTCGACTTTTGTTATACTGGTCGAAGAAGGGAACATCCATCAGCTGGCCCTCTATCAAGCTCTCAAAGAGAGCGAGCCTGAACTTAGGCTCATCTATCAAAATCGAGATACCGCGACTGTGGAAGGCTCTTTTGAGGACGACGATACTGGTGATGCGCCCCTTGGCGAACGGTATGTCGTACCTACGACCGGTGCAATTTTGTCCTACACCACAGCCGCGAGCCTCCTAAACCGCCTGTGCGCCCTCATTCCCCGCGACACCTTCACACCTCCGCAAGTTCCAAGATACACAGGTGACTTCGTTTCCACCCTCACACTCCCTGCCTCCCTTCCACTTCCCCAAGAGCTGTTGACCTTTACTGGGCCTGAAAAACCGACAAAACGGGAAGCCAAGCGTGCTGTTGCATTCATGGCTGTCAAGCGGTTACATGAACTCAACGTCTTTGACGATTATATGCTTCCCTCGAAAGGATCCAGGGCCAGGGTGTACGAAGATGCGGATGGAAGGCCAGTACCGTCAACGAAGAACCTACCGGACATGTTGCATGCCTTGGTACGGGATCCCTGGGTCTTAAGTGACAAACTTTTCCTCCACGTTATTCACATCGATGGCGTGCCGACCGCCGGGTTGCTCACGGGGTCGTCGTTACCGCAGGTGGAGATAATCATTCAGGATGCGCTCTTCACGATGGATGCTGGAACTCCTTTTGAGATCCAACAACCCCAGGACTGGGACAAACTCCGGATGTTCCAGGACTACACCCGAGCGGGATTGTGGTGGTGTGTCACTCACAGAAACATCTCTGCCCCCATCGCGGCGTGCATGTTCCCGCTTACCGAGAGGCTGCTTCCCGATTTCTCTGCAATACAGGAAGTAGTATGCACCCCCTTCGGTTCACACGATTGGAGTATGATTGGCGAACGACACCCAGGCAATTTGCTCGTCATGAACGGGAAAGTTCACGGCCGACCACTCCTGCTGCAGTCAGTTAGGCGAGACCTCACACCGATGTCCTCACCATCGCCCGGTTCCAGAGAAGCCTGCTTCCCGATATATCGAGATTACTGGATTCAGAAATACACCCGGAAAGGAGTCGAGCCAACCATACCCGCCGACTGTCCCCTCATAGAGGTCCAGCACTTTCCTCGAGAACAGTCATCGTACTACTCAACAGAATCCTTACGCGGCGCAGATGGCTCCCAGCCCTCGTCCCCTGTGGGCGCCAAGTCGTTCCTTCCCGTTTATCTCTGCAGGCAACTCCCCATGCCGAAGGCGATGTGGAAAGCATTCAGGGTCTTGCCAATACTTATGCGCAGGGTTACTGACCTATGGCGTGCACGCCAAGCGGTGGTCGAACTTTCCCTCCCTCCGATACAACTACATATACTCGCAGAAGCACTGACCCTCCCTTGCGCCAATGCAAGCTTCGATAACCAGCGCCTGGAAACGCTGGGGGATTCGGTCCTAAAACTCTGCACGGTTGTGTATATATTTCACAAATTCCCCTTCAGGCATGAGGGCCAGCTGGACGCAGTTCGCAGGTGCTGTGTCTCAAACAGGACTCTGCTGGCACGGGCTCAGGCGATCGGTTTGGAAAGGTTCCTGTCGCCTGAAATCCAAAGTATGCGCGTGTGGCCATACACGACCCGCGAGAATTGGGACCCGGCCCAGGTGGGGGGAGGCCGATTGGTGGAGCGATCTTTTCCCCGTCGGAGCCTGCAGGAGTGCATGGAATCAACGCTGGGGGCAGCGTTCCTGTCTGGCGGTATACCTACCGCCCTCCGCACCGGAGTTGCTTTGGGGCTATCGTTCGGTGGACCTGTACCTTGGTCACTGCGATATGGATGGCGCGTCAAGCATGTGAAGGTCTCGCCTCTTTTCACCTCCCTCACGGAGCGGCTCGGATACGAATTCAATTGTGGAGATTTGCTTATCGAAGCGGTATCCCACCCGTCCTTTCAATATACCTCCCTCCCGTCCTATCAGCGGCTCGAGTTTCTTGGAGACGGTAAGAGGGTCCGCTCCATCACAACCTCTAAAACTCACGGTGCATTAGCACTCATTGAGCTCGTTGTCATGCAACACTTGTACCACCGCTTTCCAAAAGCGACTTCCGGAGACCTCACGACGGCGAAGGGGAGGCTAGTCCGTAATTCTGCCTTGGCATCTCTCGCTGTTAAGAGACTAGAGTTACACAAGGTGATATTGCTTAACAATTCCACCCTAAGCACCACAATTTGGTCCTACGCCAAACTCCTCCGGGAGACTTCCTACGCAGAGATCGTCATCAACGGGTGGAAGTATGAGCCTCCCAAAGCGCTCGGTGATGTTTTCGAGAGTGTTTTGGGCGCCGTGTTCGTGGATTCTGGTCACAATTTCGAGAAGTTCAGCGTGGTAGTGGAAATGATCATGGAGGACCTCCTGAATGAGATCGAGATGGACCTACCCTTGGACCCTGTGTCGAATTTGATGATATGGATGAGCAAAAATGGTTGTAGGCGGGTCAATTTTCAGTACGTCCACTTTTACACTAACCACTCAATACTAACGGCACCATAGGAAAGGGTTGAGCCACCCTCAGATCAAGGTGGCTGATACGGTCGTCGTGATGGTTCACAGAACCGCTGTGACTGAGCCGATTCGGGCTAGGACCAGGGCTGTATCCAAGGCCCTAGCTGCAGAACTGGCCCTGAAGGTCCTGGAAGACGAGTCATCCGATTACCACCTTCCACGACTGTGCGACTGCAACATCAGGGGGAGTGAAGTAAAACCTAGGGTGGATATGGTAGAGGAGGGAGAGGAGGACGCCGAGGGGAGGGGTGAGGAACAGGTTGGAGACCAGGTTGATAAAGACGAGACGGAGGAAGGGTTTGCGGTGCTCGCTCAGCGTTTGGCCAGCGCGAGAGAGGGGAAGTCGTCTGGAGCTGAAGCCGGGGAATCAGACATGGATATTTCAGAGGATGAGGTGGAAGTATATTAGGGTTCCGTGGTGTAATTAATACCTGAAATTAATGCCCCTAGTATGCGTGTCCATGAACCCTGTTCTGTGCTGGCTCTAGGCACTCTTCAAGCACGGCCAGGAGTGCGGGGTTTTCGAGAGCGGCAGCTACACGCTCTTTATCGTTTAACTGTTTATTCACTATTGGGCGTGACCTGAGTTATTTACTGGGCGCTGAACCATTTCGACGTACGTTCGTTTTCACTTTGGTGTGAACCAGGCTTAACGCGGATGTTGACTTTGAATCGTTCTGGCAGAGCTCTCAACAACCGGACCCGCAATGTAAGGCCTACGGCGGTTGTCCAGTCTCGCCTCAATTGAATGGAATCCAACGCACCTATCACAGTACTCATCCCACAATGTGGAACAGTCGGGGTGAACTCGACGAGGACCCTATTAGTCTCGTTCGAAACATTACACTGGGGAGCAGAGACGACCATTAATTCCTCCAGTGTCATGTGCTTGTGCTCCGGGTCAGTGATGAACCTGACCAAGTCTACAAAAAAAAACGTGGCCCCGTTAGCGTGCGACGATAGAAGACGAGAGGTACCGACCAAAGATCTCATTTTGATCTATGGTTTCGCTGACGGAATTATCATTGTAGAGCCCATACCCGCCCGGCTGTACTTCGTCCAGATCCCAGAGGTTTGAAGGGGCCCGGTTACCTCGTTTCCCGGCGGTTTTGAGAATCGTGGGATTGGGATTGTAGATTTCGTTCATGACCCGGGTACTCTGATCGTTGTTGGGCCCAGAGGGGGGAGGCGATCCCCACGATTGATCTTGGGCTGCGGCAGCGCGGCGACCTGGATAGCTAACTAGTATGGCGGTAAATCCGAACGAAGACACAGAATTGTGAGTGCCCCTCGTCGATTCAATGTGTCCCAAGGGATAATGGTCAGACAGTAACGATGCTCTACGCAAACATGGCATCTTGCCACCAAAGGAACCCTCGCCACCCTCTCCCTCGCCACCTGCGTCGCCGACTCTGAGCGATCTACCTGATGATCTAACTCCCGCAGAACTCAGGGAGATGGGGGAAGACGCGAACAACGATGAACTGGAACGATTGGCCGAGAAACTCAGACGACAACATCTCGAGGAGATCAAGAAGGCCGAAACTGCTCGTTTTGGTCGTGTCTATCCTATCGGCAGGGACGACTACACGAGGGAAGTCACGGAAGCAAGCAAGGTGACTGTTCCTGGAGACCCAGGAAAGGGCACCGGCGTTGTCTGTCTCCTCTACAGAGACGGGTCTGTTCCGTTTCAACTGGAGTTTTTCTCAATCTCACCGAAAGTCAGGCTGCCGCGCAGCGAGCGAACATTTGAACACGTCAGGACCCTGGCTCAGCGCCACCCAAAGACGAAGTTTGTCTCTATTGTGGGAGACAAATGCATACCGGACCTTCCTGAGTCAAGGCAACCTATGCTAATCATATATCGCGATGGCGAGGTACAGAACCAGATAGTGGGTTGGGGAGGCGATCGTGAACGGCGCCTGGAGGGTAAGCCTGGTTGTACGGGACCACCCACAGAATTTGTGTCTCTTACGCGTTGTCGCAGAACTGGAGGCCGTGCTGGTTCTATGTGGTGCGATTATACCTGTAACTCTTCCTGGAAATGACCGGAATCAACGGGACGCGGACTCTGGGGATGAGTCAGAGGGGGAACAACAGAGACCGAGGTATGGGTCAAGAGGTGCCCCACGTCGGGCAGCCAAGGCGAAGAAGGATGGAGATTCAGACTCGGAGTTGGATATGTAACATACAGCGCTATCGTTGAAGACATCCAACCAGTGGTCCACTGGTTCCCGACTCGAGTGTGACGGAATGTGACAGGTGCCCCTCTATGTCTAGCCAGGATGAACGCGAAGACGAGTTCACCCACCAGCTCGCCGTCAAACTTTCCAGGGCCTTGAACATCGTCAATCCCAACGACTTGCTTGCCCGGCGCGTACAGGACATCGCCAAGTCCAACTCGGTCGATCAGTTCATGCAAGGTCAGTGAACCTGCCCCCATCTCGTGGAGGGGTGTTGAATGAGCTCCCCTAAAGCCGCAAAGTCTTTCGGCAAGTTTCCCGACCCATTCCTTGTCGAGATACACGGAGAGATACTCTCCCATGTCAACCAAGAGGCAATGGGACATTTGCTGCAACCAAGTCATGGGATCGTAGTGCAAGACACGGATGTATTGCAACCTGAACCGAATCGCCAAGGTGGGCTCGTGCGCAAGGATGTTGTGTGTCCGTTCCGTAAATTATCACGGTACTTACATGCTAATGCGCTCAAAGCAACACAAGTTTAAACAACCCGCAAAACCTCCTGAACCACCAACTCCACGTACATCCATTCTCGGGTTGGACCGCTTGGCGAGGGAAAAGAGGGCAGCGTCAGCCTCAGGCGATGGGGATAGGAAGAGGCAGAGGCTGGACTCGGACAAGCTCTTCAAAGGTGTGGGTCAAGAGATACTCGTTTCCTAGTTCCCTTTTCTTACAGCCAGACTCCAGTCCCCGCCCTACCTGGTCCCCGCCCTGGACATTCACGGCAACGTGGAGAGGAAACGCCTTCACACCCTGGCGGATTATCTGATGCAGGAAGGAAGAAACTCGAACAGTACCGTCGAAACCGAGATAGACAGAGAGGTGACTCCTAATTTCAACACGATGTTAACGAGACTAAGTCCTGGCTCATGCAGAGGGCATCAACGCAGTCGAAGAGCGTCGGGATAGCGGGCAGAAAGGGCTTGGTGAATTTCAACGACGTTCGAATCGTGACCGCGGGCACGACCGACGCAGTTGGGACGAAACACCTCGTTCAGAGCGAGGTGGGACTATTCGCGTCCCGAATGTCGGGTGGGAATCAACCCCACGCAACTCAAGAAGTGACGGAGGGGGGTGGGGTAGGGTTGGAAATAGATCTTGGGACGCTCAGACCCCTCGCGTCGTACGCGACACTAGTCCAGACGGAGACGACAGGGCATTTGGCCTCGACTCGCGAGAATGGGAGGAGGAACAGGTTCGGCTTGATCGTGACTGGTACACAGGAGCAGAAGAAGGTGGCGTTGCTGGGGATGAGGAGCACAACCCTCTATCGCAGTATGAGGACCTCGCCGCGACCAAGGAAGCGGAGATCGCATCGAAACAGATCGTGAGGTCATCTCTCTCCTGCAAGTCATCTTGTACTAAAACTTTGTTGTAGAAAAAGGTTTCTGCAAGACAAGCACAATTTGTGAGTTGCCCCTGCATCCGCTCGTTTGAATTCGCTCTCAACACCCTTGTCCTGTAGAACGCGGATAACGATCTTTGGGAGTCAAACCGTATGGTAACTTCTGGAGTGGCCACGCGTCAGGCCATAGACCTCGATTTCGAAGATGAATCTGAGTCCACCGTTCACGTCATGGTACACGATCTAAAACCACCATTCCTGGATGGTCGTACCGTTTTCACGAAACAACTTGACCCCATCAACCCAATTCGAGATCCCACCAGTGACCTTGCCCTGTTTTCTAGAAAGGGTAGCACGTTGGTCAAGGAAAAACGTGAACAGGCAGAACGCGCAAAGGCTGCTGCAAAAATGGCTGCCCTAGGCGGCACCGCTCTAGGAAACATTATGGGTGTCCAGGACGAGGAGGGAGAAGGTGCGTACAAGCGCGATCACTGCCGTTATGTTATACCGGGTGGACATTCACGAAGTTTCCCTTTTCCTGCCGAATAGCGGAAGCCCGCGAATCAGAAAACCCCGACGGCAAGGAAGATTACAAGGGCGATTCGAAGTTTGCAACACACCTAAAGACCTCCACCGGTGTCAGTTCTTTTGCAAAGTCACGTACGCTGAAAGAACAACGAGAGTATCTTCCTGCCTTTGCCTGCCGTGAGGAATTGATGAAGGTCGTTCGGGAAAACCAAGGTAGGTCCTTGTCCCGTGGTCCGATTGTCAAGTATTTACATTTCCGTCGTCTAAGTCGTCGTCGTGGTTGGGGAGACCGGATCGGGAAAGACGACCCAGCTGGCACAATTTCTCTACGAGGATGGTTACTGTGAACACGGAATTGTAGGTTGTACTCAACCGCGCCGTGTCGCTGCGATGTCTGTCGCGAAGCGTGTTAGCGAAGAGATGGAGGTTAGTAAACGGGTGTCCGGCTTCTCGTCACGGGCCCTGACCACCACCCTAGTGTAAACTCGGATCCACCGTGGGCTATGCTATCCGGTTTGAAGATTGCACATCCCCAGAAACCAAGATTAAATGTCAGCGTCGTTACTCATCACTGAGATATAATGTTAACATCCACCAGATATGACCGACGGCGTGCTCCTTCGGGAGTCTCTCAACGAAGGGGACCTCGACAGGTACAGTATAATCATCCTGGATGAAGCTCACGAACGTTCGCTCAGTACCGACGTACTGATGGGCCTGTTGAGGAAGAGTAAGTTCGCCTGGCGTGGTGATCCGAATTGGGGTGCTAACACCCACTCCACAGTTTTGTCCCGAAGGCGAGATCTGAAGCTTATCGTCACTTCCGCGACAATGAATGCTGAAAAGGTAACACCGATCTACCCTCACCGCTCGAGTCCCTTACCCCGTGGAACTAGTTCTCTAAATTCTTCGGCAATGCTCCTTCCTTCACCATCCCTGGCAGAACATTTCCTGTTGAGACGTTCCACTCGAAGTCGCCGTGCGAAGATTACGTGGATAGTGCCGTCAAACAGGTTTTACAAATACATCTGTCTCTACCACCTGGTGATGTTCTCGTCTTCATGACTGGACAAGAAGATATCGAGGTTACGTGCCAAGTTGTTTCCGGTTCGCAAAGTCCACACCCGATCACAACCCCCACTTACGATCTGGTCACAGAACGCCTCTCACAACTCGACGACCCGTCTCCTCTGGCAGTGCTCCCAATCTATTCTCAAATGCCCGCAGATCTCCAGGCAAAGATCTTCGACGCCACAAGCGACGGTCGAAGAAAGGTCATAGTCGCAACAAACATCGCGGAGACATCACTAACAGGTGCAGATCCTGGTTTTCTTCATCACTGTCCTTTTGGTTAAACCGCCATGACAACAGTCGATGGTATTCACTACGTCGTTGACGCCGGATACTGCAAGCTCAAGGTATACAACCCTAAGGTGGGTATGGATGCCCTCCAGATCACCCCTATCAGCCAAGCAAACGCCAACCAACGGACCGGTCGTGCCGGTCGAACGGGAAGCGGGTAATTTCACCCAAATAGTTAGCTCTCGCGTCTTCTTACCTTACTTCACTTTCAAGTTTTTGTTACCGGTTGTACACCGAGATGGCGTATCGCAACGACATGTTCCCAAACACGATCCCAGAAATTCAACGAACCAACTTGGCCAACACTGTCCTTTTGTTGAAATCACTCGGGGTCAAGAATCTGCTGGAGTTTGACTTCATGGATCCTCCTCCTCAGGTAGGACCGTCTTCACTCCAGGTTCAACGTCTCCTCAATATTTGCTAGGCAAATATGCTGAACTCAATGTACCAATTATGGGTTCTCGGTGCGTTGGATAACGTCGGAGACTTGACCCCCGTTGGACGGAAGATGTCCGAATTCCCAATGGAACCTTCGATGGCCAAGATGTTGATCGCTTCGGTTGAGTACAAGTGCTCAGTGGAGATGTTAACCATCGTCTCGATGCTTTCCGTCCCCAGCGTATTCTATCGGCCGAAAGAGCGAATGGAGGAGGCAGATGCTGCGAGGGAGAAGTTCAACGTCCCCGAAAGTGACCATCTGACTCTCCTAAATGTCTTCGACCAGTGGAAGAGTCGTGGGTGAGTCCGACCTGATGCGCAAGTGTGATCGTGGACTGACCCAACCCTAACCACGACACAGGTATAGAGACGATTGGTGTGTCCGCCATTTCTTACACCCCAAACTCTTGCGGAAGGCACGGGAAGTTCGCGTACAGCTCGAGGATATCATGAAGTTCCAGAAGATGGAGCTCATCTCTGCTGGGACTGATTTTGATGTCATCAGGTAAGCAACCTCTTGATTGTATGGTCTCATGACTCATTTCTGGTATTAGGAAAGCTATTGCTGCTGGTTACTTCCACCAGGCTGCAAGAGTCAAGGGTATTGGGGAGTTCGTGAATATCAGAACCGGGTTGCCCACCCATCTCCATCCGACAAGCGCACTTTACGGGCTTGGGTGTAAGTCCTCGTGATCCCCCTTGCCTTTTCGTCCCCCTGAATTTGCAACCCCCAACAGACACCCCAACATATGTCGTCTATCATGAACTTATCCTCACTTCCAAGGAGTATATGACGCAGGTAACTTCGGTTGACGCATACTGGCTCGGTTAGTCTCCTGTCATTCAGTAGAGGGATTGAGAATTTCCTAATGTGGTTCCGCAGCGGAGCTCGGCTCTGTCTTCTACTCGGTGAAGGAGAAGAATTTCGACGAAAGGGGCCTACGCAAAAAGGCGGATCGAGAGTTCTCGCGCAAGGCGGAATTGGAGTCCGAAATGGCTCGGCAACGTGAACAGTAGGTGCACAGTCAGCGACACATCGTTCCAGTCCTGATTCTCTTCCAGGTCCGCAAAACAGGCAGCCGAAGCCGAGGTCGCGTCCAAGGCGTCAACCCCTTCCACGATGTCCAAGATCATCGCACCGGGCACGCCTAGATACACAGGTTCCCGTGTTTCGCAAACCCCGCGCAGGCGTCTCGGCCTGTGAACCACCACCACAATATCCAACAACGATCATAATGGAGTACATATAGCTAATTGTAATTGGACTTGACCCCACCCTACTCCTCTTGCACGCCCTGCTTGTCCTGTTTCTCTTCCTCATCTTTTTCTTCCTTCTCCTCTCCCTTTGTTTCACCCTCGTCCTCTCCGCCCATTCCTTTACTTCCAATCACGGTCGCGTTGAAACTGGATAACACGTGTGACCACAAGCGTTAGGTACACGCACAGCACGTACCTTAACTGGACTTGAAGTTTCTCCTTCTCCCCGGTGTTGGGATTGTCGACCTCGATAGTGACTCGCTTGCTCGCTTTCCACCCGTAGGTGCCAGTGCTAAAGGAACAAGGTTGGAGGGACAACGCCGCCAAGAAGCCTGGGTCCGTAGAATCCCCTAGGGCCCTTTCGCCTGAACCTTCGACGATAGGGGGTGGTGTGTGAGTGACACTGATGTGAAGTGGAAGAGCTTGGGACTTGAATGTCTTCACGCTCAAATTGGCCTTATGAAAGAGACAATAAGGGACCAAAAGGATCACTCGAAAGGGGGAGAGCTACCTTGGGACCAGCCTTGCCTTTTGCTCTTCCGGAGCTGGTCTTAGCGGTTTTGGCGGGACGGGTGGTTGCTGCATCCTCAGGGACAGCGCGCTTTCCTCCTGCATCACACACACGCCTCATTCAGCCTCTGCGCGGCTTAGCAAGGGATAAGAGTGTTTACCAGCCATTCTGGTGGCTTAAGTGTCCAAGGGGCGTTGTGTCGAGTGGGGGTGGATGCTTGAGGAGGCAGGAGTTGGCCGGCGTTGGGAACGAGACGTCACGCGTCCACGATCATGTGACTTTCACGTGTGTAAATGTCATGCTCTCATGCTCTAAAGATCCAAAATTCGTGAACAAGGTCCGAACCTGAGACTGGAAGTAGATGGTTGAATGGGATATGCCCAGGACCAGGGGGGGATGGGGACTCACGTCTTAGATAACATCCATATCGTCCTGGTCTGGCTCGGACAATACAATCTCAGCCTTCCGGTGCTTATCCTTCTTTTTCTTCTGACGCTTTTCACCAATGGCATGCCTTTTCGCTGGACGCGTCTCATCCACACCATCTCCAATGACCAGTGTGACACTAACGGTAGACTTGCTGCGGTTGGCGTATGATATGTCCTGATCACCGTCTTCTGGGATTATCTCATCGCGAACTTGCACAGTTCCGGTGACTATCTCGGTGGTGGTTTCGCCCGGACCAAAGGGTAGAATGTCAGGGAGAGACGCGGCTAGGGTGAGACATATGGGGATCGCAGCCCCCATGGCACTCAGGTGCAAAGTTTTGTACCTTGGCGGACGTTAGAGGTGGTCAGGGCGATGAGGAATGGTACCACCCACCCATCAACCTTAATGACATCCTTGCACCTCCGAAGATATGCTGCAAGTGGCGTCTTCCTCGTAATGCAGATGTAGTTCTTTCCCTCAGAATGAGCAGAGCGCGGGCCAGTGGCCGAGACTGAAGTTGGGACGGTTGGAAATGGCCGAGGTGGGGTAAGTTTCTTGATTTTCCGTCGTTTGGCTGGTGGTGGGTTTGGTTTGGACACCTCTTTCTCCCCCCCCGCTACTTCTCCGTGTTCAACTGGGTCCAGTGTGTTGTATGCGCCTAGCTTTACCCGCTTGACGCTCTGCTCGCCTTGAGGTTGGTCATCAGGGCTCTTGCGTTTCTTAGCCGTCGGCGTCATGGATCAGAGTCGAGGTGGTGGGAATGCCGGAAATGGTAAGGGGGATTTAAACTTTTCCCCCCCATCCTCTCCCCCTCTTCATCGTCATCCTCAAGTTCAGCAGAGGGCGGCCAGGAACCTCTACGCTACAGCCACAGATCCGACTTTGAGCTATCGTCATCATGAGTCAACCGCAAGATGTCGCAGAACAAAACATTCAGATGTGGAAGGTCAAGAAACTGATCAAAAGCCTCGACGCTGCCAGAGGGTGCCGTCCATAGTCGCCGTTGTCTCGTTGAACACGGTCCTCTAATGCTGGTCCCTCTTTAGAGCCGGAACTTCTATGATTAGTCTCATCGTTCCCCCAAAGGTGTGTCAAAAAAAGTGCGGTGCTTCCCACCCGCTGGTTGCTGATACCCCAATCTTTGATCCCTAGGACCAGATCTCCCGTGTCTCCGCCATGTTGACGCAGGAACTCGGTACTGCGTCCAACATCAAGTCCCGGGTCAACCGATTGTCTGTGTTGGCCGCGATCACAAGCACCCAACAGAGGCTGAAACTGTACAATCGTGTTCCACCAAATGGTCTGGTCTTGTTCGTCGGCACAATCCTGACGGACGAAGGCAAGGAAAAGAAGGTCTCCTTCGACTTTGAACCCCACAAACCAATCAATACGTGAGTTGTCCGAGTGTTATTGCCTATACCCCCATTTTCACCAATCTGCAGGTCGCTCTACCTCTGTGACAACAAATTCCACACGGAGGCCCTGCAGGAGTTGCTCGAATCCGACTCCAAGTTCGGGTTTATCGTCATGGACGGAAACGGTACCCTCTTCGGAACCGTCGCGGGCAACACTCGCGAGGTTGTTCACAAGTTCACCGTCGATCTTCCCAAGAAACACGGTCGCGGTGGTCAGTCTGCCTTGCGTTTCGCCCGTCTCCGTGACGAAAAGAGACACAACTATGTGCGTAAGGTTGCCGAACTGGCCGTACAGCACTTCATTTCCGCGGATAAAGTGAACGTGACGGGGTTGGTTCTTGCCGGGAGCGCCGATTTCAAGACGGAGCTGAGCATGAGTGACATGTTTGACCAACGTCTGGCCACCAAGGTCATCAAGGTGGTCGACGTCAGCTATGGGGGGGGAAACGGCTTTAACCAGGTGAGAATTTCCATTCACCCCGCCAGGCAGCATCCCCTCATGAGAGATGATGACATCAGGCCATTGAACTCGCAGCGGAATCTCTCGCAAACGTCAAGTTTGTTCAAGAAAAGAAGTTGATCCAGAAGTACTTCGACGAGATCAGCCAAGACACGGGCAGATACTGCTTTGGTATCGAGGATACGCTCAAAGCACTCGAGCTCGGTGCAGTCGAGACGTTGATTGTTTGGGAAAACCTAGACATCACACGATACATCCTTCGCAATGCAGCTGGAGGTGAGGCAGATTGGCACCTGACTGGGGACACTAACGGGAGCTATTTCGTCTCCAGAGGAGGTCATCGTCTATGCGAACAAGGATCAAGAGAAGGACCGGGAGAAGTTTACGGACAAGTCCACCAGCCAAGAAATGGAACAAGCGGAAGAACCGAGCTCGTTGTTGGAATGGTTCGCCGAGAAGTACAAGGACTTTGGCGCCAACCTGGAGTTCGTTACGAACCGGTCCCAAGAGGGTGCCCAATTCGTCAAGGGCTTCGGTGGGATCGGGGGCTTACTCAGGTACAAGCTCGACCTGCAAACCCTGCAGACCGTCGACGACGATGAAGACGAATTCTACGACGACGACGACGATATCTGACTCGTTTGCCGGTTCCTGCAAGCAGGAACCACATCCCTCGATGGCGCGTCGAGTGGTGTGGTTCTGGGTGGTGTGGGGGAAGAAGCCAGTTATGAAACAGCGGCACGGCTGGGTGTTGGTAGCCACCGCTCTTCCATTCGTGAGGGAGACGTAAGTTCTATCGATCCGGATCATCGACTTTGTGGTCGCGTTTCGGTAAGCTCACCCAATGAAGACTCTAGGGTGCGGCGAGTGATCAATCTGTTACAGCGTTCCGCATAACAAAAGGAGTCACGACGATATGTATGACCTTTGCCCAGTGTGTACTTTACGGTGATGTGCCAGTTTCTTTGTAGCCAGGAATCGAGATGTACAACTCTGAATTATCGCTCCGCGTGGGGCAAACACGACAGCGTACTACAATACAGAAATATAACGGGGGCGTACAGGTGATAGGGTAGGTGGGTGTCCATGATGTCTATGGCACCAAGGTCATGAGAGTGGTCGGAAGCGACCGCGTTAGCGCTTCACAACCTCAGTCCTCGTGGGACCTGTCATTCAGGCACAGTGAGATCACAACCATGAGCACAATGTCAACTGCAAAAGCGTGGGTCAACGGCGACTGGGGGGCGTGGAGGGAGGGGGGGACAACTGCGTACCATACGCAGCAGTGGAGATGATATAGGACTCTGTAGTAGACTTGGTGTTCTTGGGACCGGCGGCGTGTATCCGCCCGACTTCGATATCGTCGAACATGACTTTGCCGTGGCGATCCGTAAGGTTTCCTTTGACCCTCAGCTGGATGTGTTCTTTATTCCAGTTGGTCATCGACGCGGTCATCTTGGAACCACCCCAAGACAATCTGGCGCTGATGGTGAGCAGAAGGTCCGATGAACCTTCACCATCAAACACCTGTGGAAAATGGGTTTTCCCTGGGTTGGGCGCAGGGATCTGGATAGAGGGCCGTACCTCGTACTCTCCCAATAGCAATCCCCCTTTTCGCCGGATATTGACGATAGGGAAGCCGTAACAATCGTATAGAGTTTTCCGGCGTTTCCCTCTCATGGCCATGTAGAGTTCGCCACGCTGGGTCCGGACCTCGGCGACATCGTCGGCGAAGACCGATAAGTTTACAGATAAACCCTCAGGATTCGTGTAGCCTGGGAAGAGCTCGATTGGGTAACCTGGGCTGTGAGAAAAGGTGGGAGTTATGATTTGGGCGATGGCACGACGAAGGGGATGAGGTACCAGACGAGGGTTGATTCCGAAGATGACTGGGAATTGGTAGTGTTGAACCTGGGGAGAAGGGTGAGTGGCATCGCGGGGGGTTATGCTCTTTGGGGAGGGAGTAGGACGGGACCTGGCTTGGGGAGAGAGGGTAGGGTTATTTATACGCTCGAGGCATTGCACCGGGTCAAGCATCCTTGACCCACTGTCTTTCCCTGCTGCTTTGGCACACTTCTGACACTAAGCATCTGCCGCTCAACATCGGAAGCAATAAGCCCGCCACCGCGGCGCTGCTATCTCCTCCCTCTCGCTTAGCAAATTCAGGAGCGACACATTTAGCAAGCAAGTAAGCAAGATAGAGAAATGCCCTGGGCAATGTAGGCTGTAGAACAAAATAAAGTATTCCCGCCCATCCGAGAAGCAAAGACAGACATGACGCCGTTCGTCAACAACACACCTCTGTCCGAAACGTAAACTGTCAGTCGGGAGAAGAAAAACGAAAAACCCCTCAGCGCACCTCCGAGACAACAACAGCACAACGCTGCCGCCAAGCACGCTATGCATCCCGAGTCGTCATCTCTCTTCTGTTGACTGCGCGCCGCGAGAATGGCCATCAGCCGTGGTCGATCTTGATACGATGGAAACGGAAGGACGTACACGTAGACCACTTGTGGTGCAGGCTGGGGAGCGTAACCACCTTGTTGGGGGTAACCTCCCTGCTGATACGCCTGTGGAGGCTGTTGGGGATAGTGTCCACCCTGTCCCCCATAGTATTGACCGTTGGCTCCGGGGGGTGGGCCTATTCAGAGCGGAATGTTACGCAGCCGCGGATTGTGCGGAAGACGAGGGAGAAGGTACCTTGGGGTGGGTAGTACTGGTCGTTGTGACCTTTGTTCTGGTTGTAGTAGTCGTAGTTGGACATGGTGGGAGGCGAGGAGGAAGCTAGCTGCGGCGACGGCCCTGCGCGATTTCGGATAGTATATAAAGTCGATCAGCCAAGAGAACGGCCGGACAATGTACGAGCAATATTCTACACGTCCGGTAGAGATTCGACCCAGCCGACGACAGCGTTCCTCGATTCCTCTCGCGCCCTCCGGCTCGGGAACACCTCTGGGAACGCGAAAAAGTCGTGCACGGCATCCGCCTGGGGGAGACGTAAATAGAGACGAGGTCAGCCATGAGGATGATCCCTCCCAGGTCACACCTACCTGCACGTCCACCGCTACATCAACCCCGTTTCCTTCCATCTTACCGGCCAGCTCGTGCACCTCTTCAACGAACGTCTCGGCCCCTCCCAGCGAGATGAAAGTTTTTGGGTGAAAAGTACGCCGTAGATAACATCGCCTTGTCTGCCCCATGGGGAAGAACTTGCTCTGGAAACCATCCCGATGCGCACAGAACATCGGACGATGAGTTCGGGTGGTCCGAGTTCCCGTTCACGGCTTCATATGCTGCGCTTGATCAACAAAGGCAGACGAACAAAGCCCACCACCCTCACCGAAATCGATCCAGGGCTGTTGGCGGGTCAGGTGGTACTCCCAGAAAGAGGGACCTAAAAATATCGCTCACTGAAAATACATAGCACAATTCCAGCAGGCACCTCGAACGAGGATTCGTCCTTCAAGTAACGCAGGAGCATCAACGTTAGGTGGGCTAAAGAGAGCAAGGCGTTATCCGGTGCATTCTCCGTTGAATAATACCGCCTACTCCCTGCGCAATCGGAAATGATGACGATGCGTTTGGGCGAAATATCGCAACCCTTCACAAGGGTACGCATAGCCGGCTAAGGCGTCTAGCAGTTGAGCGGGGTGACAGGCTTCCCCGCTCAGTCTGTAATCCACCGCTGAATTTTACTTGTCACTCAACCCAGCCCGGCTAACGAACTCCATGGGGATTTACAGAGACCGGATTTAATTCTGGTATGCTGAAAGGAACCTGCAATCAACCGGGGCACGAGAGTCAGGCTTTGGCAAACGGACCTTGCCGATGAACCTCGGAATTCCCGTGTATGTTTTGGGTGAGGTAACCGCGGGAGGCAAACACCATGCGACCTACCAAAAGCGCCAAATTTTTCTGTTTCATTCCCCATCCTGAATTGTTGTCTAGCGTCGTCAATTTCACGGTGGGGCTCCTACGCAACTGACCTATATGCACCTCCGTGGATCTGTTGTTCCTCGGTTCGCAGGGTAAGGAGGGAGGCGGCCAGGTTGTAAACAACTTACCCAATACCCAACGTAACCATGACTTTCGGCGAGCTTGGCCCCCCGTGGCCATACGTACCCCGGAATCCTGGTGGGCTTGATGCCTTCGCTCTTTGCCGCTCCCTTAACCAGAGGGTCCTCGACTGGGGGCAGCCATACGAAGCTCGTCTCCTGTAGTGACCCGTCATCCACCTCCTCCGTCTTGTCAGTACATTCCAACATGATTCCGGTGACTTCGTTCATCTGTATCATCCTTCGCAGCGCCATCACGCACACGGTCTCACTTAGGGTCCACGTTCGTCGCGGTCGAGACGAAGCACAACAGTATTTGATCGTCCAGTACGGGACGAGAATGAGCGTGCTCAGCGCTCTCTGCAGGATGTACAATCCCTTGAAAGGCTGGCGGAAACATAGATCGGCAAAAAGCATACGTGTTATAATATTATACCGCCAGTGGACATGCGATCATACCGGCCGAAGCTGGTCTGACACAGATCGAGATCACATGAGTTGAGGGCCGAGTACTTATTATCAAGGTCTACTACTCCTGGATGATATCCTCCTTCCGCGGCTTCATACACTTGATCTCCTTCCCTTGTCCGAGCAAGGTCTTGGCTTCGTCGTCAACGACGACCC
>Ga0307516_10000133_pt1 | contig 88392 bp, 109 predicted proteins | sample 19_EM_MG_FD_203310 | JGI IMG/M metagenome (GOLD analysis project Ga0307516, IMG submission 203310) | Populus trichocarpa ectomycorrhiza microbial communities from riparian zone in the Pacific Northwest, United States - 19_EM | ecosystem: Host-associated > Plants > Roots > Unclassified | place... | reverse complement strand
TTGTTAAACCGGGCCCCACCCATACAACCCTACGGCGCTCCCCCCCCCCCCCCCCCCCCCCCCCGCCGTATCGCGATGCAATTACGAGTAAGACCAAAAGAAAGAAGGAAGAAAGTAAAAAGTACTAGCATGGGACGGCCAGATTCTGCCAACTACTCCTCCTGCTGCTTCAACTTGTTCATATCCATCTTCTCAGCCATCCGTTCGCCGATAACACGTATCCTGTCGATGCGGATCTTCTCGGCACCCGAGCGCTCCGCCTCGACAAAGAACATGGTGAACGCAGAGCAGCTCTGGAACTTAACGAACTTGGTCGTGACCACCGCCGTACCGTCCTTCCAATCTTCGGGCTTGAGCTCGATCATCTGCGTAGCCTCGCGCTCCTCGGCGTCCTCGAAGCCAAGGATCTGGTGGGTGTTGCAGAACAGTTTGATGATGCGAGGGCGGGAAGGGGCCTCGTCCTCGTCGTCCTCGTCGTCCTCGTTGGCCGACGCGAGAGAGGTGATGTGGATCGAGTGCAGCTTGACGGGCGCCTGAAACGGAACGTAGAGCATCAGCTGTTCGTCGGTGTCGCTCTCGACTCCGTCGGCTCCCTTTCCGGACGGCTTGCTGGCTTCGAACAGCGCGCGCGCTCCGCCGAGCGAGGAGTTGGCATTGAGAATGTCCAGTCCCAACAGCTCGATCGACTGAGTGATGTTGAGGTAATTCTTGACGGAAATCGGGGCTCCGAGCCAAGACGAGTCGCTGGCTTTGCTGGCACCGGCCGGGGCACCACCGGCAGGAGTTTCGAAGCCACCGATGAGATCCGGGAGCGAGGTGACCAGCTCGCCGACACCCGACATGCGACGGATAATGGCGCCGGACTTAAAAACAAGGAAGGTGGGATCACTGCCGGCAATGGTCTGTCAGGAACCAGCAATCGAACGGCTACCGGATGGATGTTTACACTTACGTAGTGAGCCGGTACTCGCTCGCTGCCCAGGGGTTCTTAGTGACATCGCAGCGAGCAAGCCGGATTTTGTCCGTGAAGCGTCCAGCGACCATTCCCATACTATCCAGCACCTGGTGTGCAGCCTTGTAAACTGCATAATGGGATCAGGACACAAGTGTCAGCTTCGTGAAGTTGCGCCGTCGGTTGGTTGGTGTAGGGGGCTCACAGGCCACCATCACCGGCTTGCTGCCCTCCAAGAGCGTCTGCATCTGCGCTCTGGTCGTGAGTTCGGGATACAGGGCTGACATTGCGGATGTGGGGGGTTGTGATGGTTCGCGTATGGAAGGATGATCGGGGGTGAGTGGAGCTCTGGTTCGGAAGACGCGATTGCTTGGTGGTGGGGTGGAGGGTGCGGGGTGAAGCGTCGGCTGCCAAGGCGCTCTGGAACAGCCATGTGAATTCACTGTGACTCACTCGGTTGTGAAGTTTGAACGCCTGAGTCCAAAAGAAAACACCGTAAATCCTATCATCTACAGCACATACCGGAACGTATTGTCTCTCCTGAGCCCTACTTGCCTGAGAGTTTCTCTTAGTCACCTGCATACCCAACGGAGCTTGGCACACTCGCAACTTCACCGAAACCTGTTGCGATAAGATGGAGAAGTAAGACACCGTACACCATTACAGCAAACGATGCTGATGGAGATGCCGTGTGTTTCGATTGAGTTTCTGTATAGTCGCAGATACCTGCGTAGGTAGGTCACTGACATACATGCACTCGCTTCCGACTGACCATCGGCATGCATGGCTTTATATCACGAATGAGCGGGCCTACATACTTGAGGCTGGATTTACAGCGGAACCCCACCGGTCCCACGTGCGGCTGCTTCTGTGCCCGATTTCGCTTCCGGCGCCGGACCGGAAGCTGCATTCCGATGCAAATCTGCCAAACTCCATGATTCTAACTTCCAGCAGGCAAACCACATCCCTCATTCAGTGCCATCAAGATTTATCCTATGCCGCCGCTCCTGGTTCTGTTGTCCTGCATGGATAGCTTCAAAGTCTGCTGGCCGGGACCAACCGTTAGAGATGCTCAGAACATGGCTGCAGTTTGACGGTGGGTTTGTGAACTTCAAAATCCGTGTACATACATATCATTCGCCATTCGTCCTCACTGCAGTAACTACCTGTTCCTAATGTCGCCAACGAAAAATAAATAAATCGAAACTCGAAACCATACAAGAACCCATAGCCTCTAGTTAGATACCACATATCCACCGCTCAGATTAAGTCATGATATCACCATCCGGTCCCCATTTATCGTGCAATCTAGGTAGGCAAAAGCAATCGCAAAAGGAAAAGAAACCAGTAACCTTCAACTCCGTCAAAAGCAAAGCAGAGCAAAGAAAACTAAGAAAGCTTGATATCGTCTCTCTTCCCAACGCCACCTTGTAGAAAAGAAGAGAAGAAAGAAAAAAACTCCCATCATCTATCGCAACGCACTCGTATCGTTTGATCACCGATACCGACACCGACGCCTAGCGAGCTTCGCGGCTCAACACCGCCATAACCTTTTCCTTCACACCCCAAGTAGACTTGCGTTCCCACAAGCCTCCCCGTTCGTGGTCATCCTTGATGCTGTCGTATGTTTCGGTATTGACGAAGCGGAGGCCGAGACACATCTCCGAGCAGACTTCATCCAGTCTCTTCAGGGTCGAGATACACAGGTCTTTGTGCTTGGAATGAAGGCGGGCGATGTCGTCAAGAACCTTCTGCTTCTCAAATGACAAGGTGCTAGTGTCGCCAACCGCCAAGGGAGCAGAAGGAACGAAGTCGAGGGAACCAGCCGGTTCGAACGAAGTAGCTGGCTTAGAAGAAGCGATTGGCCCGGGGAAAGTAGTTGGTCCCCAAGGAACAATATGTTCGAAACCAGCAGCCGGTCCAACAGAAGTGGACAGTCCGGGGGAAGCATTTGGTGCCCAAGGAACCATATTTTCGGGGGGAACAGCCTGTCCGACAGAAATAGGTTTAATAGAAGTAGCCGGCCCAAGAGCAGTCTTGGGTGCAAAGGAGGCCACGGGCTCGTAGAAAACAGGAGCAGGAGCAAAGCTGACCTTTCCCTTCTTCTTCTTATTCTTCCGATTTCCCTGCGACATGGGGTCATCGGTGATCTTAATCGCAGGCGTAACCGTCGCCGCAACCAAGTCGGCAACATTTCCCCTGCTCTGCATCCTCTCCTTCTTGTCGTGTCCATCCTCGAGACACTGCACGCCCTCCACCGCGGCCCTAAGGTCCGGCAACTTGAAAAAGATCCGCTCGCGGCGGGCCTTTCCGACGATATTGATGATCTCCCACGCGAGCTCCGTAAGGAAGAGTGCGTTGCTGAGGCGAACCAGTTCCTGGAACACGGCGTAGTGACTGTTCTCTTGTTGCCACCTTGAGGAGTGAGTTCCAAACACCATCTCAATGACATGGTTGCGTGGGATTCGGGGACGGAGGACGACCGTGACGAGCTGTCCGTTGTTATTGATGATGCTAGGAGTGCCTCTGGGCTCTTTGGTGCGGGATCCGAGTTCGGGCGGTCCCTGGCCACGGAGCTTGAGAGAGAAGTTGACACGGCACTGGGGGCAGTCGGTGTTGTAGAAGTCGCATTCGCCGAAGCCGAACGGCCTTGCTTGCGGGTCCGCCGACCGCTCACGGGGATGATGGGGTGCGTCGCATCCAATCAACCAGCCGAGGAGCGAGAAGAGACTGTAGGGATCGTCGGACAGTGCATGTGGACGCGATTCCGCAGTCCATTCGCCGCGCCAGTGGAGGGGGAAGGTCTGCAGGGTACTGCCGATTACCTCTTCGGTGGAGAAGTTGTATGGCTCTGGGAGGTCAGGCATAACTGTGTGGAAAAGCTATCAGCAGGTGCGTGTGAGATTGGTAACACGGAGGGGGCTTACAATTGCAGCGTGCCAATTTTCTGGGCTTCAGCTTCCGCTGTCCGAGCCATTCCACCACCCCTTCGCAGTCCCTGAGCTGCAATGGGTCATCCCTGGTGTACAGGTTCGAAAGCGCCATTGCGACCATCCCGTACCTCAGATGGCTCGGAGTCGCCAGCCAATCCTGCTCAAAGAGCTCCTTCAGGCGCGTGCCGTACTGACACCTTAGATGTGTCTGTCGAACCACGACGTGGTCGTACGTCCTCTGGACGTGCTCGTCCACGAAGTTCGAGCAAAAGAAGCTCCGGACGCACTCCGGGATCACCGGGTACCACTTTGGTGGGGGACACACCGCCGGGAACGACAAGTTCATCTTGAATGGATCCATGATCTGCTCTGGGGTCCACTCAAGCCCAACACATCCGTTTTGGGCGCCGGTCGGCTCCGGGTTCTGGGGTACGGCGTTTCCAAGGCCCGCGATATCCTCGATGGTGAGGCCCAAGGCCCTCTCGAACCATCTGATCGCAGCGGCCATCAACATCGCCCCTTCAGGCGGAGGGCAAGAGCCAACATGCAAAGTATCCTCCCCCCACATGGTCGCAGCGAGGTTCGCCGAGATGGCGAACTGCCACGTAGTCGCGAGTGTCATCTCGGGGACCTCGGCCTCGCGAGCCGCGTGCTCAAACCGTTGGTCCCGCGTAGAGCTATCGCTCTTGCTGGCGACCATGACGGTTGACACAAAGTTCTCGGCAGCTGCAGTCTTCTGGAGAAGTCGCAAACTGCGAGCCTTTGAGAGCACCAACTCACAAGGGACGTCGCGGAATATTTTGAGCTTTTGCGCCCTAGTGAGCGAGAACAGAGGGCATCCTACTTCTCCGGGGAACGCCACCGGGAATTTATTGCCCTGCCGGGCGATTTCCGGCAGCAGCAACTTCTTCATGCGGGCGAGGGGCTACAAAATCAGCAGCCGAACGTGCGTGTATTCGGGGACCAGCAAAAGTGGGCAGGTGTCTGTTTACTTACAGCGATATCGGCCATGTTGCCGTTGCTGTTTGCGGTGTTTTCGCTGGGCGAGGTGTTTGTCGAAGTTGAGAGTGCAGCATTCATTGTACCCACGGTGGTCCTTGGGGCTGGCTGCTGCGGAGGAGAGGGAGGAGGAGGAGGCGGAGCAGGAGGGATATTTTTCATGCTGAATCCCGCTCTTGCCAGGCGCTGTGCTGCGCGGCGCTGTTTCTGATTGCTTCTGGTGGGGATGAACGCCGGAATGGCCGGGCGCTGGGAGACAGACATGGCTGACCGGGGTACTCGTCGTCCGCGCAACGGCTCGGCGGATGGATGTGGTGTCATGCGTGGGTGGAGAAGAATGCGGGTTGTGTCGCCGAGAGAAAGCCGTCGACAAGGAGAATGAACATCAGAACAACGAGTGAGATTGTATGTGCCACCTTGCCAATTATGGATGTGCTCTGTTGTTCTCGAGAGGGATCGCCTCATATCGAAAAGGTCCGCGCACCATTACATTGAACTGGATCAAACCGGAGTTGCATAGTACATACATAACGATCGCTTTCCGCTGGGTCCAAAACGGTACGTAGTACTCTCGAACGGCACACCGGGAGCTCCGCGCACCCTGCTTGGTATATGTCCACATCTCGAACCCACCAGCGTCACTCAACACCCTCGCGCCTTACGACTCCCGCCAACCCGCCACCGACAGTCCCCAGCCACATCGCCAGATACCCCTCCCCACCGACTCTCCCCGCCATCTCCTCCGCGGTCCTGCACGGATGCACGAACCACCACACGTCACCGGTAAGCAAATGTTCGCCCTGGCTAACCGCGCCATCGACGAACCCCAATGCCGCCGACACCGCCGCGGAAGACGATTGCGGCGGCGGCGGCGGCGTAAAGTACATCACCGGCACGCGGTAATTAGGATCGTAGAGGATGTTGTAGAGGACCGTCGCTTCCTTGCTCTGGGCCGGGAGCGCTTCGGGGTCTTCTTCTCCTTCCTCCTCTCCCTTCCCCGCTTCGTCCCCACTCCCATCCCGGTCCTCGAATACGGAATCGGAAGGAAAGTATCGTCGCAGTTCGAGGAACGCATCCACGCCGTCACTCTAAGCCCCCCCACCATCAATACCTCCTCCCACTTTGCGATTTCCGATATGTCGACTTACGAATGGCGCCGCCACCTCCTTCAGTGCCCACTCCCCGGCGACATAGCGGTGTCCAGCAATGGAGAGTGATTCCTGGGTTTTGAGGAATTCGCGACAGGCCAAGTGGAACTCGGAGGCTGTGAGGAAGGGATAGTCGACGATCGCAATCATGGGTGAGGTTAATATCGTCATGATCCAATAGGGTCGCACACGATTAATGAATCATCATCCTCATCATGGGTGAAGTTGCGGAGTGACGTAGTGGCTTGGCCAAGACGCACGCGGTAAAGAGAAACGATCGGGGTGGCATCAGTGATCACTCGTGAGAAGGATCACTCGAATGAATCATGAGCCTTGGGGGTTTTCGGACGTGATGCCCAACCCTCCCTGCGATTAATGTAGAAATAAATAATAAATAAACAAAATGACCAACTCTCCCGTGGCATCAAATTGAGACTCATCAGACCCATCCGGGCCCACCACGGACAGCGTTTACATATCAACGGAATGTTTCGATATCCGGTCCATGCCAGACCAACAACTATCAAGCTCGCATGCACACACGTATCCCCATCCAGCGCCCACCCTCACTCGCCATCCATCTATCCCACCCAGTATGGCTCGTGAAATAAAAGTACTGACGGTGTCTAAAATACCTGTATGACAGTAGACCATAGCAAGAAACAATGCGGCAAAACACACCAAACAACAAAACGCCCCTCCTTCCTGTCCTCCGTCCATTGTTTCCTCCCCCCACATCCCACATACATCTCGCAACACGCACCGAAAAGAACGAAGGAAGGTGACAGGGGAATAAGGGGGGAAGGAAACAAGCAGCTCATCCAGTGAGCAATAGTCATGATGGAAGTCAGAACCCAACCAGAACTAGACCAACGCAAACAAAACAAGCTAAATCCAACAGAAAAGCACACGCATGCAGAATAATCAGATCGACCCCGCAAAAACAAAAGCATGAAGAGGAAGGGAGTAAAATAACAGCCAAACAGAGAAGCAAAACGCCAGAACCCTGCACACTTCATTCGTCCACCCGTTTCCCCTACGCGGATCCCTCACTATGCATCCGCCTCTTGTCGTACAAAATCCAAATGCAATCTCATCCCATTCTGAAATGAAAGCAAAACCTCATCGCCATGTGAGGGGGAAAAAAAAGTGAAAAAAAGTAATCCCGAAATCTGCACTCCCTTAAACCCACCCTCCACCCTCCAATAGCGCCATAGCATAGCCATGGGTGATATGATGATCGTAACATCCCTTCTAGTAGGAGTTTCGAAAAAAAGAACAACGCGAGGTATGATCAAAGTAGGAACCCGTCGTATTGGGAGAAAAGGAGGAGGAAAGTAGCAAGAATATAGATAAGCCCTGCAGTGTATGTTTCCCTTTACAGACAGCCGCGTCCGATAGAACTAGTAAATTGAAGGAGAAACAAAAAAAGAGTCGCCCCAGATGCACGCTAAAATAGTGGCGATGCTGCCGCTGACGATGGTGATGATGATAACCGAGTGTTAACGATGGCCAGGAACCGAGGAGGATGAAGTGGGACCCGGCGATGGCGAGAGATGGCGGAGATGGGGCGATCCATGGGCAGAGTGAATCGGTGATCGACGAGCCAGTCCGTCCATCTTCTTCCTGATCGCGTTGAGCCGTTGTCGGATGTTGACGAGGACTATACCCAACGGGTCAGTCTCGGTTATTTCGGACAGAGGGGGGTGAAGAGGCAACGTACACTTGTCGATGAGTTTCTTGTCGTCATCATCCAAGTTCATCTCATCGTCGTCACGCTTCTCGAGCATGGCTTCCAATAAACGTAACGAAGTGACATAAGCCCCTTCGCATCCGGATAGATCCTCGCCCACCAACTCGTTGACTGCTGCCGCTCTGCTCATTTCCAAGGCCCGATCGTACATGAGCTTCTCGGCCGTAACACCTGTCGTGAGCATGAAGTTGCTGTCGGTGGTGCCGTGGGTCACGCTGTTGTAATTGCTTGGATGGCTTGGGTGACCGAGAGGAAGATCCTTCTGCGCCTCGATGATCTTCTCCTGCACAATCTGTGCCTTCTCCAGTACCTCGTTGTACCGCTCGCGCATCCATTGGACTACGCTATTCATGCGAATGCTGGCGGTCGTACGTGCAGTTGGGACGGGCTTGCCGTGCTGACCCGTTGCAGCCCACCATACGTGTGCGACGTCGGTGGCCTTCGAGAGCAGCGATAGGACCTTGACGAAGAGCACCATACATTCTTCCGCAGCCAAGATGGTGGCGCCTGGAGTAAGCTCGGGACTGTTCTGGCCCTCTGAAGGCTCCAGTTGGACGCCACCGGTCGCTAGCAGACCCAGGCCCTGCGGCTGCGGCTGCGGCCTGGCCGAAGGCATCAGCTGCGCATATTTTACCTCCGCGAAGTTGTATACCACATCACTTCGGCTGGCACTGTCTTCTATGGTGTGTAGCGCCACTGCATCCTCCTCCATCAGGTTGCCACCGTTCCCGACCACAACCAAACTACCGGGTCCTGGATAAGGCGGAAACGGAGAGGCGATATTCGGCGGGCTGTGGTTCTGGGGCGATAGACCCACGCCGAAGATCCGCATGTTTGCAATCTCCAGCGCTTTCGCGAGAGCGGATTTAGCCGCCGTACCAGGGGAGGATCCGTACTTTCTCTCGTAGGAACCCATAGGATGGACGTATTCGCCGGAACGCGCGGGTGCCTGTCGAGCGGGTGATCGCTGGGTCCCGCCGGAGCTCAACCTCCGTACCAAGGCATTAGCGGAAGGCGGTGTCACGCCCCCGCGTCTCGCTGTAGCAAGTTCGTCGGCAAATGCATTGACCTGGACCTGGTGTTTATCCACGATCACATAATCCTCGTCGGAATTGCGAAGCTCCCGACTGCTGTTGCCACGCTTGTGAGTCATACGACGAGACGGTTCGCGCTGCTGCTGCTCGGCCTCACGATGTTGCATCATCAGCGATGTTCCTGGAGATGGGTTCGATTCTCTGCTGTGTATCCGTTCCATCGCTGCACTGCGGCGCTGTACGATCAAATCGTCCCGAGCTGGAGCCGTAGCGTGCGCGACAATCCCAGGCCTGGTGAGAAGTGGTGATTGCGGCCGTCCTGACTGTGTTGTGTATCTGCGAAGCTCGGCAGGCCGTTCTGCTGGCAGGTGCGTGGCGGATGTGGGACTGGGCGTATAAGTTGCGAAAGGCAGCGCCGAATCCTCTATGGTCGACACCGGTCTCGAAGGTCGTGGTGAGGACGGCAATCCGTCCCGCAAATGCCTCTCTTCCCGCTCGACTCCCAGGGCTCGTTGATCAGCCACAGTCCTCCTGTAAGATGACGAGCTTCGGATTTCTTGGGCCTCCACCTGTGCGATCGGCTCTGCACGAGGCTTCTCGGGAGTGGTCGCGAGTGGCTCATGTGCCTCCGCCAATATTACTGGATGGCTGAAGAACTCTTCAAACGACATCCTCTCTAAAGGATTTCTCTTCAACAACGCTCTCACAAGACCCCTGGGCTCATCACTCGAAACGCAAGACTGGGGAAAATCGATTTTATCGTTCTTTGCCTCGATCTTCCTGAGAAGATCCACGTGATTCGGAGCTCTGAAAGGCGGTCGGCCGGCCATCATCTCGTACAGAACGGTTCCCACCGACCAAAGGTCCGCGGTGGCATCGTACTTCTCGTATCTAAGGATCTCAGGCGCCATGTAGAGCGGCGAGCCGCATAGCGTCTCTGCCATGGCAGTCGAGGGCAGCACGCGCGCAAATCCGAAGTCGGCAAGCTTGAGCACCGGCAAAGACCGGAGTCCAACCAGCATGCGTGATCCCTCCATATCGCTCTCCTCACCGTACTGCGCCACATAGTCTGGTGACGGGTTGAGTAGCAGATTCTGCGGCTTGACATCCCTGTGCACCAGTCCATCCTTCCGCAAGAACTCGAGAGCACTGGCGAGCTGCTTGGCAAAGTGTCTCACCAATACCTCGTGCAGACCGCCACCCGGTGGTGATGGATAGTCTCGTGCCACGGGCTCCAGACACGGGTGGACGGACGCCATACGATCGCGCTTCTTGATCAAAATCGAGAGATCACCGACGGAGCAGTACTCCATGATGAGATGAATGAATTTGTCCGACTTCTTGCAGTCGTTCAGGGCGACGATGTGGGGATGGTTCAACTTTTTGAGGATCTGTATCTCGGATTCGAGGTTCTCGAGGAGCTTCCGACTAAGTTTCGATCGTTGCACCATCTTGACCGCTGCGAGCGACTTGTTCTTCTGAAGATCACGACGTGTCAGAATCGATCGAAACAGATATCCAGCGAAGCTCCAGGGAAGCTTTCCCGGCAGCGCAGACGGCATAGCACCGGACAGGTGGCGAGGCGGGATACAGTCGACAGCTATCCCCAGGCCGGGGCATAGCTGCTTGCAGTTCCAAAGTACATGCCAATATCGCCTATCGTCCGATCGCCCGCTTTCACATCGCGGGCCTCCCCGCAAGATGCGAAAAGCAGCCAACAAAGCAATGTGAGGGGTTGGATGGGGGGAGAGGGGGGGGAGCTCACTGTGTGATGTCCTTTGTAAACCGTCGCAAAAGAACCCCTTCCAATCTCGCCACCTATTCGATAGTGTCCCACGACCAGGTCGTTCTGGACCCCACCTCCATTGCTGCCACCACCTGGCCGCGCCGCCATGACGTTGAATCCTCAGTAGTGACCAGAGGTGTGTGAACGGACCGACGATTCAATTCGAGCGAAATTGGTGCAAGGCCGCTTCCTCCGCTAGCTCCGTGTTCGTCGGTGTCGGGTGGAACGGGCGGTGTAAAGGAGCATACGACGGGATCAAGTAGTGGAAGTAGTCGTAGTGGGTGACTGTGGAAGGCGTGAGTGAGAGAAGGGGTATTGGGTTGGTGCAGTGGCGGACGGTGGATGCTTGAGGTGGTTGAAGTAGATAGGAAGCTATGGGGGGGATAGACGAGGGAGAGCCAGAGTCGAACGAGTGGTTGTTGTTGTTGCAGCGGAGCTAGCTTTCAACACAACCGATAGAGCTTTTTTTTTTTTTGAAGTTTGGGGTGTAGGTCCTGGGGGGTGGGAGGGAGGAGGGAGAGAGGGAGGGAGAGAGGGTGTGGGAAGGATGTCTCGGACGGGAACAGACGCAGCACCTTGAAGGTATAGTATGTAGGTTAAAGTGCGCGGGTGGCCGGGGAGGATATCGAAGAGTTCGGTAGAGGTTGCGGCGGTGGTGGGATGCAGATAGGTAGAGCAGATAGCAGTTCGTAGATAGCGGACAGCCAGCAGCAGGACAATATGCTTAGAATGCGAGCGTTGTCGTACTGGCGGGCGGGGAGACGGAGAGGTTATTGAGGTGGGGGAGGAGGAGGAGGAGGGAGGAGGAAGAAGAGGAGGAGGCGGTGGTGGTGGTGGGACGGGAACGCGAAGTGTGAGTCGTGGAGGTGGTTGCTATGTGTGGGAGATCATATCTCGAGTCCCCAGTGCTTGCACCCAAGTATCTATCCTTCGACTCACACTTTGGAGTAGCGTCAGAGAAACATCAAAGGGAGAAAGTGGGAACAAGACGAGACCACTAAGAAGAGAGAAGAGGGCGATCACTTCCAACCTCTGATCGGAGTGTTTTCCATGAGCAGCTCGACTAGGCCATTCCTTAATTTCGGCACGTTCTCTCTCTCTCTCTCTCCCAGTCTCGTGTCTCGTCAACTCTCGTTGCGCAGCTGGTCCGTGATCGCAGAAAGAGGCCAAAGGAAAGTTCCGCACTAACGGGCCCATGCCAGGCACTCTTCCAGTTCGAGATATCTACTCTATCCACCGCCATCGCCACCCAGACTGCGGAGTGCACAGCGGAGTGCAGTGCAAAGCACTGCGGATACTGGAGTCCAGTGCTAAGTGCTCATTATTGCACTCGAGGACTGCAGTCCTGCGCCGAGTACAGTGCACTACATTCTGACTGCCGTCTCCGGCCGGGATTCAGCGCGCAGTCATTCGCCCAGACAGCGGTCACCAGCGCCAGTCACCGTCCTCCAGCTGGACGACTGGCTGGATGGATTACGGCGGGCACAGGTATATCCGAGAACAGCACGGTCTTTCGATGCTTGCGCACAGGTATATCCGAGAACAGCGCGGTCTCTCGATGCTTGCAGCCAGCCAGCGCAGAGCGGGCGGGCGCTATTCTGCCCCCGCGAATCCGTGTCGTTGCGGTGCTGGAACGGTTCTCTCCGCACTGCCCGCCATGAGCAGCGAGCGACGGGTGAGCGTGGCGGCCGTGATGGCGTTGGGCCGCCCTAACCAGCAGCGGTCAAGTGTGCTCGTGGACTGCCGCCATGCGACCCCACCGCCCAAGATATCCCCATCCACCCCGTGGGTGATCTAATCCCCATCCGCCCCGTGGTGATCTAATCCCCATCACCCCGTGGGTGATCTAACGCGCGCACGCCCCCGGCCCGGCCACCTGCCCCAGAAGAAGTATCCACCACGGCCTCAGACAGCTCGACTGGTGGAATCCCACTGGTCGGCGGTGGTGGATGACATGGCGAGAGCTGGGAGGCTATTCGTCAATTGCAACTGCGAAGGGGAAGATGGGGAACACAGCGTCTCTCCGCAAAAGAAACTTTCGACTTTCTGCCTTTTCCGTCTGCACATGTGGTTACATACTCTTACGGCACGCCGCAACAAAAACAACAAAAACAACAACAGCGGCAAAAACAACAGCAGCGGATTCAGCACCATCATCACCCCCCCCCCCCGGCAGGCGCCGCACTGGGATCAGTCCCCAGCCCCGATTCGTATCCGGGTGACCGAATGGCACGCCGGAATAACGACAGCGCCCAAGCACCGCCCTCCCTACCAGCCGAGTCATCCCTTCTCCTCGGACTCGCTGCGAGACGCACAAGTATGTGCCTACATGGTTATATGATACTCGGTGCGCGTCCATCACCCTTGATACGGCAATATGGTGACATCCGCCGCAGTCTCATCGAGAGCACGCGATTTTCGCCATCCATCCGTCCGTCGCCTCGCTCGCATCAAAAGCACTCGATTGTCGCCATCTGTCGTCACCTCGCTCGCATCAGAAGCACTCGATTGTCGCCATCCATCCGTCACCTCGCTCACATCAAAAGCACCCGATTTTCGTCATCCATCCGTCGCCTCGCTCGCGTCGGTCATCGCACCCACCTTCCGGGCTCCCAGTCGCACACCTTACCCCGGACGACACCCTCCCCCCCCCGGACGGAGAGGACTGATCGAGCGGAGGTATGTATGTAACCATCTCCGCGTAGTAGGTACTCCATGTATGTATGTACATAGATATGTATCTAGCCGCACTCGCTGCGTGCATGGGTTGGTTGGATCGCTGACGGGGCTAACGGGCTTCTTCCGTCTTTCTTTCCTTCTTTCCTTCTGTGGTCGCTCTTCTGTCGTTGCTTTTCGCTATCTCTAGTCCGATTCGGTCGGCTTGCGAGGACAATGCATGCTGGCGAACCTCTTAGATAGGAAAAAGAGTATCTATCTCTCTCTCTCTCTCTCTCTCATTCGCGTCCGTGGGAAGCGCAGATAGGCAGATATCTATCGATCTCCAGCCCCCCGCAAGGCCTGAAATACCCGGAGCGACGAACGTCCGCGGGAGAAGCAACGGGGGCGACTTCTAGTGCGCGATCGCGCTGACACATTCCCCAGAATAGAGACAAGGAGATAAAAGGAAAAGGAAAGGATGAAGATAGCGACATGTATGTAGCTAGCTGAACTGCCTCCTTCAAACAAGCAAGTGCTCGCCGGGCAGTGAGGATACCGGCATCATGGCAGCTGTCCTTATTCCTATTCGGGATGTTCCAGCCTCCCCGAACATCCTCCGATGCGCGAGGCTTTCGTCCTCTTTCTCCTCCCGTTCTTCTGCTTTCCCCCACGATATGTACACCCCCCCCCAGCACATGCACGGGTACATACCCACTGCATCACGGTACATCGTGGTGCACCGCGATCCACTACATAAGCGCACAAAGTATCCCATCCAAGTCACGCGCACAAGCAAAAGCAGGTCCTCACCGTCCCACTCGCAGCAGGTTCCAAACCAGCGAAGGGAACGGCTGAGAAGAGAGCCAAGTGCCGCCTGGTGTCGTTTCAAGTATGGGCAGTGGCGACGGAGATGCCAGCCGCAACAGAAAGCCACCCTGCCAGCTCGAACTGCTGCATATATAGATATGTAGATATGATATGAATGTAAAATATATGCATGCGTTTCGACTATGTGTGTATTGTATGTAGAGTACATACCTTGTGTGTAGTGCCGAGCATCTAATCTGATCCGATATGCAGCCATCGCACATATGTACATACATGCTGCACCCCGGATCCCTACCCGCATAAAACGGATCACGAGTCCGCCAGCCCGCTGCGCATTATTGGACGGAAGGCGGCTCTTTTCCGGTTCGTTCGATGACGACGATATCTCCACGGAAGCGGAAGAGAGCGGCCTTGACTCCTGAGGTTTGGTTTCATCTTCGCTTTCGCCCTTCCCTTCCCGTCGGCAGACCGCACAGCCCTCCTATCTATGTACATACATACATACACATACTCCTCACTTGTGCGCGTTTCTGCGCAACGATCCGCTCCACACTCCGCGGGGGAGGGGGGGGGGGGTTCGCGATCTCCAGGCATCCATCCAGAGCACTCTGCCAGACAACACAGGCATATATTTCTTTGCTCACGAAGAACAGCGACGCTCCATTCGCCCCCACACGCGTGGGCGACAGAAGAAAAGAAAGGAAAAAAAAGGAGCGAAAAAGAACAGAAGCCGCAACAGGCCCAGCCCCAACACCCAGAGAATGGTCCGATCGGTCATCATCATAGATATCATTGGACTTGGGGACGCGGCGGGGGGAGCATCCTGGAGAGGGATCGGCCATCGCGCATTGGGTGCTACATTAGATCCTCATTGAGAACTCATATGTGGATACGCAACTTGGGCTGCATATATGTGCTACGGCCGGCGGATCATTGGTGGGATTGGGCCAGTGGGAAAACGTCGCATCCCAATCCGACTCACTCGCATGGAGAATTCCCCGCTTTCCATCCCTCCGCACCGATCTCGCCGGGCCAAGCAACACCGCTAGCAGCAGCAATGGCTCGCGCTGCTGCCTTCGGCCCACCGGTCGACCGGCCCATCGGCTCCCCAGGTTGACTCAACGGTCGACGGCCAGCAATCGAAGGGAGTGACTCGACCTCGGGCGCGGGCGAGGGGGATGATAGGGTGGGCATCTAGATAGACGAGCGCCTGCACTGCGCTGCACTGCACGCAGCGACTCCCGGCAGATCTCGACGTCGAAACGAGTGCGCAGTCGTCGAGTCACGGCCGCGGGACTCTCCCGCCTCTCGACGTCGAATCGAGACGGCATCGCGGCCACAACGACGGAGCTGCAGCGACGACAGCGAAAACCGACCACACACGCGTCCCGATCCAGGGGCACGGCGAAGACGGATGCAGGCCGCGTCCGTCGCGTTTGCCTCGGTCCGCCCGTGGGCTCGTCGGCGTCCATCGCGCTTGCCTCGGTCCGCCCGTGACCCGCCGTCCACGAGCACCCACGATCGATCGGTCGATGCGAACTCGCGACACCGACGCTTCGGGCATAGGCGGGAGAGCAGCCAGCGGCCAAGCCGTGGGCAGCATCGTCGTTCGCCGGATGCAGCATCCATCGCTGCAGTGGTAGCGGGGATAAGCTTCGCAACGACCAGGACGCACACCGCTCGCGCTGGGCGATTGCCGTGTGCTGCCTGCGGAGGAGTGCGCAAACGGACCGCCCGCCCCACCTGCTGGCGATCGACTGACTTACGTACTCGTCCATCCGCTTGGCGCATCGATCACTCGCCGTTCGGTCCGGGCAACATATCGCGGCTACATGCTGGACTAACCAGCATGGAAAACAATGAATCATCATCATCGTCAACTAGACTAACTATCTAGCACCCGCCCTCAGCAGGGCAGAGCAGTATCTATCTAATCTCCGTTATCGACGCCGCTCGGTACATAGCTCCGGCTGCACCGTGCATTGCATGTTGCGTGCATGCAAGCGTGCATCTCGGGCAGTGAGTGGGAGATAGCGACGTCCACGTCCACGTCCTTCCCCGTCCGGCGTCGGCTCCACGCGTCCGTCCGCACAGCGACCTGGCCTGGACTTCTAGAAGGACGCATGTGCGTAGTCTGTGTGTCTGTGGCGGGGGGCGCGGGGGCGCGGGCGGGTTTGGGATAGAGTGGTGCGTCGGTGGAATGCGCGCGCGTGTGCTGTGGCGGAGTTGCGGGATGGGGGTGGAGGCGGCGGCGGATTGCTTCCCGTGGCCGAGCGCGAGCAGGCAGAAGAGGCGTGGTCCGCGAAGAGCGGCGTGCGGCAGCGGACGTCTGCCCGTTTGCGAAGTGCTTCCTTTTTTTTTCTTCCCTTTTTTTCTTCTTTTCCTTCTTCGATTTGCGGCATGGACTGCATGCGGCCTATCCCACGTCGCTGCCAATTCGGGGAGAGAGGGAGAGCATCCTTTCCTTTCGCATCCCGTCGACTTGGGAAGCGCTTCCGTGCCCGGAGCTGGATGGCGGGCCGCGAGTGAGTCGCGATGAGTCCAAGCTGCGTGCAGACGGTCTGCAGTGGAGATCCCCTGCGCCAACCATCGGTTGAGATCGGATCGCCGCTCTCTATTGCAGGATGAGTTCGCCTCGCAGCACGAAAAAAGCGTGTGTATCGTCGTTACCCAACCGGCTAGCGAAACAGCCGTCGCGGGCTGACCGAATATAGCAGCACACACACACACAAACACACAAACACAAACACACGGCGCCGTGCATGCATGCCCGACAGATATGCTGCAGTGCGACATCCGTCGTTTCCGTCGTGCCCGCCGTTGCCGAACTTTCGTGTCTTCCGAGCCTACTGCGAAGAGCACACAGGTAGCGTATCGGAGGGGCGTTTTCTTGGTTTGTTTTTTTTTGGTTTGTTTCTCGCGCGACCGCGTGGAACGTACCGAGCGCTGTCGCCGGAAACGGAGGGACGCCGAGCGGTGGGAGATGTCTGGCGTGCGGGCAGACTGCCTTTTTCCTCTTCTTCTCCTCCCCTATCGTTGCCAGGCCACCGCTGTCGATCGGGGGGGGGGCGGATTCCTGTTGCAATGCGTGAGGCTCGAGTACATGCGCACTGCGCCCGGTCTCGCGGTAGTCCGAAGTCGCTTGTCTGGTGGTCACGAGTGATGTCGCGTGAACGACCGTCCGCTCGGACGTGGGTCGGCGAGGGGCGGAGGGCGTTTCTCAGCGGGGGTGTCGACAGGCCGGCGGGTGTGCCGGTCGCTCGGTCGGGCACGTTCGCGCCGCAAGGGACGGATATCACCCGATCACTCGGTGTCGCGCCCACGACAGGACGCCTCGCAGCCGGCGTCCTGTACTTCTTGGCGGTGATCCGACCTCCGCCCAGCGGCGGGCTTCGGTCCACGATCCTCCCGCTTGGAGTTTGAGAGGCTGGCCCCCCCCGGTACCGGTCCACTCAACGTAACCACTCGCCGCTCGTCAGCCTCTCATTTCCTGGGACCCCATATGATCTGATAAAGTTGCATGCGATTAATGAATCATCATCATCGTCATCATATCATCACCATCATAGCTGCCGGCCTCGGCGGCTTGCAGGGACAAGTAAATGCCCCTGCGATGGGGAAGAGCGTGTATGTAGCTGACTGCCGGACGCGCTGGTTGGGGAAAGAGGCAGCGTAGCACAGGAGGGGCGGACAGGAAACGCTCTCGCATGGCGGGGACCGTGGCGAGATGCAGGCGATCCCCCGCCGGGATGGGCCATATCTGCAATGGCGGACAGATGGAAAGCGTCGGCTTGTCCGTGTTAGGCTCTCGAAGGGGCCGCCACGTGCAGTGTCTGGGTGCTGCGATGACGGCGGCGGGGCAGCGCATACTAACCCCCGAGGCTGCGTGGAGACCGGTCGTCTGCGCCCCGCCCCCCTCCTCCCCTCCCCACCGGGCTGGCTTCGGATGCGAGCGGGTTCTATCTTCTGCGGGAGAAGACGCACAGAATACGGGCATGTATTTGTTGGCTGTGCATGGAATGGCTTCATGGTGTAGTTGGTTATCACATGTGTCTAACACACACAAGGTCCCCAGATCGAGCCTGGGTGAAGTCACTGTCATATCATTTTTTTAATATTTTTTTTTTTGCGGTTTTATCACTGCTGGCTGCATCACCAGAGGAACCTGGGGTTCGCTCGGTACCAGCTTCGAGAGACTCCGGTTTTGGAGTTGCTGCGTGAGGAGTCGAATCGGCGAGAATTTACATGCTCAGTGTCTCGAAGGCGGCCAAGTACCCATGCATGCTTGACTCTGGGCAAGTGAGGCACCTGTAGAACGAACCGGTCTCGAAGGACGACCGTAGAGCAGTAAAATACGTAAGCATGTAAACAGCGGACGAGGTGGGTGGGTGGGGGCACCCTATTTGGCTAGCTGCAGGGCTGGCCGGCCGACCTACTCCCTCCCTTCTCCCTCCTCCCTCCTCCTCCCCTCCCTCCTCTCTTCCTCCTTCATCTTCTTCATTTCCCTCCAACAGTCTCTTCTTTTTGCTTCATCTTGGAACCCGCTCTCTATCTTCTGTCCCCCAGAGTCCCATCGGAACCACAATCGTTCAGTCTTCCCTTTACTGTACCCTTTCCGTTATCATGAAGGCTGCTGCCGTACTCGTCCTCGTGTCTGCCCTCCTCGGTCTGGCTGCAGCCAATGAGATAGACAAGCAGCAGCTCTGCACCGAAGTCTGCTGGACGTACGACGTCAATAACCACACTGACTGTCAGAAGCGTTGCGTGGAGGGAAACGTATGGGCTCGAGACGGCTGCCCTGTTCTGTTCTTGGCCGAGCTGACGGGACGGACAGAGACCCACCGCCGACGAGGCTGGCCAGTGCCAGGCGTGCATCGTAAGTTCCACTGAAACCTGATGATCTGTGCGCTGACGAGGGTGTGCTCCAGGACGATTGTGCTGCCTACCTCTCCGAGTCGATGAACGTTCCTCTCTACGCCGAGTGCAGAGGTGGATGCTTCGCCAAATAGTGAGTCCTCCCATTGCCGCGATCGCTGCAACTTCGCTGACGCATGGCAGCTTCCCCATGTTTGTTGGAGGAAGGAAGGCCGTCAAGACGGCACACAAGCAGAAGGAGCACATCCCGGGCCTGCCCGCCCGCATTCACTTTCGTCTCGGTGGTACCAACTATCCCGTCGAGGACCGCATCTGCGAGATCTCATGCCGGGCAAAGGGTGTCGACAACATCTTGGCCAACGGTGGTGATGCTATGGACATCTGTCTCAAGGGTTGCAAGAGAGCTCCGGTAGGTGTTCCCACTCGTGGCTGGTGATATCCTATGATGCTGACATCCAGCCAGAGTACCCGGGAGCAGGAACTTCAGATGTCTCTCGACTGCAACAAGGAGTGCGCGAGCAACGGCAAGGTCGCCGAGGGATGTCTTGAGCCCTGCATCGTGCAGCAGTACGTTCCTCGATCGAACAGGGTGTGGCGTGATACGTATGTACTGACTTTCAGAAGTGCCCGTTCTAGGAACCCAAACTTCCCTATTGCTCTCAGCAATGCCACTGCCGCCACGAACGCTAGAAATAGCTCTGGAAGCCCTATGCCGGCCGAACTGAACAGTACCGTTGTGACTCCCATCGCACCCGCCGTCCCTGTCGCCGACGTCCCGCAGAAAGCTAGCTCAACCCCCACCACTGCGAAGCCCAAGCCCCAGTCGACCAACGCTGCGGAGGCTGTGGGTGCCGAAGGATCGACTGCCGTTTCCGAATCGGAGGTTCCGTCTGGTGCTTCCGCTTCCGCTACCGAGAGTGCTTCCTCGAATTCGGACAGGAAGAAGGCGGATCGAGTTAGCGGTGCTGGCGGCCAACCTTACTTTGAGTCGGCTTCGTTCTGGTTCCATGCCGCTGGAACGCTTACCATCGCTATGATTATTGGATTCCAACTTGTTTAATTGTGGCCGCCAAGACGGGTCGTTGATGTTTTTTTTTCCTACAATGATGCGGTTTTTTTTGTCTTGATGGCTTGGGTATTGGACTTGGGAACACTTGAGCGTTGGAGGTTCACTGATGGACTGTTCTCGATGACTTGATTTGCTGTTTCTGTATACCTACTCTAATGTTCTTATAACCAATGGAGCAACGCTTTACTCTTGTGTCTGTTCCGTTCCTTTCAGTGTCGCCCACGCAATGATGCAAGTAGAGTGCACCGCGATCTCTCCTTTCTCGTTAAGCCCCAGGTCAACAGCATTGTCCAAAATCCTATCGAACTTTGTCCTCAATTGCTACCCACCGGTCAGTAAGCCGCCTTCACACCACCGGACAATTTCACGCAAGACATACCGCCTTCTCCTTCTCCCCCTGATTCGCAATATTGCTGAGTGTGTTGAACCTCTCCCACAGACTGTCCCTGTCCTCCCAGAAGACCTCACGGAACAGCCGTTCCTCGACCGCGTCGAACGGGTGCTCGTTGCCAGGAGCGAACACGCATCTCCACAGCCCATCCTTGAACCGCGGCGCATCGTCGTTCGTGAACTGCCAGTTCAGATCGCGCATGGAGCTCTCCCACGCGGTTTCGCACTCGAATATGCGCGACTGGTTGTAGTCCTCCACGTTCCAGATCAGACCCAGCGTCTTTGGGCCGGACGGGTTGAGGACGCGCGCGATCGAGGTGAGAGCCTCTGGGGTGGCGAACCAGTGGAAAGCCTGGGAGAGTTCCCCCCTGTCAACCAGTTTTTGTTTTTTTTTTGGAAGGAAGAGGGGAAGGGAGGGGGGTATCCTACTTGAGCGGCAACAACCGCATCGGCCCAGCCGTCCTCGACCGGAATGTCCACGGCGCTCCCCTTCCTGACCTCGACCGGCAGATCCTTCCTGCGCAACACGTCGGCCATGGAATCGTGCGGCTCCACGGCGATGATCCTGCCGGCCACCACCGGTGCGAGCAGCTCCGTGAACTTGCCGGTGCCGCACGCGAGCTCGACGAGCCGCGGCGACTCCGCCGGGAGTCCCAGTCGCGACAGCAGGAACGAGACCGCGACCGGATGGTAGCTGGGCCGGTGCGCGTCGTAGCTGTCGGCCGCCGTGAAGCCGGTCGCTGCTATCGGGTTCAAGGAGGACATTTTCGCTGCGGAGTGGCAGGCGGGGAAGTGCAGTGCGTGAGGGGGGGGGAAGCGTGCGTAGATATCTACATAGATAGCCCACTCCCCATTGTGATGTGAGCTGTCGCCATTGTATTACACCCAGCTACCTGAACTAGTTAGTTAGTAATACATGGCGGCGCTTAGTCATGGGCCATGGTGACTGTTTCATTCGGAAGATGCAAACGGTATCTACTCTAGATACGAGCTATCTATCTATCTACTCTACATGCACTCACGCTGCATTTCCCACCAGTCACATCTCCGTTATGGTGATGCGCATGCGCTCTGGAGGATCGCGACGTTTGCCCAGCCGAAGCGATAGGCTCCCGAGAGGTCCAGGTTCCACACCCTTGCAGGGGACCTGTGCCTCCTCCCGAGAAGCTGCCGCTCCCAGGTACTTTGTACCTAACGTGCATCAACAACAGATAGATAGCAACAATGGGCAAACTCCCGCTCTACACCACCGGACGCTGCGACGAGACGGGCACGCCCGCTACGCCCGCTACGCCTCGCCGGAAGCGTCTCACCGCTGCGGCCCTCATTGGGCTCCTATTCTTCTACGTCACGGCCTTCGGATGTGCGCGTCCGCCGCCGCCGGACGTGCCGCTGGAGCGCCGTGTGGAGCGGATTCTGCAGGCCACACCACTGATCGGTAGGCATCCGCCTTCCCCTCCGGGTGGAGCTATCTTGATGTGAGATCAGACACGCACGTCGATCTCCCGATCCTCGTGCGCGCGAAATTCCACAACCGGATATACGGGGCGAACTTCACGTTCCGCACCGGGATGATCGGGGACGTCGACATCCCGCGGCTCGAGCGCGGGCGCGTCGGCGGCGTGTTCTGGAGCGTGTTCATGCCTTGCCCCGCGAACTCGAGCGACTTCGGCGACGCAGCGTACCTCGCCCTGGTGAGGTGGACGTTCCAGCAGATCGAGCTCGTCCACCGGCTCGTCGACGAGTACTCCGACGTCCTGGCCTTCGCCGCGACGCCCGGAGCGGCCATGCGAGCGCACCGCGGTGGGAGGGTTGCGTCGATGATCGGCGTCGAGGGACTGCACCAGATCGGAAACTCGCCCGCGGTGATGAGGACGTTCCATCGGCTGGGCGTCAGGTACATCACGCTTACGCATGTGTGCAACAACAGATACGCGGATGGCGCTGCGGCGCCCGGTGGGGCCCGGTGGGGCGGGCTGAGCGCCGAGGGGGCAAAGATGGTCAGGGAGATGAACAGACTCGGCATGATGGTGGACCTCTCGCACGTCACCGACGAGACGATGCGAGACGTCTTGGAAGTGGCGAAGGCGCCAGTCATCTACTCGCACTCTTCGGCGTCTGTGCTCTCTCCGGCGGACGTGTGGCTGGTCTGCTGACGGGCGAGACGTGCCAGATATGCGATCTGCCCGCACCCGAGGAACGTCCCCGACGACGTGCTGCGCAAGCTGAGGGCCAATGGCGGCGTGGTCCAGGTCAACTTCTACAGCGCGTTTGTGCACTGCGGCGACGGAAAGGATCCGAAAGACGCCACGCTCGCCATGGTCGCTGACCACATCCAATACATCGGAGAGCTGATCGGGTACGAGCATGTCGGCATTGGGTCGGATTTCGATGGTTTGGTTCTCTCTCCGTGGACCGCGTTGCCGGACCTGCGCTGACGGAGGGGGTGGGCAGGCATCGATATGGCGCCGAAGGGCCTGGAGGATGCGGGCAAGTATCCGGACCTGTTCAAGGAACTGCTGGCGAGGGGCGTGACGGACGAGCAGGCGGGGATGGTCGCAGGCGGAAACATCCTGCGTGTCTGGGGGGCCGTGGAACGGGTTGCTCGGGAAATGCAGGCGGCGGGGACGGAGATTCTGGAGGAATATGCAGACGTCACCTGGTGAATGTCGCCGCAGTACATACAAGTAGTAGCACTCACGTATCGATCGACCGAGTCTTCGCCTCCGAGCTCAAATACGTGCGGTCGAGAAGAACAGGCCCTAAGCGTTCTTTTACGGAAAACGGAGAGCTCTATCTACGTCATATCTCAAGACGGGTTTTTAGTGTCGCCCAGACAAACCTTTAACGTCCGGTTATGTACGCACGGAGGTTAACCTTCTCCAAGGGAGCGGGTCTTACATAGGTCTTCCCAAGACCATTAGGCGAGACGGGTTGCGTTCTATCGCATCGACCGGTCCGTCTACCTGAGTGGTCCGTCTACCTGAGTGCTCAATCGCGATGCTATACTCCCCCCGGATCGTCGCGATGTACCGCGCCAAGAATTCGATTGCTAGATCCCCCCTGCAGCAGATAATTCCAACGGAGATGGACAAACGAAACAGAACCCTTTTTTCCTTGCGACTCCAGTCCTGGCCCACCACCGCGCAGAATCGACGACGGCAACGGGCCAACGTCCCCCGAGGAATCCAGATCCCTAGCGGCGGGAACCAAACAATCCACCGGCAAAACGAAAACGGAATGGCTTCCACCAGCCACAGCAATCGTCGCTTCTTCACTGCTTTCTACGATGCCGTATCCCCGCTGCTGAGAGCGCGGACGACCCCTCCTCCGCCTCCACGATGTCGGTCCTTCGCCGCGACCCCCGCATCGCCGCGACCCGCACTCTCCGGAATGCCGTTCGCGCCGACAGTGCTCTCGTGGGCGACCACGCGATCCCGATACGTTGTGTCGCGGGGTTTCGCCGGTCTCTGCGTGTGCACCAACGTTCCGGTGGGGACTACGGCTTCCTCCTCCGCCACGGCGGCGGCGACGGTGGCGGAAGGTGTGGGCGGGCTAAAGAGGGCGACGAAGAAGGGGATTCCGATGCGACTGGGGTTGCGGTGTACGAGCGCTTCCGCAACACGACGGAGGCGGAAGATGGCGGGGGTGGGAGAGCCGGACGGGTGGAGTCGGGGACTTGTGTCACAGCGGCGGGGGATATCGACTCAGCCGCCGCCGCCGCCTCCGCCAGAGAAGCCGCCTCCACTACTTTCGGAGAAGCAGCCGTCGGCAACAACACCGCAGGATGAAGAGTCCACCAGATCGTCGGATGACATGCGCGGCATTTTCGAGCGGGTATCGCACATCCACCGGCCGTCGAAGGATGAGATGTTGGCGGCGGCAACGGGAGTCTGGCAGCGTTTACGGATCCGCACGAAGTGGTCGCTCATACGACAGATGCGGCCCTATAGCTTCGAGGATGTCGCGGCGTTCTTTTCGTGGCTGTTCCTCGGCCATGTTGTCTGGATTGTGGTCGGGACGACGACGTTTCTCAGTGTGGCTATTTTCCTGGTGAATTCTGTGTTCGCGCAAGGTGTGTTTTTCTACGGCTGGCTGGAAGGGAGGCGGTGCTGACGGGTTGCAGAGAGTCTGGCTGGATTGATCGGGAACTACCTCACCAAGGAAACGGGCTTAACAGTGGTCTTCGAATCCGCGATCGTCCCGCGCTGGAAAGATAACTGCATCCAGTTCAAGAACGTCTTCGTCTCCTGTCGTCCCGGAAAGAAACATGGTCGCCACAACGTCAGCAAAGGCTCCGCCGAAATCGCAGCTGCAGCTGCCGCAGCTACGATCCGCGCCAGTGGCGGCGTCGAGCCCGAGTCGCAACATCATGTCGATCCCGAGGAGGAAGTCAACAACTTCACCCAGTTCGATGTTACGATGGAGACGGTTAATGTTACGCTTTCCTTTGCGAGGTGGATGAACGGCAGGGGGCTGCTGAAGGACGTCGAGATCAAGGGCGTGCGCGGAGTTATCGACCGGACGCACGTCTTCTGGGAGGACAACATTGACCCTCGCAGCCTGAAGCACGAGCACCGGCCAGGCGACTTCGAGATCGAATCCTTCAAACTGGAGGACTTCCTAGTGACCGTTTACCAGCCCGACGGTTTCCGGCCGTTCCACGTCTCCATCTACTCCTGCGACCTCCCCCAACTCCGGAAGCAATGGCTCTTTTACGATCTCCTGAGCGCCAACTACTGCTCGGGCTCCTTTGACGACTCACTCTTCACCATCCACCCTCGCCAAAGCCACAACATCCTCCCCGGAGCCAACCGGGATGCCGAGGAAGACCGCCACCTTTGGAAGAAGACCAGCCGCCTCCGCATCGACGGCCTTGAGGTCGGCCACTTGAACCGAGGCATCGAGGGACCCTTCTCCTGGATCCAGCAAGGGAATGTCGACATCGTCGCAGACGTGCGCTTCCCCCTCGACGACGACGTCCAATTCATCAAGCTCGTGCACGACATCTACGAGCACATGGAAGCTACCGTTGCCTCCTCTAGCCCAGATGGGGAGCACCACGACTTCTCGTCGATCATCTCCTCGATCGGTAAAGACCGCACGGAAGGGAAATTTCTCGTGCTGGATCTCCACGTCCAGCTCAACGACGTCCGTGCCGCGGTCCCGGTCTTCACCAAAGATTTGAGTTACGTCAACAGCGCCATGATCCGTCCCATCGTCGCCTACGTAAACAGCCGGAAGACATACATCCCCATCAACTGCAGTGTCGTCAAGTCCCTATGCGAGTTCGATGGCAGCTGGACAGTGTACGATAGTGGGCTGATGGATGATCTGTCCGCCGAGGTGAACTTGCTCCCTGCTGCCCCTCTCCACTGCACATTACTGACACGGGTGGCAAAGACGTACGAAGCGTTTGCACGCAACGTTCACGACCAACAGGCCCGACGGAGGAGAATGAGGAAAGTCGGACTGTGGTCCCTCCAGCTCCTCGCACAGGCGTTCTTGATGGCTATGGCTAGTAGCGTGGCATAAATCTCCATTCTGTTTTTATGGTTATTTGTCCCTATACCCCAGCTTTTTTTTTTTTTTTTTCAAGAAAAAAAAAAAAGTTGCTCCAATACCCCGAACTTTTGCAGTCGCCCCAACACCCCAACTAAATTGCCGGACCCAGGCAAGTGGAATAACGCACCCCCAACACGGAACCCCGCCGACAGAAAGAAAGAGCAAAACATCCAAACACCAACGTTATTTATTCTGTGGTCTACCTAGTATCTAACCTGGACTCCTCGATACTCTGCGGGTGCGCTTTGCGGCACTTGGGAGCATAGTGTCCATAGTGTCCAGTTTCTTTACAGATAGAACGCTTGGGCGGAGCACGGTTGGGTAGATTGGGTAACTAGCTCCCCAGTGACTGCCGTTGTTTAGCTCCGGGCCTCCCAGAGTTGTCCTTTCTCTTTCTCTTTGCTGCTAGGCCTTCCTCTCGGTAACTGCGCTCAGGTGCAGCAATACCAGGGATGTTGCTTGAGTACTTCTCAACTCAACAGCATTTCGATCGAGGATTAACTAGCTCCAAGTGCTGATCCAAATCTCAAAAGTAAGAGACGCCCGGCGTGTAAGTCCCGTCGATCACGCCTGATTGAGTAGGTAGATGACCTTAACAGTATGGGTGTGTGAGTTGTGGCCGGCCGCCGAAGAGGAGGGAGTGGTGTGGTAGCAGGCGATGTTGATTGGATGGGGAGCAGTCGCTGTTCCAGCGTTGAAATCATGTGATAGATACCACCTGCCCGCATCCGGTAATTTAGTTGGGGCATTGGAGCAACTAGGGTAGGGTATCTCGGTACAAAAGTTTGGGGTATGTGTGAAGTATCGGGACAAATAGCCAATAACTATTACGCCCTAGCTGTAAAGATGGACATAGCCAATGAAGCTAGATACCTTACATATCCGACGCGGCTCTGCCCAGAAGACATCCGAACCTCCCATGAACTCGGGTTGAACGAGAACACGAGGTGGACCTCTTTTCTCGGATGGTGGTGGCCAAATCGGACCGCCACGACGGTGCGTGCAAGGCTGCGTTCAGGTTCCGAGAGGTGAAGTTTGGCGCTTCACCATCAAAGAGCCACGAGCTTAGTAGTAATTGGTTGAGGATCATTTATTGATTACATATATTAGCGACGGGTCAACGAAGCAGACACCCACTCACGACTACATATGCTAGCGCAGGGAATAGAGTTGAGGACATTTTCTCGTCTTTACTTATCTAATAACTTCTTCCGCTTTTTCTTCTTCCTTTCTCGTGCTGCTTCTCGTGCTCAAGGGGCGCTAAACCACGACTTCAACCTCCTAATCCGCTCACTACCGACACGTCCATCCACGACAACCAACACTGCCAAAACCGGCCACCTTTTCCTCCATCCACCTCTACCTCCGCCTCCTCCGCCACACATCGCACGTATCAACCATGGGCATCCTCCAAACGCTGATAGCCTACCTGACGGCGCACCCTTTGCCTCTCAAATCCGCCAGCACCTCGACGCACCTAGCCTCCTACGCGCCTCACTTCCTCTCCTCCAGCGAAGCGACCAAAGACACCCAAGAAACCTGGTACATCTACGAGCAGCTCTTCCTTGCCTCTCTCCGCACATGCGACGACTCCTCCGCGCGGCTGTGCCTGCAGCGTCTCGGCGACCGTTTCGGCGCCGACTCCCCCCGAATCCGCGCCCTAACCGGGCTCTACGACGAAGCCGTCGCCGTCTCACCCTCGGAACTCGACGAGATCCTGAAGCGGTACACGGCCATCCTCCGCGACGATCCCACCAACACCACCATCGAGAAGCGCCGAATAGCACTCCTCTCGTCCCTAAACCGACCGGAGGAGGCCATCTCGGCCCTCACCAAACTCCTCGCCCACTCGCCCACAGATGCCGAGAGCTGGGCACACCTCGCGTCGCTCTACCGCTCGCAGGGCCTTTACGCACAGTCCTCGTTCTGCCTGGAAGAGGTCCTTCTGATACATCCAAACGCCTACAACGTCCATGCGCGTCTGGGCGAGACGGCGTTCATCTCGGGCCCCTCGGATGCCGAGCAGCTGGCGGATGCAGTGCGATACTTCTGTCGCTCCGTAGAGTTGTGCGAGTGGTATCTGCGCGGCTGGTATGGATTGCGGTTCACGACGGATGCGATCCTGGCATCTCCCACGGTGATCGCAAAAATCGGAATGAAGCGACGGACGCTCGAGGCACTCAATGCCAAAGCTACCGAACGGCTTGCGGAGATAGTCAGGAGGGCAGCGGCGGGAGAAGAAGGTTGGACGGGCTTTGATGCGGCCGAGGTGCAAGCTGCGAGTGAGCTAATCGCCGTGGAGCAGCCGGTCAGGTGATGCGGGTTTTCTATGTTTGGGATGTGATGATGAGCGTGCTTTACTATCAACTTACTTCTTGACTTGATCTTGCTTTCTTGTTCCTATTGGGTTGAAACCGGTGTTAACGGGAAAGGGAACTGCGGATTGGATTCGACTGTATATGGCTGGGCTGGCCGGCTGGATTAATGAGCTTCTACTTCTTCTTTTTTTTATTATAAAATTCTCTCCTTTTGACTCATCGCCTGGCTTTTTTTTTTCTTTCTCCCTGAGGAATGGCACGAAACATGCAAGCGATATGACTGTAGTGTATGTTTACATTTCCTTTCTTCTCTTTCCATTACAAAAAAACTGTGGTGATGGTCGAAGTGAGGCGGGATGTGGTAGGTAATCGCACTGATACATACGTTGGGTACTATCAATGCTATCTGGGTTGTTCTTTCCTTCTAAGTTACTATCTCCTGTGTGATCTTTGATGCGAGGCGGAGAAGCATGCGGTCCTTTCTTCTTCTATTCCTGGGTTGAGTGATTTCAACGAAAGGGCGCTCTGTGTGGGAGATGTGGCTTCTGTGGCTTTCGCGTACCGCTCCTAGCCCCCAAAACCAGTTAGAAGTGTGTCACCTCACCCACTTGATCAACGAGTAACGCCTGAAGCGCGCACGCCTCCCGTCGTCACCTCTCCACCCCCATCGTCTACCCTTGGCCCCCGCTATACCAACCAGCTCCCGAGCTCGACCTCTCGGTTTCCCTCCACCCCGAGCGGCGGGGCTAGAGTACATACCATTGATCAGCACCACGGACCAGCTTCCACCCCCGCACCACGACATCTACGCAACCCCCCACTATGTTCGAAAAGTCGCTTTACGATCTGATCCGCGGGCTGCGGTCCAACAAGGGCAACGAGCGGAACTACATGCTGGAGTCCCTGAAGGAATGCCGGGTGGAAGCGAAGTCGCAGGATCTGGACATCAAGGCCACCGCGATCCTGAAACTGATTTACCTCGACATGTTCGGCCATGACATGTCGTGGGCCAGCTTCCACGTGCTCGAAGTCATGAGCTCGCCCAAATTCCGGCAGAAGCGTGTGGGATATCTGGCGGCGGTGCAGAGCTTTAGGCTAGAGACCGATGTATTAATGTTGACCACGAATCTGATCAAGAAAGTTGGCCTCTCCTCGTGATGATTTTGTCTACTGTGGCTTTTCTTTGGTGGTCAGTGGGCTAAAAGGGCGGAGGGTGCAACAGGACCTCTTCTCCCCCTCCGTTCCAGAAATGTCTCTCGCTATGAACGGCCTCTCGCACATAGTCTCCCCTTCGCTAGCGGCAGATCTAGCACCCGACCTGGTCTCGAAATTGACACATTCATCTCCACACGTGCGGAAGAAGGCGTTGCCGGTGCTGTACAAGTGCTTCCTACAGTCACCAGAGCTCCTGCGTACGTGCTGGCCGAGGCTGCGGGAGTGTTTGAACGATGAGGATAGCAGCGTGGTGTCAGCTACGGTCAATGTCGTCTGCGAGCTGGCAAGGAGGAATCCGAAGAACTATCTGCCGCTGGCACCACAGTTGTTCAAGCTCCTGACCGACGGGGGGAACAACTGGATGACCATCAAGCTCATCAAGCTGGTCGGTAGCTCCATGCGCCGCAAACTCGTACCGGATCGCTAATGCGCACGCAGTTCGCAACTCTGACTCCACTGGAACCGCGCCTGGTCAAGAAATTGGTCCCGCCCATCACCAACCTGATCCGAACCACACCAGCTATGTCTTTACTGTACGAGTGCATAAGCGGCCTCATTAGCGGCGGCCTGCTGGAGAGTATGAAAGACACGGATGAAGGCGAAGAATTGGCTTCTGTCTGCGTGACAAAGTTGCGTGGGTTTCTGGTCGAAGGCGACAGTAACCTGAAGTACGTCGGACTGATAGCACTGACAAAACTCGTCAAGACCCATGCGCACCTTGTTTGTCTACACCATGATGTGGTCCTTGACTGCATCGATGACGGCGATATCTCCATCCGGTACCGCGCGCTGGAGCTGGTCGTCGGGATGGTAAACTCGGATACGCTCTCGGCGGTCGTGGGGAAGCTGATGCGGCAACTAAAACCCACGGCCAGCCAGGGGTTCGTAGAGCTGGAGGGAGTAGAGGACGCTCCCAGCGAGGACGAGGACGATATGGAGGAACAAGTGATGCACCCCCGGAAACACAAGAAGGGCGAGATGGTGCCGCTGGAGCTTCCAGAGGACTACAAGCACGCGATAATCACCAGGGTCTTGGAGATGTGCAGTCGCGAGATGTACGTCAACATCTCGGACTTCGAATGGTACCTTGATGTTCTCCTGCAGCTTGTGCGATACGCGCCACCTGTTCAGGTAGTCGGCGCTGGCGAGGACCAGGAACAGGAGGAGGAGGATGAACAGGAGGAGCTTATCAAGAAGCGGGACGTAGGTGAGAATATCGGGAATGAGCTGCGGAACGTGGCGATCAGAGTCAAATCCGTCCGTCCAGAAGCTGTCGGATGTGCACAGATGCTAGTCAGCGGGCGGGATGGCGTCTTTCCGGCGGCTGGCGGTGGTGGAAAGCGAGCGCTGGGAGCTGCTGGATGGATCGTGGGAGAATACGCAAGGTATTGCCATTCGCATCGCAGGATACCCACCGTATAACTAATTCTTGGCGCCGCCAGTCTGCTCACCGATCCAGCCTCGACATTCGACGCCCTGGTCAAGGCGTCGTCGAGATCCCTCCCGTCGGACATCCTCGCAATCTACATTCAAGCCATCGCAAAAATCTACGCGGCACTCACTGGCTCCGACAGCATTGCCTGGACACCCGAGCGCAAGGCCTACACGACGCTCCTCACCGAGCGCATAATCAGCTTCCTCGAACCGCTTGCTACATCTCCTAATCTTGAAGTGCAAGAGCGCGCCGTCGAGTTCCTAGAATTGTTCCGCCTCGCCCTCGAGGCCATAGCCGCCCAACCCGCATCCTCCAACACAGACGCAGAGCAATACGATCCGCCTCTCCTCCTCACTCAGGCCATCCCCTCCCTCTTTTACGGCCAGGAGCTGAACCCAGTTGCGCAACGCGCACAACGCAAAGTGCCGCTGCCCCCGGGCCTAGACCTGGATGAGCCCATCAACCCGCACCTCGCGGACCTCCTCGTGGCCGCCGATTACAATCCCACTCTCACCAGCGAAGACGACGAAGAGGACGAAAAGTTCCGCACATACTACTACACCAAGCCCTCCGCCGCTGCCACCAAATCCTCGCAGCCCGCCACCCTAGGAATCGACTCCGCTGCCGCCGCCAAAGCCGCAGTGCCCGGCTCATATCAGAACCTGGCGGAAGAAGACTACCTAGACGCCGATATCCTTGCCCGTCGCCGCCGCGAGCGCCAGGAGCGGAATCGCGATGACCCATTCTACATCTTTACCCCCGGTGAGTCCGAGGGCGTAACTGATGCCGACCTGGAGGCCATCCCTGTGCTAGAGCTAAACCTCGACGACCTCCCGCATCCTGTTCCCGCCGCAACGCAGCCCAGAGAGCGGGGGCGCATTCAAATCGCCGGCGATGAAGGCTTGGACGGCGACGATGCCGAGGAAGACGCTGAGCAGGAGGAACCGGTTGTGGGAAAGAAAAAGAAGAAAGGGAAGGCGCTACTTCAGGTCGACGCGAGCGGGTTGATAGGCTACTCTCTCGAGGGCGAGGGCGTAGACGATGTCAAGCGGGAAGAGGCGAGGGCGGCGAAGAAGGAGGTGGATAGGTTACGGAAAGAGATGGAGGCCGCTGCCGAGCGTATAGCGGCGCAGAGAAAGAGCTTGGAGATGGCGGAGAAGGCCAGGAAGAAGAAAAAGCCAAAGAAAGAAGGGGACGCGACAAAGAAGAAGACGGCGAAGAAGGCCAAGGAAACAGAAGGAGGGAAGGAGGGGGAGGGAGAGGTAAAAAATAAGAAGAAGAAGAAGAAGAAGAGTAAGGAGGCCGAAGCGGCCTCCTCTGCTGCCGCTCCAGCCCCTACTAACACTGCCGTGGAGGCTTCATGAACTGCGGGTGATATTTCTGCCTTACCATGTATCATACTTATACATTCTTGCCTCATAGGTTTTATGCGCCGCCGTCCATAGCTGTTCTCGCTTAGCATGTGAACCCAACGCCCAAGCTCCAAAGACGTTGCCGATTCAAGCCCGTAAGTGAGATCTGTAGAAACCCCGATCTGGCGACGTTGGCCGATTCAACGACGTTGAGCGAGGCGAGGCGAGTTGCGCTTGGAGTTTCATTTGGGACAGGGATGGCGGTTGGAAGTGGGTGCTATAATTAGTATGCATCTAGATAGTCTAGATAGCTGGTGCGATTGTACGACCTGGACATCTGGAGATGGGCCACTTGGGGCGGCTCTCTACTACGATATGCTGCTGGAGGTTCTGGAAGGGGAGCACCTATATAGATGGATGAGATTTCGTCTACTGTTACTGACTAAAAGGCCGACTGCAATCACACGACTATCCACGAGCAGTGACTATCGCCCAGGCGTCCTCGCATCCGCACCCTCCATGGGCAAATACGCAGAGATGTTATGTACGGCACGACGTCCTCAGCGAAGGTCGCAGTATTCTTCTCCTTCGCCCTGACGACCTCCGTCTCGGCCCCCGAGTGCAGTCCGGATCCGCTCGTCCTTGGGCGCCGCGCACGCTCTCCCACGACTCGCGGCTGAACGTCCCAGCCGTCGGCGACGAGCGCGCCGCAGAACCGCCGCAGCACCGCCACTGGCGGCTCGTATGCGTCCCGTATGTAGCGCGGCCGCGGGCTGCGCGGGGGTGGGGCAGTGGGCGGTGGGAGGGAGGTATGGGGGAGATACGTCGCTGATCTCGGAGGCGGCGGCGGCGGCGGCGGCGGGTTCGCTCGTTGTTGCTGGTTTTTTTTTGGTTTTTTTTTTGCGCGAAAGGTGGTTCTGGTGCTAGTTTGTGCACAGTGTGTGATGAAGCGCAAAAGACAACGACCGGATATGTGGGATGGAGAGAACGAAGGATTGAAAATGACTGGCCGACTGTCGTTCTACGGGAGCGGAAAAGAGAGACATTATATACACCGGTTGGGCGCAGATCATTCAATGTGTCCCGAATGCCGAGCAGCCGCTGTTTGAGCCGGAGCGACTTCTTCGCGAGTGTACCTACATACATACCTAGGTAGGTGGGTAGCCATTGCATCACTCGTCGCAGCCGGTCCGCGTCTTCGGGCCGAGCCTCCGCGGTAACTACGCAACTACCTACTGCGACGACTCTCTCCCCCAGCATCCATCTCCTCCCACGCACGCGCGCCGCAACGCAATGTCCGCCGCCGCTGCCGCCCCACGACTCAGCGGGATCCAACGCGACGTCCTCTCGCTCTACCGGTCGTGTCTACGGATGATCCGCGCCAAGCCGCCGGTAAGACTCCACGGCTCTCTCTCCCTCGCGTTCCCACTGGGCTGACGACGACGACGACGGAGAGGGAACAGGAATCGCAAGCCAACTTCCGCGCCTACGTGCGCGCCGAGTTCCGCGAGCACCTGGCGGTCGGGAAGAAGGACTTTGCGACTATCGAGCACCTCCTGCGCGTCGGACGGAGGAAGCTGGAGACGTACTCGCAGCCGGGAGTGAGGAACATCCACTGCTAGGCAGTGCCGTCCGGAGTTGAATGTACAATACGGTATGTTGTACATTGGCAACAACGGGGGGGGGTTGGCAACATTTGGATACCAAAGTGCGGAAGGAGAGAGACAGAGAGCGAGAGGGGTGCTTGCTTTCTGCCAGACTTGTTGGGCAGCGAACTTTTCGCAATTCCGAATTGTCCTCGCTTTCGAGCTCAAAGCATTCTACATAATAGAAGAGAGCACTATCAAAGCCGCCACTCTCCGAGTGGGCGACCATGTAGTTTTTTTTTTACGCAATGATTCCGTCCGCCCACTGTTTTCTCTTCACGCCCATCTCGACGGCTGTGAAGGGAGTGGTGATTAGCCATGGTGTGTGAGTGGAGGAGGGGGGAGGGAGGAGCTCTACCCGCGACACCCCAATCGTCGCCGTGGTTGTGACCATCAGCGGTCAAACCAGCACGCTTCTTAGCTTGGTCCTCGCTCAGAACAGTCTACCGCCCCGCTCAGTCAGCATGAGCCCGCCCGCAGCGCTCAACGGTCGTCACCACCAGCCGTACCAGAAGCCCAAAGATCACCGGCACGCCAAAGTCCAACTGGATCCGCATGAGGCCCCTCGAGACCGACTCGGCGATGTGTTCAAAGTGGACGGTGTCGCCCTTGATCAGCACGCCGATGGCGATGATGGAATCGAACGGGCCAGCGCTGGCCGTCGACGAGGAGCTGCCGGGCACGGGCGTAGAGCTGCGTCCGAGGCCTCCAAGAAGATCGCCGGAAGGCGCCGAGGAAGCCTGTATCTGCGAAGCCGCAAAGAGCCTGAGCCCGCCGCCCAAGCAACGTCAGCGGGTGCCACGGGTCGTCGTAGGAAAAGAAAAGAAAAGAAAAGACACAACAACAGCTTCCGAGACACGGACGGAGTCTCGATTAGTGAAGCGGGGCATGGTGTACCGCTGGCAGGCCACCGGCAGTTCCCAGCTGCCGGGAACACTCTGGATCACGATGTTGGACTCCTTGACACCTCCCTCGAGGAGCTTCTTTCGCGCGCCCTCGACCAGAGGGGTGATCAGCGACATGTTCCAGCGCGCGTGGACGATGGCGACACGGAGGGCAGAGCCTATAAAGTTTTGTCCCCTTCAGCCATCCATCCATCCGTCCATCCGTCCACCCGCCCATGCAGAGCTCTCCTCTCCTCCCCTCGCTTTTCCCCATGCCGGGGAAGTTGAAACCCACCATCCAAGCTCACAGCTGCGCCAGGACCCTTGATGCCTTCGAACATTCTGTTTCCTTTCGTGGCGAGAGAGGTGATGCGATTGGTCGCTGACTCCGGGGGGACTAAGGATTCCGATATCCACGGGTGAATCGAGGGGGATGGTGTGTATGTATGTAGGGTGGTGGATGGACGGCCCGCAATCGAGAAAGTGTGGGGCGGCCCTTAGACCGTCCCCATCCCCGCGCCGCCACGTCAGATAACTCTGCGCTGCATACGTACAAGAACCATTCGGAGCCGCATACTCTCGATTCTTCTTGCCTGCATAGCGCAGCCTTACCTTTGTATCCACTCTACATACACACATATCTACATACATAGTGCGGTGCCGCATCGCTGACTTTCCCCTTCCACATACATAGATACTCTACACATACGAGAAGTTGCAAGGGCGGCGGGCTGCTGCAGCCATGATCGACGGGAAATCGTTTCGAAATTTGGATGGATGCGGTGATCCCACCATCATCGCCATCGCCACCGTCTCTTCCTCAGCTTTCCTTTTCTCCACGACGGATTCGGCCAACTGGTTGACACGATCGCCGTGTCGGTGGCACCAATCCTGTCACACACACACTGGTTGGGTTCTTTTCCGGGGGGGGTTTCCTTTCTTTTTTCTCTATTTTTTTCTATTTTTTTTTTCCCCTTTCCATTTTTTTCTTCCGTTTTTTTTCCCCACAAAGGTTCCCGCTTGCTGGCCATCACATCAATTCGCGAGGACACACCCCGAGACGAAGAAAATCGTCTCAGAATAGTGGTAGATATCCGAGTGCTTGCCCCCCCCCAGTGCCGACGCTGCTGCATGCAATACATACTCTAATTCGCAGGTTCCTTACCCGATCAAGAGTGTCCCGCGCACTGGCATGTGTGAAGACGCCTCCTCTTTTCCAATCCGGAGGGAGCATTCGGCGTTGGATGAGATGAAAGACCCGGATGACTCCATGCGGACGGACCCTGGTGGTGCGTTGTGAAGGGAAACCTTCCTCGGACAGCAGAATATCGAGTCAATCGACTGATTGCGTAGCTAGGCAAGGGAAGCATGCACACTACAATATGTAGGTAATCGACAAGAAGGGCCGTCTCCACGTGGAGCATCGAGTTCTCCCTCCGAGGCAGCTGGTACATGGCAACGGAAAGGAAGGCGCTCAACTGGGCCAGCCATGACATCGATCAGACAAGAGCGCGCTGAGGGTTCGCGATGCCGCGCTGTTCCGCCCATGTCCCAAGCAAGAACCTAAGAATACCTCCTGCCTGCTCAACATTCCATGGTTGGACAGGATAGAGTACGGAGTGCAGCGTCACATTCGGCGGGCGAGCGTCGACCGCATGCGTCTGCTTCCAGTTCGAAGATCTCACCTGAGGAATTCGAACTCTAGAGTCCGCGCGGGAGCCGGACGGGAAGAAGGGACACTCGAACGCTGCTGAGTTTGCTCATCCCGCAAGCTGATTCGCTCCACGATTCCGTCTCCCGAAGAGGCAGAGCCAGAGGGATGGAGGGCTGGGGAACTCGCGCTTGGCGCTTGGGATGTGCGACGGCGAGGCTCGTCTTGGCTTCCCGTGGGTGGTGGCGGGCCCCTCGTTGGGCGGGCCTGGCGGTTTGTTTCTTCTCGTCCTTCTTCTTGTTCACCCCCATGGTGTTTATCAGGGATAACGTTCCCAGAATAGCGCCAACCCGCCAAGCACCCCTCGGGAACCGGGATGCGCAGAGCGCACGCTAGAGAGATACGCAAGAGGGTAAGATAGCTGCCAAAAGCAAGCAATCGCGGGGCACGTCGAGTACATACCGACATCAAGGAGGTAAGGATTATCTCCAGCCCGGAGAGAGGGAGAGTGGCTGTGTATACGGTAGAGCGCGCAGGCCGCGTTCGAGTCCGCGGAGAGCCGAGGAGAGCCGTTCGGTGCCAGGACGTCGCATGCGCATTCGGGTGGTTGTGGTGCCAGTGGTGGGGCGTCCGCAACTCTCTCCGTCGGCTGAGGACAATCGGCACGAAGGCGACGAGCATGAAAGCACGCCTTCACCCACCGCCGCTCCGTGGCCGTGAGGACTGTCGTCGTGTCCGTCCGCCCATGGAGCAACCTGGAATCGCGCACGCCTTTGCCGGACATTCAATGGCAATCGAGTGGGACTGTCTTTGTAACATCCGCGGCGGATGATGGCTTGTTGGTCCAGCACCTGCTCTCGCGGAAATTGAGTAGTCTACGTATGTACCAAGCCCCCCACTTGTCACTCCATCTGGTCTGGTGATTGCCCTATCCCAACGACTCCAACCCTAGTTTGCGAGACAGAAAAACAATCCAAGCAGGTAGGTGCGTACCGTTGCTGTCGACCCCTGTCCGCTGGACCTTCGTCAAATCTTGCATTGCATTTAAACTCGAACTTTTGCCGTCTTTCCTGCGTCTCCTGCCCTTACTCCTACTCTATCCCTTCCCCCACCCCCCCCAAATCCCCATCAACAAAACTCCATCTGCTCCCTTCTCTCCCTCAATCCGTATCTCAGTACTCGCCCATACTTCGGCCGGGCCTCTTTCTTTCTTCTGCTGGTGTCGCTGCCGCTGTATCAACAATAGCCGATCAACTCGGTAGCAATAACAATACCTGTCGCTCTCCCCCAAACCTTCTTCAACCTTCTCCAACCCTCGCATAGCCCCGTCGAACGGAGCCTAATCCAACAGCGTCCTTTTCTGCAACCGGACAACAGCGTTAGCCATGTGGTACGTTTGGCCTGCGCTCCCGGTGCTTCCGTTCGGCTTGGCGGTGGACCGTGGCTGATTTCAGGACTCGCATCGGAACTACAGTGGAATTTTCGGCTACATCAACTACCTCGTCGAGAAGGACCGTAGATACATCTTGGAAACTCTGGTCGCTGGTTGGTACCCTTGCAATCCTGTCAGAGGACACCTTGCTAGCTAGCTAGTCCAGCCGCAAAGAAGCAGAAGTGGAGGAGGAGGAGGAGGAGGAGGAGGGAGAAAAAAAAAGTAGAGCCTTTCTAACCAATCCATTGGCGCGCCTTTTTAGGTCTCTCCCGCCTCGAATACCGTGGCTATGATTCCGCCGGAGTGGCTGTAGACGGTGACAAGGAGGGTGAGGTTTTTGCCTACAAGGAGGTCGGAAAAGTTGCGAAGTTGCAGCAATTGATCGACGAGGCCAAGCCCGACCCCGATGCTACCTACGTGTCCCATTGCGGTATTGCTCACACCCGCTGGGCCACCCACGGCCAGCCGTCGCGCATCAACTGCCATCCTCACCGGTACGTGCGCTCCTCTGACCAACCCCCATAGGGCACCTGCTTACATCACCGTAGGAGTGACCCCACCTCGCGGTTCTCCGTCGTTCACAATGGTATCATCACCAACTACAAGGAGCTGAAGGCTCTGTTGGAGAGCAAGGGGATGGTCTTCGAGAGTGAGACCGACACCGAGTGCATCGCCAAACTTACAAAGTATATCTACGATCAGAACCCCTCGATCGACTTCACCACGCTTGCCAAGAGTGTCATCGCCGAGCTGGAGGGTGCTTTCGGTCTGCTGCTGAAGTCCGTTCACTACCCTCACGAGGTTATTGCCGCACGGAAGGGTTCGCCTCTTGTGGTGGGTGTAAAGACTCAGCGCAAGATGAAGGTGGACTTTGTGGACGTCGAGTTCTCCGACTCTGGCCCATTGCCCGCTGAGCAGGCGGCGCACAACGTTGCGCTCAAGAGCTTGAAGACTGGCCCCCAGAGCAGCCTTGCTCCCCCAGACAAGAGCCTTCTCCACCGTTCGCAGTCGAGGGCGTTCCTTTCCGACGATGGCATGCCCGTCCCCGCCGAGTTCTTCCTGAGTTCCGATCCTTCCGCGATCGTTGAGCACACAAAGAAGGTGCTGTACCTCGAGGATGACGACATTGCTCACATTCACGAGGGTCAATTGAATATCCACAGAGCCGGAAGGCGGGAGGGTGGATCCGCGATCCGTGCCATCCAGACTCTGGAGTTGGAGCTCCAGGAGATCATGAAGGGCAAGTTTGACCACTTCATGCAGAAGGAGATTTTCGAGCAGCCCGAGTCCGTTGTCAACACCATGCGTGGTCGCTTGGACCTTGTCAACAAGAAGGTCACCCTGGGTGGTCTTCGACAGTACATCAGCACGATCCGCCGATGCCGAAGAATAATATTCATCGCCTGCGGTACATCGTTCCACTCCTGCATGGCTGTGCGCGGATGTTTTGAGGAATTGACCGAGATCCCGATCGCGGTCGAATTGGCCTCCGACTTCTTGGACAGACAGGCACCCGTGTTCCGTGATGGTAAGGTCATCCCTCGGATGTGGCGCGATTTCATTGGTCTAATCATTGTCGGCATCCAGACACCTGCGTCTTCGTCTCGCAGTCCGGAGAGACTGCCGATTCGCTCATGGCTCTGCGCTACTGCCTCGAGCGCGGCGCCTTGACGGTCGGTATCGTCAACGTTGTCGGTTCGTCGATTTCGCTCCTCACTCACTGTGGTGTCCACATCAACGCCGGGCCCGAGATCGGTGTTGCGTCTACCAAGGCGTACACGTCTCAGTACGTTGCGTTGATCATGTTCGCACTCTCCTTGAGTGAGGATCGGGCTTCCAAGCTCAAGAGACAAGAGGAGATTATCGAGGCCCTCGGCAAGATTTCTGGGCAGATCAAGGACATCCTCCAACTGGACCAGACGATCAAGGAGCTCGTTGCCAAGTTTTTCCACAACCAGAAGTCGCTGCTTCTTCTCGGACGTGGCAACCAGTACGCTACTGCGCTCGAGGGAGCCTTGAAGATCAAGGAGATCTCGTACCTGCATTGCGAGGCTGTCATGTCTGGCGAATTGAAGCACGGAGTGTTGGCCCTGGTCGATGAGAACCTGCCAATCATCATGATCCTGACCCGCGACGGCATCTTCAAGAAGTCGTTGAACGCTTACCAGCAAGGTAATTTTACACATCCTGTCGTCCGTACAAGGTCTGTTCTGACACGTGGTTCCAGTTGTTGCCCGTGGTGGACGACCAATCGTCATCTGCAACGAAGATGACGAGGAATTCAGAAACGAGACCTGCGAGAAGATCCAGTTGCCCCAGACTGTCGATATTCTCCAGGGACTTCTGAACGTCATCCCGCTGCAACTGATGGCTTACTGGATGGCTATCGCTGAGAACCTCAATGTCGACTTCCCAAGTACGTATCCTCAGCTTCACCCCTTGCTCCCGAGACCCCGATCTAACAAGCTATTCAGGAAATTTGGCCAAGTCGGTCACTGTCGAGTAAACACACGAACGTGGCAGAGAGTTGGGGGGGGGAGAATTCGTGCGGCCTTGGGTTGGGTGGAGCTTTCCTGCGTATACCATTTCGTGCTTTGATCATGGTGGGGGTTTCGGCAAGAGGGCGGAGATTGGAATGGACGGATGGCATACGGTAGATAACAGATTGAATCGAACAAGCCACCGCTGCCTTGAGCACTTTTGTGTCCTATGATGAAATGGTATGTGCATTACATATGTACTGCACTGCCACCAACCTGCGCCACGCCCGCCGTTGTTTTTTTCCGCCTTTCAGGCTTCGGATCTTCCTCCCTCATCTGGTAAGGTCCGAGCGCAGTCACTTGGCGGCCTATTAGAGTCTGGCTAGCTTTTTATTTTATCCGCATTCGGGCTAGCAAACAACCAGAGTGCATTAGCAATCTGACAGCCTTGTCCTCGTTGACCACCGTCCACAGCCTTCCCCGCAAACAGGCTACCCACAGGGCGATGAACATGAACACGACATGCCACTGCGCATTTCACCAGACTCGTTTCTGTGGCAAACCGAATTGCGGCTGTTGATTCTGGACGATTGGATTGGTCGGGGGTGGTTGGTGGGCAGGGGGTTGTGTTGTCAAGACACCGGACATCCTGGCCAAGTTCGTCATCGTATAACCTGCCACTCGAATAGAGTAATCTTGTAGATAGAGTGGTTAGGCACCACTGGTGGTGCTGCTACTGCTGCTGTTCGCTCTCTATCTTGCCGTCCCGTGCAACCCACTTATTTTTCCTTCCTTCTCCCCCTTCTCCCTTCTTCCGACCGACCGACCGACCGACCGACCGACCGATACACCTACACGCACACATCTACTCTATATACCCGATCGGCAAATCGGCCTTGTCGAACGAGCGAGTCGAAACAAAACAAAACAAAAGTGACGACAGCGACGACGACGAAGGAAGGAAATAAAATAAAATATCGCAAGTCGCAGTCGCAGTCGCAGAGAAGATTCGAAGGCAACCCGGACCAGTCACCAGTCTGCGAGTACCCGCGTCCCGTCCGTCCCCGTCGCAACCGCAGAACACCAATCCCCGCCCACCCTCTCCCCCCTCCACAAGAGGAGATCCCGTACGTACACCAACTTCGATCACACACATACACAACGCCGCCGCCGTAACCACATCCTCGTCCGCATCCCATGTGTCTGATCCGCGTCAAGCCCGAACTGGACTCCGACACGGAGCGGAACCACCACCTGACGCCACGGATCGTGACGGAGCGGCGGAGTTCACGGGTGCAACACGGCAGCGCCTCACGGGGCGGGTCCATCCGTAGGAGCCGCAGCTCTGTGCGCGGGTCCCGGAGCAGCGTAATCGAGACCATACAGATCCCGCCGCTGTCGTCGGCGATAGGCGGCGGCGGAGGCATCATCAGGGAGACGCAGATCATACAGACGCGTCCTCCGCCGCTCTCCCACCACGCGGTCGTCAAACACGATGCCCGCCATCGCAGTAGGAGCAGACACAGAGAGGCTACGTCGGAATACAGGGGATCCCATGCCAGCGTCATCAGCACGGCCAGCCATGACAGACGCGGGAGAGAGAGAGAATACTATATCGACCAGGGAAGGAGCCCGAGGAGTAGTTATCGTAGACTCACCGCTGAGGATGCCCTGCGCAACGGCGGCGCGGAGATACTCGGGTACAACAACTTCCATGGTAGGAGGTCTGGGAGTGTCAATTATGTCAATCCGAGACACAGCCACAGGAGCGTGCGCAGCACCGGTGGGGCTGGCAGGATGTCGAGGGAGAGGGTGGTAGTTGTGGAGACGGAAGGTGGATACAATAGACAATGATCGCGGGAATTTCCGTGTTTGATTCTAATTCTTCTGGTCTCGTTCTTCTTCTCCTTCTTCTTTTCTACCTACTTTTCTTCACTGGCGAGAGAAACGGTGTAGTGGCACAAGCGTATGTATTGGATTGCTCTCTTGGATTGGAGATTTGTCATCATTTTCTTCGTTCGCGCGCTCTTTGCCTTGCCTGAATACCCCCTTCGAAACGACCGTTTTATACATCCACTGATTTGTGTCTCTATTCTGTCTACCGAGATGAGTTTGCACATGAACAGGCAAAAAACCGAATCAAGTACCTACTGTATGCTATTCTATAGATTCCCATCCACGGTGTCTGTCTACCAACACTCGCGCAGCCAATGCTCCAAAAACCCCCAATCGACTCGGCATCCACACTCCTGACCTGCCTCGGGCTGGGTGAGTACTTCCGGTCGTACCGACGGGTGGCCAGGGGAGCTCGCCGTCGTCGCCGGGGAGCGCACCGATTGTCACCGCACCGTCAGCGGTAGCGCCTCGGTGGCGTTCCAGATCCAGTTGACGGTGTCGTCGGCGGTCTGGCCAGCAAGCAGGATGCGCGCCGAGATCGGCGTCCGAGCCGCGGCGTTCCGGCAGATCTGCTCGGTCACCAGCTTGGATTGGCCGTGACCCATGGGCAGCACGGCGTCGAGCCTCCGTATCGTGCCGTTGGTGGTGTGCTTCACCATCATCGCGCTGACTGAGGAGAAGAAGTCAAAACCTGCCGGAGTGCGATGCGGCGACGACAGGCACAGGTTGAGCAGATTCCAGGCTCCGCAGATGTGGTTCTTTTCGAAGCTCATCACGTCCATGTTGAAGTTTACGTGCTAGGCAACGTGGATGACGTGACTTCCGCCACTGGCATCTGCCACTCCTCCGCACCTTTCTCCAAGCTGACAAGGAAGCGTGTAAGAGCATCCACGGTGGGGTGTTCAAACACAATATCCGAGTTCAGCACCTTGCCGCACGTATCGACTTCCTTGGCGAGTGTATGGCGAATAGTGGTGGCCATCAGGGAGTCCAGACCCAGGGTGAGGAAATCAGTGCCACCCTTGACCACATTGCCGTCTACCTGGGGGAAAGCAGCACGAACCCTGTGTTCGAATGTTAGCACTACGACATCAACGAAGCAGAGGGGGGCGTGATGGGAGCCGCATGCACATTTCCTTTATCGGTCTTTGGGAAATCGGTGCCCGCCTCTTTGACGATAATAGCATCGTGGAGAATCTTCGCGTACGCTAGGACTTTAGTGTTTCCGCGCTAGATATCGGCTGCGATACAGTCGAGGAACTCTTCCCTTGGAATTCCATTCGCGTGCTCCGACCCGACGATGATCGCCCCGAGTGTCGGTTTTCAGGCTCCGAAAACGAATGCCTCGGTGACGAACCGGCTCTCTCGTAGCGTCTTCAAACAGCAGTGGGTTAGCTATTGGAGAGAACGATCGTCGAATCCATTCGGTCAAAACATCCGAACATCTTCGAGTTCTTTGGGTGTCTCGAATAGGTCCTTGGTAGCATACGAGCCGTCCTCACGGTTCCGCGCAGCCAACCCCGGCCAACCAGACAGCATAACTAGCTGGTATATTCCGTCTCCCTCCAGCTCCCACTTGGCATACTTCTCCGCCACTGGAAACATCTTCGGCCAATCCCAGCCCTCCTCCGCATACTGCATAAGGAGTCCCGTCTCGGTAGTGCCATAGTGGTTCGCCATCTTCACACCTTCATCGACCAACATCTTCCCCAAGTCACGTGGACACTCGTACAGGCCGAAGGTGTGGAATATCGGGACCGCGATCAAGCTTTGCTGTCGGACTTCTGAGACTAAGGCGCCAGTGTGCGTGTCCCACGGACTTGGGGAAGCCGGTGCCCGTGTTCGTTTTAGCACAGTTTCCGCAACGATACCTCGGGGTTTGCTCACCCCCAGAGCTATGAATGTACCATCCCACCTGCACCCGTGTGGAGAGCATGTCAAGCCCAGTCTCTGCAGCGCGAGGTAGTTACCTACGTACTCGACGCCAGCAACGCCGAAGATGGCGACGACTATGCGTGGGTCCGAGGAGGTGCGCCGGATGCTGGGGAGGAGACTGAGGTAGTGGTGTGCGGCACGGGTCACCATGGCGTCCAGGCGCGGGCCAGTGCAGTCTGCGTATTGTGGGAGGAATTAGGTTCTGTGGGTGATTAGTCACCTAATTCTGTATATTTATCGAGTTGTTGGGCGGAGTTTGTTGAGTATCCAGTACATCATCCTCGCCGGACAGAATCCGCCAATCATAGGGTCGCGACAACACCCACACATTCTCTCTTGGTTCTGCCTTCTTTTATTGTCGTTATCTTCATCGGGCCTGGCATAAGTCTTTCAGTATCCACCTAGCGAAGTGGCGGAGGGATAGGAGATCACCAGTGTGGTGGTATGAGTGCTGGCGTAGAGGCGGACGAGTTCGTCAACTGTACGGGCGGCCGTAGTTGTTGCTGTTGTTGCTGTTTGGTTGCTTGGTTGTTTGGTTTTTTGCCTTATATCTGGTTTGATTCGAAGTTGTAAAGTTGTCGTTGGGGCCGGCAGTTATAGCGTATTCAAGTGCACTTCTATTGATGTATTCAAGTGTGGATCTGTGAAGGTATTCAACTGGAGGAGTAGTTACCCCGCTACTACATGGGCAGAAACGGATCCCAACATACCAACCAATCCTTCTCGAACACCCAGTTACAGCAACGCTCGGGACGGTAGAGGTACAGAAATGCTCAGCGACCTGGCGGGATGGCATGGATCGGGTACTGGATGAAGTATTCGGTTCAGGCGCACCGCCAGGTGAGACTGTGGATCATAACTGGTGAACCGGTACATTATGCACTGTGCACTCTGCACTAGCCCAAGCGGGCGCAAGGCATTCTTCAGTCGACTTCTCCCCTCTGCGGCTATCTATATACCCGTCCCACCGACGCTCGAAAACCGCCATGCCGTCTTCAGGAATATGGGAGATCGCCCAGGTGCCGAGCCGGCCGATCCCGATAGTTTGGTCCAAGCACGGACGGAACCGCCCAAACGGGACATCGCGGGTGGCCCGTGCTCGCATACACGTCGGGGAGTTTGGGGAAATTACGGCACTGTGAAAACTCCGATCTGTGAAGGTGTTGTTGTGTTGGTCCTGCCGTTGATGTTGGTTGAGAATTAGCGTGCATTAGCATGGTTAGTGTCGTGAAAATAAAAGGTGATTGGCTGACGAATCGAGTTAGCCGCCAATGGTTTCCAACCGAGAAAAAGTAGAGTATCACAGAGTACATAAGGTTATGTACATACATCTTACTTGGATACACAATGCCCGTCGCCTTACTAAACTGCTAAAGTATAAAATCGAGATGGATGCCAAGGGAGAAAGATAGAAGTTTGCACGGGGGCTGCAGCAGATGAGCTTCTGATCTGAGAAGCGCTTGTATGTTGGCTGCATCGCTTGCCTTGCACGAATTTGTTCACTTGCACGCGCAGGGGTCATTCTGCATGCACTCTGTCTGTTCTCTCTTCTTTCTCCCTCAGCATCCATCTCTTTTTTTTGATAGTTAACTATAGCCGTTCCTGTATCCCTACATCGTAGGTTTGTTGTAGTGTTTGGAAGCGCCCAATCCACACCCACACCTATGTAGTCAGCTCAGGCGCAGTACATAGCCTATATTCGCAAAGCTGGACGCATGGCAGAGTCATCTCGCGAACAAGTCCTCCCGCTGATCATACCTTTCTGCTGTGTTGGCTGGCCCGTAGCCTCAGGCGAGCGTGCGTGGGGAGCTGAGCCGTACGAGCGAGACCAGGTGAAAAAAGGTGAGATGAGACAAGGCAAGAGGAGGTGAGGCAAGTGGAGAGAGGCAAGAGGAGATGAGGCAAGAGAGAAGACAAGGCAAGAGGAGACAAGGCCCCTTCCTTTGCTACAAGGGTGGTTACCCCTGGGGGGTCGCGCGGGGTGGCAGGAGTATGTCAAGAGTTATCTTAGCAGAGTGGAGAAGTAGTCACCGTGGCCGCAACAACAGTAGCCGCAACAGCAAAAATAGCATGCAGTTCCGGTTCGACGTGCTATCCCCACCGAGCGGGATTCGATGACCACCCAGATTTCAATGACAACTTTTCCGAACTTGAGGTAGCCGAAACCGCAGAGGAAGCACCTGGGACGGAGCAACTGCCAAGAAGACCATGGCGTTGCCGCAGAAGACACGTCAAACCTGCCTCCTGTCCCCACTGCACACCCTTTCGACATCTTCAGTTGGGAACGAACGGACCTCCGGCCTGGCAATGAGCCAAGGCCTATCGACTATTTCAAGCTCTTCTTTCCCGACAGTGAGTTCGAGAGCTTGGCAGCTCGGAGCAATGCTTACAAAGCTCACAAGGTGGCGGAGGCGCAGAGGTCGAGGGGGGTGGAAAATGCGGTGGAAGGATCTAACCCAGGATCAATGCCCTGTATCGTGATACGACAGCCGGTGGATATTTGGAGCAAGGACGGCACCCACCGGCCAACAACACCTGCTTCATATGCCGGTACCTTCAGCGACAGGCCAAATCTCGACCTGCATCCCAAGAGGCAGCGCTGTCCAAAGGGAAGCTGCATAAGACTGGGTACGCTTGCGCGCATTGGAGAGAAATTTGCTCTTTGTGTTATGATCTTGGCACAGAGTGCCTGCTTGGTTACGGCTGGTGCTTGGTTTAACAGCCCGCTGGCGTTATAAGATTGTTCTTCTATCTACCTTCCGCAGTCGTTTTGGCCCAATACATGTCTTGAGTGAGCAAATGTTGGTTGAGTCTGTGAGGGTTGGAGTCCGGCGTTGAAAGGGTTTCTGGTTCCACAACGTCGCCACCGAGTCGTCTTCCTTCCCTAGTGCTGTCTAACCCCTCCCCAGGTGGCCTGAATACATACCCAGCTTTTATCTAATCCGCGTTTCCGCCCCAATATATCCTGCGTAACCCCACTTGCCCACTTCGTGCGGCAAGTGCGCGCTGCGTGGCGACCAAGCACTGGACTTTGCCGTCGAGGCCATAGACTCATAGTTGTTGAGTTTGTCGTTACACAACTACACGGAATTTTCCATCTAGGCATGTGTGCTATCCTAGGTGTGCGCTTTGCGGCATGTCGAAGCGTAGTGGCCCAATCCTCCACGGATGGAGAGCCGTGACAGTGCTTTGTGGAAATGTCCAGAAAACCACCAGAGTTGCGTTCTGCCTTGCTCCTCGCCTCATTTTTTGCCGTGCGTTCCTTTGTGGGCCGGCACCATGGTACCCCGGAGGTCCACAGTCCTTGGTTGGTGGAGCATTGTTGTCTTTATCACCTCTGATCGCCGACTGTCCTTCTGACCCAAGTCGTCTGCCACCAGAAGTGCCGCCACCTCAGCCTTTGCCTTTCCGTCAGCATGGCGTAATTCTTCGACGCTGTCCAACATCAATCTTAGAGCGATGAGATGAAGTGCCGGAACAACGAACGAGACGCTCATTTCGGAGGTTTCGGGCATTGGTTCGTTCATGGTTGCGTCGGATAACCGTTGTGAAAATGCAGGCGCGTAGAGGGTTGCATTATTGGTGGATGTAGAGACCAGCGCGGGAGAGGAGGTGGGCACAAGGGTCCGACGTCGCGTAATATTATCACACAGCGCTTACTTGCCGCGCTACCTCCATTTGCCGCGCTACCTTCAGCTGCTTGCCGCGCTACGCGGGCAGCTGTAGATAGTGAACGGGTAGGGATAGGTATTTGGGGTTAAAACATGGTCATGGGAAACAGACAAAAGCTAACAAAGGAAGTAACCCTTGTCCGAGCACACTGTGTACTTTGTTAGGGTCTCAGCACCAGTCTAGTAAGCGACGGGCACTATTCCCTATCTACTATCTCCATAACCGTTGATCAATCTTCCGTATGACGCAGCATTTCATTCACCACCTCCAGCAGCTCCGAGGACGGCTCCCTCGGGTTGGGTGCTAGCTATGAGCTCTTAGCTGCTTCGCCCTAATTCACACTAATGGCCAGCCCTTCCGACTCGCCTTGGGACCCTTATTGGTGCTGGAATTGAATTCCCAAATAAACATCAATATATTCTCCTTTCCTCCTTTATATATTGTAGGATAATGAGCTCGTTCCAATTCGATACACCCTTCCCGAAAACACAGTCTCTACCGATGCAATCATTATCATCAGTCCACAGAAATACTTAATGAAAACTCGGCTTCGATCCAGGACCCGGGAGTCTGGATCGGGACTCGAAGTGTGAAGTCACTATTATCTCTGAGCGAGTGGACATTGTCTTTGCCGTTCTGTATGTGATTACCGCTCGATCGTCAACGGTATATCCCCAGATCATAACTTTAGCGTCTCTAGGCTTGCAGGCCACCAAAATGTACATCGGCAGCAAAAGGGAAAAAAATCGAAGCCACTATACCCCGGCTCAGCGGACATGGGATAGTTCGCAACAATGTAGAGTTGCCTGTGCCAAGTTTTGGAGGGTTTTGCAGAGCGGAAAATAATCAAATCGCGAGTGGGTAGTGGTGTCCACCATTCTCAACCATCACCTCCCTGCCGGAAGTGAGCAGCCACCAGAAGAGTCCGCAAAGCGCCTATTTCAGAGGGCAATCCTGAGTCAGAACTCAAGTATTTTGCAGCAAACTGCAGCTCTAACGACGAAAATTCCCCGGAAAAAAAAACAGTGAGTCACAAAGGATCACTCGGCCAGTTTGAAAGACCCACAGTTAGCATTGTTGTCGCAGCCACAGGCTGCTGAGACTCCTGCCCTTGCTACTTCATACCTCCATCCTAACTAAATTCTGAGCGTTTATTGACTGCATAGGCCTTGTTATTGGCCGCGATCATACCAATCAGCGATTTGGTGGAAAAAGATGTCTAAAAATGTCGTAGGACTCGATTGCGTTAAGATCATGCAAAAGAGGCAACAGAAGATTATAAGCCGCATGGCAAGGGGCCTCAGTGGTAGTGGGCAGACGTGGCCCTAGAAGAAGTGGGCGTCAGGTTCGGTATTGTAATCTATATGGGTGCATTGCTGCCTGGCGGTTACAGATTACCAATAACATGATGCGCCTAATCTCATCACCAACTGCCTGCTTTGAGTGAGAAATAGACGCTTCGTGTTGACGATCACCGAGGTCAAGTGGCAGGAAGCAAAGAAGTGGGCAGAGTCCAAGGTTACAGGAAAGAAATCAGGTACAGCCGGCTCAGAGAACCATGCCAGAAGCCCGATTCAGGCCCAGCAAACGCCAACAAGCGGCTCGCTGCGAGGTTCTACCAGTTTGAAGACAGGCCACTGTCTCACTCATACACGGAAAGATGTGCAAACCGGAAAACGTTGAGACTTCCAAAATAAGTAGGTTTTGGCAAGCTTTTAGTAGGTCATTCGCCTGTGCTCTGTCACGGGAAAATTCCCCAGAGCCTCCAATTTCGGCCTTGATTGGGTCAAGCAGCATTTTCGATTCTAATGGCTCATAAGGAGATTTGATTCATCGGGAGGTGCTAAGTGCTAGCTGCGGAGCGCTCCTTTCTGAGTAAGAATGCGCTTGTATATTTCGCTGTAAGCGTCTGCGAGCGAGTCCGGAACCGCTTTCAGACTGCGCTTCACATCCTTTTGAGTTCTCATCTCGCAGAGAAAGGTAATCTGCAGCGCAGCGAGCTGGAACATTCCCTTGGATCGGTCACAAAGAACATTGCATATTTCCGCTTTGAGCTCACGGTCGACATTGCTATCAAGCAGTAATCTGCCATCGATGACGTTCCGAACCATCGTCTCGGCGAATCGGTTGATGTCGCTGACGTTGCCGTCAGGCTGCAACTCAATCCTAGGAAAAATCTCGAACTGGTTGAGGATTTCGATGTCCATTCGAGTGTTTGCGAAAGTCTTCACCGCATTCTCCAAACCTTCCACGATATGCTTCAGCGCTTTTAGTAATCGCATACGGGCTTTGTTTTGGCTTTGGCTAAGGTATCGATGCAGATTGTCGTTTGTGGATAAATATCGATCGGTTGAACGAAGAGCGTTAGGCTTTTTGTAAGGCTCAGCTGTGGAGACTTTTGCCCTTTGATCTCGCACTCTTTGTAAATTTCCATGACCGGCTTCAGCAGTTTGTCGTCTTCAAACGTCTGCGCAAGCTGCTGGAGAAGTGTGTTGAGTGTGCTCTCAGGATCCCGGCGATTTTCCTCGGCTCGATTATAGTAGAAGTACGCCAACCTCACCGGCGCCGAAAGGAATAAATCAATGACCCTTGATGCAATGTATGTTTGCTGGCTCCTCCCCCGCAACAGCAACAATTTCGAAACGCTCGAGATATCCAACTGCCATACTCCTTCTTCTCCAAGATCCACTCGGATGGACCTCCTAGGCGCCCGTCACTGATACGCTTGTGGTGGCTTGGGATTGCGGATAACCATTCCAGGATCTCGGTTCTCCAGGACTTCTAGCCTTTGCTGTAGATCGTCGATTTTACTCTCGGATACGCCATAATTCAAGGTCTGTCCATCAAGGAAAACCGATTTTTTGAACTCGACGTGTTGTGAGTTCTGGTATATTCGAGTGTTCTCTGTATTTTCGCTTCCTGTCAGGCTGTGGCTAGCGTCGGCGCCAGGCTGGTAATTCCGTGCTTGTTCCCGATACGCTTCATCCCCCATGGCACTCAGTGGGGTGGCGGAAATCAGGACTGTTCGAGCTTGAGTCTGTGGCGGGAGCGGTGGAGGTCGGGTAAGCGGTGGAGGTCGGGTACGCGTGGAGGTTGTGTGGGCAGTGTCGTATCGGTGGGAAGCCCCCGCGGAGTCAGTCTGAGCTTTGGTGCTAGCGAAAGCCTATGCAGGTGATGGACTGATTTCTGGCGTTTTGACATGAAGGCAGCAATTGGTATCGGTACTGAGTAATGGAGGAAACGCTCGTTCTGTGTGCTTAGAATTGGCGCTCCATCGCACTAGTCAAGTGATGCCCTGGATATTAGATAATACTCCACACTTGTGGCGCTTGATAGCACGCCAAAACTATCCCTGTCAACTTCGAGCCTGCTTGAGACTCGATACCTGTGCAACCTCGAAATTTTATTTCACCACGGGTCCAATCTGACTACCACCTTTCCCACTACCACTCTACCTTCCATCAACAACGATGGCCGAGATCACCATGAACCCCGCGCGTATGGCTCTAATGGCTACCTCCATTCCAGATTATCCAGCTCCGTCTGCCGCACCCGCAGTCGGGCGCACGGGTCGCAGCGGTCGCGGGGGAAGAAACGGCTGGCGCCAGGCGAAAAATGGGCGCAATGGCTGGAGAAGCAACGCCGGCGGCGCGAGCGGAGAGAATAAGCAGGCCCTTGGGAAGATTAGGGATTTGGGGAACAGGTGGATCGATGAGACGGGTGGCGAAGGGGAAGGGACCGCCACGCCGGAGGAGGCTGCACCAGTGACGAATTTTAGGGCGGCCAAGAGGAAGTGGGGGAACGATGCGGACCTGGTTCGTGCTATCTGGGATCGAGCGGAGGGTGAGGTGTGTTGGAGTGTGCTGATTCGTGACCTCAGAGCTCTAAATATAACGCTGTTTTGGTACAATCCAATGTGGGCGAGTCGGATAAGAAGCGACAGAAGTCCGAGCGGAAGGACAAGAAAGATAAGGCCTCCAAGTCGAAGTCCACCACGCCCTCCGCAATCAATACCCTGACCAAAGACAAGGTCGGGTTGTCTAAGGAAGAGAGGAAGGCCGCTCGAGCTGCAAAGAAGGCTGCGAAGGAGGCTGCGAAGGAGAAGGGCGGCACTGAGGAGGAGGCGGCTACAGTTGAGAAAAAGGACAAGAGGGAAAAGAAGGAGAAGGAGAAGAAATCCAAGTCAGCTGGGCCGGAAGCCAAGAAGCCCAACATGGATGGTGTGAAGAGGGAAAAGAAGGAAAAGGCGAAGGAACTTGAGGAGGACAGCAATGCTGAGAAGTTGGGGAAAAAACCGAAGGAGAAGAAACACAAGAAGGGAAAGGACAGCAAGCGCTCCAAGCTGGATTCAAGCAATACCGAGGTCAATTTCAGCTGCATATATTCATTTGGCGATCCACTCTGACAATTCTCAGGATGAAACGACTTCCAAGAAGGCCAAAAAATCCTCAGGTACAGAGACCTTAGCATCCAAGGCAAAGAAGGTGAACATTGGGGCATTCTCCCCAGCTTCCGCCATGGTCAAGTAACTGATATCTCCCATCAGCAACCGTTTATAGCCAAATGGAATGCTACCGAACTTGCTGGAGGTGACGAACGTCAGAACAAGTTCATGCGATTACTCGGCGCCGGCAAGGCGGGAGCTCTCACCACAGCGGCAGTTACAATCACTAAGAAGACGAACGGCAGCGGGGTGCCCATAAAGGCACGCGACCAAGAGCTCGAGAAGCAGTTCAACGCGGGTCTCAAGATGATGACGGAGGTCAATGGCAAGCGACGCGGACTGGGCGCCTGAGCTTCAATTGCCATGATGGCATTGGGTGGACATAGATAAAAGTTTTTGCATGAATTGCTACTTAAGTGGTAGTAATTAATTCCGGCTGCTGTGGTATGTAGTGTAAAAAAAAACGCCTTCGATGATCGAGTAACTAAGAATGTCTGGGGTATTGCGTAAAACCAAGACCCCAACCAGTACATACATTCGCCATGCAACCCTGCAGCGCTTTTCCATACCCCATACGAGTTGTGTTGTGCAGCCTTAGCCATCATCCCATCCCCCCACCGCAGTCCACCTTCACCATGCGCTCAACCGAGCCGCGACCAGATCAGACGAACGAACTCAAACAGCAGTCCACCGAGAACTGCGAAGATCAGGAGAGCTGTGAAATTCCATTCGCGTTAGAACCCGCGCATAAGAGGAGAGGGGGTGGGGGTGGGAGAGAAACTCACTCAACCAAATACCTGAGATCTTGCTCTTGGCCGCTTTCTCGCGCTTGATGGTCTCTTCCGACTTTCCCATCTTCTTTTCTTGCCGCGCGGCGAATTTCTGGTTCGCTTTTCGTTGACCAGGGGTTTGGACCTGCTTCTTGTCAGCTACAGGTCTTCAAGGGGGGCCAGAGGCGTTGGACGAGAGAGGCGGACCATCTTGATATCTGTAGGTTGCTTAGGGGGGTACGACGTGTGTTTTGTGAGAGGTTTCAGCGGCGGTGTCGCGGGTGAGTTGTCGATGTAGGTAGGTTGGCAGGAGGTGAGAGCAATGTTCAGGGACCCGAAGGTTGGTTATTGCTGACGAGGCAAGTGGACACGGTACGCAAGATTAAAGGTGATGGATGCTTGGAGCGCAGGCTGAGAATGGCAGCTTTGTCATTTCTCCCTCTTCCTGCTCAGCTACGCGGGCCTATGGGAAGTCCATTTTTCTAGTTTAAGTGGAAGGTATACGCTTCTCGAGCTTCAGGTTCTCTGCGTCGAACAATATAGAAGTACTCTGGCCGTCTCGGACGGGTTGTGCCATATCTTCAACCCGGAGCTCGCTGGTGGAAGTTGCCGAATCAACGATCCTCGTGTAACCTTCTCACGCTTCCGTGCTGCATCACCGCTGGGAGCCCACCCTTCCCCGCAACATGCTCCCGCAACCTGTCGCCGCCATGTTTCCACGCCGCCTCGCAACGTCTCCACGCCGCCTCGTGGTATCCATTCCCCGCCGCACCTACTCCACCCCCGCGCCCGCCGCACCACCGCCGAAACCCGTTTCACCCCATGCACGTCCCCCTCGCTCCACTTGAGTCCGACTACTGGCTGACGCATCAAAGATCAATGTGTACAAGGAGTTTGGCAGACCGTTCGCGAAGGTGTTCTTGATGGGGCTATTTACATACCAGGCGCTCTACTGGATCTGGATGAAGATGGAGAAAGACGAGGAGAAGAGGGAGAAGAATGGTACGTGACTGCGCTGGTGGGGGCAAGGTGAAATGGCGGAGGGCTGGCTGACGTTCGATAGCGGTGATCGAGACACTGCACAAGGAGGTCGAGAGACTGAAGCCTAAAGCGGGGAACTAACGGGAGGCTCGGACGGAGGCGGGGAAGGTATATCTGGGGGGGGCCATAGCTGTATGATAATGTTGGGAATTGTCACGATTAGAAGGTGCATAGACGTGGGTGCAGACGCGGACGCGGGAAGGGGACGCACTGGATCTGGAATCTGAAGAATGTACATATTTGCCGGCATCCCGAACTCTGGATCTTTTCTGCCTGTGCGACAACACGGCACCCCCTCATGACGTAACGCATTTGGACTCTGAAGCGGGGACGGCAAAATCGAAGGGCGTGGAAGATCCAGTGGCAGCCAGGTGGCCAGAAACGTGGATCCCAGAACGTGAACCAAACCAGCACTTTTTTCCTCTTCGGGGTCGGCGATCCACGCGGAGTGGCACATAGAATAGGGTGGATACTAGATATAACTTCCTGCTTCCTACTCTCCACCACCACCACCACCTCCTCCTCCTCCTCCTCCTCCGACGACGACGACAACGAGCAAAGGAGAAACCAATCATGAGTTACAGCGCGACAATAACGCCCTCGCCCTCGCCGCGTCCAGACCAGCAGCGCGGTCGTGGCCCCTCCCCCATGCCCCTACAGGAACCCGAACTGTTCTACTCGCGAAACCGCCTTCCGGGGCTCCTGCTGCAGACGGCATGCAACAGCGATGAGGACATCATTCAGAGCCAGCACATTCGCCGTCAGGCGGCCGCATTCAACAATCCGCATATGCGATACATGCGGCTCATCGGTGACAACAATCCGAGGTATCAATGGGAGCAGTATCGCAAGAGCCCCGAGGAGCTGAAGGGGATGAAAAAGCCTTTGTTAGCATTTCTCCCAGAGCGGACGGGAGTTGCTCTATTGACAGCAGGGCTAATTGGTGGGTGCGTTTGCGTGTGCAGGAGGGAGTACTACAGGAGGAACAATTCGTTGATCGATCAATACATTTACATCGACAAACTACTAGATTCAACGTTACCGAGAGATCTGCTGCAAACGTATCACGACAATAGCGATGTGAGTGAGTGAGTGTGTGTGTGAGTTTGTGCGCGTGTGCAGACTCCTCCAACCGTCGCTGATACCTGGTTTCGTTATGTAGTTGGAAACTGTCAATGAAGGGCTCCGTTCCCTGCAAAACTCCAGGGACATCGACGGTGGATACACGGACGCTTACGGTTCAACCGATTCCTTGACCAACCTCCTCCAAGTGCAGGCGTCACGGCCCCTCGCACCCCAGCGAAAACGTCTCAGTTACATCTACAAGATCGCAGACGAGGAATCGCCATTGCTCCAAGGAGAGGCCCATGGCGGCAGCGGCGGTGGAGTCACCGAAGAATCGCAAGCTAGCATAGTGTAGGTTTCTATGGCACGTGCGCAGGGCGTGCGCAGGAGCAGAAACTCCCCGGACTGCGCTGAAATTGACTCTCCGTCCGGCCGGGGGCAAAAAAGGAAAACTGCGATTTATATCAGCTTCGGAGCGAACGGGATATTGTTGGTCTGCAAGTTGTTGGCGGCCGTGTTAACGAATTCGTTGTCCGTACTTGCCAGTTTGGTGGATGGTTGGGACTACCCTTTTTTGTTCTCAATGTCAGTGTCAAAAGCGATTTGCTGAATGGTGCATCCGCTTAGGTGTATTGGATTTCCTCTCGACGGTCATCGTCGCCACCACGGCAAGGTGAGTCGATGCGCACAGTATATCACTGAAATCCCTACTGACTAGGGTAGATTGATGCGCCGAAAAGACTCCTACACCTGTTCGTTCTCTAAGCGATGCGGGCTTCCACTGTTCAGCTACTGATAATCCCTGGAACAGATCCTATCGGCCGTTCCCGCCTCGAGCCCCTCGGAGTTCTTGTGTTCTCAGTCATAATGGTTACCTCCTTCGTTCAGGTGGGCATCACGGCGCTACAGCGTCTGTTCGGCTCCGAGCGCAGAGTGGTCACTGTCGGGCCCACCGCGATAGCAATCATGGCTAGCACCGTCGCAGTCAAAGGCGCCTGCTATTTCTGGTGTCGGCTGATCCGCAATTCATCTGTGCAAGCACTCGCGGAGGACGCATTCACCGATGGTATGTATAGATTCCTTTTCAAATCGCCCCCGTCCATCCCGCTCATATTGCGCGCAGTTATCTTCAATTTCTTCTCCATCATCTTCCCGCTCCTCGGCAGCTTCACCAACCAATGGTACCTCGACTCCCTCGGAGGTCTCATCCTATCCATCTACGTCGTAATCGCCTGGGTGCGCATCTCCACAGGGCACATCAGAAACCTTACCGGAGCTGCCGCCTCCGCCGACCAACGCAACGTCCTCCTCTACGTCACCATGCGCTTTGCGAGGAGTATCCGACAGATCACGAGTGTGCACGCGTACCACGCGGGCGACAAGCTCAACGTCGAGGTCGATGTCGTCTTGGACGATGGACTGGGGCTGAGGGACTCACACGATCTGGGGGAGTGTCTCCAGTATACTCTTGAGAGTCTGCCAACTGTGGAGAGGGCTTTGTGAGTTTCCCGGCTGCTGAGCAGAATGCCCTGTGCAGAACAGTGCCAACTAACTACGGGAAAGCGTCCATTTGGATTACGACTCTAGGAATCCCCCGGGACATTTGCGGTAGATGTAACTAGCGCGCACGCAGCATATGTGCGACGAGTAAACAGTTTTTTGTTCTGTGGGGATGTTTTGAGTATTCCGGATGACTTATGGTTTTGTATCTGCAATGTCATGTGTAAGGCAACGAGGTACGTAGTTATCGACACCAGAAGAGCTCTGTTTTGGACTTTCAGGGAATAGGGAGATTGGAATGCATGATAACCCACCGTATGCATGCATAATACCCCCCATTCTTGCTCGCCGGATACCGACCGTGCGCCCCTCAGCGGCCCCGCCCTAGTTGCATTCATATCAGGAAACGATCAGCGGCTGCAATCGATCTGCAGTAGCCTTGTGTGATATGTAAGTTCGCCTGCAAACCTGGGATCCCCCCGCTGCCAAGAGTGAACTGCCGACCCCAGAGCGTGAGGAGAACCAGGTCATCTGTTCCAACTTTGAGATATCGGGGCGTCAGGCGTCTCCAGTCTGCAAGTATGCGGGACCGCGTGGGTATCTAGCTGCCTCTCTCTTACATACTATCCGCCTATCTGTCTACTGGTATCCCACTGGGTAGAGTACTCTATGTACGTACATGCGTCGGAGAGTTTGTGCTGCGCAAATATGCGAATGGGTTTTTGCATACACATCTATCTAGTGCATCTAGACCCTGTTCCTGCCCGGTGATCGCCGGTCTAGTTCAGACCTGTCCGGAAGGGGAACCCCCACACCCACGTCCACCGTGTCAGGCTCTCCACGCGGCATGTGTGTACGGTAAAGACGAGCTTTTTCTCTTTTTCTCTTCCCCCCCCGAGGTTTTCTATCTTCCGTTCCGTGGACATCGAAGTTGCTAAGTAAGGATTATTAGGGTTGGGTTGATCGGCTGTCGCGGTGCAGGAATGCGGACACAAGACAGGCGACGGGGGGCTATCTATCTATCTATCTATCTATCTACAAGCTGAGCCCGACGTCTCGGGAAGGGATAAAGAACAGCACATATGCCTCGTTACATACCGATGATATAGGTCTGGTGTAACTGGCATGCCACACTAGCCCCAGCGAAAGCTTGGCCGCAGCAGTTTGTTAGTCGAGGTTCGCGACATCCATGCGTTAAGGCCTTCAAGCCCATCTACCTATCCTTCCGCGTATTCTCTCTTTTCTCTCGTCATGCTTTCCCAGCCGCCGTCTACTATTACCAGCACAAGTCCAGTTCCGACAACACCAGCACCAACAACACCAGCAACTGTACACAGCCGCAAACGCTACTATCTAACTGCTGCTATCCGGAACCACCCTCGCTCATGAACATCGGCGACGAAGAGAGCGTTACACACCGCGCCACTGCTACTGCTGCCCCGAGTGGTTGGTGGTTGCGATGGCGCGGGAGGGAACAGAAAGCGCCCGTCGTCGCTGCGAAGAACGCGGCGAGCACCGGTGCGGGGAGGGCTCACACGACGGCGGAGAAGGCACTGGGATCGAAGGCCAAGAAGCTGGGGACCTTTAGTGGGGTATTTTACTTACGCGCGCGTTTTGATCGTAGGCTCGGACGGCTGAATGTCGGTTGTTTCTAGGTCTGGGTCCCGACTACGCTCAATGTCTTGAGGTGTGGATCCTTCTGTTCTGTGCGGGATGTGGGGAATGGCTGGTTGGACTGGTGGAGGTGCTGACTAGTGGTGGTGATAGTATCCTGATGTTCCTTCGCTTCGGGTTCATCCTCGGGCAGGGTGGAGTGCTGGGAATGATGGGTATGTGCACTGTGCGCTCCATGCTCGTTCTGTGGATCTTGCTGAACGTCGTTTGTGTGTGCGCACAGCGATGCTCATAATTAGGTCTTTCTTCATGCGGCGCGGCCGGACGTACAGCGTGAACTGACGTTTTACCAAGCTACGTCATCAACTTGATCACGACGCTCTCCGTCTCCGCGATTTCCTCTAACGGCACCGTCCGTGGCGGCGGCGCGTACTACCTCATCTCGCGATCTCTCGGTCCCGAATTCGGCGGCAGCATTGGACTGGTATTCTACCTGGGCTTCGTCTTCAATACTGGCATGAACGCGGTGGGATTGGTCGACTGTATCGTCAACAACTTTGGGGAGTTGTCGGGCACGGTGACCGGGGGCATACCCGAGTCGTATGTGAGTAGCACGGAAAACGACGTCATGAGACAGGGGATATCGAGGGAAGTGCAATTTGCTGAGAGAACATCGTTGTAGTGGTACAGATATCTGTACGGGACGACCGTTCTGGTGGTTTGCACCGGCGTTTGTCTACTGGGGTCTGGCATGTTCTCGAGGGCCTCGACAATGCTGCTCGTAATATTGCTTGTGGCGACATTCTCCATCCCGCTCTCGGCGCTCTTCGTAGGCCCTTTCGAGGATGCCTCGGGGATCGTCTACACTGGCATCTCGATGACTACGTTGAAAGAGAACTTCATGCCCCACTTCACGAAGGGAGCGGCGGGGAGTGACAGCAAGGAGAAGTGGGTTCCACTTCTGATGTTGGGGCCTCGAAGATGTCTGACGGGCCGTCGTAGGGAGAATTGGCAGAACCTATTCGGCATCCTATTTCCAGCTACGGCGGGAATCTTTGCAGGAGCCAGCATGAGCGGCGATCTCAGGAACCCGAGCAAGTCCATTCCGAAGGGCACTCTCCATGGTCTTCTGTTCACATTCGTGGCGTACACTCTGGTAATCCTCGCCATGGGCGCTACCATCTCAAGGGAAACACTGTATACCAACACGAATGTCATCCAAGGTGTAAGTTCTATCGATCTCCTGGCCCTCCACCCATCCATATTCCGTTGACAGGCGAACCATGGTCCGTGTCAGATCAACGCCTCCCCTCCAATCATCCTCATGGGCGAATTCGCAACATCCTTCTTCTCCGCCCTGATGGGCGTCATCGGCTCGGCGAAATCTTTGCAGGCTCTAGCTAGAGACAATATCTTTCCTGGACTCTCGATATTCGGCCAGGGAACGAAATCCAGCGACGATCCTACATACGCTATTCTCTTTACCTTCCTTCTCTCGCAACTGACACTGTTCATGAACATCAACTCCATTGCTAGTTTCGTGACCATGACCTATCTCATCACTTTTTGGGTCACCAACTTCGCGTGTTTTCTCCTCAAGATCGGAAGTGCGCCGAACTTTCGGCCGACTTTCAAGTAGGTCACTTGGAAGCGGACTAATGGGATTGGAGGCAGTGCTGATACTGGGTGGTAGGTTCTTTACTTGGTGGACGGCCGCACTAGGTGCGCTGATAAGTGTTGCGACAATGTTTTTCGTGAGTGCTGCTTACCTGGGAGCTGGTGCCAGTTCCTGGGCGTAACTGATAGCCCTTACCTTGATAGGTTGATGGCACCTATGCCTCGGGGGTCATAGGGATGATCCTATTCTTGTTTTTGATCATCCATTACTTCACTCCTCCGAAGCCCTGGGGCGATGTGTCGCAGAGGTATGGGTGACCGGACTCTTCTGCTCATGCCGATGCTTACAGGTCTAGCTTGATCTACCACCAAGTACGAAAGTACCTACTCAGGTTGAGGACTGAGCACGTCAAATTCTGGCGACCACAGATTCTGTTACTAGTCAACGACCCTCGGCGATCCTGGAAACTGATTCAGTTCTGCAACGCCATGAAAAAGGGAGGACTTTACATCTTAGGCCACATGGTAGTCACGGCCGAATTCCAAGACTCCTTCCAAGAAGTCAAGCGGCAGCAGAGCGCCTGGATGAAGTACATCGATTTCTCTAGAATCAAGGCCTTCCCGCATGTCTCCATTGCACCCACCGTCGAATGGGGCGCGAGGAATATCGTCCTCTCCGCTGGGCTCGGTGGAATGAGGCCGAATATCACCGTGATGGGGTTCTTCAATATGGATGAGTACCGCGATTCAAGGCCGCTTATTGATCTGAGCACGCCTGGTTCGAGCTTGAGTAAATCTGGAGCTCTTCGTCAGCGGAAGCAGAGACAATATTTGCAGGATCAGTTACCGACTGACAGTATGCGCCCCGAGTCCGCTGTTGACCCAAAGAGTTACGTCAATATCTTGGAGGATCTTCTGCTCTGTCTGCAGATGAACGTTGCTGTGGCCAAGGGATTTGAGGACCTAGAACTTCCAAGTGAACACTCCGAGAAGAAGTATATCGATCTCTGGCCAATCCGTGAGTGAATACGATCCTTGTTCTAGTGTTTGTGGGTCTGACGATGGAGTAGAAATGTCAGCTCAGATCCAAGATGATATGAGCGGGAATCTCACCACCACCAACTTCGACACTTACACCCTCATTCTCCAGCTGGGGTGCATCCTGAACACCGTCCGGACGTGGAAGAAAGCGTACAACCTACGCATCATAGTATTCGTGGAATACGAAACCGACGTAGCGGAAGAGAGCGATCGAGTCAAGAAGCTTCTCGAGAATCTCCGGATTCAGGCCGACGTGATCGTTGCGTGGCTTGCCAACGGGTCTTTGAGGTCTTATGAGATCACCGTCAATGGTGTCGACACTGGCATGCCCGGCGATGAGCGCATCGAGAGGATTCTGAGACAGGAGGCATGGTGGTTGGAGTTGCAGGACCGCCGGCAGAACCCGCAGTCCACGCCTGCGGTGCAGATCCGTGGGGTAAACGAGCTGATGGGCGAGAGTGCGTGGCCGGGAAGCAGCTTCCAGCAGTTGGGCAGGACAGATGCGGCACCTATGCGCCGGCTGGGTCTCAAAAGGCTCCGAAAAGCGGCGAAGCGACACTCGTTTTCTGGCCTTGCAATGATGGGCCTGTCGGTGTCTTTCAACATGCGAACGCAACGGCTGAACCCAGATGCGCTCCTAGGTGGCTCGGCTTCCGAGGAATCCAGCGACGACGAGTCGTCTGTTGCCAGTAGTGCGGTCAGCGAGAACGACGCGGATGAATATGACGACGACGATAGAGCCGCTTGTGAAGTAGCCAGGCCCCGACGTGCCAGTGCAGCTGCTGCGCTGGCCTCGAGGGACATGCAGTTGCTCAGACAGAGGGCGGATAACATTGAGGTCACACCGGAGACACTATCATCCACCGTTCCCACCCACGCTCACACCCCTGCCCACATCACCGCTCCCATTCCCACACGAACCGGCGGTGATCCAGCCCTATTGGGAGCCAAACTCAACCCAGGACTGGCTAGATTGAAGTTGGTATCCCGTCCGTCATCCCCCAGTTTCTCCTCCAGGGCGATTCCGGATACGCAGCTCGCCGTCGACGACGGTCCAGGACCTAGCATCAGGTTTGCCACCCCAGACTCACCTGTGCCCACGCCGGTAGACGATGTTGAGATGCCTGTTGGAACCATCTCTGGGCTCTCTTTCAACGATCTGCCGTCTCGCGGACAGCATCTCATCCTGAATGAGCTTATGCGACGGTACTCTGACGATACAGCGGTGATTTTTACTACGCTCCCGTCGCCTCCGCCGAATAGTTGCAAGAGCGAGCAGGAGTCTATATCATATCTGGAGGGCTTAGAGGTATGTTCCGCATTCACAATTTCACAATTCCCCCCTCTATTGCAACGGGAGACTAACGGAGGGTGGCTACAGCTTTTGATCGAGGATTTACCGCCTACATTGCTCGTGCACAGTAACTCTTTGTGTGTGACCACGTCATTGTAAACGTCCGCAATAAAGAGTACACTTACTTGAACTGATTCCCACGTTGTCCGTGTTACTGCTAGCGGCCTGTGGCCTGCGGCGTTTTTATTGTTGTCATCATATCTGTTGTGAGATACTCGTAGTAATAGAATGGATCTCATGTGATGACTTCTGTGGCGATACCATGACGTCCCCCAAGCTGGCAAACGAACGGTTGGCCAAATACCCTTGCATAGCCGTCCATGATTGCGCGTTTCCGTCCGTCGTACCACCCGCCACCGGCCAGCACCGGTGGGGCGTGAATTGGCGGAAGCGACCTGTGCATAATATGTGGGCAAGTACATACCACCACAGCTCTTGCACGTAGTAAATTCGAATCGCGGTCATGGAAAAGCGACATCAACACGAGCAAGTATGCCGCGAAGCTGCCCTGGAACGGGCGATCTCCTACGGCTACAACATTGACATCGAACGGACGAGGACAGAGGAGTATCCACAGCTCACAGGTAGCTATCCCCTTCCACATCCGCCCTTCTGTTTGCGGCTCGGCCAGCTGAACCGAAGAGCCACCGCGCAGATTGCACGTACCTTGACCACGCTGGCAGCACGCTTTCGCCGGTCTCTGGCATCCGGGCGTTCTCGGCTGACCTCTGCGGCAATCTCTACGGCAACCCTCACAGCGGCTCACCATCGTCGCAGCTATCGACGCAGCGCGTGAACGACGTGCGGCTACGCGTACTACGGTACCTCAACGCGGACCCGGAGGAGTTCGACGTCGTCTTCTGCGGCAACGCCACCGCGGCGGTGAAGCTGGTCGCCGAGGGGTTCGTGGCGGGCGATGGCGGGTGGCAATACAGGTTCCACGGCGATGCGCACACAAGCTTGGTGGGGCTGCGGGAACTAGCACGGGATTCGCGGTGTCTGGAGACCGATGCGGACGTGGAACGCTGGTTGGAGGAGGGGGACGACGGCGACGGGACGAGATTGTTTGCCTGGCCGGCACAGAGCAATCTCACCGGACGACGACTGCCAATCCACCGCTGGGCGGAGAGGATCCGCGCGCGCCGCGGGAGCCACTACACACTGCTGGACGCGGCGGCGCTGCTGGCGACCGCTCCGCTGGACCTGGGCGACCCCGCCACCGCTCCGGACTTCACCGTGCTGAGCTTCTACAAGATCTTCGGCTTCCCGGATCTTGGCGGGTTGGTCGTGCGCCGGGCGAGCGCGTCGGCGGTGCTGGCGGGGAGGAGGTACTTCGGCGGCGGCACGGTCGGCGGACTCACGGTCCAGGGCTTCGTGGCAAGGAAGACGGAGGAGCCGCACGAGTTCCTCGAAGACGGCACCGTGCCCTTCCACTCCGCCGTTGCGCTGGACGCTACGATGACGGCGCGGGAGCGCGTACACGGGACCCCCGCGGCGGTGTGCGCTCACGCTTTCTCGCTAGGTAGGCTAGCGTGGGAGTTGATCACGGAGCTGAGACACGGGAACGGCCGACGGGTGTGCACCGTCTACGGCGGCGGGGACTTTTCTTCCGCCCTCGAGCAAGGCCCGACGATAGCGTTCAACATGCGGAAGCCCGACGGCGCCTGGGTCGGCTACGCCGAGGTCGAGAAGCTCGCCGCCGTGAAGAAGATACACCTACGGGTCGGGACGATGTGTAATCCCGGTGGCATGAGCAGTTACGTGGGGCTCGCGAGCTGGGAGATGGAGCAGAATTACAAGGCTGGACATGTTTGTTCGGACGATAGGGATGTCATCGCCGGCAAGCCGACGGGTGCGGTCAGAGTGTCGTTCGGGGGGATGAGCACGCTGGACGATGTGCTGGTGCTCGTACGATTTCTGGAGGAATTCTATGTTGACCAGGAGTGTGCTCCGGCTCCGGCTCCGGCCCCGGTGCGGGAAGGAGTCGGAGATGGGCGGGATGAGGTCGTCTTCGTGGATAGTTTGGCTATATGTGAGTGTGCTCGCTCCCCCATGGTTGAAGCGGAATGCGACTGACTGCCTGGATACATACAGACCCCATCAAGTCCTGTGGCGGCTACAGAGTTCCACCAGGCGTCCCGTGGGAGATCAAACCGTACGGACTAGCTTGGGACCGAGAGTGGTGTCTCGTGCATCTCGGTACCGGCGCTGCACTGAGCCAGAAAGCGTATGTCCCATCACCACCACCACGCACCCACAATCCTCGCACCACAGGCTGACATTGTTTCCGGCCGGCCAGCCACAACAAAATGGCCCTTCTCCGCCCAGAGATAGACCTCTCGACCGGCCTGCTCACCGTCAGCTCCCCGGCTACATCTCTTCCGCCGCTCCAGATCCCGCTCCACGCAACGCCAACCTCCCTTCACGCCTCCGCCTCGCGCGTCTGCGGCGACAAGATCACAGCCCTAACCTACAATGCCCCCTCAATAACCCAGTTCTTCACCGCTGCCGTCGGCGTACCCTGCACCCTTGCACGCCTGCCACCGGACTCCACCAGCCGTAACTACAAGCCTCACCTGGGTGTACAGCCAGACAAGAGAGGGAGCAACCAACCGCAAATCCTTCTGAGCAACGAGTCCCCGATCCTGCTGTTAAACCTCGCCAGTGTCGACGCCCTCAACCACTTCATCTCTTCTACCGGCGGGAAGGCGGCGAGCGCGGACGTATTCCGAGCCAACATCGTTCTCCGCTCCACCGCTGCGTACGCAGAGGACGAGTGGTCCCGCGTGGCGATAGGAGGCGAGTGCTTCGAGATACTCGGGCCGTGCAGACGCTGTCACATGGTGTGTATCGACCAGACCACTGCGGAGAAGGACGAGGAGCCGTTCGTCACGCTGGCGAAGACCAGGAGGATGGGCGGGCGCATACTGTTTGGGATGCATGCCGCTCACCTGCCGCTCCCCACCAGCGACGGCGTGCCGACGATACGTGTCGGTGATACAGTCCACGTGTGTCCCCGGGATCGGCAGGCGGAGGGCGAGACAAAACCTAGGCCGCAGCCACCACTGGCGGTGTTGGGCACCCAGAAGCATGAGGGTGGTGGCGGGATACTGCAGTCGTTGGTGGCCTTGGTGCCGAGATCCTTACGAACTGGGGCGTAGCTCTCTCCCCCGTATTCTTCCCTCCTCTCCTTCTTCTTATCTACTCATGGCGTCTCCGGGGGGAGCCGTATCTGCCCAATACATAGTTCGCTGCATAGTCCGCTTGACCCAAGTATTTCACCTTTTTTTAAACAAACAAATAAATAAATAAATAAATAGTTCCGCGCTTCCATGCAATATCAAACTGCATGCACCCTAGCTTGGTAGATCCCAGAACAGCGGAGGTGAGATCTCCGTACGCATATGTCCAGAGACAATGCAGTTTGTAGATTAGATTGTGTCTATGTACGACGGGAGGAAAATCCCTCCCCACCCCGGATTTTGATTTTTAGATGGGGGAGAGTGGAGTGGTGGAGAAGCAAAGCTAATCGGACCCAGTCTGGCATGGCATCCTCCGTTCCGTGGCTACCCACCAGTACCCAGCACCCGGCACCCAGCCGTCACTCGGGTGGACGCTTTGGCCCAGGATCTCTCTGATGGACGGACGGACGGACGGACGGACGGAGGTCCTCCGGTTCCTCTCTCCACGCTTCCTCCTCTCATTTACCTCCACGACGACGCACAGCTCGGAGGCCACGTGTGCTATTTCCCCACTTGGGTTTCCGCTCACCTTTTTTTTGTTCCATTTTTTTCTGCTTTCTTTTTTTATTTTATTTTATTTTATTTTATTTATTTTTTACGTGAGCGTGTGCGAGAGTGAGAGAGAGTGTGTGTCTGGCTGCTGGCTGCTGCAGTCTGGCTAATTCCGTGAGAACAGCGCGGAGAGGGTGCGAATTCATGATCCATCCACCCATCCAGCCAGCCCAGCGTCCGCGTGCTCGGGACGTTGCTGGCGACTATCTATACATATGTAGTACGGTAGCGGATTCCCTACGTCTTCGCCACCCACCCTCCACCCATTCCCTCCAACCCAGCCCAACCAAGCCAACGCAGTTCCTGACAAGTCTCGGGAGAAAACGGCTGCGTGGGTGGGGTGGGCGGATCGATCGATGGATGGATGAGCGAAATGCGCAGTCACCGATTGACTATCTACTGGCAAATGCACGGTCGGTAGTTATCATACATACGGCATACATACGGCATACATATCTACACACCTGTGACTTGAAGCCTATGTAGATAGGAATATCTAGCCAAGCAAGGTCGAAGGCGGAAACAGCCGCTTCTACCCGCTCCCCGATGGCGCTCTGTTCCGTGTGGGGAGAGGAAGGTCAGCGGAGCCGAGGTGGTCGGTGGACGATGCGGCGGGGGTGATGCTGATACAATGCATACAGACCTAGATAGAAGGAGGCAGAGCAAAAGTGTGAGATTTTGGGGCATATAAGCTTCCCATCCTGACGGGGGAATACGGATACATCCTACAAGGCACACCTACCAGCACGCAGATAGCTAGATATATATCCTCTTTTTCCCTCCCGACATCCAGCACCGACGACCAGACCAGCGCCCTTCTCTTGCTATCAGAACCAAGCCGAACACCCTCTCCCACGACACACAAGATTAAAAAAAGAAAAAAAGAAAAAACAGCATGACGATCCCCTCCGCGCCGTCGCCCACCTCTCCCTCGCGGCCGCTCTCCTCGTCGCGGCCGTGGGTGCACACTCCCTTGCTCCCGAGCGCGTCTCTGTCCGCGGTGGCCGGGTGCAGGGTGTTCATGAAGCTGGACATGCACCAGCCCAGCGGCTCGTTCAAATCCCGTGGTGTCGGATTCCAGATCTCCGAGATCCTTCGTGTGCACTCTCTCGTTTCGACCGAGACGGCGCACATCTACTCGTCGTCCGGCGGCAACGCGGGGCTCGCCGCCGTGCATGCGTCGAGACTGCTCGGTGCCCGGTGCACGGTCGTCGTGCCCGAAAGCACCTCCGCCTTCATGGTGGGGAAGATCGCGGGCGCAGGCGCGGAGCAGGTCCTCATCAGGGGCGAGAGCTGGGTCGATGCGGATAGGTACGTCCGACAGCTCGTGGCCGAGGATAAGGACGGGTACTACTGCGCCCCGTTCGATCACCCCGATGTCTGGGAGGGAAACGCGACGCTGGTGGGTGAAGTTCTGGACGATATGCACGGCGAGGTCCCCGATGTGATGGTGGCGAGCGTTGGCGGCGGAGGCTTGCTGGTCGGCTTGCAGCTGGGATTGGAGAGGAGGGGACTGGAAGGGAGAACCAGGGTGGTCGCCGTCGAGACCAGAGGCGCTGAGAGCTTGAATGCCAGTCTGAGGGAGGGGAGGCTGGTTACCCTCGAGGAGGTCACGAGTATTGCGACCAGTCTGGGCGCGAGGACGGTCGCCGAGAAGGCGTTCGAAGTGGGGACATGGGACAACGTCATCTCAAGGGTAGTGAGTGATGGCGCAGCCGCCAGGGCTTGCGTCAGGTTTGCGGAGGAGGAGAGAATGTTGGTTGAGGCGGCGTGTGGGGCCAGCTTGGCAGCGGTGTATGAGCTCGGCTTGAGAAAGATGATGCCCGAACTGACTAGGGAAAGTGTGGTGGTGGTTGTGGTTTGCGGAGGTAAATTCATCCTTTCACTGTTTTGGTGGTCACTCACTAACGGCGAGCAGGAAGCAATGTCAACTTGGAGCTTCTTGAGAAGTACAGGAGGGAATATCCACTTCAGCAGGAATCATAGACACCGGGAGGGTGAAGCGCGAGATACATAGAAAGAAGGAGAAACATCGTAATTTTGGAAGCAGGAGAACAATAAATTTCACATCGTTTATCATATCTCCTAGGCCGACCCTCAACCTAAGTAGCAACCTTCTGTAGGAGGGCTTTCCTGTGGTTCCAGTAGTTCGTTCGTATCGGATCGTACTTCGAGGAGAGAAGGTCGAGAGCCTTAATAGCCGTGTCTTTCGTCTCCGGTTTCTCAGCGCCGATGTCAGCGAGCCAGTCGAGGGCGTGGGATGATGTGATGCGGTCGGGATTGTCGACGGGGGCGTAGCGTTTGCACAGAGCTTCCATCCGGGAAAGCGGCAGCTTTGCGCGCGAGAGCAGTCTGTCCGTTGTCAGTCGATGCGGTCAGATCACTCGGATGATCGACTCACCCCCGCATGTAGTTCCAAGGGCTCTGATTCTGCGGCGCCAAGTATATAGCGTCTTCGGTGTACCTATACCAGAGGTCAGCGTGGTCCCGTCGTCCAGTCGCCAGCTCCAACGTACTTGATCTCCCTCTCCACCACGTCCATATCCACCTCTCCGCCTCTACCGAACACGATGAAGAATCGATGGTTCCACGCCGAATTGTTCTTGACATCCTTCGCGAGGAGCGTCTCGATGTACTCGATCTCTCCCTTCTCCCAGAGATCGAACCGTCGGACCAGCCACTGCCGGTAGCTCCAGACATGGTAATTCTTCGAGTCCTTCTCGAACATCTTCGCGATGAACTCGGCCTCTCCGGTGGGGTCCCCGAGCTTATCCATGATGAGCTGTCGATGGTGCCATATCTGGTAGTTCTTCTCGTGACGCAGCGCTTTACCGTTGAGGTAAGCAATCTCCTGTCGCAGATCGTGGGAGAGGGCGAAGATGCATTTCGCGCGGTAGAGCCTACGCCCGGCAGTCCCGACGACAACGTCAGCATCCCTCTCGCACGCAACATCACACGCAGAAAGGGGAAGAGAGGGGGATAGGAACCAGACGGTGTAATGCGCAGGGTTCATCTCCGTGACGTGCTCGGTGATTGTTAGCGCACGGGCGCTGTACTCTTCTTTCGCCATTATCGCCCGGAGGTACGACATCGTCTCCGCGTACTCCTCCGTGTATGCGATCTGGGCGAGCGGTTTGTCGCCGTCATCTTGCGGGAGAGGGATGATGTCCTCCCAGGCTGGGTCTTCCTGGTACATTGTCGTGGTGGCAGAGGAGGTGGTGGTGGTTGATTGCTGGATTAGGAGGGGGGAGTGCGGGTATATGTATAGGGCGCGGATGGGATGAGATGAGACGTTTACCCCCGCGAAGAAGCTCTGGGGCAACTGTATGTATGTATTGCCGTTATTGCGGGGTTCGGGTTGTTCCGTAAGGCTAGCAATGTCAATATTACATAATCCTTGCTAACCGGCGCATGCAAGGAGTCGCACCTTTCGACAATAGCAAGACAGGACAATACAAAGCACCGGCTGCTCCGAATGGCAATTGTTACTGACGCCGTGATGATGATGATGATGACTCACTGATCGTATGCGACCCTATCGGATCATGGCGATATTATGTACAGTCCTTACTGACACCGCGTTTATTATGCAGGGACCCTACGACGGACGAGTGACAGACTCGATGGTCAACCATAGTCGAACACCTAAGTAATACATACTTAGATGGGAAATCTTTGTTGCGTTAGTGTCTATAAATCTCAGTTCAAAGGACCAAGACACATTATGCACTCACAGTTATCGTCACCAAAAGTACAGAGTGATGGTTCGAGCCTCCTCCTGGACAAATATCGCCTTGCTTACGCTTTCAACAGCCAACATACAAACATAAGCTTCACAGTTCTTACGACCATCAACTCAACCTGTCCAACTCCACAAAAAACGTCCAAAGTATTGCATTTATCCCTAAACGCCCGTCAACAATACTTACAACCATCAACCCATCAACGCTATGTAACTAAAACTACAATCTAGAAACTAACCACAGAGAAGCCAATGTAACTACGAGATGTATCCGAGTAACTAACACATGCAGAGAAGAGAAAGTGAAGTCAACCAAAAAAAAAAGAAAAAGAAGAGGCCCGTCTTCCATCTACTAGGACTCCGGCGTCCACTCTCTCCAGAAACGCCATTTACGCTTTCCATCCGAATCTACGCCAACAAGGGACTCGACACCTTCGACGCCCTTGGCGGTCAAGAACATCTCTTGGCTGATCTCAACCGGGTGGCCGAGTTCACTGGAGTGGGTAACGGCCGGCCACAACACGCCCACACCCGCACCACCAAGGGTAGTCTCGTACTTCTCGAAGCCCTCGGATGAGAGCTTGTTGTCGAGCTCCTTCATGATGGCTGGCTTAATATTTGGTTTCAAGAGGGTAATGGAGCAGCCGCCTCCTCCGGCGCCGGTAAGTTTGGTCCAACCGATACCAGCATGGTCGATCAGCTCCCTAACGCGCTCCAATCGGGGATGCGAGACACCGAGCGATACCAGGATTCCGTGGTTGATGCGGATCAGTTCGCCGAGTCGGACGATGTGAGGACTGCCTGAGTGATTGCTGAAGTCGGGGTCAGTGATGATATTGTGCGCTTCGTTTGTGATCTTGTCAATCGTGTCCAACATTGAGTTGGTGATGTCCTCGTAATGGGTTAGGAGGTTTCGGACGTTGGCGACTTGTTCGGAGGTCCGGCGGGGCTGTTTCGTGTTGACCAACAGCAGCGGTAATTCCGGGAAACTGCCGGAAGGGTCAGTGGACTGTGGATTCGGATAGAGGCGAAAGAACAATACTTATTGAGATGGGTAACCTCGGGAGGCTGCGAATAGTCACTCCTCTGGAAGAACACCGCCTTTCCTCCAGTAGCTACGGTGTTATCAACCCCACTGGGGTTGCCGTGGATACACAATTCGCCGACGAAAGCCCAGTTGTTCACTCGCTTGAGCTGAAGTTGAGTTTCGCGCGGTAGCATGCCTCTAAACGGCATTGTTAGAGTACCACTCTGGATCTGGAGAGCCGCGCTCAAACACACGGCAATACTGGCACTGCTCCCCAATCCCGCTCCAATGGGAATGGTCGATCGTAATGTGTAGATAGCACCGGGGGAATACTTGCTTCCGATCATGAGGAATAGGTACAAGAATGAAGTGGCAGCTGCCTGAAGAACTTTCCCGGGGATCTGGGAAATGAGGGGAGCGATCGCTTTCATGAGCTGGGTGTCTAATCTTTCGAGGACATCAAAGTAGTAACGCTTCTTGCCAGGAGCGGCAAAGGCGGTCCATGGTAACGAGTCGATGTCCCAGGACTGGTCCAACTCAATATCCGCGAACCGAAGCGTGAGCGTCTTCGAAGGTTTCGGATGCGGAGTGACTAGCAAGTACGATCGCAGAGAGATCGCAGCGGCAATCGCACCCTATTGACAAGTCAATCACTCTTCTCCCAAGCTCAGGCCGCACCTAAAATGCAAAGGTCCCTACGGCTGAGCACGAAGTGTCCTATGGTTGAAACATGATGGGCTCCACAAACTTTTCCATGCACCACTGCGTGCTCCCCATACACGATGACCTTTCCAGGAGCTGAAACCATGAAGGAAGGGATCTCAGAAGCGGTATTGGAACGGTGGGATCTGGTCGTCGGTGATGCCGTGTCGTTGTCGGCAGAGGACGTCAACTCGTTCGTGAGCTTGGTGCCGCCATGCAACTGGAGGCTGTCCAGAGCGTTCTCCGTGTCAGCCACCAAGTGCGACATCCCGCTGTTTGAGTGTACTGCTGAGGCCGTTTCAATCGTGGGTTAACGCTGCATGTGAACGTTCGTCTGGTGAGGTCTGGTGAGGAGCGTGATGGATGTAGCAGTTGTGAGCAGCTGCGATTGAGGGCGCACGGGATGTCGCTGATGGTAAGCTGTGGTGCGTCGCGTTGAGCGTGAGACAAAGGGGGTGAGGAGCGAATGTAAGGACGCGCGCGGAAGTGATGGGAGCCGATATAAACGAGTGTAATGATTTCCAGGAGGAAGTTGAAGCGTATGGCGGACGCGGACCAGGGATTCCGGCCTGATCACAGACACACACACAGCCCACCACCTCAAATGCTCAACGCTCCATAAAGAAAGCTTCGGGATGTGCAAGATCCATTTCTGCCGCAATATTGGCCACCAGAACTTTAACACGGTGGAATTAACCTATTCACCCTGAAATCGCAACGCGCTGGCAGAACTTGTGATGTCAATCCCCTGATAGGGGTATGACGCCCTGAGTTGGGCAAGTTGGGTCACCTGATTGTGCTTCAGACATACATAAATGATGCTAGATGATCTTACATATAATTGGCCAGGAGTGACAAGATCTACAGGCACGCGCGAATTATGTATGCAGGTAGATAAACATCCTTGCAACTGGACCCCTATGTATGCATAGAGTACGGCGGTCTGCATGTATCTAGCCAAACGATCAAATCTCCCTGCACACCAACTGCACAATGCCAACCACCGCAACCGCAGGACTCCCCTCGTACGCGCTGCAGCCTGCCCCCGTACGCATCGTTGGCCTGCTACTCGTACGTATTGCTGCGAGACCAGTTCGGTGGATGGTTGCCAGCGCGACATCCACTGCGAGCGCGACGCGATACCGAGTCCGACGCAATATCCACTGCGGACCCGACGCGTTCGGCAATGTCACGTTTTGAGGCCAAACCCGAAAACTCAAAAATGCAAAACCAACAGCGGTAGTGAGAAATCCCTATTGCAATCCAAAAATGCAAAACCAACAGCGGTAGTGAGAGATCCCTATTGCAATCCACAGCCTATGATGCAAAACTAAGTAAGTTTTTTTAATGCCGCTCACAGATGATAGATAACCACCAAGCGAATCACTTCCTGTTTTCTGGTTCTCGATGGGCGGGTCGTTTGTTGAGGTATTCAAACCCCAAATTCGGAGAGCAGACACTTATTAGCACCCTCAGATATTTCCACTGCGAACTTTATATGATAAAACGGAGAGAAGCTCACCCGCTACCAGCGATTTCAGCCTTCCCTAGCACTGAACCACCGTTAAATAGATACCACTCCTACACTGGAGTTTATATGACGAGCTATCCGTCGGGCAAGCAGTCGTGCAGGCCATCGACGAGCGGAGCGAATCCATCGGGCATCAAGTGGCAGGACAGGCAAGCCATCCATCGGGCGAGCCGCCAATAAGCAGAACGAACGAGAGAGCTGGCGAGTAATACGATGAGAGGAATGAACGATCTGCTTAGCGATAAGACGTGCGATGCAGTCGGCAAACTGTCAGGTAAGGTGGCAATGAGCAGAAAGTATAAGCGAACTGAGCAGAGAGTTGTATGGCAAGGTGCCGACGAGTTAATTGACTTGAGTCCTTCTATTTATTGGCTCCACTCATTTTATTTATTGACTCGTGTCATGTTATTTATTGACTCGCGTCATTCCATTTTTTGGGTCGTCAGAAAATGCGCTGGGCAGAGCGAGTGACAAAAAGTGATTCTTCGTGACCGACATTCACTTTTTACTCTATCTACCGCCACATTATATATACCTACCTACCTTGTATATGTAGACCAAATTCACAGCTGGCCCAATCCCAGGTGTTACCCGATTCATCTTAGCTTTAAACTGATTTAAGAAGGCTTGGCTGTAAGGTGATCACAATGTTTGCACGATTATGGAAATTACAATAGATACCTTTCTGGCGCTTTCGGCCTCGGGCGGCCGTCGTCGGCTGAAATCTCATCATATCCCTCTCAAACTGATAATTCTCCTTTAACATACCTAGAATTGGCTCATATGTGAATTTGGTCTGTATGTGGTGGAGTGAGAAATGTACATGACGGTCGCCCATCACGGTTTGTCACTCGATCTGTCCGGTGGCAGATGGTGGGTTCGATGATGGTCTCCTGCCAGGCGGCAGAGACATCTCTGAATACATGCTCGTCTCCGACTTCCTCCGTGCCCAGTTTCACTGCCACTTCTGCGTCGGGTGCCCTCGCAGGATCGAGACCACATCTGCATGGACGCCACCCTCTTATGCATTGGTGTTCCGCATAAACACCGCCACTATGCGTCGACGGCGTCGCCTCATGTTCTCATCTTGACATTTTCTGACTCGCGCCAATAAGTGCCTAGAATGACACGAGGTAAGGCAGCAATGAGCAGAAAGTATAAGCGAACCGAGCAGAGAGTTGTAGATATGGCAAGGTGCAAAACGTGACATAGTTATTGCCGAACGCGTCGGGTTCGCAGTGGAACCGCGTCGGACTCCTCGGTATCGCGTCGCGCTTGCAGTGGATGTCGCGCTGGCAACCATCCACCGAACCGGTCTCGCAGCAATACGCACGAGTAGCAGGGCGCATACGAGGAGTCCTGCAATCATACGAGCATAGGTCAATGAGTATTCATAGTAGGCCGGTATGCATACAGGCGGTTGGCCTACGACGCGTATGTATGGGCTACCGAGCAGTCCCCTTTGTTCGGGTGAGAGGAAAAAGTTGCGAGGATGTGTGCCCAGTAGTTACTTGGAGTGACAAAATACCTACCGAGAAAGAGCGATGGCAGTTCAAGCGCGAGTCTTGATAAGCAGGAGGACACGGAGGTCCCGATAGTGTACAGTACATACATGAAGCTTCTTGACAGATTCCCACCTGAATGTTTCTACAAGCCTTGACATCGATATCAGTCCGTTGCTCGGTAAAAGTGAAGCCCGTCAGTGTGTACCTTGTCTTGCGATGCGGATTACCATTGCAAGATAGCAATGGCATTAATACCTGCATCTTCGAATTCATCCTATCTATCTCATCTCTCGGTAAAGACCGGGAGAGCTTCAATACTCCGAGCTGATGTTAAAGTTTCTGGTGATTGTTGATACAAACTAGATACTCTTGCAGCTTATATAGACATCTAGTCAATTTAGAGCAGCTTGGTACTAACCGCTTCGGGACGGGCACAAGTGACCACCCCGAAATTTTCTGTGAGCGGCATCAATTCACTTCACTTCGCCGACACAACTTCAACCTCCAGTAAACCACCACCTTCAAACTCCAACTACAAGAGCCATGGAGATTGACAAGCCAGAACAGCGGGCGCAAAGTCAGGTGCAAGTCAAATTTGTCACGCGGGACACCGATATCTCCGTCCCCACTGCTCCGATCCTAGTTCCATCCAAGTGAGTGAGTTCTCACCTCCGCCGGCGGCACTTTACCACTCTAACAGCAGTCCACCGCAGCCTCAAGCGTCTCGGTCTGTCGCAAGTGGTGAACCACCTGCTCAACTCCTCGACTCCAATCCCGCTCGACTTCCTCGTCGATGGCGCATATCTCCGCACCACCATCGACGCCTATATCTCCGAGAACGGCCTTTCTTCCGAATCCGTGCTCACCCTTGAATATGTTCGCGCCACGGTCCCACCAAAGTTCTTGACATCTTTTCAGCATGACGACTGGGTATCCTCCGTTGCCACCTCCACTGCGACGAATAAGCGGCGGGAGCCCGTGGTGTTGACCGGATCCTACGATGGAATCGCCCGCGTCTGGAACACCAGCGGACAAGTCCTCTGTGAAGCGGGTGGCCATCAGTCGGCGATCAAGTCGGTGAAGTGGATTGATGGAGACTCGTTCGTTACGTCGAGCATGGATCGCACGTTGCGCATCTGGCGGTACACAGCTGATTCCACGGTCGAGGCGGGCGTAAAGCTGGTTGCTGAATACGTCGGACATCGATCAACCGTCGAGTCCCTCGCCGTCGATGCCGCTGCGAAGCGGACCCTCTCTGCCTGTGCGGACGGAACTGTCGGTTTCTGGAGCTCTGTTCCTAAAGAGTCGCCTGCCGCCCCCGAGATGGAACTTCCCGCGAGAACGAAGAAGCGGAAGCTAGCACAGACAGGGCCCAGGGCCGCGCAGTACGGCGCGTTGCAGATGCTGCAGGGACATACGGCGCCTGTGTCGGGAGTTGCGTTTGCGCCGCAAGATTCGACAGTGGCGTACTCGGTTTCCTGGGATCACACCATAAAGACGTGGGATCTGACGACGATGATGATGGTTGACTCCAAGACTACTCAGCACCCCATCCTCAGTCTCTGCGCTATGCAGTCGTTAAATATCCTTGCGTGTGGCTCGTCCGCGAGACACATCATCCTCCACGATCCGAGGGAGTCGGCGCAGGGTGTCAGCGCGGCTACCTTGAGAGGCCACTTGAATGCGGTCGTTGGGCTCAGCGCGAACCCGGAGGATGAGTGGCAGTTGGCTTCGGCGGGTCACGATGGCACCGTGAGAGTGTGGGATGTCAGAGCTTCAAGCAGTGGCAACCTGTTCACCATCAACAGAGAGGGCGAAGGTTTGAGCGGGAATGAGAAGGTGTTTGATGTCGAATGGAGCTCGGTGGGCATTGTCAGTGGAGGAGAGGACAAACGCGTGCAGATCAATGCTACACCAAGGGGACAGGATGTACCGGCGAATAAGCCGTAAATAGAGAGGGATAAAATACTGGCGCCCAAAAGTATCCTTTAGAAAACATAACGAGTGGAGCACAACTCTAATACCAGAGCAAACGCCGTCGGCTTGTCGCCATCCGCAACATCACCGACATCTACATGTGCAAGAACTAGAAACAGATGAATCCCACTACCAAATTCACAACCGCACAAAACCCGTAGCGCCATTCACTCTTTACAGCTTCTCAAACACAGCCTGCATCCAACGTCTGTACATCTTGAGCTTCCTGGTACGATTGACCAGCATCCGCTTGTCCGTGGCCAAACTCTCGACCCTGAAGCCGCCGTAGCCATCCGCCGACTCTTTCTCGGGTAGGTCCGAGTCCTCGCGAAAATCGCCCGAGAAGATCTCGCCTAGCTGTGCTTCCTCGAAGAAATACACTCTCGTGCCGTCGCCGCGGATGTAGAAGTTCTCATCGAGGTATCTCCCACCTTTGAACCGCACCTGCGCCAGGTCGTGGCGGCCGTAGTCGCGGAACAACACCTTCCCGCCCGGCTTCAGCATCCTGCGCACATTCCGCAGCGCGGGGATCCACTGCGCGGGCGCCAAGGCCGAGAACACAAACACCATGATCACGATGTCAACCGTGTTCTCCTCGACTCCCTCCGGCAGCGTGTCCTCGGCGGAGAGATCGTACACACTGGCGGCCACGTTCCCCTTGGGCTCGTGTTCGACGTACAGCTCTTGCGCCTTGACCACAGCCACCGCATTCGCCGAGAAATCGCAGCCGTGGATGCGAAACTGCGGGTTCTTGTTCTGCTGGAGCACCGGAAACAGCGTGTTCCCGGCCCCACAGCCCAACTCGACGACCACGCACGACCCGTACCCCTCCGCGGTCGCAGCGCTCAGGATCGGAAACTCCTGCTGCAGCCACTTGCGGTCCTTGAAGAAGTTCTCGCGGTTGTTCTTGTAGAATATGTCCCACCACTTGGCCGGGTTGCCGTTGAACCGCGCCTTGTCGTGGTCGCTCACGGGCTTTGCACGCTGGGCTGCAAGCTGCTCCTGCGCGAACGCCTTGTACTCGTCGTCGATCTCGACGTGGTCCCAGGCGTTGAAGGAGAATGGGTCGTCTTCCGGGAGGAGGAGCCTTATTCCCCCCCCCCACAAGTCAGTGCGATGAGGCGGGGTGTGGATGTTGCGAAGAGCGTTTACCTCGAGCCGAACTGGAAGGGGTCCGACTGCCTGGGGCCATCGGGCTTTGTGTTGGCGGACACGTGGTTCTGCTTCGTCGCATCGACACGATCCTCATCCGCTGCGGTGAGAGTCGACAGCTCGGGCAGACCGAGCCTCGAGTCCTTTGTGGCCATGCGCGCAGGCTGAACTTCTCCATCCGCCGCCGTCATGCTGGCCGTCTTTTTCCGTCCGTGTGCGTGGGTGACGGAGAGGTGCAGACAAGACAAATCCCGCGCCTATGTATGTAGATAGATTAGATATGTAAAATACAATGTATCTATGTACTATGTAGCACAATGTATGTACCATGCAGCTGCAGACGCAGATAAGCCCCGCCATCTTTTTGTCCCACCAGGCAGAGCCTCGCTAACTACATATGTAGATGTGTAACTATGTACCTACCCCAACTACATATATCAAGTAGATATGTACTTTAAGAGCGCTGCGACCAGATGATGCGGCGGCGGTCGATCGTACTCTATCTGCACATATGCGGAGACACAGCCTTTCCTTGTTTTTTAGAGCGTAGATAGTGGAGGCAGTATTAAGGTACATACCAAAGTGTGAAGCACTCACCATCCCACATTCGTCATGCAATTCACCCAGGCTGGCATGGATTCTGGAGAAAGAGGAAGCCCGCCAGCCATCGCCATTTCGGTGTCCAATTCGCAGGAAAACGGAGAAGCGGTTTGTCGTGGAAATCCAGGGGTCGGTGGAAATCTGTTCTGCGTTAATTAATTGAAAGTGGTTCCCTTGCTTGCGGAGCAGAGTGTTCTGTCCACCCAACTACACTACCCCACTCCCCCCCCCCCGCAGAGAAGAAGCCTCAGCCGCCGTGGCCAGCTATGGGCAAAAAGGGGTCGATGGATCAAAACGGAGAGTAAAAAAAAACGGATATCTAATAAACGATTGGGGGCCGATTTGGGGGGGCACGGGGGGGTGCGTCTGACATGGCCTAGCCTTGCACCTTGCTTCTTTCTTTTCTGCGTTTTGCCGAATTAAATATCAGATCCAACCACACCGTCATCTACCACCACCCACCATCCAAGCATCCCCGCAGTCTGTCCTTCCGATTTCACATGTGGGTGCAAAGGCCATTTTGCCGTCACCGTGACCGCTGCGTTTGGATGCCTGCTTCAGGATGCCTGCCCGCCGCTGTCTGCGTTGATGCCACCCTCCATCCTGCTTGTTTCCGTTCTGCCTCCCGCCCCCTCCTTATCCTTCAGATGTCCCCGCGATCTCAGCAGCTCGGTTGGTCAGTGCTCTGATTCTTCGACTACTACGATATTTTGGTCTCCGACATCGGAACCGACGGAACATGGGATCGCATCACTCGGCACCAGTCCTGGTCGACGGCGGCGTTAGTGGCGGCAGGGGGAACGAGAAACCAAAGCGGAAGCCTGGCGATCGCCGCGGGAAACTTACGAAGCCTCGGACGAATACAAACACAGAGCCGGGACAGTGCCTACCGTTTGCGTCGAAGCTGGGGGTCCTGGGGGCGCTCTCCTCACGGCGGCCCGCAACAGCACCAGGATCCATGGCGGCCCAGATGGATTTTCTTCCTCTTCCGCTTCCGATCCCACCGACTCCTCCCCCGCGAGAGGCATATCGGGCGGGACGACCGCGGCCGCTCAGCCAAGGACTGTACCGGAAAGAGTCCCTGCAGGAAGTCGACGATGTCCTGCAGGGAGCGGTGCCGGCCCTCAGCGCGCCTCTGCGTCGCCGCTCCACGCTGCGGGCCGCGCCGCCAGCAACTATCTCCCGGAAGCCGCACGTTCCCGCGCCAGCGCCAGTGATCAAGATTGACGAAACGCCGTCGCAGGAGCAGCCGCCGACGACACTACAAGCGTTGGATCTTTCTCCGGCAGTTAACGCTGTGGATCCTCGTAGCGGCACGCCCTCCGGTTACTCGGTCCTTGGCAATTTCAAGCGTGGCTCGCTGCGCATCACGAACGGGAGTGCGTCGCCAGCGCCAAGCTCTATGCCGAACTCGCCGATGTTAGCAGCTCAATTCCAGACCGAGGACGCGCCATCGCCCTCGGCGCTGCTGGCGGAGTATATCAACCCAGAGGATAGCACCCGGTTCGTCTCGCCGTCGCCGAGCTTGTATCCTGGCTGCAAGCGCCTCAGCTTCGAGGAGAGTCCGTCGCCGGAGTGGGCGGGCGAGTACGATCACATCGAGCCATTGGCCTTGCCCAAGCCCACGCCACCAAACACAGCAATAACACCTCTCGAGCGATCCGCCGTTACGGCGGCATCGCAAAGTCCTACGTTCCACCAAAACCGGAGTCCCTACGACTCTGGCTACAGCTCGACCGAATCGACCGCCTCATGGTGCACAGCCTACGAATCCGCGGCCAACGGCTCCAGGCGAAGCTTCGCGGTAGCCCCACTCGAGGGAGGCCTCTTCGGATCCTCCACGATGCTCCAAGAATCCCGATTCTTCCCCTCGCCAGCGCCATCGTCCCCCCAACGACAACGCGGCAAATCGACGGAAGAATGCATCGACGGATACATCGACGTATACCCCGGTGTTTCCTGTACCAGCTCATGCTCCGCCGCTGCACCGGACGCTCTGGAGAGGATCACGGGACAGGAATATTACCAGCGGTTTTCGAGAAGAAGGAATGGCCCACTGGTGGTTTAAATCCACTTTTCATTCCCCCCCCCATATCTATTGTTGCATATTTGGTTTTTGTTTTTTGCGGCGTTGTGTAGGCGTTGATATTGGACCGTAATTGTTTTATTGTCATGGGTTTTACTTGCCCGGGGGGTTGAAGGGGGGGGAGGACCTTTTCTTCTGGATATGGACGGATACACGGCCAGTGTTGGATGGTGATGCGGACTGACGTCAATGGATGCGATCTGTATATGCACGATGATGATGATTTACCATTGTACCTATCTACTGCGACCGTAGATACATACTACTCTATCAACACACTCACAGCCGAGATTTGTGATGCTTGGGGCTCCCATGTGCTACATGCCAGTGCGCTCTGCTGGTTTGGCTGCGGCATGGCGGGATGACGAAGGGGATGGAGAATCATTACTTTCTTGGTTTGAATGTGATGGCGGGGGAGGAGATGGCGGGGCGACGGAGGAGTACGGACGATCACAGATGTCGCACGATCGCTGGGCCCGGCGGGATCGAGCATGCGCCCTTCATCATACACATCGAAGCTGCTTAGCGTCCGGTGCCGGCCTCGGAACCGGGAGGATCTGCGGGTTTCTTTCTCCCTTCCTGTAGGAGGGAGGCTTCCTGTGCACCGCCGCAGGGAGTGGAGCCTTGGTCGTATCGGATGGTGCGGGGCGGGCAAAAGAGACGAGGTATATAGTGTTGGCCCGTCGGGATCGTGATTACATGCTGACTGAGAAGAAGAAGTGACACGATGGCACCAAGTACATACACACAGGCGGATCTGGCCAGCAGTTAGTGATGTGTGGGGGCGAACCAGTCAAGCTCCTATGGGGCGCGAGCTGTCGTAGGCAAGGCTGACGTGCTTGCTCAGCCGGAGCAGGGCAGGTATCTCGTGATATGTATGTCGAGTATCTAGGTATCTTGCGCAAGACGCTTGGGCGAGCCATGGAAGGTTCCAACTGCGTCTGCGGGCATCATTTTTTTCAGTTGCTCTTGATTGTTGATCGCTGGAGGCCGACGCAAATCTAAGGCTTGCGCACTAGCCGCCTGGCGGTGGCAACTAAGTAAGTAACTTGCAGAATCCAATTATTATTATTATTATTATTATTGATTCATTACCAGTTTTTGATCATGGCGAGCGTGGAAGAAGATCCAGGAGTGAAGAGGAGAAACTCCAAGCACACTGACCGAAGCGGAGGGCCTGGGAAGCCATAAAAACTCACAAAACAGAAAAATAGCGATGAAACTTACTCAGACCAGTGCAACACGATGGCCAGACTCAAGGCTCAAAACTCCTCTAGATAGCAGTTTGCAGCAGCAGAATCCAAAACAAGTGCAACCAAACATGTATGGCCCGGTACGATTTGTCCGGTCTTTGTTGCCACGGCCGGTCAGAAATTCCGTGAAGCCAGCAGTGGATCCGACGGGTGATCCGCTGCCAGCGTTCGAAGAGCTCATCGATGGTGGGGGATCATACTCCATCACTCGACAACGGCTGAGTTTTCGGCGCTCGGGTCCCGCCAAGCCACTAACTATCTGCAGCGCCAGCACCTAAGCAGGGTATCCAGAGCTATGTGTACTCTAGTGGGGACGTCCCGTTTGCATCACTCTGCCGTGTCCAGTCCGAGCTCAATGGCAGTCCGCATCCTCTACAACGACCACCCGCACCGATCCGTCGCGCTCGCCGGTCCGTCGTATGTACTTGTCTTCCACCATTCCAGCGGAAACACCAAAACCTCGGCTCCAAAATGCACCGTCGAGTTCTCCGCGACGGAGAACGTCGACCTGGCCGACTACAACATCCTCTCGAACCAACCGTGTCTGGGATGTCTCGGTCTCATCAACATCGAGCGGGACGCGTTCCTGTGCACCATCTCGCTGTCGCGGGAGGTCGCCCAGGTTCGTCCAGGGGAGATGGTGTATAGGATTCTGGGCATCGAATTCCGTATGTGATTTCTTGGCGGATAGGGAGGGACGGCCGAGAGCGTGAGGTGCTGAACGTATGATGGACAGACTGTCTCAACCGCAGTGACTACGATGACTTCCTCGAGAACGAGATCAATCCGTTCCCCGTCGAGAGTGACGGCTGGGACCAAGGACGATCACAGCAGCCGATAGGCGTCGAGCACCCGTGTCTCGCCTTGAAGAAGCTTCTCAGCGACGGGACATTTTACTACTCCGGGGACTTCGACCTGACGAGCCGGTTGCAGGACCGCTCGATCTCGCTCGACGACTTCGATATCGACTCGTTCGATCCGGGATTCATGTGGAATTCGCACATGATCGGGTCGCTGCTGCAGCTTCGTTCGCACATGGGTGATGAGGAGAGGGGCAGGCTAGACCATGCCGGCTTTCTGACGTATGTGATTAGAGGGTTCGTTGAAAGTCTTACCATCCAACGGCCGACGACTAGGATGGAAGGTAGGAGCCGAGCCGTCGGGCTGCCGGCAAGGTTGACGTTGATTTCGAGACTGAGTTGTCGAAGAGCCGGCACGAGATTCAATTCGCGCGGCATCGACGACGACGGGAATGTGGCCAATTTCGTCGAGACCGAGACGGTGATATGGAATCCGTCTTCCGGCTGCCCCGCACGGGCCGTCGCGTTCAGCTACTGCCAGATTCGCGGGAGTATCCCGATATTCTGGGAACAGCAGACGGGAATCTTGCCGAACCAGCAGAAGATACACATCACTCGGTCACCGGAGGCAACGCAGCCGGCGTTTGACAAGCACATCGAGGGGGTGATCCTGAAGTATGGCGCCGCGCATATCGTAGATCTCCTTTCGGAGACCAAGTCTGGCGAGGTCGAACTGTCGACTAGATATAGACACCATATTCAACACGTGTGCGGCCGTGGGAATGACAAAAACACACAGGAACTGCTTCGTAGCACTGAGTATGACTTCCACGCGCAGACCAAGGGTCCGGCCGGGTACGAATCGGCCAGCCAGATCCGAAGGATCGTGGAGGACTCCTCGGATGCGTTTGGGTACTTCCTGATGGAGGGTGCTTCGGGGGGAGAGGATGATCCGAAGGGGAGCTTTGTCGTCGTGCTCGAGCAGGAAGGTGTCTTCAGAACCAATTGCCTTGACTGCCTAGACCGCACAAATCTGGTTCAGGGAATCCTGAGCAAGGCGGCCGTGGAGTCGTTCTTGCAGCAGCGCGCGGAGGTTGTGGGCCATGACTTTTGGATTCAGCATTCGACGCTGTGGGCGGATAATGGTGATGTTGGTTTCCTCCACTCCCTCCTCCTCGCAGCGGAAGTTGATGGGAGCGAATACGAAAGGCGCTCTCCAAGATCTACGCCGGCACCGGCGCCCTCAAGTCGAGTTTCACCAGGACCGGGAAGATGAGTCTTGCAGGGGCTATTGCGGATGCTCGGAAAAGTGCCACGCGCGTGTATATCAATAATTTTGCGGACAAAGATAGACAGAATACCATTGACGTTCTACTGGTATGGGGCCCACAGGCAATGAGATCCGAAAAACGTATGATTCTTTGTTTGCTTACTCTTTGGTCCTGGTTCGGTTGTGCAGGGGAGACTTGTGGGCCAGGAACCGGTGTCTCTGTATGATCCGGCGAATGACTATGTCACTGCGGAGTTGAATAAGAGGTTGAGCCTTCCTCGTCGCACTCTGGGACGTATCTGACATGGACGAAACAGATCCTTTGAATTCACCACCGAGATGCCAATCCACATCTACGCCGGGACCTTCAACGTCAACGGAAAGACCGCCGGCATAGACCATGACCTGACAGAATGGATCCGTCCGGCCTTCTTCAGCGACGCCGAAAAGAAGCCGGAGCTGGTCGTCGTTGGCTTCCAGGAAATTGTTGAGCTGAGCCCGCAGCAGATCATGGCTACTGATCCTACCAGAAGGAAGCTGTGGGAGAATGCCCTGCTCAAATGTCTTAACCGGGGCACCGATGATCCGTATATCCTGCTACGAGGCGGTCAGCTGGTCGGGGCAGCGCTGCTGATTTTCGTGCGCTCGTCGGTTATAGGGGAAATCAAGAATGTGGAGGGGAGCTTGAAGAAGGTGCGCATCTTGTCGTGAGGAGGGCAACGATGAGTGCTGACGGATGTGAAGACCGGCATGTCCGGCAATGCGGGCAACAAAGGCGCCGTCGCGATCCGGATGGAATACGCCAGCACTCGCCTCTGCTTCGTAACCGCGCATCTCGCCGCTGGCTTTTCCAATTACGATGAGCGGAACAGAGACTACGCTACGATCGCCAACGGGCTCCGCTTCCAGCGGGGCCGCACGATCGAGGACCACGACGACGTCATCTGGCTAGGCGACTTTAACTACCGCATTGGGCTTTCCGATGAGAAAGTCCGGAAGCTTGTCGAGAGAGGTGATCTGCAGACGCTCTACGACAATGATCAACTACAGAATGCGATGGTTGCGGGAATGACATTTCCGTACTACACGGAGAGCAGAATCAACTTCGACCCAACCTACAGATACGACATCGGCAGCGATGATTATGATACCTCGTTTGTTGCCCCCGCCCAGCACTCCCGTAACCACTAGCTGATAGCCTCACTAGTGAGAAACACCGCATCCCAGCCTGGTGCGACCGCGTCCTGTGGAAAGGGAAAGGGCTGCAACAGTTGACGTACGGCTGCGCCTCAACAATAAAATTCTCCGACCACCGCCCCGTCTATGCAACGTTCAAGTGCATGGTATCGGTCGTCAACGAGGTTGTCCGGACGCAGCGGAGCAGGGAGTTGTATCTGAAGTTCAAAGCAGGCAAAAGGAATGGTAGTGTCGAGGCGGAGGACGCGCTGCTAGACGATGAAGAGGGTGATCTCCTCTACTTTCAGCCGTTGACACCTGGGTGTATGCCATCTCTCTCTCCTCTTCCTTAGTCGGTGTTAGCTGAAAGATGCGCCCGCAGTACCCCCGCCGAGCTCGGAAAAACAAAAGTGGTGGCTCAGCAACGGCCTCCCAGCGAAATCCCCCATAGCTCCACCCCCAGGAACGGTCCCCAATCCGCAACGCCCGCCCAACCCTTTCACGGAGACCACGGAGCCGGACTGGGTCAAGACCGACTCCGCCCCTATCAAGAAGTCCGTCACTCCCCTTCCCCCGCCCACGAGAAAATTCCCCCCACCTTACAGCCCCTCCTCGCTCCCCGCCCTCGGTGGTGGTGGGACGGGAGGGCATGCATCCAACTCCTCCGTCTCCAGCATGGCGAGTGCGGGCAAACCATCGAAACCGCCGATCCCGCAAAAGCCGGCGGTGTTGAGGCGGAACAGCTTCGAGGGGAAGATTGATAGCTTTGATGGTGGAAGGGGAGCTGCGGAGAGAGATATCTACCCGCCGCCGCCGAGGAGGGTCACGGCCATTAGTACAGAACCAGCGCCAAGCGTAAAGAGGAAGCCCCTGCCGCCACCCAGGCTCCCGCCGAGGCAGGATGTGGATCTAATGGGCGGGGAGGATCCACTGCTGGGAGGATGGGAGCCTCTGAAACCGTCTTGAGGCGAGAGTTAGTATGTAGTCGATTGTGGGATGTCATCGGTTGTTTTCGAGAGCGGAAGATGCATTGTAGGGTGTTGCAGTTGCAGGTGGTAGATAGCTAGGCCTGCAAAGTTTTGATGAGTTGCATACATGGGTTTCATCCGGGTGCGTTCAACTGCGGGGAGTTGAAAGGTCGAGATGCTCCTGTCCGTTTGCTTCGCTGTAGCGGGAGTCCGTATCATACCTCCGTCCATTGCCTGGTACCTGGTTGCCCAACTGAGGGCGCCTCCGCAGAACATCCAATAGCTCCGATGCAGACGACCCGAGATTCAGTGGGCGCCACCTTCGACCGGGGAGGGAGGAGTCTAGGCCCTGTGGTAAAAACAACGTAGTCCCTATACGACGGCAATATCGACGGCTCCAGTGCCAGCAACAAAGCCATCTTTTTTTCGCAAAGCAAAGAAATCAAAAATTATGACGCCGAACAGTCCGAAGACCCTTTGCAGAGACTCGATCTTCGCTGTGCAATGGAGATCTTATCGCTGGAGCCCTGCTGCTTGGTGAGCCGGCTGAGTCGCATCAAGGTAAGTATGAGGAGAAAAGAAAAGAGGAGGGAGGGTGGGAGGGAGGGTGGTGGGCGGCTTTTATGGGCGCGACGAGGGAGGGTAAGTGTTGCAAGGCATGGTGGATCACTCGGTAAGGTCGGCAAAAAAATCACGTGCACGGCCGTCTGGAGCCTTCTGCGAGATAATGATCGAGCAGATAGCGTGGCCGGAAGCTGCCGACGCGGCAGTATCTCCAGTGCCCGACCACTCGGCGGGAGGGGGGGGGGGGGAATTCGGTGGCCATCTCGGATGGATCCCAACACTGAGTCCACCCGGAAGACACGGTGTACGATCAAACGACATATACATATTACTAGGCTGGTAAGCCTCAACCTCTGCAAGTAGAGAGTGTTAGTAGTCCAGCGTCAGCAACGGTAGGTACTCCAAAGTCGGAGTTGGAGGGGGGTTGAAGACGGCTCACCGGCACCCGTACCTACACATGCGGATGACTTCCTTCGATACTTCGGCCTCCTCATCGAAGCACCCAGGCGATCAACGGAAATCGGAAAATCAAAAATTAAGACGCCGAAAGGATCCGAAAACCCTTTCGCCGAGACTCGATCTCCGCTGTGCAATGAAGATCTTATCTCGGGAGCTCTGCTGCTTGGTGAGCCGGCAGAGTCGCATCAAGGTAAGTATGAGGCGAAAAGAAAAGAGGAGAGAGGGAGGGCGGACGGGCGGCTTTTTATGGGCGCGCTGAGGGAGGGTAAGTGCAGCAGAGGCGTTGAGTCACTCGACTAGTGGGTCCCAACGACAAACGTCTAATATATATGCCATGGTTTTTGACCATAAAGTCTAAAATGCCATAGCTTTTCCAGGCGGGTCGCCAATCGGTCGGCAAGTGGTCAACAGCTCCAATCCCCTAGAGACACACAAAACCATCACCACTCAACCCCTCCCACTCATCCCACCTTTGGAACCGCTGTATGGGTCAACGCTACGCTAATTCTCAAGACGCCGTTCGGAAGCTTGCTGTTTTCGCCGCAAGATATACCAATCTCGCCCCGCAGCTCCTCACAGAATCCATGAATCACAGCCAGCGCAGAGCTGAGGCTGCTAGTAAAACACGAAGGGTATCGCATTCGGACAAACAATATGTGGCGGATCTCGAAGCAAGAACCTACACCTGCGGTAGGTTCGAGACCAACGACGCCCCTTGCGGCGACGCTGTTACTCTGACTTTACATGCGTCTTTGTGAACAACCACGGCCTGTAACTTTACCCAAGACTTTTACCTTGGAAGCCTATAGGTGGACCTGCATGAAGGACATGCACCCGGCTGATATCCAGTATCGTCAGACACTCCAGAGAAGACAAGCGCCACCCCCTCCCCCCCGTTTAGGCGCACACATGGAGGCCCAAGGAGAGGAGGATCAGAAAAAGTGAGAAAAAAGCGAGGGGGTTTGCAGAATGGTGTGCAAGTGGCCGGTGCGCTGGAAGGTTCCGGACAATGCTCTCAGCGCTGTACCCGGTGTGGCAATGTGGGTTACAGCAAAACCACTTGCGATGAAGTCTGTCAACTTCCAATTGTATACCAAGTAGAACCAGAGGGCAATTTCAAATGGATTGATTCACTCCCAGTCGGCTGCTGTCCATTTTCCTATTGTGACTGAGTTGAATTAAGCAAAATAGCGACCCACCGGGAAAGCCATGGTATTTTAGACTTTACGGTCAAAAACTATGGCATATTGCGTTTGCCGTAAAAAAAAAAGAAAGCCACGGAACCACTGCAGCGGGCGAGGCGGACCCGTTCGGAATGGAATGATGGGGGGGGGGGGGGGGGGGGGGGGGGGGGGGGGGGGGGGGGGGGGGGGGGGGGGGGCGGGCGGCGGGGGGGGCCCGGGCGGGGGGCGCCGGGGCGCGGCGGCACGGGGC
>Ga0307516_10000132_pt1 | contig 88506 bp, 110 predicted proteins | sample 19_EM_MG_FD_203310 | JGI IMG/M metagenome (GOLD analysis project Ga0307516, IMG submission 203310) | Populus trichocarpa ectomycorrhiza microbial communities from riparian zone in the Pacific Northwest, United States - 19_EM | ecosystem: Host-associated > Plants > Roots > Unclassified | place... | reverse complement strand
TTGATATCGTGTCCCATGGTCGGTGTGGGAGTTCGAGTGGCTTTAGCAGTCCAAATGGCGCGTGTCGGATTGGCTTGATGCGATGGCAGGTGTCACAGTGGTCGACGTATCTGTGGATGTACTTTCGTTGCCCTGGCCAGTAGAAATTTCGGCTAACAAGTTCCAGGGTTCTTGCTTGGCCCAGGTGTCCCGCGGCTTGCACGTCATGGTGGTCTCTTAATATGCGTAGTCGCAGGGTGTCGTTGTCCGGGACCCATATGAGGCCATCATACATTAGCAACCCGCTGTTTTCCTCGTACAACCCTAGCGCGATCTTTCCGTCACGGGTTGTCCTGCTTGCTTTTTCCCTCCGGATTTCTTGGATCTCTTTATCTGCTGCGCTTAGTGTCCGGATTTCATTTAGGAGTTCCTTGTCTATCTCGAGGTTGATGGTTTCCGTTGTAATGGCCTGGAGTGCTTCGAACGCTTCTTCGGGTAACAGGATTCAGCCGTGGTTCTGTCGATGCTTCATTTCCCCTTCTCAGGGAGAGTCTCCTGACTCTCTAGAGAGGATATCTGGCTTGCCGGCCAATTTCCCGGGTCGATACTTGATCACGAAGTCATAGTTAGCTAATCGCTCACCCCACTGGGCTTGTTGCAAATTGAGATCTTTTTTTGTTTTCCAGTATTCGAGGTTTTTGTGGTCGGTGAGGATCGTGATTTTTGGTCCCGTTGTTTTACAATAAGTATCCCATTTTCGTAGTGCGTCGACTATTGCCAGTAGCTCCTTATCGTGGATGTCGTAATTGTGCTCCGGGTCTTTGAGTTTCCTCAAGTAGTATGCTACAGGATGCAGGATTCCCTTTGCGTCGGGTTGTGAGCAGATTGCTCCTATGGCGTAGTCTGAGGCGTCTGTTTCGATGGTGACGGGTTGTTCCGGATCGAAGTGTTGCAATATCGGTTCCGTGATCATTGCTCCCTTTAGCGTCTCAAACACCTCCTGCTGCTTGTCACCCCATTCCCATAACTTGTCCTTCCTTGTGAGGGAGGAGAGGGGCGTCGTAATCTTGCTATAGTCTCTGATGAACCTTCAGTAGAAGTTGGCGAAATCCAGAATGCTCTGCACCCCTTTGACGTTTGTTGGCTCCTTCCAGTCTCTGATTGTTTGGATCTTTTCTTCGTCCATTCTCAGCCCTTCTGGCGATATGACATATCCCAGATATTCTGTTTCCATGGTGTGGAATTCACATTTGGATGCTTTCAGTGTTAGTCCGGTGTCACGTACTCGTGTGAGTACTGCCCGGACATGTTTTTGGTGTGTTTCCTCATCGGGCGAGAAGACCAGGATGTCGTCCAGATATGGCACGCAGAAGATGTCGAAATAGTCACTCAGGATCTCGTTCATCCATCATTGGAAGGATGCCGGGGCGTTGGTGAGTCCGAACGGCATGACGTAATACTCGTATAGCCCATATCGAGTTCGAAACGCTGTCTTCCATTCGTCGCCCTTGGCAATGCGGAGGTTGTAGTACGCATCTCGTATATCGAGTTTGGTGTAGATGGTGGTGCTGGAGAGTTGATCTAGAGACTTGCCGATCAGTGGCAGCGGTGTCCGATCTTTGATCGTGATTTCGTTTAGTTGCCGGTAGTCCACATACAGACGTAGTCCTCCATCCTTTTTCTTGACGAAATGTATTGGTGCTCCGGCCGGGGAGGTGGATGCCCGGATCCATCCTCGTTTTTCATTGATTTCTAGGTATTCTCTCAGGGCCTGCATTTTGTCTTCGTTCAGGGGTCGCAGTGGCTCATAAGGGGGTGTTTTCCCTTCATCCAGTGGGATATGATGGTCCTGCGTGCGGTGAGGTGGGGGTGTCGTTGGTTCTTGTTCAGTGAATACATCGAGGAATTCGTGATATTCCGGGGGAATTGGTTTCTTGCTCATCCTGGAGGTCTCTTTGATTTTGTCGATTACTGTCTGGCATACCTCCCATGGGTCTGTTTCGCCGATTTCCCAGTTCTCTTCTTCTGCCGGTGTTTTCTTATAGTATTGCTCTGTGGCTTTTTCTTCTGGGACTGTGTTGGCTCTTGGTGAGCTGGGTAGGCATTTCTCGGTGCAGTGGTTGGAGTGGAATTTCACGGTGTGATTCTTCCATCCTATTACTGAGTCGTGGAGTTTCAGCCACGGGAGTCCCAGGATGATCGGGGCGTTCCCGATCGTGATGCAGTGTAGCCGGATATCCTCCTCGTGATGGTTGATGGTTAGGTGGATCTGAACGTCGTGGGTTACTGGCAGCCCGCCGGTGACCTCACTTCAGTCGACTGTCAATACTCGTCTTGGCGTTGTTTTTTGTTGTGTAGGTATTCCACTGGCCTCAGCATAGGCCTTATCGATGAAGTTTTCTGATGCCCCACTGTCCACCAAGGCTGTAGTGGTGCATTCGTTCCCGTCTGTCCCCTGGATTCGTACTTTGATCGTAATTTTTTCCTCGCGGTCGTATCGGGCGGTTTGTACTAGGTACGGGGGGTATTCTTCGGGTTTGACAACAGGTGTTTCCCTCAGGTGGTAGTTGTCGGCACCTATTCCCGAGGGTTGTCATTTCCTGACGGTTGTTCTTCGGTCGTCTCTTCGAAGGTGGCTTCCGCGGCCCTGTATGGTCTTCTCCATGGAACTCGTTCTTTCCTGGGCTGGGGGCATTCTTTTGCGAAATGTCCTTTCTTTCTGCAGTTGTAACATTCTCCTGTGATTACTTGTCGTGGGAATTGGTTCGGCGTTCCCCTTGCGAATTTGAATCGTCGGGTGGCATCGAGGCCCATTGGGTCTCCCAGAGGTGTCACCGGAGGCTCCTTTGTGTGGACGTGGAAGTGCGCTTCTGGGTTGGTGGTAGGTCGGCGATTAATGACTCCGAGGTTGCATAGGCGGCTATCTGTTTTGATGGCGGCAGTGGTGTAGTCCACCAAGACTGTGGTGGGGGTTTCGCTCTTGACTAGGTGCCTTTTTACCTCAGGGTGTAATCCGTCTCAGAATCGTGCAATGCATACGTTGTCCGCGTATGGGAGGTGTGCTTTGATTCGCTGAAATTCGGCCCAGTAGGTGGCCGCTGTCCAATTTCCCTGCTGGATCTTCTGAAATTTCTCGAACGCTATTTCCTCGGCATCTACCTGGCCGAAGGCGTGCTTCATGTTGGTTTTTAGTTCTTCCCATGTCAGGTTGATTCCTCCTTCCTGGTTTAGGAAGGTTTCCACCCAATTCCAGGCTACCCCCCATAGCAGGGAGGATGCATATCCTGTTTTCTTGTCATCGTCATTGAATCGGTTTCCTTCTATCCTAAACTTGAGCTCGCACTGGGCCAAGAATGTTTTGAACTTTGCTTTATCTCCTTCGAATGGTTCGGGGTCCCAGAGCTTTAGGTAACTGCTTCGGAGTGTCTCTCTGGCCAAGAGGATTTCTTGTAACATCTCCGTGGTGAGGAGGTGGGGTCCCACCCCTCCTTCTCCTGTTTTGTCCCCCATTCTTTGGGTTTGCTCGGGTGAATCTGGCGTCTGGGGCCTTGATCGGGGGTCTGGGGTTACCGGGCTTGGGGATCGGTAGTCGTCGGAGACCCTCATGAATTCTCTGAGGGTGAGGGGATCCTCGCTGTTTTCGTCCTCGGAGGCCACTGTGTTGCTACGTCAGGTGTCGATGGGGAGATGCAATCTAGTGTCAAGATCCTGCCTCGACTTCTCCGTTTGTCTCAATAGGCAACGTAGGCGGGGTCTGCACCATGAGTGGTCCTACTCACACTTCCGGTATACTCACACTTCCAGCGTACTCACACTTCAGGCGTACTCGCACACCTTGCGTGAGCTCGGTGTTCTCGCGGTATCCGTCACGCCCGGCATGGTCTCTTCACGGCTCTTCTCACACGCCTTGCATGGTCTCATTGTACTCGCGGTATCCGTTACGCCCGGCGTGGTCTCTTCGCGGCTCTTCTCACATGCCTTGTGTGGACTCGTTGTTCTTGTGGTATCCATCACGCCCGGCGTGGTCTCTTCACGGCTCTTCTCACATGCCTTGCGTGGGCTCGTTGTTCTCGCGGTATCCATCACGCCCGGCGTGGTCTCTTCGCGGCTCTTCTCACACGCCTTGCATGGGCTCGTTGTTCTCACGGTATCCGTCACGCCCGTCTTGGTCTCTTCGCAGCTCTTCTCACACGCCTTGCGTGGGCTCGTTGTTCTCGGGGAGTGGTGGTCGCAGCGCCGGTCACGGGGATAGAGATGTAGGTCTGTAGAGAGAGATAATATGCAACTTAAATCTATTGCGCTTAACACTACAGGCTATTTGCGCTCCTCCTCGCCATACCACCCCCTTGGGGCTCCCATCTCTCCCATCCGCCAAACAAATCAAACGCACCAAGGAAATTTTGCAACAAAGTAGAAAAGCAAGTAAGCACAACATGAGAATATTGGAAAAAGGAGCACATAGGAAGAACAAAAGAAAAACCCCCCTCCGTTGACCTATCCCTTCTCGCCTATTTCAGTCGTGTTATTGTCAAGGTTCAAATGCGCCGAAATCCAGTTCAGGTGAGTCTGAGTCGGTATCGTCTGCGCGGATCATTGTGGAGTCAGTTGCGAAGCAAAGGTGTACGGAGTGGCCTAAGCCAGTCGCGAGGAGGAATTGACGGAGTGGTAGAAAGTTCTGGGGTGCTGTGATGAAACCCGGGGTCTGGATGTCACCAGTGGCGGCCCTCACAAGTTCTGTACACTGTGATGCCAGGAGTGGGCAGTCACGCAACAGGTGGTGTGACGAGTTGAGGTCTAGTCCGCATGGGCACGGATCCGCGGCAAGATTTGGAGGTGAGTCGGTAGGTGACCGGTTGCAGAAGACCCACCACAGTGCTCGTGTATCGGCCCAGTCTTTGCCGTGAAGATGGCTGGGAAACTTGAATGACGGAGTTGAAAGGGTGAGCACCTGTTTCCAATGTTTGAGAAACTCCGCTCGTGCCTTAGTCAGGAGCCAGGTTTTAGTCGTCAGGGCAAATCGGCAGGGTGCCATCGTGGAGGAGGCACCCAGTTTAGCTAGTTTGTCGGCTCTCTCATTGCCACGGATATTGCAATGGGCGGGGCACCATATAGTCGAAACCTGCCAGCCAAGGAGTTGGAGTGCTGCAATGATCTCGAGCGACCGTCGTGCATATTCGTGGTTGTCTTTGTTTGATTGAAGGGTGTCAATCGCGGCCTTGTTATCAATACAGATAAACACCCTCGAAGGTGGCATGGTGGTAGTAAGAAGGGTAGAGACAGCTTCCTGCATGGCGTAGAGTTCAGCATCATACACCTCAGCCCTCATGCCGAGGTGACATCATCCTTCACTCAGTCGGTAGAGCTGGCGATCTCCACAGTGGTAGAGCGCCCACCCACAGCCAACTGCTCCATTGGCGAGTCTGGATCTGTCCGTGTATATGGTAATTGTATGGTCCGGTAGTGTTTGAAGCCACTTTTCGTGGAGTTCCTGTGGCTGCATTGTCTTGTCTGGGTTCGGTGAAGTGGTCTTTGTCACTCCCTCCGCTGTTGTAGTTGTTGTTCGATCTTCCAACTTGCCCAGTACGAGGTGTTTACTGAGGTTGTACAGGTGATGCAGTCCTGGTAGGTTGGCATGGGTGTTTGGTTGGCCATGTGGGGGGCCAAGGGCATGGTGAGCGGGGAGGAAGTGGAGCCGGATGGCATACCGTAGCGAAAGGTAGTCCAGGAATGCATCCATTGGTGGCAGGTGGGCGAGGGTGATGAGGTTTGTGGTTCGGGTATTGAGGGGTAGGCCGGTAATCTACCTTGCCACAGCATTATATGTCACTTTGAGGGTGGTAGTCACCATAGGCGTACCAGCCCACCATGCTGGGGATGCCCAGAACATCGCCGGGAGGATTGCTGTCATTGCCAAGTGGTGGGCAATATAGGCAGGGATACCACGTGATCGGTGACGTAGGAAGCTCAGGCTCCCCAAGATCTTGTTTCCTCTGGCGGCTGCCATTGTGGCGTGGTGGGTGAATGTGAGTGATTCATCGATGGATACCCCCAAGTATCGAATCTGTCGCTTGGCGGGGATAGTAGTGTTGAGTATTCGAAGGGGAGGGTGTGATGAGAGACTCTTGTTTTTGTCTTTGCTGGTAAGGGGGAGGCAGTAGAGTAGCTTGGTCTTCGGTAGCGCAAAGGAGAGTCCGAGATGAACGCCATTCTCCAAGTGTTGTTCGACCCGTTCCTCAAGGTGTGTGTTGGCTCTGGACACAGTGTGTGACATCTGCACCATACAGACATCATCCACGTAAGACGTATCTATGGCATCGGCGGGGTAGTGCTCCTTCTCGAGCATGGCATTACTGTAGATAAGGAAAAGAATTGGCGAGATTGGTGACCCCTGTGGTAGGCCACATCGGTATGGTTGTGGTTCTTCGGATTGCTGATCGAAGCCAAACGCGATTTTTCGATTGGTGTTAAAGGCAGCAACCCATTCAATGAGGTAGGACGGCATCCGGCGCTGGCGCATGACGTCCAGCAGTACCAAGGGGTGGACCTGGTTGAAAGCACCTTCAATATCAAGTGTGAGTACTGCTGGTCGGGTGGGGTTTTGGTTGGAGGTCTTCTTTTTACTAATAGAGTTGGCGATAGGTGTTATCGTTCACAGCAGTGTGTCAATTGCGGAATTCTCTGGTTGGGCTCCCATTTGTGAGGGGTGGGTCACACCACACATCTGGGCCGTTTGAGAGAGGCGTTTTGCCACTATTGATTCCAGAAGTTTCCCAAAACATGACTGGAGGGAGATCGGTCGGTAAGATTTTGGATGAGAGTATGACTTCTTACCGGGCTTGGGGATGACAACACAGTTGGCAATTTTCCACTCTGGTGGGTGGGCGGCATACTTCAGGCATGCAGTGAAGAGATGGGGGAGGAGTTGTGGGGCTGCCTCGTTGAAGCGCCGCAGGGTACTGTAGGTTATGTTGTCAGGCCCAACTGACGTGCCGTATTTCAGACGTGAAATCGCCAGTTGGGTCTCATTGACCGTGACATCTCTTGACTGGTGGCTTAGATTTTTCTTAGATTTGAGGAGGTCTGGGGGGAGGGGTGTTCAGTGATCTGAGTTGACTGAGGGGAAGAGTGCAGCACGCAATACATCACATTTTCCTTGGAAGTCTGTCTTCCCTTCGAGTGGTGGAATCGGCTTGTGGTGTGTATTGTGGTGTTCGATGGTTTTCCAAACCGTTCCCGTGGATGAAGATTCGAGTTGTTGGACACGATAGGCTGTTTTGGCATTACGTACCATAACTGACCACTTGTGGCGTTTGTGCTGACTGTCTTTTTGGTTTGTATCGGAAGGTTGGAGCCACGCTCTTCGGTCAGCGCGTTTGGCGCTCAGTTTTGCCAGTGTCAGACTGTGGTTCCACCAGGGTGCTTCTGTTTGCCGTGACTTTTTCATCGGAACCGCCTCATCGACTGCTTGGTGAATGAGTTTTGTGATATTGGTGATGGCTCGAAGAGTGTCATCTACCCCTTGGAGCTGTGAAAGATCCATTCCAGCGGCCTGAATCCTATTATCAAATCTTCCCCAATCGGCTTTTCGCCAACACCGACGCAGGGTTGTCGGTGTCACAATTGTTGGTAGGGAGAGGGAGATGGTGAGAGCACTGTGATCAGAGGTAGTATCGTGGTCAACGGCCAGTGACAGGATTGACTATGTCACAGACTCCCGGGAGAAGCACAAGTCGATGGTGGAGGGCTGGCCACCATTTCTAGGGTGGTGGGTGGGGATTGCAGGCTGATTCCGAAGATAGAAATTGTGGTCTTCGAGCCAATTCGCGATCGTATGGCTTGCATGAGAGGTACGAGCTGTTGGTGGAAGGGGTCCTTGCCACCACGAGTGGTGTGCGTTCAGATCTCCCATGAGTAGGCAGTTGGTTGGTAGATGGAGGGTTGGAAGGATGGTGGCTAATGGCTCCGGCCGGCCAGGGGAGAAGAAATTAAAGATGGTAAACTTTTTCTGATTGCGTGGCATGGTGATTGTAGTACCTAGGAACGTGTCTTCGGCTGTAAAGCTGGTAGCAGCAATTAGACCAGATGTGTGACGTATATATGTTACACATTTAGGCTTTGAGGGAGTTGGGGTAAAGGTATTGAATCCAGGTAAGGAGGGAGGATTTCCGTGTCTATCACACCACGGTTCTTGCAGTAAGCAAATCAAATTTTCGGTCTTCCGGGCAAAATCCTGTAAGGCTGAGATGGTTGTGGCTTGGCCTCTGGTGCAGTTCGGCAGCTGCACGTGCCCCATGGATGCAAGGAGAGCCATCTCAGACGGCTACTCCCACTTGTGGGGCATCTCCCATTGTGGTTGCATTCGTGTTTGTTTTGGTAAATTCGCGAATCTTGATACGCGCAGGGCAGTTGGGGTCACTGGCCTTGTGAGGCGTATCACAGTTGGCGCAGCAAATCGGCGGGTGGGTGCAGGCTGCGCCCTTCTTGCAAATCGGTAGAGCGCATGGGTGCTCCTTGGTCTCATGGGAGTCTGCGCAGACCATACAGCAGGGGTTGTTTCGGCATAGAGCGGCAGGGTGACCGTAGGCTTGACAATTGCGGCATTGGGTGCTTCTCCCGTACGCAATGTAGTCATCCAGTTCGCACTGACGGTTGCAAACGATGAGGTGTTGACGGCCAATCTGGCCCTACTTGATGTTGCCTGTGAGTGTCATAACAATCATGGAGTTTGCCTTGTGCTCCCGTCTGTCAGCCGGCGTGAGCCATCGTGGGGTCTGGCTTTGGATTAGTTGCGGGTAATTGGAAGAGATGTTCTGTGAAATCTCGGGCAGAGAGAGGTGAGTTGGCACCCCATGCAGCAGGAACTGGCTGTGTCGTTTTCCGATCTCCACCTGCTCACATTTGCCGTAATAGGAGAGGGCATCTTTGATGATCGTTGTGTAATCCTCATAGATGACATTGGTCTGGTTGTTACCTGTGGTGAAGATGATGTTGCCACGCACTGTGACCCACACACGGATAAACGCAGCTGCGAAGACATCTTTGTTATTGACAATTGCAGAGTTGACACGACTGAGCGCTGCATCCGCTGCGATTTGGCGTATGTTGTAGTCTTGTTCAGCAGAGATCACATCCGGTCCTTGCTCATGGGCGAAGTAACATGTGACTTCCCATTCAGCCTGGGGGTAGGTCGTAGCGACAAGCTTGGGCATGGGGATCTTCTTATCTTTCTGGCCTCCGACTTTCAGGGTCGTCCATCCTGGGGTGGTGGTGGTCATCATCAGTGTTGGGGGAGTTTTTGCGGCGGTAGCTACAACGGCTGCATAGGAAGGACCATTGTATTCTGTCGCAGCCATCGCAGTTGAACCGGTTTTTTTTCTTTTTTTTCTTTTTCTTGGCATCTTGCTTCGGTGGCAGCACTGTTGGCAGAGTTGCGCTGACAGCTCCCTGGTACATGAGTACTTGCTGTTGCAACTGTGTGATCCACGCACCAAGCGAGGTGATTTGGTTGCGTAGCTGGTCATTGTTTTTTCGAAGTGCGGCCGTGGTATCAGCAGCGGACTTCTCGATGTCGGCAGTTATCCGGAGGTACAGTTGTTGCATCACCATCATGGTGATAATCTCAAAGTCCGACCACAGAGCAGCGTGCTCAGGGTTCAGGGGAGGAGGTAGTGCATGAGACGCGTCGTCAACATCATCATCGATCGCCTGCGTCTCAGTAATGTGCTCAGTATGATGGAAGTCCATCCTATCCGCATTGGGTTCGTCGTCGCCATCAGATCCGGATTCGCTCTCCACACGAGGGCGCTTTAAAGGTGAGCAAGAGCAAGCATCAGGGAGGAGCTGGGGGGGGTGCTCAGAAGTTGCGACCACACCTGAACGGACAAAGGCATCCAAAGAGCCCTGTCCGCGGTGGGAAGAAGACATGATAGTTTGTTTTGGCGAGGCTGTGGTGGTTGGTTACACAATGCCCAAGGGCGCCACAGAGGGGGGGAGGGTCGAGGGAGGGTCAAAAACAGAACTCGTCCAAATCAGCTCTTCAGCTAATGAGGCTGAAGCTGGAGATGCTGAGATTGTTTTGAGAGGGATTTTATCGAAATTGATGGTCGGCGAGAGAAGTTCTTTTTGAAAACGTTGGGGGGTCGTTGGAGAGAATAGATTGCGTGGAGAAGAATCTCCAGACTAGCTACCGTGCCCTTCCTTTATACTTTTCCTTCCCTCTGTGGAATCACAGCTTACCCGCGAGACTGACACAGTTCCTCCGTCTAGTAACATCATGACTCGATCGCCATGCCCAAGGAAAACACATGATTGCAGTCGGCCGCCGCGCGGCCAACCCTCTACTCGTGGCAACAGGAGAAAGGACGCGTAAGCAGTAACAGTAAAGGAAAGGAAGACTGACGTACAACTTAATCAAGGGAAAACAATACTCGTAATGAACATGGTAGAAGGACGCGCAAGCTCAATCAATGGGAGACAACAAACGTAGCGGACAGGAGAAAGGATGCGCAAGTAACATAACGGAGATGAAGGAGAGAGGTCTAGACTGGCCAGCGGTCGGGGATATCGCTACCGGAGCGATATGGCGGAGATCGGTCGAGGCGCCTAAGCACGGAGGATGACCGCGGCTGTGGCAGCGGAAACGAGGACGAGCCACAGGGCGACAAGGGTGAGAGTGGCACCGGCGCCGGCGCCAAGGAGCCTGTCGCGCCAGGTTCGTGACAGGAGTTACAGGACCGAGTACAAGGGGCCCAATAGTTCACAAAAATAGACCTCAAAAACGGGTTTCACCTAATCCGGATGAGAAAAGGAGACGAATGGAAGACCGCCTTCAGAACCCGCTACGGACTATTCGAATTCCAGGTCATGCCATTTGGCCTAACAAACACACCTTCTACGTTCCAAGATATGATGAACCATGTCTTGTCCGACCTACTGGATGTTGGGGTACTAGCATACATGGACGACATACTAGTATACGCCAAAACCGAGAAAGAGCATGACCGACTAGTCAAGGAAGTCCTCCAAAGACTACAGAAAAACGGGCTGGCGGTCTCACCGGAAAAATGCGTTTGGAAGGCTCAGGAAGTGGAATTCCTGGGATACGTCATAGGAAGAAACGGGATAAAAATGGCAGGAGAAAAAGTACAAGCGGTGCTAGAATGGAAAACACTGGAGTCTCTAATGGGAGTACAATCCTTCCTGGGGTTCGCTAACTTCTATCGACGCTTCATCCAAAACTACTCCCGAGTAGCACAACCACTGACGTAACTAACGAAGAAAGAGAAGAAGGAAGGATGGGCCTGGAATCAAGAAGCACAGGCAGCCTTCGAAGAACTCAAGCAGCGATTCACCACGGCCCCAATCCTAGCCCACTTCAACCCAAACAGACCAGTAATCATCGAAACAGACGCGTCCGATTTCGCGCTAGGCGCTGTCCTATCCCAGCGGAACGAAGAGAACCGCCTCCACCCAGTGGCATTCCACTCATGAAAGTTCCAGCCAGCGGAAATCAACTACGAAATCCACGACAAGGAGCTGCTAGCAGTGGTCGATGTATTTAAACACTGGTGGCGCATCAAATCCAAGTTTTCTCGGACCATCAGAACCTGGAATACTTTGCAACAACCAAAGTGCTAAACTGACGGCAAGTGCGATGGGTCCAGGAGCTGGCGGGAATCGACTTTCGAATCTACTACCGACCAGGGACCCAAAACAGCAAGCCGAACGCGTTATCCAGGCACACGGAGTACTGCCCAGAGAAGGGGGGGATAGAAAACCAGCTGATTATGACGGTTTTGCAGGAAAAACACCTGGACAAGGAAAGCCTGAACGAAAGAAGGAGCACCACATTCATTTGCTCCTCAGCCCGAATAACCTCGCTGCCAACAAGAAAGTGGAACGAGGGGTTCTTGAAGAAAGTCCAGAAAGAAGGAAGGAAGGACGCAAGCTATCAGGAAGCAATGGAAGCCATCCTCAAGGAAGAGCGATGCATGGACCGAAAGGCAGGGAACGAAACGCTGGAAGCCAAGGACAAGCTGCTCTATAGGAAAGGCATGCTATGGGTTCCAGAAGGAATGGTACAAAAAATCCTCGAATCAGAACACGACACCAGGGTGGCAGAGCACATGGGTCAAGACAAGACCATCGAACTCATTCAGCGGAACTTCTGGTGGCCAAAAATGAACGAACGAATCATTGACTTCATCAGAAGTTGCCCCAACTGCCAAAAGAACAAGGCCTCCCGTCACCAACCATACGGGCTGTCCTCCCCGCTGGAGTTACCATACACACCATGGCAATCTATAGCAATGGACTTTATCACGGAACTCCCAATCTCGGACAGCTGCGACCAATTATGGGTAATCATCAACCGATTCACCAAGATGGCGCACTTGCTCCCCTTGAGGAAGGAAGGGAAATCGGCGGCAGACCTGGCCGTCATCTTTGCCCGAGAAGTATGGAAGTATCACGGCCTCCCCACTGATATCGTGTCATACCGTGACTCCAGGTTTATATCGGAAACTTGGAAGGAGTTCCTGCGACTCTCGGGAATTCGGCCTTGAATGTCAACAGCGTTCCATCCACAGACTGACAGCCAAACGGAACGACTCAACCAAACGATTGAAGCCTACCTCCAAGCGTTCGTCAGTAAGGAACAGGATGACTGGGTACGCTTGCTAGCGATGGCCGAGTTCGCCTACAACAATTCAACCACCACGGGTAATGGTACGTCTCCGTTCTACGCTAACTATAGCTTCCACCTGGCAGCCATCAACCCCGCATCAACGGAACCCTTCAACCCAGCGAGCCAGCTCTATGCCCACTGGATGCACACCGTGCACGACGAGTCCCGAAAAGGGCTGGAAGATGCACAGGAGCGAATGCGCCGGTACACCAATCCGACGCGAAAGGAACCTCCGGCATACCAAGTAGCAGACTTGGAGATGCTCAACGGGCGCAACATCAAAACGCGCCGCCCCTCGAAGAAGCTGGATCACAAGAATCATGGTCCCTTCCAAATCGAGAAAATTGTCTCCCCGCTAGCTGTCCGTCTCGTGCTTTCCCGAAAATGGAAGATCCACAATGTCTTCCACGTCTCGCTGCTCGAACCGTACCGAACCAGCGAACACAGAGCACCGCCGGATCTTTCAAAGGTACTCTGAGAAGCCAACGACATCGAACAATCGGAGGAGTACGATGTCGAGGAGGTCATGTCCTTGGTCGAGCACGGCCGGGGAAATAACAAATGAATCCTCTACCTCGTCAAATGGCTCGACTATCCGGAACGCAAGGATTGGACGGAAGAACCATTCGACAACTTTTCAGTAGATGGTCTGGAGAAACTCCGGGAGTTTCATCAACGGAATCCTGATGCGTCGAGGGACTACCGGCTCACCGAGGGCTAGACCAGTTCCACTGAGAACCTGGCAGTAGTGGGCTGAAGGGGCGGAGGACTTCAGCACCAAAAACACTACGAACCGACAAAAAGATCCGCTTCTCGGGCAACCACGAGAAACCGCTGACCGAGCGTCCAACGGAAAAACCGAAACGACCCGATGAACTTGACGCGCTCCTGTACGGTCATATTCTCCTTACCCTGAAAAGGAAGCAGCAACAGAGCAAGCACGACGGTCACGCGATCCCCGAATAAGGCGCGGTCACTCCTACCTATACTGTAGAGCCCTAGATCAGGCCCAGTCACTTTCGGGATACCGGATTAGCCACGAAGGATACCATGCCTCTGTTGATCCTCTGCAACCTTTGTCGACCCCGGAACTCGAGTACAGGAAGAAGTCATAGCGTATGGGCAACGGGATCAAGTTTCATCAAAGACAGTAAGAGTACACACCGGCTTACTCTGAGGGCCCAGTCATTCCGATGGATTACAGAGTCATGCCCTGATCCAGTGACTCGGAGGGATGCAGGGGAGGAGGACTGCATTCAGCGGGCAAGCAATATGTCCGCCAAATATTTATTCAGAAGAGACAGGCTACTTAGAACAAATTCAAGAAAGCACTCGGGACGAGGCTTGAGAGGGGGGGAGGTAGTGTTACACCTCAGTCCGAAACACTGGGTAAGGAATAGATAGCTAAATAGTCAGGGCACGTGAGACTTCACCTAATACTGCTCGGAGGGAGGAATCGAGCTTAGTCGGCTTCAGAGAGTCTAGGCAGGAGATAGCCCCGGGATTAGACCTTACGGCCGTAATGGACCTAAGGGGCTAATCTCCGGACGAAGTGGCAAACGCAACTAAATACGAGATACGAGGGGTGAGGTCATAGAACCAATATCTTCTCTTTCTCTGATAGGCCGGTAATCCGCTCACCCACAGGGCTTGAGGGGATTACGCGGTACGGGGATCTGGTCGGCTTATCGTTAGACCGACCAGGACCAATGAAGTTGGGAGGACTGAGCCCATGGGGTTCCGGGGTCTTGACTAGGGGATGAATCCCCTGAGAAAGGATAGAAAGTATGGGCTCCCTAGAGGAACCACATGACGCTGCAGGAAGACTATATAGCTAGGCAAAATCCCGCTCAGTGGAAAGGAAGAGAGGACAGCACCGAACCCCCGCTCAGCAAAGAAAAACCCCACAAACGAGATCTAAGATTATTCCATTGTGAATTATCGAAAGTAGCCTGATTACCTTTGATTCTCTCCACACTCCAGTTACGATACAACCCCAGTGTCACAGCCTCCTCCCGTTCTTCCTGGATCAGTTCCACGTCGAAGGACTCTGGTTCCTCCAGCAGCACTGTCCGTTCTGTTTCTGTCCAGGTGTAGGCCAGAGCGGAGGATAGTCTCTTGCCAAGCGGAGTGTTGGAGCAGACCATCTCTCTGGCTTTCTCTCCCTGCAGAAGGCCCAGCAGCTACAGTCCGAATCAGTGCTGGTGATTTTCCAGCTGATTGGTTGCTGGTCTGAGTCCAGACTCCATCGATAGCACTCCTAGGTTGGTCGTCTGGAAGGCTCCCGTTGTTGCCCATGTCTCCCGGTTGACCAGCAGTTGCAACTCTGCCACATGGCCAGTTGTTCAGTGGATATTGCCTCCCTTGCACCTCAATTCTGCTCCGAACATGGCAACCGACTGGATGCATGCCGACATGACTCTCCTGCAGTTTGCTGGGGAAAGACCCATCTGCCCTGTGAGCCGATTCAGCCGATTCATTGCATTCCTTCCGCTCTTCAGCCTGGTGGCGTAGTGCTCCTTCAGCGTAAGCTGCGAGTCCAGCCACACCCCCAGCCACCGTGTCACCACCTGGTTAAATGGGATCTCTTTATCTCCAACCTTCACCTGGGCCTCCGTCTGGGTGCCTTTTCTCTTCTTCCGCCAGAAAATCGCTGCCTCCATTTTTCCGTGGTCAAATGCCACGCCGTTCTTTCCAGTCCACTCGATGGCTGTGGCTGCTGCCAGCGACAGCTTGCCCGCCACCTCCTCTGCATTCTTTCCTTCCGCCCAACATCCGATGTTGTCGACGAAGGATAGTCCACTTATGCCTGCAGCTGTCCTTTCCACTTCATCGAATATTCCTGACAAGTAGGTGACGAAGAGGATTGGTGCCACTGGGGAGCCTTGGGAAACACCGGTGTCTACAGGGTTTTCATCTCCAGTCTCACCGTCCAGCACCAGTTTGACCCGCCGGTCTGACATGAAGCTCATTGTCCACCAGATAAGGTCTGCCTCCAGCCCCAGTTCTTCCATCCACTTCCCCAAGAAGGTTTTGTCGACTGTCACGAACCTGGTGCGACAGGCTTTCCGGAGCCGGCACGGACGCCGCTAACCCTCGCCACTATGTGGCTCATCCTTGTCTCCACCGCCGCAGCCACGATTATCCTACGCGCCTAGACGCAACATCCTAGTCCTTGCAAATATCACTTGGGGAGCGATATTCCTCACAACCCTGACCCGGTCGCTGGCCGACCAAGATCAGGTAAAACATGTGTGTGCCTGCCTCGTGTCATTCAGTGTTATGTTTATTGCTTCCCTTGTTGTTTCCTTGGTTGTTCCTTTACCATTGCATGTCTGCCTCGCTTTCGCCTGTGTTATGTTTATTGCTTCCCTTGTTGTTTCCTTGGTTGTTCCTTTACCGTTGTGTGTCTGCCTCGCTTTCGCCTGTGTTATGTTTATTGCTTCCATTGTTGTTTCCTTGGTTGTTCCTTTACCATTCCGAGTCTGCGTTGCGTTTTCTGTTGCGGAAGAAAGAAGGGGCCGAGCAGGATTGTGTGTTTCTGGGGCGCGGCGATGGAGTCATGATGGAAAGCTCTGTGTCAGTCTTGCGGGCAGGACTGTGATTCCATGGTAAAGGAAAAGGTATAAAGGAAGGGTGGGGTAGCTAGTCTGGAGATTCTTTCTCCACGCAATCTATCCTCTCCGACCCCCCCCAGCTTTTTCGACCACAACCCCTTGCTCCCACCATCGATTACGTCCAAATCAGTTTCAAAACGTTCCCTAAGTCTCAGCCTACAGCCCCATTAGCAGGAAAGTTGATTCTCTCGAGTTCAGCTTTTGACCCCACCTCCATCGACCCCCCCCCTCAGTGATTGCGGAACCTGCGTACCCGCCCACCACCACCCGGTCGCCTCCTCATGTCTACCTCTGGCTGTGGCCAGAGATCTCTGGACGCCTTTATCCTTCCTGGTTCTACCCTGATTCCTAAATCCCGTTCCCGCTCACGGTTGAAGCGATCTCGTATAGAGAGCCCTCCAGGATCCGACTCCGACGAGAGAGAACAGGACGAGAACAGAATGGAATTTCAACCAACTGAACACGTCACCGAAAGCCAGGTGATCGGTGACGAGAATGGAGACACCGAATATGATCTCTTGCAGCTGCCTCCGCCTCTTAGCGCCAAACATGCAGCCCTCCGTGCTGACCTTGAAATCATCACGGCAGCAGCCATGGAACATGTCTACAATAGAATCACCAAGGACATCAACAAGACCACTGCACTTGCTATCGAGAAAGCCACCAATCCACTACACAATCGAATCGTGTCAATGAGTGCCCGTATCGTCCAGCTACAACAACAGGTTCTCACCTACCAGCGCGATATCCAACGCGCCTTTGAAACACCGGCGGCAGTCCCAACCTTGAGCAAGAAAGACCAGAAAAAGAAAAATGAAAAACAGACAGCCAACCAGGCCAATGCAAACACCAACAGCAAAGCCCACCCAACCTATGCAACTGTGGCTGCTTCTGTACCAACCCCTCCAGTACCGATGGTGGCTACCGACACCACAGGATGGACAACCCTCAAAGTTGGGGGCCAAAAAGACAAGAAGATTGCCACACCGAAACTCATCCCAACGACCTACCATCAAGCAGAGCGAGAGGTAATGTGCTACTTCGCCCGCCCAGAGGGACCTGATGTTATCCACGCGGAACAAGACTACACCACACGCCAGATTGCAGCGGATGCAGCACTCCGCCATGTCAACTCTGCCATAGTGGACAACAAGGACGTGTTTGCACCTGCATTTATCCGTGCGCGGGTTACAATCCGTGGCAATATCATCTTTACCACTGGTAATACCCAAACCAATGTTATCTACGAAGATTACACAACGATCATTAAAGACGCTCTCTCCTATTACGGCGAATGTGAGAGAGTGGAGATCGGAAGATGGTTCAGCCAGTTCCTGCTGCATGGAGTGCCGACTCACCTCTCTCTGCCCGAGATTTCACTGAGCATCTCCTCCAACTACCCCCAACTGTCCCAAGGTCAGACTCCACAGTGGCTCATGCCAGCTGACCGACGGGAGCATAAGGCAAATTCCACGATCGTCATGACGCTCACAGGCAACATCAAGAAGGCCCAGATTGGCCGTCAACACCTGATTGTCTGCAACCGCCAATGCGTGATGGATGACTACATTGCGTACGGGAGAAGCACCCAATGCCGCAAGTGTCAAGCCTATGGTCATCCGGCTGCCCTCTGCCGGAACAAGCCCCGCTGTGCAGTCTGTGCAGACCCCCATGAGACCAAGGAGCATCCATGCGCTCTTCCGATTTGCAAGAAGGGCCCAGCTTGCACCCATCCCCCGATTCGATGCGCCAACTGTGATGCGCCTCACAAAGCAAGTGACCCCAACTGTCCTGCGCGTGTCAAGATACGCGAAATTACCAAAGTCAACACGAATGAAACAACCATGGGAGACGCCCCAGAAGTGGGAGTAGCCGATTAGAATGGCCCTCCCTGCATCTGTAGGGACCGTGCAGATGCTGAACTGTGCGAGAGACCAAGCTACGACTGTTTCAGCTTTACAAGAATTCGCCCGGAAAACCGAAAACATTGTCTTTCTACTCCAGGAACCATGGGTGGACAGACATGGTAACCCACTATCCCTACCAAACTTCGATTTGTTTACCCCAGTACCCACACAACCCAAGTGCACCACATACGTGAGACGCACACAGGGCCTTACAGCGACAACCACCTTTGCCTTGGAAGCCTCCTTCCTTGGCACCACACTCACTTCGACATACCAAACGACTACTACGACATTCACCTTGTTCAACTTGTACTCCCCAGGACGACCTGAACCCCTCGCCTCAATCCTAGACAACATCCAACTCCCGAAAAACTGCATCCTCATGGGGGACTTCAACGCACATCACATGTGGTGGCAGGGTACCCTTCCCCAGAGTGCCCATACCTCCGCTGCTACACACTCGATAGTCAACTGGCTGGAAAACAACAACTTCCGCCTCCACAACAAGCCCGGAATACCTACCCACCACCCACGAAACGGTGGCAACCCCTCTACTATCGACCTGTGTTTCTCCCGTGGCTCGATTGCCCAGTCAATACTGGCACTGGCCATCGACCACGATACTACCTCAGACCACAGCTCTATCTCCATTTCCCTTTCCCTTCCCAATTCCCCCCCCCCCCAACCTCCCCCCCACGACGTACCTGGCACAAGGCAGACTGGAGTGCCTTTGCTTCGCACAACCAATCTGCCAACACGGATCTCACCAACCTCAGCGGGAAAGACAATACCCTCCGTGCCATCTCCAATATCACAGGCCTTATCCACAAGGCCACTGACATTGCGGTCCCTTTTAGGGTATCCGGCAAGTGGGACGTGCCTTGGTGGAACCACAGCCTCACCTTGGCCAAGCGGGCTGTCAAACAGGCAGACCGACGTGTACGCCAGAATCCGACTGACACCAATGGGAATGATGCACAGCACAAACGCAGCCATTGGTCAACAATGGTCAGGCAAGCCAAAACCGTCTACAGGATCAAGGAACTGCAATCAACCTCAACCAAAACTGTCTGGAGAACTATCCGCCATCACAATGCACACCAAAAGTCCATTCCCCCACTTGAAGGCCATACCGACTTCAAGGGTAAATGCAAGTCACTTCGTGATGCGCTATTCCCTGCTGTCAACGACCAGCCACGGCCGCCATTACCGGAGAGCTTCCTCACCTCGAAACGAGATATGCAACAACATACCCGTGCCGTTACCATCCATGAGGTACAGCTGGCTATCTCCCACCTGAAATATGGGACCTCAGTGGGCCCTGATGGTATCAGTTACACCACTCTCCGCCATGTGCATGAAGCAGCTCCAAGGCTTCTCGCACTCCTTTTCGATGCATGCCTAAGGTATGCAGTCCACCCCCCAGAGTGGAAGACTACAAACTGCGTCATTGTTCCCAAGCCTGGCAAGACCACCTACTCCCACCCCAAGTCATACCGTCCAATCTCGCTGCAGTCATGTTTTGGTAAGTTGCTGGAAGCAATAGTCGCCAAACGACTCACCCACACTGCAATATTGTGTGGCGCCACTCATCCATCCCAGATGGGTGGCCAGCCAAACAATTCAGCTGTCGACACCCTCCTCCGCACCATCACCCCTATTGCAAATGCCATCAGCATAAAGGTGAAGCCCACCTCCGCAATGAATGCCGCCCAACGACCAGCCGTTCTCACGCACGATATCGAAGGCGCCTTCAACCAAGTTCACCCCACAACCCTACAGCAGGTCATGTCCCAGCGTCGAATGCCAACCTATCTTACCAGATGGATAGAGGCATTCAATACAGACAGACAAATCTCCTTTGGCTTCGACCAACAGACGGAAGAGCCACAACCATACCGGTGCGGCTTGCCCCAAGGCTCTCCTATTTCCCCCATCCTCTTCCTTATCTTCAGCAATGCCATGTTGGAAAAGCCACACGCCCCTGCAGACGCCGTGGATACATCATACATCGATGATGTATGCATGGTACAGACCTCACGGACCATTGCCAGAGCAAACACACTGTTAGAAGATCATACCGAACAACACCTCCTCCGGGGATCCCATCTGGGCCTCACCTTCTCACCTTCCAAAACCAAGCTGCTCTACTGTCTGCCTGCCAACAGTAAGAACAAGAATGTTAGCCTTTCGTCCCACCCACCACTCAGAGTTATGAATACTACCATCTTGCCACAGCGCCACATCAAATATCTGGGCATTCATATTGATGAGTCCCTTAATTTTCTGCATCATGCAGCAATGGCGGCTGCCCAAGGCAGCCAAGTGCTAGGCAGCTTCACTTTTCTCTGGCATAGGTCACGTGGTGTCCCCGCGCAAGTGGCACACCATCTGGCATTCACTGCCATCTTTCCGGCGATGTTCTGGGCTTCCCTAGCATGGTGGACTGGAAGTCCGTCCACAACCAACACCCTGAAAACAACATACAATGCAGTTGCACGATGGATCACTGGTCTCCCCCTCAATACCAGGATCACTAACCTCATCACACTCGCCCACCTCCCCCCTATGGAAGCATACCTCGACTACCTCTCACTGCACTTTGCCATCCGCCTTCACTGCCTGCCACTGTACCATGCAACAGGACCTCCCCGCCACCACCCGAATACGCGGCCGGACCTTCCAGGACTTCACCACCTGTACAACCTCAGCAAGCACCTGGTTATGGGCAAGCTGGAAGATCGTACAACACACCTCGCGATTGATGGCGTCCAGCCAATTCCCTCCCCGAATCCCGATAAAATCACAACACCACGACGACTACACGAGCAGTGGCTTCACGCCCTCCCGAAACACACCATTATCATCTACACCGACGGCTCCCAGCTCAAAGATGGGGGGACTGGCTGTGGATGGGCCATCTTCCAGAAAAATCCGGAACTCCTCCAACTCAGTGAAGGCCACTGCCATCTCGGGAAGAGAGTGGCGGTGTTCGACGCTGAACTCCATGCTGTACATGAAGCCACCTCCTCACTACTCACAACCATCTCACGCCACGTTGAAGCCTATATCTGCATTGACAACTAGGCAGCAATTGACACCCTCAGCTTCAACAAATCAAACCATGAATATGCCAGGCGAACACTTGCCAACATCGAGCAACTCCGATTGCTGGGGTAGAGTATTCGAACAGTATGGTGTCCTTCACACTGCGACATCCCTGGTAACGACCGCGCCGATACTCTGGCAAAGCAAGGTGCAGCTGGCCACACTCCATGCCAATACGCAACCACCACAAAGACTTGGCTCCTGAACCAGGCACGGTCTCAGCTCCTACGCTGATGGAAAGCGGAACTCCCCCTCTCCGCCCCGTCTTTCAAGTTCCCTGATCACCTCCGCAACACTGAATGGAAAGATACACGTGCATTGTGGCGCGTCTTCTCTAACCGATCCCCCTCTGACCCACATCCAAACTAGGCCGATGACCTGTGCCCCTGCGGAAACGATACAAGCTCCTCACACCACCTCCTGCGGGACTGCACCCTACTTGCAACGCAATGTGCCAAGCTGCTTGCCTCCACGGTAGGGGACATCCAAAACTCCAACTTCATCACCAACCCCAAGAACTTCCTTCACTTGCGCCGGTTCCTGAGGGCAACTGGCCTAGGGCATACAAAGCTCCTCTGCTTTGATCAGACCGACACTACGAAAGACAACACCAGTGACGACTGCGAAAGCAACCACTCGGGTTTACCCGAACCTGATTTCGGGGTCTTCGAGATTTGATAACGATATCACGACCGCACCTGACCGGTAAGGGGAGGGGTAGAGGAGGGGATTTCTCTTTCTTTTCTGTTTTCTTATACTGGATTCTCCAATGTGTTTTGTGTGACGATTTGTAATTTTGCGGTTTTCTGTTTTGCTTTTTTGTTTGGCGGTAGGGAAAGATGGGAGCCCCATGGGGGTGGTATGGCGTGGTGGAGCGCAGATAGGCTGTAGTCCTGAGCGCACTTGAAATACATTGAATATTATCTCTCTCCACAGACCTACCTCTCTACCTGTGACCGGCGCTGCGACCACCAAAACCCACAAGAACAACGAGCCCACGCAAAGGCGTGTGAGAAGACCACGACGAGACCATGCCAGGCGTGATGGATACCGCAAGAACAATGAGCCCACGCCAAGGCGTGTGAGAAGACCGCGACAAGACCATATCGGGCGTGACGGATACCACGAGAACAATGAGCCCAGGCAAAGGCGTGTGAGAAGACCGCGACTAGACCACGCTGGGCGTGACAGATACCGTGAGAACAACGAGCCCACGCAAAGGTGTGTGAGAAGACCGCGACGAGCCTACGCTGGGTGTGATGGATACCACGAGGACAACGAGCCCACGCAAAGGCGTGTGAGGAAACGAGTGACGCCCCGAAGAGTCATGTCTACGTTACCTGTCGAGCAGCACGGAGAAGTAAGGGCAGGATCTTGACATCGACATTGTTGAATGCCAACTTGACATCCATGAACGGCACACCTGCTATCTTCTTCCGTTCCCACACTTGTTGGGTGCGATTCATCATAATGGCAACCGCGTCGAGGCAGGATCTCCGCTTCCGGCATCCGAACTGGCCCTCGTGTAGGCCCCGCTTGCGTTCCAAGTGGTCAGCAATCAGGTGGGCTGCTGTCCGTTCCAGTAGCTTGCTGATGACGTCCAAGAGTGATATGACCCGATACGCCCTCACCTTGGAATAATCAGGCTTGCCTAGCTTGGGAATAACCACCCCTTTCGCCGTCTTCCAGATTCCCGGGTGGAATCCCAGTCAGATGCATGCCGGTACCAGCTGGGTGATCCGCTGCTTGTCCCACTGCCAGAACGCTTTGACGATTCCGGCCGATATCCGGTCATCTCCTGGGGCTGAGGTGTTGGCTGCTGCACTCAGAAGAGACCCGACCAGTTGGGTGTTGACCCTCTCAAAGGCCTTGCGCCCTTGCGCCGGTTCGAAAACTCCCACCGGCCCAGGTGGGAAATGCACTTGTAGAATCACTTGTTTCGGCTCATGGTGGCCCTCTGCGATGGAGCCATCCTCCCTGATGAACGCCTGGCCAGTTTTGTCGATTCGGGGCGTTGTGTATGCCACTGCTGTCCACACCTTATTTCCGTCCGCCTCTTGTAGGAACTGGTTCCAACAGTCCCTTTTTGCCTTCCTGATTGTCCGCCGGAATTCCCACCTTGCTTCTTTAACCTGCGACATTCCCGCCACCCTCCACTTCCTCCTTGCCCGTCCCAGATCCTTCCTCTGTTTCTTGAGGTCCTCGCACCACCATGGCTTTGACTGTGAGCACCAGCGCTTCTTCCTGGCGTGCTCATCCAGTGTTACAGTTATTGCCTCCCTAAGTGACCCCACTACCTCCGTTACCTCCTCCTTTTTACTGCTGTCTGACAGAATGAGGGTTCTCCCCGACCCTGCCAGATAGCACTCCCTTGTCTTCCTCCGCCTCTCCTCCGCCTTCCTTTTTTCCTCCTCTTCACTCATCTTTGCTGGGTCCCATCCGCTGATGTCCTGGCCTGTTGTCTCTGTGCTCGTGATGGCTGTTGGGTGGGAGCTGCCCAGCACATCCCATGCAATGACCTCATGGTCTGACCCGGTCGCCTCTTCACCAAGCAAGCACTAGTTCAGATCCATATTAGGCGAGGACAGAGTGAGATCGATGATGGAGTGGTTCATCGCCCCCGGTCCCATCCTCATGACTTCCTCGTTATTCCACACAAAAAGGTTCTCTTCCATAATGAGCCGCTCCCAGAAAGTGTGGTTTTTGCTGTATGTTGCTTTGGAGTTCCACATCTTGCTGTGTGCGTTCATGTCTCCAGCGACAATCACCCTCCGGTGTTTGGCGATTTCGCCCCAGGCCGCGTGCTGCACTGGCCTATTCGCCTCATTTCTTCCCTCGTGTCGGTCATACACGTTGGCAATGATGATGGTATCCCCACCCGGGGGGACAACCTCCACCACCTGTACGTGATTCCGGCACTCCCGTGTCAACGTTTTCAGCTTTGTCACCCGGCATCTTGACGCTCAGTTTACTGCGATTCAGCACTTCTCTGCCACACCCTCATCCCCCTTGATGAATGTGATGCTGGGGTGTGAGCGTGTGCTATCCCTCTCTTTCTCTCCCCTGGGCTTCTGAAGGAGCACCAGATCCACTCCTCATTTGACTGCCGATTCCAACACCACCTCCATCACCTGGCCTCCCTGAGCGCAATTGTGCTGCAGCACCTTTAGCAGCATTGGTTCCCGTAGGGTCACCATCAGATGGCTACTGGTGCGGCGGTGCCACTTGGTTCCTCTTCGGTGATCTCCATCGCGTCCTCCGTCCATACCGGGATTGCTGGGTTGCTTCCCTCATCAAGCGCAAAGATCGCTGAGGGCGGTGTTGCCGTGGCACCTGGGACCCAGCTTAGTGGTCCAGGGCACCCGAACCCTCTTGCACACTCCATCAACGGGCCTAGTGACCGATTCCTGGGTGCCTGCTCAGATGGCGCTTGATACGTCATTTGCGGCTGCTGTTTTCCTTCCTTCGGCATTCGTCCATCTCTTGCTATGACAATGGCGGCCGTCTTTTCTTTGCACCTCGCGTCCTGGGCTGGGTGCCTCCCTCCACAGTTGGGGCACTTCAATGCTGTGTGGGAGCACGCTTTCCCGGTAGCACCGCATGTGGTGACCTCACACCTATGACCCTCTGTTCGGTGTTGTCCTGAGCAGGTTGAGCAAGTCAGGGCCCCATCCTGGTGGCAGCGGAACTCACTATGCCCCCACTGGCTGCACCTGCGGCAGAGCACATCCGCTCTGTCTGTGATGAATGGAAGGGCCCGGAATTTGACGCCCACCACCCACATCTCTGTTAGCAACTTCTTCCCGACTACCTTGCTGTACACCTTGAAGACCACGGAGGCGGCGTTCTGTGGAAGCCTCCCAGTCTGGTAGTGCTGCTCGATGATCCTCTTCGAGCGCATCCACCACATTGAGAAAGGGGGGATTACCACTCCCTTGTTCTCCACCTTGATTCGCTTCTGGAGAGCAGCCAGCCTGTTGTCCTACTGGTACTGGGTGTACGGGGCCTGTATCTTGAGCTCTGCCCAGGTTTCATTCGCAACCACATTGATAATTGCCTTGGCCGCCTGCCGAGCCGCTTCGATTATCTCCTTTTTGAAGTGGAGAAGCATGGCCGCTGAGGCCCCTGCCCTCGCCATAGTGGTGATCCTTCCCTGTGCCGAGATCTTGAACGCCTCTGTGCAGACGTGGGGGGGAGCGACCTTGCTGAGTGCAATATTGACCTGTGCCGCTGCGCTCGTTGCCACTGCTACGTCTATCTGTAGAGCTCCCACTGCCCTCTCAAATAGAATTGCCCGCTCATCCCATGGGATGCTCCTCTTGATCAGCTATGTTGGAATATAGGGATCGAGAGTGACAAAGATAGTGAACTGATTGATTGATACAACTTCGAAGGAGGAACACTCTCTCTATGTACAACGGGCCTGAGGGACTCGCCAGGGTAAAGACAGAAGACTGTCCCCTGAGCCGGTGCTCGGGAGACTCGGGCAGCTGTCATCTCTGGATGTGCCGCCTCCGGTCCATCATCTCCGGACGCTGTCTCCGGTCCATCATCTCCGGATGCCCATTATTCTGACACTTCCCCTCGTACGGAAGATGCGAAGGAACGCAGGAGAGATGGAGAAAACGAAACGGCCAGTATAGAAACAAACGGCAGCAAAGGAGAGAAATACAGTGAAACTCGGTATCCTCGGATGCCTCGTTAAAACTCATAACCGTGTAAAAAACCTCATGGGAAAACCACGGACATAGGAGAAAGAGTGCATCCACCAAAGAAAGTAAGAAGAGGGAAAGGAAACCTGCTTAACCAACTGCCACATGCTTCACCAGGAGCTTCCCCTGGATACCACACCTATTCTGAGGCGGATCCTTAGGATGGTCTGTCAATCGTCAGCAATTGGCGCGCGCAGCAGCTCAACTGAGCGCATACGACGGCCACAACAATAGGCGCGCACTGCAGCTCCACCGAGCGCGTACGACAGCCACAACAACAGGCGCGTACTGCAGCTCCACCGAGCGCGTACAACAACCACAACAATAGGCATGCACAGCTGCTCCACCGAGTGCGTACGACGGCCACAACAACTGGCACGCACAGTAGCTCCACCAAGCGCGTACGACGGCCACAGCAATAGGCGCACCCAGAAGCTCCACCAAGCGCGTACAACTGCAACAACAGGCGCGCACAGCAGCTCGACCGAGTGTGTACAACGGCCACATCAACATCAGGCGCGCACAGCAGCTCCACCGAGCGCTTACGACGGCCACAATAGGCGCGCACAGCAGCTCGACCGAGCGCATACGATGGCCACATCAACATCAAGCGCGCACAGCAGCTCCACCGAGCGTGTACAACGGCCACAACAGGCGCGCACAGCAGCTCCACCGAGCGCGTACGACAGCCACAACAATATCCGGTGCACACAGCAGCTCGGCATCACCGAGGGGTTTCAGAAGAGAAGAGAAAATGAGGAAAAAGGTGTACCAGTAATCAGCTATAAGCTGTGAACCACGACCTCATCCGAGTAGCCCCCATGGTTCACCCGGGCAGTCTGTGCAGAGGCTCTCTGAGGCCCTCTTTCCTTCCTGAGTCTTTCTGCATCTTACTTCAACCGGCAGTCCGCTTCCTTGTGTCCTTCTTGTGTGCAGTAAAAGCATCGTGGTCCTGAATCGCCTGGTCTTTCGTAAGGCTTCCGACCTCTGTGACCACTGACTCCCTGTCGCTTGCCATGGTGGCGGGTTGTTGCTGCAAGTGCTTGCGTGTTGGTGCCGGCAATGTTCAGGTTCGAACCGACTTTGTCGTTACGGAGTGCCATTGAGGCTTCGGCGTCAATCAGTGTTGTGGTAACGGCATCCAGAGTATGTTCAGCTGCGGGCTTGTTCTCAATGATGCCAGCGATGGTGGCGAATGTCTCCAGGAGCGTAGAAAGGCAGTGACCAATTAGGACATTATCTGAGATACGTTCTTGGGAGCCAGCGAGTGGTTGACGAATATCCTTTAGTGTGGAGATATACGCTGAGACTGAGGTACCCGGCTTCATTGTAGTCTTGTAAAAACGGCGAACGGTCGTAAGTCACCCAGACAGCGAGGCTGAGGTATCGAATGCCAGACGCAGAGCAGTCCAGACGTGGTTGGGTTCTTCGTTGGGGAGGTTATCGATGAGGGATCGCGTGGTTTCGTCCGATGACATGTATATCAGCGAATAGACCCGTCCAGAGCGGCGGCGAAAGTCACAGAGCTGAGCAGTCGCGCCCGCATTCAGGGGTGCTTCCGTTCCTGTTACGATTCCGAATGCGTCTTCTGCGATCAGAAAGGCCTTGAGTGAGCGCTTCCAGGAGTGGTAGTTGCGATCGTTGAGCATCTCCGTTGAGCCATGCTTGCAGGTGAACTTCGTGGATTCCATGTTGCAAAAGGTTCGGATCTTTGTTAGAGAACTAAAGCTTGGCAATAAGGCTCACAGGAGTTGAGGCTTAAGAAACGAGAGTGCAGGGATGAGGTGCTGAAGCGAGGTAGGTGCAAATATCGGTGGGTTCGATTATCGATAGGTTGCGGATTGGTAGAGCGTTCAATCCGGGCTCATAACCTGTTGGAATATAGGGATCGAGAGTGATGAAGATAGTGAACTGATTGATTGATACAACTTCGAAGGAGGAGCACTCTCTCTATATACAACGGATCAGAGGGACTCGCCAGGGTAAAGACGGAAGACTGTCCCCTGAGCCGGTGCTTGGGAGACTTGGGCAGCTGTCATCTCCGGATGTGCCACCTTCGCTCCATCATCACCGGACGCCATCTCTGGTCCGTCATCTCCGGACGCCCATTATTCTGACAGGCTCCAAGCCCGTCGGCTCCTTGGCCACCTTGCCTCCTCGACTGACCCGGTTAAAACCATTGCTCCCCATCTGTGGGAGGGCCGCCACTGCTGCCGCGCGCTGAGCCCAGTTGCTTGCTTGCTGCTGTGGCGCCCTCTGCTGATCCTGCTGCTACATTGGCTGCTGGACCGGGCACTGCTGCCGGTGTTGCTGCTCCCGTTGCTGTGGTGGGACGTGTGCACGCGACACCCTGCCGCTCCTGCTCCCAGTGATCCTCTACCGCCCTCATGCCGGCCAGGTGTACCACCTTCCGAGTTGCCTCCTCCTCCTTATCGGTATAACCCAGGCCCCACAGGGGGCGAGCTGCCTGCACGTACGATTCCTCCTCCTGTTTGCTGAAGTCCCCCCTTAGCCACCTCTTCCTTGCTGCTACCTTTTCCCTCTCCCTTGTTTCCTTTTCTGCTTCCTGTGCTGCTATCGTCTCCGGTCACTTGAGGATCGACCGTACAGGTGCTGGGGCGCTGGGCACTACTGCCTCCGCCCTTAGGCCTGTCCTCACCTTTTCTGCTCTCTTCTTGTCGACTTCTGCTTGGCGCCGCTGCTGCTGGGCGGAGCCCTTCGGCTTGCAGGTAGGGGTAGGTGGCGCAGCAATCTCCACCGCTTTCCCCTTTCCTTTGTTCTTCCTCGTCTTCTTTTCCCTTTCCACAGGAGCCTCCCTGGCTGGCGCTGGTACTGGCCCCCAGTCCAGCGGGGTCAGGGTCCCACTCGATAACACTGAGGTTGGCGTGCTGAGCGCCACGGCATACCGTGATGCGAAGAGGCCATCGTGCTCCACACCCTCCATGTCGCTGAATTTCTCGATCGGATCCTCCTGCAGCATCCAGGCCACTGGGGGCCCAGTAACCATCACTCCCTCCATTGGTTGCGGGGTGCCGTGCCCCACCACTACTGGGGCCACTGCCCGAACCGTGGCGGCAGCCAGGGTCGGCGGGCCTCCCAGTGCTCGCATTCCCGCAATCTCTGCTGCAATTCCCTCAACCCCATACTTCACCTCCCCAAGCTCCTCCTGTCGCGCCCTCATTATCACTGCCAGGTCCTCACACTGCTTGAGGTCCCATTTCGCCTTCTGCACCTGCTGCGTCTGGATTGCATCAAGTGCCAGGAGCCTGACCTCCTGCCTCTTCTCCCTCTCCTCGGCATCCGCCCATAGCCTTGCCACCATCCTCTCTTCCATCTCCCCCACCTTGCCCAACACTGCCGATAGTCTCTCTACCAACCTTGCATCCCACCTGGCCACTGCCACCTCCGCTGCCTCCTCAACCTTCCTTGTTTTCTCCTCCATCTTCCTCTCCACCCTAGCCATCGCTGCCAGGATCTGCTTCAGCACCGAGCCTGCTGTAGACCCTGGGTGTGACACCGGCTGGTAGTGTCTGATGGGCCTTGGGGTGCCCATTGCCATCCTCTTGCTGCCTCTGGTCGGCGTGACCGGCACCGGGGTTGGTCTGGTACGGCCTGCGGGCGACACCGCACCCACGCTCCCCCACCTGCCTGGGGTGGGTGATGGGGTGGCTGACCTACCTACACCCTCCATCTCATCTTCACTCTGATTCACCACCTCCTCCACCCAATCCTCCACTGCTACATCCCTTCCATCCACCCCCTTGCTTCCCTCCCTTCCCACCCCCTTGCTGGAACCCTCGCCAGAGTTCAGGGTCAGAGCCATTCCCACCTGCTGTCCGCTGCTGGGGGTTGTCGCTGAGAGCGAGCACACAAGCGCCCCCCTCATGATCTGCCTGCCTGGGGTCACAAAGATATCGTCATCATTACGCGCTTCGTTGCCGTTCCCATGCCGGAAGAATTCCTGCGTGCTCTGCTCCTTCCCAGCACCTGGTGCAGCATGCTTGAAGTTCGGTCGCCCGTTGTCCTTTCCCTCCCACTGACTCTCCTTACCGTCCTCACTCTCTACCTCAGAGAGGCCGCTGCTGGCCTCACTGCCTGTGTCCTCCATTTCCTCCTCCCTGTAGCTTCCTAGGTCTCCCACCAGCTCTCTGGCAAGAGAGGGAAAGATGTTCTCTGGCAAGAGAGATGTCGATGTCGGCGGGCACCACAAGGGCCGCTTCGTTCGATCGGGTCGCTTTGCCGGACATCGTGACGTCTGTGAAGTCTTAGTGCTCGCAAAATTTGGTGTGTGGGTTGAAAGTCTTGGCGAATTTTGGCATTGAGTTTCGTCCCGGAGCGGGTAGCTGCTCCACTTGCGGGCGAGGTGCACTAAGTGTACAGTAGTTGTATCTCGGCTCGGCAGAGATGTCGGTAGTTACTAACAAACATTACAGGTAACGACTCGGCCAATGTTCCACCTGGTGGAATCAAAGGGTCTTCACCACCATTGGCTAGAATTGCTATGCTAAAAGTTCCACAAAAAAGATCCACCGCACTTTGATTACCCAATATATAGAGAAACGGAATGACTGGAAATTTACCCGCTTCTGCATGTCGCCCGTCCACGTGTTTCAGCGGCGATCGAGCGACCTCAGTGAGGAGAAAGCAGGGTTGTTGGGAATACCTATCCTCCATTGCCGCGCGCTCAGCGTGAGAACCCAACAATAACCGAGAAAGCACCTTTTACAGCAATATCGCCAGACCGGAGAGTGAACTACAACCTGTACTCCAAGCTGGACAAACATCCCTACTCTCCACCTGCTCTTGATCAACCCAGCGGCAGGCGAAATCAAAGCGCACATAAAGAATACGCAACGATGAGCCCAACACTTCCACCGTGCAACATGGACGCTAGTGAGAGCACAGAGAACCAACAGAACTTCCAGAATTCCATGTATGTCAAGTTCCGAAGGAAATTTTTTATGGCGCGATCACCATCGTCACTGGTGGGTAAGTACCTGAGATCAGGCGAAGAGCGATTGGGCAGGATCTTACTGTTGACTAAGGGGATCTCGCTGGTAGATTTAAGAGTAAGCAGCACCTCCATCGGAAACATGCACCCTGACTGACACTGTAGCTAGAGAGAAGCGAGCTCCTGGAATGGATATCCACGGTCCCATACACAAATCACCGCAAGCGTATCAGTGATGACCGTCTAGCAGGTACTGGAGAGTGGATCTTCGAGAAGGAGGAGTACCATACCTGGAGATCATTAACCAGCTCGTTGCTACTGCTGTTGCGGGGATCTGTAATTCTCCGGAATTCTCAACTGGAAGGAGCGCTCTTCAGATCAGTTTGTCTAGATGGGGCCGGGATAACGTACATTGCATCACAGGTCATTGACTGGTTTTGTGACAATCCAACAGCCGATTCCAAGTTGGCGTACATCTACCGCAATCGGGCAGAGGAAAGTCGCCGAGATCCCGAACACATTCTGTGCACACTTGTTCGGATATTAGCTTTGTATCCTCAAACAACAATTTGCATTGATGACCTAGACGAAGTCGATCACACATCGCGTTTGGGATTACTGGAGGTGTTAAAGCACGTCGTGGAAAGATCAGGGGCTCTGGTCAAGGTTTTCACGACTACTCGAATGGACCCTAGGCCTGATATCCTTTTGAAGTTCAAGATGTTTCCATTGAGCTTGAACCTGATGACAATGTCAATGACATCAACCGGTTTGTGAAAGAGAAGGTGCAGGGCGCAATCGAACGGAAGCAGCTGCTCCACGGCAATGTCCCACGCGCTCAAAGGTGTTGAAGATATTGCCAAGGTGCCGCACGAGGAGGCTAGCTGCGGAGGAGGCAGGTGGACGCGAGGGAAGGCAAGGATGGTAGGAGGAAAAGGAGGGGTAGTTTAGTGTGTTTTTCTTCCTTGCATTTTTGCTCTAGGTGCGGTAGCCGGAGGATATATGTATAAGGGCGCTCGGGTGCCGGTGGCGAGATCTCTAGCAATCTCAAGCATCGTCTCACGCTCGCAAAGTTGTTCAAAAGGGGAAATATGCCAAGTTCTTTGTAAGCGATCCAAGGGAAGGTAAGCTCGCCAGAACTCTCGATAGATAAGTGTCAAAGCTAACGGCTGTATGAAGGTTTCAACTTGCCGCCCTCCAGATCACCTTGCTCTATGACATGGCCATTCCAGACGATGTAAGGAACGCCTGAAGGTCCTCCCAGAAACCTTGACAGGCGCGTACGGCGCAATATACAACCGCATTTGTAAGCAGAGAGGCAGCGCTTCTCAGCTAGCACTAAGCGCCTTCAATGGGTCCAGTGCTCTTACGAACCATTGCGATCGGAAACGTTGCTTGAGGCAGTCACGGTCGAATTCGAAGACTCAGGGGAATTTTCCCGCAGATTCGAGGCCTTAGCGGCGATTGATTTGTTGAAAGTTTGCTAAAACCTCCTCATTTTGGACGAATGCCTGAACGTTTTCTGGTTTGCCCACCTTTCGGTAGAAGAATACCTGGAGACCCAGCAAGTCAAGGTTAATTCTCATACCGAAATCGCCAAAATCTGCCTTTCGCTGGTTTGCTATTCGAGGTCTTGGGCAGATTATGACATAACCATTACGACACGGGGGGGACGTTACCACGATTGTCACCTCTTGCTTTACACCGCAATATTTTGGCCATGGCACTTGAATCGTTGCAATGACAGCTGCCAAATCCAGCATGACCTCTGGGAAGCTTTTGTATCAGAAGCTACTTTCCGGCACTGGATCGACTACCATCGCCTGCTTGTTGAAATTTCATACCCCAAAGACGTTTTTTGGCGTAGATTAGAGCCTCTGCAGAAAGAGGGGTGGGATAGCCTTCTCACAGTGTGTGTGTTTGGATTCCGGCAGATGCTTGCCAGCATATCCAGATCCCAATTGGGATCGATGAACTGTATAAAATTGAACTTCCCCACCAGAGGCATTTTCGAGTTTTTACAGAGGCACCGTGTACACCGATTGCTAGTCTGTGCGTCCAGGTTTGGAGACCTAGATATTGCTCAGCGACTGCTTGACGTGGGCGTCGACGCGTCGGTAGCCAGTGGTTATGCAGAAGCGCCGCTGCATGTCGCGGCGAAGAACGGGCATGCGACACTGGCCCGGCTGCTACTGGATCGAAGCGCTGACGTCTCGGCCGCCAGCAGCGATAGTTGGACGCTGCTGCACCTCTCGGAGAAGAAGGGGCACAAGGCGCTAGCCCTACTACTCGTGGATCGAGGGGCTGACGTCGCTGTAACCAACCGCTACGGAACGACGCCGCTGCACGGAGCGGTACAGAACGGGAACGAGGCGCTGGTAAAGCTGCTCGTGGAACGAGGAGCTGATGTCTCGGCCGCCAGACTCTCTGAGATGACGCCGCTTCACCTCACGGCACAGAGCGGGAATGAGGCGCTGGCCAGGCTACTTGTGGATCGAGGTGCGGACGTCTCGGCCGGCAGCAGCAACAGGTGGACACCGCTGCACTTGGCGGCGAAGAACGGGCATGTGCCGCTGGCCCGGCTGCTCCTGGATCGAGGCGCAAACCTCTCGGTGGTCGATAGCAATGGGTCAATAGCAACGGGTCGACGCCGCTGAACCTCGCGCAGAATAATTGGCACGAGGCGCTGGCCAGACTGCTCGTGGGTCGAGGAGCTGATGTCTCAGCCGCCAACAGCGACAGGTGGACGCCGCTACACCTCACGGTGCAGAACAGGGTGAGGCGCTGGCCAGGCTGTTCCTGGATCGATGCGCCGACGTCTCGGCCACCGCCAGCAGCAGGTGGACACCGCTGTACGTGGTGGCATTGCATGGGCATGGGGCGATGGCCCGGCTACTCGTGAGCAGAGGCGCCGAGAAAAAAACGACCTCTCGGTGACTGACCGCGACAGATTGACACCGCTGCGACTTGCGGAGCGGCGTGGGCACAAGGTGCTGGCCTGGCTTCTCACTACCGCTGCCTCCTCGCCCTCCGCCCAGTATCCCGGCTTCCTTTTTATGACGTAGTTTAGTTTTAATTATGCGGCTTGAAAGATTCGAGTACTTCTTTTCACTTTCTTCCGTCTGCACGAATTTTCAGTTTCGCTCACAGGTGATGAAATTTGACGTCCTCGTAGCTTAAACACACGCCAGATGTATGGGGGGGGAGGTGTGGATGGCAGCAAACTATACTGCACCCAGACTCGACCGGAGTGGACAGGCGCTGGTAGACGAGAAGGGTAACGTTGCGGAGAGCCAGGAAGAGAGGGAGACAGCGATTCTCAAAGTGCACTTTCCAAAGGGACCGCCAGGCACATATGAGCCAGCGGCGGGTGGACGGGCATTTAAGCGGGTCGATGCTCACTTGGTCGGCTCCCTGTTGGCCAAAGCAGCCAACACAGCAGCGCCAGGCGATGACAGGATATCGGCGGACATCTTGAAAGTCTTCTGGTAGTGGGACAGGCAGCGGATCACTCAACTGGTACGAGCATGCATCCGGACTGGCTACCACCCGAAGATATGGAAGACGGCAAAGGGGGTAGTGATCCCAAAGCCCGGGAAGCCAGATTACGCCAAAGTGTGAGCATACAGAGTCATCTAGCTCCTGGACGTCATCGGCAAGCTGGTGGAACGAACGGCAGCCCACCTGATTGCCGACCACCTGGAACGTAAGCGCGCCCTCCATGAGGGCCAGTACGGGTGCCGCAAGCGGCGATCCTGTGTGGATGCAGTGGCAGTCCTGATCAACCACACCCAGCACGCGTGGGCAGCAAAGAAGGTGGCAGGTGCACTGTTCATGGACGTCAAGTCGGCATTCAACAATGTCAACAAAGCGCACTTGGGCAAACGCATGCAGGCTCTGGGGATTGAGCCAGACCTCATCCAATGGACCGGCAGCTTCATGTCAGACCGCCAGGTGAAACTCGTTCTGGACGGCAAGGTGGGCGAGGCAAACCCAGTGGACACGGGAATTCCCCAAGGGTCCCCAGTGGCACCAATCCTCTTCACCACCTACCTGTCAGGAATATTCGACAAGGTGGAGGTAGCGGCACCAGGCATTCAGGGTGTGTCCTTCGTGGACGATATCAGCTGGTGGGCGGACGGTACAGACAGTAGAGCAGTGGCAGTGAAGCTCTTGGCTGCGGCTGCAGCCTTGGTTGAACGGGCGGCTGAGAACGGAGTAGCGTTCGACTATGGCAAGACGGAGGCAGCGCTGTTCCACAAGAAACGGTCAGCACCGGCGGCAACAGTAGCAGTTGGCAACAACAACGTCCCGTTCAACAAGGAGGCAACCAGGTGGCTGGGAATCTGGCTTGATGCCCAGCTCTCACTCAAGGAACACCATGCCACCCGGATGAAGGAAGGCAGCAAGGCAATGACTAGGCTACGGCGGCTCACAGAGTAGATGGGACTATCGCCGGCTAACTGTAGAAAAGTTATGATGGCGTGTGTTCAGTCAACCGCCATGTTCGGGGCAGAGCTGTGGTGGAAAGGGGACTACACCATAGGGACCCAAGGACGGGCGGAAGAGATCCAGCGGCTGGCCAACGAGGAGGCCCGGGCAACAACAGGCTGCTTCCGAACAACCAACCTGGGAGCTCTCTCGATGAAGTCCGGCATCAGAGCAGCAGCGGCTCAGCTGGAGAACGGACAGCGGCGCTTTGGACTGAGACTACTTAGCCTACCACAGGGAGACCAGGCACAGGAGGTGGTGTGAGCCCCAACACAAATCGGGCGCCGGCTCACTAATGCCCTCGCACAGTGGGCAAACAGAGGGCACAGTGTTGCTAGAGGAGGCGGAGGCCTTCAACGCGGAAATGCTGCAAGAGGAGGAAGCCGAGGCAAAGGCCGAGGCACAGAGGGCCTGGCCTGGACTGACAATGTTCACCGATGGGTCACGGATGGAGTACAGGGCTACTGGATACGCGGTGGTGTGGAAGAACGGACAGACCTGGGAGGGCATCAAGTGCCACATGGGCCACAACCAGGAAGCCTACGATGCGGAGTGTGCCGCTCTTGCCCGTGCGCTGGAATAGGCATCAGAAGAATACGTCCCGCACCGGGTGACAATCTTCACCGATGCGCAAGCGGCCATCAGATATATGGCATCGGAGGAACCTGGCCCTGGACAGCAATACGCAATCCAGGCGCGGAAACACATCGCCGTGCTGCGCAGGGCCAAACCGGGCGTCACCATTGAGATCCGGTGGTGCCCGGCTCACCAGGGTATAACCGGCAAGGAGAAGGCTGACGAATGGGCGAAGATTGCAGTGGAGAAGCCCAGCACCCGCGGGGTGGAGAACCCAGGGCCGCTCCCACGATCCCTGGCAAGCCTCAAGCGGGAAATCTCAGTGAAGAAGTGGGCTGAGGCGTAGTCATGGGCCGGTGAGCACATCTCCAAGGCAAAGTACCGCATGGTGAATAGCCAGAAACCCGATAGCGTGGTAGCCGACAGCACCAAGAGGCTCACCTCAAGGTTCTACCAGCTGAAGATGGGCCACGCCCGGATCAGACAGTACCTTCACTGGGCCAAGGTCCGCCCCAATGCCCAGTGCTGGTGGTGCAAGTGCCCCTCGCAAACGAGAGACCACCTCTTCAAGGTGTGCCCGGAATGGAAGGTGCAGCAAAAGGTGCTGTGGGCAGAGGTGCAGAAGGAGACGGGAAGGTGGAAGAGCCGGTGGAAGATCCGGGACCTACTTGCCGACAAAAGGTGCGGAAAGGCAGTGCTCGACTTCCTCACCACAATGGATGTGGGAAGGCTGGTGCCACTGTGGAAAAAGATGGCGCCGGGAGCCAGACGTCAGAATGGGAGCTCCAAGAGCGCCTGGAGCGGGAAGAGGAACAGGAGGCGGAGGTGGAGAAGCTGGGTGCTGCAGAAGGCTCGGGCGCCGGAGAGGAACTACCGCTGTTCTTACCCACACCCTCCTTCATGACATCGGCAGGCGAGGGGTATGGAGACGGGGTGCGCTTTCCGTTGTTTCTTTCCCTTTGTCAGGTTCCTTGGACGCGTCTACTCTTTCTTGGGACAGGCCTAGGCGGAGGGCAAAGGGGAGCTTGCAACGAGCCGCCACTGTGCGGACTGCGGACAGGGAAACCGGGCAAAATGTACGCCGCCATGATCTATATAGGTCGAATGCGAGTACGATTAAACAAAAAAAAACACGCCAGATGTATGATACCACTATTATGTTATGGAGGCTTTGGGCGCTAGTGGCCGATTATTAGATGAGTGTTGTGCAACATCTGCAATTAGTCAGCACCATGGGTGACACAGGATGGAACGAGGGAGATGCTTACAGTTATTGAATGCTGCTGCGCTGCGCTCTATGTGCTTCCCTCTTTTGTGATCTTCGAAGGAGCAGCACAGTATATGGGGTGGCACACAGAAACCAGCGATCCTGACGCAAAATTCGTCTACTCTCCCAACAGATGGACTGATGACAAACTTGCGTTGGAGTGGCTGAGCCACTTTGACAAGCATACCAGGGATCGGAAGGGTGGTGCCGGTCGCACCCGCTTACTTATCCTGGACGGACACCGCTCACACATCACCCTCGAATTTTGTCAGTATGCTATTGACAATAATATTGAACTCCTCTGTTTTCCCTCTCATACGACGCATCTCCTTCAGCCTCTCGACGTTGGTCTCTTCAGGCCTTTGCAAAAATATTACGGTAAAGCTGCAGATGATCACATGTGAGACACACGAGCCGCTGTTGTCAAGGGTTCATTCTGGCAGTTTTACAGCGCCGCCCGCCGACAAGCCTACACCACAGCAAACATCAAGTCGGCATGGAGGAAGACGGGGATACATCCCTATTACCCTAATGCCGTACTTACACAGCTCGTCGTTCTACAAAGTGCGTCCTCTCCGGCTAGGAAGAAGGTTGTGCTACAGACCCCGAAGAAAAGTACTGATGTCCAACAACTTTACCTCATGGTCAATGCTGAGCTGGACAAAGCTGGAGTGCAACAGGAAGTCAGGGATATGGCCAAAAAATTAGCTCATACCGTATCGACATCACTGCATGTCACTGAAATAAGAGGCATCGAGATGGCGGATATTCAACGACGGTACAGAGGTAAGAAAGCGGCAACAACAGATCGACGGGTGATTTCGAAGGCCAGAGTTATTGATGGCGCAACAGTGATGAAGGTCGAAGAGGAAAAAGCTAGGCAGGCAGAGCAGGAGGCACATCAGGCAGCGGTACAAGCAGAGGCGAAGGAACAGCGGGCCACGGCACAGATAGAGGCAGCGAGGGTTAAGGCAGCCCACACTGTCGCCACCAAGGCCAAGGGAAAGGGGAAGGCAGTAGCAGCGGCTGATGCCCCCGTCACGCCGCCCAAGCAGCCACGACGACCGAGAAAAATTTTGGTAAGTAAATCTCAAAGTTTGGTTGGTGATGTGGAGCTAACTTCTGCAGGGGTTACGGCCAGCTACCCCGCTTACCCTGCTCCCAGCAACACCAACAGTTCGCCACTCTGAACTACAATTCTCCACACTCTCGCCAGTGAAGATAAGTATAATAATTCTCTTATAAAAATTTCTATTTACTAACACTGTCATGGCAGAAGCGTGTGACATTTGCGCGACAGGAAGTTATCTGTCCGGACAGTCCTGCCTCCTTGGCACCAGCTCCATTACCCCCTACCGCTACCAACCACAAATGCCCCAGAGGACGGGTGATACCCCAAATCCTCTCCCTAATAGATATAGTGCTAATATTATCTCTCTAGGCCTTAACAGCGATAGCTGGTCCCTCCACAACAGACGGTCCTTCCACTGCAGCTGGTGCTTCCACTGCAGCTGGTTTCTCCACAGTAGTGGACCCTTCCACAGCGACATCATTTTTAGAGGTTAACTCTGACTGGAACGATCTTGTGGTAGTCCCTTCTACACCCAGTAAGCCATCTAGGCGCATGCCTGATAGACCTTTGATGATGAGTCCGCGCACCAGGAAGCTGCTGGGGGGTGGGAGGGGTGGGGGAGGTGTGAGCGGAGCTAGAGGTGATTAGTAGGACTTCTTCAGACAATAGATTTCTTTGAGACTTAGGCTGGAGGTTCTTCAATGCAGTCTACTGCGTCATGCGAACTTTGACAGTGATCCGGAGTGTGGTTGTTGAGATATCGTCATTCTGGGTGGTGGGGACCAGGGGTGGCCGGATGTCCGACTAAGGGGTAGTAGCCGGGTAACCCGTACGGTACTGTACACACTAGCTCTTTTGGGAGCTCACCGCACAGCCACACTATTTTCCAAATTATAATGACTAATAAGAGTCTATAGACTTGTCGTCTGTCAAGACGTATCAGGGGTGCCAACCACTCCATGCCTTGATCGTTTGCATCGCTTTGCTTAACGCGTCGGAATTTTCACGTTCAACAACACAATGTGCAGTTGGGATTGCGATCCCATGCTCATCCCGTACCAGAAAGGAAAACATATTGTGCTTCCACTTATTCATTTTGTGGGTGGAGCCAAACTGTGTCAGGTATTCTCGTCGGCGTAGAATCTCCAGACGTGACGGGTGTGCAAACACCATGCACCAGCGAAGTTCCTTCTCCGAACCGAGGACAGAGAATTCTTCAAACAGCCAGCCTTTGGACGTTAAAAGGACTCGGGCTTCGTCGATATCGGTTCGGAAGTCGGTACCATTCAGGATAAATCGATTGTCGCTTTGGATACCACGTTTCACATTGATAATGTCTTGTCTATTTAAAGTTAACACATATAAATATTAAACCTGTTAAAATGGTACTCGAGAATTTGGGTATTGATACTATGTCAACTGAGGTGTAACGTCTACCAGTGCTAAAATCACTGTCGCAGTGTCACGGACCCACGATACAAACAGCGCACCCATCATTGCGAACCGACTACCTGAATCGTAAAATCGTTATGGTAGATACTCGTCCTCCGCACTTCGAGCCCCTGCTTCTCTCCATGCCTACTTCTCCATGCCGTTCGTTCCACAATTGGCCTTCATCTGGGCGAGGACGAAGCCCTTCATGACCTCGAGCACGGTGTTCATGTGGGCCATGAGCCGCAAAGTCGTCTGCTGCGACTTCCAACACGGGCGGTTCTTGAGCAGGTGTCCGGAAGCGTCGTCGTCGGTGCAGGATTCGCCGGAGCACTACCTGGTGGTCGCTGATGCAGCACCACCCGAACTTCTCCTCGCTGCCACCGACACCCCAGCCACCGTCGCCGGCATCAACACAGATAGCACGGCAGCAGCACAGAAGCAACTACATCAACACCGCCGACACCGGAACGGACTGTAAATAATATCGCCATAAACTAATGCGGTCGCACGCGATTAATGGTAATCGTCGCCATCACAACATCATGAGCACGCCTACGATGCTCGACGACAGGAAAATCGCGAGGTAGTTCGATGCCACCGTCTGCGCATCCGTCTCGGCGTAGTCTTCGTCGTCACTGGCGGAGGACGAGGGTTCGGGGGACCGGTCCCAGCGCCGGTGCGGGGTGAGCAGGCAACTCGCGGCGCGAGCGGCAGGCCAGCTGCCAGCGACACAAAAGCCAGTAGCGCCACTAGCAGCAGCAGCAGCGTCAGCCGTGGGCGGCACAAATCCATCGTGCGTGCGTGTCGAGATCCGGGAGGCCTGGAGGATGCGGTGGAAAAGCAGAGGTGCGGACATGGGTGGGCGGACGGGAGGGCTGCTGCAGCTCTGTATCTTGCTAGCTGGGTAGGTCGACTGGCATATGGAGCTGGCAGGACGGCGTGGTGGTGTGGAAGCGATGACTGCAGTTGTGCCAGCGCTATCGACAAGCAGGACCAGTACCATCAGCAGGCAGGAGTTTCCGCTGCGTTTCGTTTTCGTCTGTCCGTCCGCAGGCCCACGCATGCGAGCACGCAAACGTCCCTGCAAACCCGGCCTGGCTTTCTTCGGGGCGCTTTGAGCGTCCATCACCCGCCGCCAGCAAGCCTCGCGATCTTGTCGGTCGCCATTTACCGGCCACCACCGCTCACTCAAGGCGGACAGACCGAAGGGCGGGCGGATATGCGACACAGTTGCCGGAACGGCAGCCTCGCCAGCGGGCGAGCTCTGGGCGGATGGGAGATGGCATCGTGCAGAATCCAAGCGCCGCGATTGCGATCTCCACGGGCCAGCACTGCGCCACGGTGCGGAGGGAAGTGCGGTGCGACAGGAGAAATGTATACGGGCAAGCGGAAAATTATGCACGCACGCACATCACGATATTGCGTCGGCGCGCTCCATTTGATGCTTGAACCACGCAGTCGCGCGATGTTCCGCCGTCACGATCGCCCCACGGCCGACACTCCGTCAACTCGCATGTCTCTCCCCGCACACCCGGCGGTCGCTCACCGGCTGGCGCTTGGCAGACTCGCCGCGTTTGGAGCCCCCAGTGTCTGCTCACCCTTGGCGGCGGAAGTGGCGGCGCATGGCTTCGCTGCCGGACGGATGCGGGGGGGGCGTGAAGGCGGCGATTCGCGCGAGAAGCGTATTGCACTAGTTATAGGCACATCCGATGCAGCAAAGGAAGCCATTTGGATCCAATCCCTATACTCCCGAGTCCTATATGGCCAGACACTATACCAGCATGCCGACCACTGCCCACACTGTCTATGCCCCGACGACAATTCTCAGGCTCAGACTGTGGAGCCTCAAGAAATCTTCGTTGACAACCAAGGCGCCATTCAACTAGCAAAGAACCCGAAGTTTCACGAGCGCACCAAGCACATCAACGTCCAGTTCCACTTTATCCGTGATGCCTGCGAGAGAATGGCTATCAAGACGACATACCCACCAACATCCGACATGCTCGCCGACATCATGACAAAGAACCTCCCCAGGGAAACACACTGGAAGCATGCACACGGACTAGGACTTGTGTGCCGAGACACAGGGGAAGCCTCCAGCGAGACAGAGGCGGGTGGGGGAAAGCGGCGGAAGCGGTTCAAATGAGTTTCTCCCATGTACACCTCTCTTTCTTCACCTCTTTTTCCTTGGAGGATGCACTCTTTCTCCTATGTCCGTGGTTTTCCCTGTGTGGGTTTTTTACACGGTTACGAGTTTTAATGAGGTATCCGAGGACTCGGGATCTCACTGTCATTTTCTTTCTGCTGCTGCTTGTTGTACTTTGGATTTTCACAGTTACTCTCTGCTGCTCTTCCGTACGAGGGGAAGTGTCAGATGTATGGGTCGAGGGCCAGCCTAGGCCTGACGAGGCCGCGGCGCTTAGTTGCGTCCGGAAGTCATCAGGTGGCAGAGGTGGCAAATCGCCACTGGTGACGCGGCAAGTTGCCACCCAGGGTATCAGGACGAGTCGGTGGTGAGTAATGGGCTTGCTCTGCATGTATATATATAGAGAGCGGTCCTCTCGCTATGTTGAAAAATATCAAGCAACGGAGTTCCTACACACACTATCACTCGGTTATCTTTGACAAAGCTCACCAGAACTACTGATAAATATGTGTCACAGCTGACGGCTGAATGAAGGTTTCAACTCGCCGCGCTTCAGATCACCTTGCTTTGCGACATGGTCATTCCAGTCGACGTAAGGAAAAGTCTAAAGGTCCTGCCGGAAACCTTGACAGACGCGTACGGCGAAATATAGGTTCGCCCACCTTTCGGTCGAAGAATACTTGGAGACCAAGGAACTCAAGGTCGATCCTCATACCGAAATCTCCAAAATCTGCCTTTCGCTGGTTTGCTCTTCAAGGTCCTGGACACACTACGATATAAACCTTGAAACACGGAAAGGACGTTACCGCGATCGCCACCTCTTACTATACTCGGCAGTGTTTTGGCCATGGCACTTGAATCATTGTGGTGGCAGCTGCCAAATCTTGGCTGCCCTTTGGGACGCTTTTCTGTCAGAAGCTACATTCCGGCGTTGGATCGACTATCATTGCCAGCGTGTTCAAATCTCATACCCTAAAGACTCTTTTTGGCGTAGATCCTGGGCTCTGCAGGAGGTAGATGGGAGAGACCGTCTTTCCACAGTCTGCGTGTTTAGATTAGGACGGATGCTTGCCAGCATATCCAAATCCCAATTGGGATCGATGGACTGTATAAAATTGAACTTCCACACAAAAATCATTCCGGAGTCTGTACCAAGCTGCCGGCCCCTCAGAAGGTCGGGAAGTGCGGGAATAGGAAGGGAGTGTGGCCTACTATGCGGGAATGCGGGGTAGCAAGTGGGATATTCAACTTAAGTAGCATGAGCACCGCCAGTAGACAGACCTTCAGCAGTCTCAAGCATCGTCTCATGGTTGTAAAGTTGTTCCAGACCGAAGGGGGATGGCGCCGTGCGATCGCGCGCTGCGAGGCGCGCTCGGAGCCCTGCTGGGGCTACCCCCGGTCTGCAGCGACGGCAGTGGCGACTGGAGGCTCCGCCGAAGGAAGGGTGTGCGGCGGCGTGAAGGCTGCGATTCGCGCGAGAAGAGTGTTGCATTTCCGAACTGGGTGTGCAGACTGGGTCAGTGCGGGTTGTCTCGGAGGTCAAACGACGTACGTAGAGTTGTACGCGATGGAAGTCGCGAAACCAGAAATCTAAGCGAGGACCGTCAAGATACCACACCAGCCACACTTGACGCCGCAGATATCCAGTTCTGCCGAACGCAGGTATGCTTGGCGTGCATCTTGAGGATGCGTTGCTGTGGCAGCGGCACGTGGTTTCCTCTCCATTGCAGTCTTGCCCGCATCCTACTTTACTACACAGTATGTACAACGCGCGAATCACGGCCCCCGCGGGGGAACGCTGATGGGAGTTTGCAGCGGTCGATAGCGATCCCGTGCGGCGTGAGTGCGATCATCAACTGTTGCCACCGTCCTCCGCGCGACTTGTCGCGAAGGCTCTCGGACGGGGACGAAGCCGGTCGCCCCGCCACACCTCCGTGCGACAATTCGTGATTTATCGGATGTGACCTTGTCGGATCCTGCCGATAGTCATGCGCTCGTAGCTGGTATCGTCAAGTAGTCGAGGGCCATTGCTGCTAGATCTCTCCAGCATCTTTGCACCCCAGTGTTCTACTACATGGAGGATCTGCTCGACTGGCAGCGGAGGAAATTGCTAAGAATTCTCTATCATGTCGATTTTGACATCAAGCTGACTAAGCGCGAAGCGTAGGTGATCACGGCGGCGGCGGGGGCGGTGTCGGCGAGACCGGCCCAGACGCTAGCGGAGCACTACGCGGCGGCGAAGGCGGCCGAGGGGGAAGCGGCCAGGCCAGTAGCCACCGCCGTCGCCGACGCCACCAAGGCCGCCATCGAAACCGCGAAGGAGCTGGAGGAGTCCGACGACGAGACGTCGGTCAAGGGAGTCCAGACCGAGGATGTGAACACCGAACTGTGCAAGATCGATGCTGTTTATTGCCCCCCCATTTTGTGATAGTGGGAGCGTTTGGTCCGGCGGTGCACAGATCCGCGACGCCGATTCCGGCGACCGCGAGTTCGTGCCCTAGGACGACTCCCGCACCCACAAGCCCGCCGACGACAACGTGCCCGACAAGCACAGCAAGTGGGTCCTCGTCCTGCGCCGGATGTTCGGCTACGAGAACGAGCTGCGCAAGACCAAGCTCGACGTTAAGTCGCCACTGATCAAGGACGCCATCAAGGAGGGATGTCCTCCCGAGAGCGCGGCCTTGGAGAGCGAGAAGGCGTCAACGCTGTGGCCGAACGACGAGCTCTTCCGCTACGTGAATCCACGCCGTCCATCCGGCCATATCCGCCCGCCTTCCCGGCCGCTCGTCGGAGACTGGCCCGGAGAAGAGGGAGCACGTCCCGAGATGCAGGGCGTGCTCGCGGTTAAGCACGTTGCCGTGCTGCTGCAGCTGATCGAGAAGGAGTACGCGAACCGGATCTACGACGTCATGTCAAGTACATGTTCCCGTAGGTGACGACGACGTACGAGATCCTGCGCGAGGCGTTCTGGCCCGGCGAGCCATCGTCGGCACGCGCTCGGGGCTCAGCCGCGCGTACCGGATCGAGGCCGTCGGATACGTTGGGGGCTGCTGGAACGACGAGTACTATCTCAACGTCGAGGCCGAGTACATCGCATACAACGGCGACAACTACGACACCATCGTAGAGTACTTCCGCGTCAACCGTGAAGTACTTCACCGACCTAGTCGTATTCCCGCTCAAGTACCACGCCGACGAGGCCGCCATCCGCAAGAACCTCGTGGAGCGCGGCCGCAAGTTCGTCTCACTCCAGGGCAAGAACTACAAGTTCCACAAGGGCGTCACGAACACGATCGCATACTGTCCCCGCCGCGTCAGCATAGTCTCCCCCTGTCCCCCTTCCCTCCCCTCACCACGCTGGCCCCGGTGTAGGTCAAATCCCGCGTGATGGTCGACACTGAGACCTACAACCGCCTCAACAGCGGCTTTGCCGTCAGCGTGACGTCGATCGCGTCGGAGCAGGTCGACGGCGACCTGATGGAGGAGCACCTGGCGCTGTGCACGTCGGTCATCCCGATTTTCTCGTTCCATGACAAGCAGTTCTACACCGCGTCGGTGTGCAACATCTCGGACGTCGTGTTCAACGACCGCATGTTCAGCCAGCTGGTGCTGCCGGCAGCGCAGAAGGAGCTGGTGCGAGTGCTGGTCGAGAACCACTCGAAGGGCGCCGAGTTCGACGACTTTGTCGAGGGCAAGGGCAAGGGCCTCGTGTCGGTGCTGCACGGCCCGCCGGGTGTCGGCAAGACGATGACGGCCGAGGCCGTGGCCGAGTTCACGCGGCGGCCGCTGTACATCGTCACGTCGGGCGAGCTGGGCGCGTCGCCGGGCGCGATGGAGACGGAGCTGCAGCGGGTGCTCGACCTGGCGAAGACGTTCCGCGCGGTGCTGCTGCTGGACGAGGCGGACGTGCTGCTCGAGCAGCGGTCGACGCACGGCCTGGTGCGCAACGCGCTGGTGTCCATCTTCCTGCGCCAGCTCGAGTACTACCAAGGGATCCTGTTCCTGACGACGAACCGCGTCGCGACCTTCGACGAGGCCTTCCACAGCCGCATCCACATCTCGCTGCACTACCGCAGCCTCACGCCGGCCGCGCGCGAGACCGTCTGGCGCAACTTTGGCGCCACCATGGACGTCGCCCTCACCGACGCCGACTACTACGCCCTCGCTGAGAACCCGCTCAACGGCCACCAGATCAAGAACGTGTTCCGCACCGCCCAGGCGCTCGCCGCCGACAAGGGCGAGCGCATTCGACATGACCCACATGAACACCGTGCTCGAGGTCATGAAGGGCTTCGACCTCGCCCAGATGAAGGCCAACTGTGGCACGAACGGCATGGAGAAGTAGGGCCATGTACAAGAGGGGGCTGGGAGCGTGGTGGGCGAATATGTAACATAATGATATCACGATTCAGGTAGTCGGTTCGCAATGATTGGTGCGCTGTTTATATCGTGGGTCGGTGACACTGTGACGGCGATTTCACGCTATTGGACGAACTCACCTCACATTGCATCAATACCCAAAATCTCGAGGACCTTTACGGTAACGAGTGCGCTTGTTCGTCCAAGTCAAGATTGCATCCTCGACGCCCGGGTCTCGGGGCTGCTGATTCTCCCTTGACTCATCCAACCCGAATGATAAGTTGGGTACATTTACAAACTGCTAACTAGTGGTGTAATTACATCATGCAGATATCGCACAATCTTGGATCAACTAATTGGTCCCGAGTGCCCACAATAAGATAATATCGGTATCATACATCTGGTGTGTTAAGCTACGAGAACGTCAAATTCCGCCACCTGCCCGCGCCACTGAAACTTCGTGCAGACGGAAAAAGTTGAAATGAAGGACTTATAAAAAGGAAGCCAAGCTACCAGGAGGGCGGGGCAGTGGCGGTAGCGAGAAATCAGGCCAGCGTATGGTGGTGGTGCCGCTCCGAAAGTCGCAGCGGCGTCAATCCGTAGCGGTTGGTCGCCGCGAGTCGGCGCCTCGATGCTCGAGTAGGCGAGCCAACGCCTCGTGCCCGCTCTTCTCCGCTTCGCGTGGCGGCGTTCGCCCGCTGCTGTTAGCAGCCGAGACGTCAGCTCCTCGATCCAAGAGTAGTCGGGCCAGCGCCTCGTGCCCGTTCTGCGCCGCGAAGTGCAGCGGCGTCCACTCGTCGTTGCTGGCGGCCGAGACGTCAGCTCCTCGATTCAAGAGCAGTCGGGCCAGCGCCTCGTGCCCGTTCTGCGCCGCGAAGTGCAGCGGCGTCCACCCGTCGTTGCTGGCGGCCGAGACGTCAGCGCCTCGATCCAGGAGTAGCCGGGCCAGCGCTTCGTGCCCGTTCTTCGCCGCGACGCACAGCGGCGTCGACCAGTCGTCCCTGGCAACCGAGACGTCAGCGCCTCGATCCAGGAGTAGCCGAGCCAGTGCTTCGTGCCCGTTTTGCGCCGCGAGGTGCAGCGGCGTCCACCCGCTGCTGGTGGCGACCGAGACGTCAGCTCCCCGACCCAAGAGGAGTCGGGCGAGCGCCTTGTGCCCTTTTTCCGCCGCGAGGTGCAGCGGCGTCTTCCCGTTGTTGCGGGCGACTGAGACGTCAGCGCCTCGATCCAGGAGTAGTCGGGCCAGCGCATCGTGCCCGTTCTGCGCCGCGACATACAGCGGCGCTTCTGCATACTCATAGGCTGCCGAGGCGCCGACGCCAGCGTCAAGCAGATGCTGAGCTATATCGAGGTCTCCGAACCTGGACGCGTAGAGTAGCAAGTGGTTTACACGGTGACTCTGCAAAAACTCGAAAATGCCGCTGTTGGGTTTGTTCGATTTTGGACGGTCAACTGGTCCGAATTGGGATCTGGGTGTGCTGGCAAGCATCCGACCTAATCCAAAAACGCACACTACGGAAAAACTGTTCCGCCCCTCTTTCTGCAGAGCCTCTGATCTGCGCCAAAAAGTGTCTTTAGGATATGAGATTTGAACATGCAGCCGATGATAGTTGATCCAGTGCCAGAATGTAGCTTCTGAGAGGAAAGCTTCCCAAAGGGCAGCCAAGATTTGACAATTGTCATTGCAACGATTCAAGTGCCATGGCCAAAATACTGCCGAGTACAGTAAGAGGTGACGGTTCTGGTAATGTCCTTCACGTGTTGTAATGGATTCGTCATAGTCTGCCCAAGACCTTGAGGAGCAAACCAGCGAAAGGCAGATTTTCGCAATTTCGGTATGAGGATCAACCTTGAGTTCCTTGGTCTCCAAGTATTCTTCGACCGAAAGGTGGGCAAACCGGAAAACGTTCAGGCGTTCGTCCAAAATGAGGAGGTTTTGGCAAACTTTCAACAAATCAATCGCCGTTAGAGCCTCGCATTTGCGAGAAAATTCTCCCAAGCCGCCGACTTCGACTGTGACTGCATCAAGCAACGTTTCCGATCGCAACGGTTCGTAAGAAAACTGGACCCATCGGAAGGCGCTTAGTGCTAGCTGAGAAGCGCTGCCTCTCTGCTTTTCAATACGGTTGTATATTTCGCCGTACGCGTCTGTCAAGGTTTCCGGGAGGACCTTTAGGCTTTTCCTTACGTCGACTGGAATGACCATGTCGCAGATCAAGGTGATCTGAAGCGCGGCAAGCTGAAACCTTCATACAGCCGTTAGCGTCGTCACGTATCTATCATGAGCTCAGGCGAGCTTACATTCCCTTGGATCGCGCACAAAGAACTTGGCATATTTCTTCTTTGAGTGCGTTTGCAACATTGCCGTGGAGCAGCTGCTTCCGTTCGATCGCGCCCTGCACCTTCTTTTCCACAAACAGGTTGATGTCATCAACATTGTCATCAGGTTCCAACTCAATCCTGGGAAACATCACGAACTGCAATAGGATGTCGGGGTCCATTCGAGTAGTCGCGAAAACCTTGACCAGCGCCCCTGATCTTTCCACCACGTGCTTGAGTGCCTCCAGTAATCCGAACCGCAATTTATGATCAACTTCGTCTAGGGCGTCAATGCAAATAGTCGCCTGAGGATATACAGCCAAGAGCTGAACTAGGAGATCTTGGCATTCTTTAAGGGTCAACCGCGAAGAGAGTTGCCCCTGTTTCTCCCGGTCATTGTAAACATCCAAGACCGGCGTCAGGAGTTCGTCCTTGGATGGAGTCTGCGCAAGCTGCTGAATAAGAGTGCGCAGAATGCTCTCGGGATCTCGGCGACTTTCCTCGGCCCGATTGCAGTAGAAGTACGCCAAATTGGATTCGGCTGTTGGATTGGAAAGGAACCAGTCGATGATCTGTGATGCAATGTACGTTTTTCCGGCTCCAGCTAGACAAGCTGATCAGGAGAGCGCTCCCTCCGGTTGAGGATTCCGGAGACTTACGGATTCCCCGCAACAGCAGCAGCAACGAGCCCGTTGATGCTCTCCAGGTTCGGTACTTCTCCTTCTTCAAGATCCACTCTCCTGTGCCTGCTAGACGGTCTTCACTGATACGCTTGTGGTGATTTGTGTACGGGACCGTGGATATCCATTCCAGGATCTTGGTTCTCTCTAGCTTCTTGGTTCTCTCTAGCTACAATGTCAGTCAGTGTGCATGTTTCTGGCGGAGGCGTCGCTTACCCTTGAATCTACCAGCGAGATCTTGTTAGCAACAACTGTAAGACCCTGGATCGCTCTTCGCCGGAAGTCAGGTACTTACCCGTCAGAGTCGACAGTGATCGCACCATTGAAAACTCCTCCATGGAACTCGACATGGGTGGAATCCTGGTAGTTCTGTTGGCTCTCTTTGCTCTTACCAGCAGCCATGCCGGACTGGAGGAAGAGCCGGACGGATCGTTGCGTGGTGTTTGGTTGCGGTTTGTCACTGGGTTGATGAAGTGGAGTCGGAGAGTAGGGGTCACGACTGGTGAAGCGCAAATCGCCGCGGCGGCGCGCGGTCCGGCCAAAAGAAGCTCGGAGTACCTAGTTGTAGTTCACTCTGCGGTCTGGCGATATTGCTGCGGGCGGTGTTTTCTCGGGTATTGGGTTCTCGTGCAGCGTGCGGCCATGGAGGGCATAAGTATCACCAACAACCCCGCATTCTCCGCACTGAAGTTTCGTCACCCGCTTCGACCGCTGCCGAAACACGTTGCCATGCGATATGCAGGTGCAGGGCAATTTCCATTCATTCCGTTTTATTATTGGTTGGTTGATAGAAGTAGTGTGTGCAATTGCAGCAAGCCTGCAGCTGAGGCTGTGAGCCGCATCCCGCCAATAGAGATGTTGGTCTAAGAAGAGATGGAGGATCTGTAAGGGGATCATGTGGGCATTTCTTGTTGACCCGCGGGGTTCGTATTTTGGATAATTAAGCGCTATCGGGTGGTGAGTACCCGCCCTCCAGCGCGGATCTTGTTTTTGTTTAATCAATTTTCGTATACGACCTCTCTACATCAAGGCGATATATGTAGCCCGTTTTTTGTCCGCAGTCTGCCCGTGGCGGCTCGCCGCAAGCTCCCCTTTGCCTTCCGCTGTGGCCAGTCCCGAGAAAGATAGAGCGCTCCAAAGAAATTATCAAAGGAAATCCTAGTTAAAGAGGCGACATCCTACTCCCCTTCCCATTCATTCCGCTCCCGGAGTTCCCACTCTGATGCCTTGCTCCGGGCATCCTTCTCAGCCGGCTTCGTTGCCCGCCTCCTAACATGCGTGCTGGAGAGGAAGTCCAAGATCGCCTGACTGCATCGCTCATCGGCGAAGAGGTCCCGGATCCTGTACCAGGCCTTACCTCTCCTCGTCCCCCGCCTTGCAAACCTCAAGCGGGAGATCTCCGAGAAGAAGTGGGCGGAGGCCCGGCAATGGGCGGGAGGTCGGACCTCCAAAAAGTACCGCATGCCTAAGAGCCAGAGGCCCAATGGCATGGTGGAGAGTAGTGCTAAGGGGCTCGCTTCGCGGTTCTACCAGATCAAGACGGGGCACTGTCTATCCGGACAGTACCTCAATTGGACGAAGAACAGGCCCACCCTGCGATGTTGGTGGTGCTTTGTTTTTTGTTTATCATACTCGCATTTAGCCTATCTAGACTATGGCGGCGTACATTTTGACCGTTTCCCCGCCGCTGTCCGCGCGCTGGCGGCTCGTTGCAAGCTTTCCTTTGCCTTCCGCCCAGGCTTATCCCAACGGTAGATAGCGCACCACAGAGGAAGAGAAGGAAAGAATGAAGAGTGACGAAAGGAAAGACAAAACAAAGCGCGACTCCCGTCCTCTACTCCTCTTCTATGGCCGCCCTGAAGGTAGGCATGGGGAAGTACAGCGGATCCTCAATCTCAGCGCCCAACTCCTCCGCTTCCACTCTCCTCTCCTCTTCTCGCTCCTCCCGTTCACGGAGCTCCCATTCTGACGCCTCACTCTGTACATCCTCAGCCGGGGCCGGGACTCGCCTCCCTACATCTGTTGTGGAGAGGAAGTCCAGTACCGCCCTGCCGCACCTCTCGTCTGTAGTAAATCCCGGATCTTCCAGCGGCTCTTCCCCCTCCGTCTCTTTTCTGACCTCTGTCCACAAAGTCTTCTGCTGCTCCTTCCATGCCGGACACGCCTTGAAGCAGTGCTCCCGTGTTTGCATCCTGCATGGGCACCACCAGCATTGGGTGGTGGGCCGGCTCTTCACCCAGTTCAGGTGCTGCCCGGTGAGGTAATGGCCTGTCTTCAGCTGGTAGAACCTTGAGGCTTGCTCTTGGAGCTCCCGGCCACCGTCTTGTCGGGCTGCTTCAGTGTTGGTGGTGCCGGTACCCGACCCAGACCGGGGAGCACCTCTTCAAGGTGTGTCCCGAATGGAAGCCCCAACAGAAGATCCTGTGGGCGGAGGTGCGGAAGGAGACCGGGAGGTGGAAGAATAGGTGGAAGATCCGGGACCTCCTGGCGAATGAGAGGTGCAGCTGGGCGGTACTAGACTTCCTCTCCACCACGGATGTGGAGAGGAGGGTGCCGGCCGAGGAGGACGCCGTGAGCGAGGTGTCAGAAGCAGAGCAGCGGGAGTGGACGGAGGAGCAGGGAGCGGGGGCCGAGGGGCCGGGCGCCGGGGGGAACCACCACTGTTCCTACCCACGCCTGACTTCATGGCGTCCGCAGGGGAGGTCTAGGCGATTTCCTTTGTCTCTTTCTTTTGTCCTTTCGTTTGTAATTTCCTTGGTGCGAGTCACATCTTCTTGGGACAGGCCCGGGAGGAGGGCAAAGGGGCACTTGCAACGTGTCGCCACCGTGCAGACAGCAACGGACTGTAAATAATCTCGCCATGATCTAGATAGGTCGCATGTGAGTAATGATTAAACAAAAAAAAATCCTCGTCTCCCGCCGCACCAATGCCCACAGGGTTTTCTGTTGGCGTTTCCAGTGCGGGAAGCACTTGAAGAGGTTCTCCTGTGTCTGGGTCCTGTAAGTGCACCACCAGCACTTAGCGGCGGGCTGCTTCTTCGCCCACATGAGGTAGTGGCCAGTAAGACAGTGACCCGTCTTCAACTGGTTGGACCTCGCAGCGAGCCGCTTGTAGGCGTTTGCTGGGTGAGAATCAGGCTTCTGGGTTGGTTCCCGAATTCGACCTACCGGTATTTCTTCCCGGTAACCTTAGACTGCGCCCGAACCTTGGGTTCCTGCCGCTTGACCTCTGCGGTCGAGCTCTTCAGGTGTGCCGGTGACCTGGGGGGTTGTCGTGTTTGCCCCGGCTGGCCACCGTACTGTCCAGGTCGGGGCTGTTCCATGTTGTGAGTGTCTGGCTCGTCTGTTACCATCTTTGCCAATTCATCTGCCTTCACATTTCCTGGCACCCACTTGTGAACTGAACACCGGTGGAGTTCGATTGTAACCTCTGGACCATACGCACTCCTTCTCGCCGCCGCCGAAGTCCAACCGCCCCCCGCTCGACCGTCGCAAGCGTCGGCACTGCATCGCGCAGCGGCAGTACAGGGACGGCGACATCAGCACCGCCGACACAATGACCACGCCCACGATGCCCGACGTCGGGGATGGCCTTGTGGTTCGACGCCACAGTCTGCGCATCCGTCTCGGCGTTGTCGCCGTCGCCACCGGAGGGCGACGAGGGGTCGGAGGACGGGTCCCGGCGCCGGTGCGGCGGATGTTGGTGCGGCCTGGCGGGTGTCGGCATGCGCCGCACGGGGTGGGCAGGAGACTTACGATGTGAGCGGCAGGCTAGCTACCAGTGACACTGCAGCTAGCAGCGCCTCCAGCAGCAGCGCCAGTCGTGGGCGGCGCGAGTCCATCGTGCGTGCGTGTCGAAAGACTGGAGAGGCCGGGAGGATGATGGAAATACTTCTCGCTGCTCCGGCCGCGCGTGCGGATGGAGGATCGGGCGACGCCAGAATTGAGAGACGCCTCAGCACCCTGGCAACGGCGCTGTGTTGCAAGGGGGGCCAGGTTGGGATTAGCGCCGTGTGACGGCTGGGCGTTCTGTACTTATGTAGTACTTTCTTCTTCATTCTTTCTTTCTCAGATATACATTTGACATTAGAAAGAAGTCGTAAGCCGTTTTCTTGAATTGACCTATCTCGACCTGACCCGCCACCATCTCGACTCAATAGACTGCTAAGCACTAACATCCCCTCACCCCGCGGTGAACCCTGTCTCACTCTCTGATTCGGTGCTGATCTGGTGATTTCTCAACAGAGGATGCGGTGGAGAAGCAGAGGCGGGATGGCGGAGGAGGGGCGATTGCTGCGCTATATCTTGCTGGCTGGATGGCTCGACTGGCTTGTGAAGCCGGCGGGGTGACGGGACGGCGTGGGAGGGATGACTGCAAATACGCCAGCGCTATCGACAAGCAGGAATTTCTGCATCTGCGCCCTCCGCCAGCCAGCCTTGCATTTCCTGCCAGTCGCCATTTGCCTCATAGTAACCTACCACCACCGCTCGCGGCGGGCGGACCAAAGTGCGAGCGTGCACGCGGCACAGGTTCCAGAACGGCAGCCACGCCGGCGGGCGAGCGGCGGACCTCTCGATATCTGCCAAGCTACCGTAAACTTAGAAATTCGGGATGTGCGGGAGTAAGAAGGGAGTATGGGCTTCTATGCGGGAATGCGGGGTAGCAAGTGGGATATTCAACTTAAGAAGCATCAGCACCACCAGTAGACAGACCTTCAGCAATCTCAAGCATCGTCTCATGGTTGTAAAATGGTTCTAGACCGATGGGGGATGGCGCCGTGCGATCACGCACCGCAACGTTAGCACTACCGACATGGCACGACTCGGCGTGCACGGCGCCCTGCGGTGGCTCCCCTGCTCGGCGGCGGCAGTGGCGGCAGTGGCGGCAGGAAGCTCCGCCGCGGGAGGGGAGCGCGGGGGCGTGAAGGCGGTGAGAAGAGTGTTGCACTTCTGCTGAACTGGGCGTGCAGACTGGGCCAATGTGGGTCTTCTGGGAGTGCGATCGACATAAAGTTGTAGACTATGCGGTTTTTTTTTGTTCATTATTTGTGAGTTGTATGCGGTGGAAGTCACGAAACCAGATATCTAAGCAAGTCATGATACCAGCCACGCCAGCCACACTTGACGCCACAGACATCTAGCTTTGCCAAATGCAGCTATGCTTGGTGTGCATCATGAGTTGCGATGCGTTGCTGTGGCCGCGGCACGTGGTTTCCTCTCATTGCAGTCCGCCCGCATCCATGCAGTACAACGCGTGAATCATGGCCCCCGAGGGGGAACGCTGATCATATACTGTTGCCACCAGCCTCCACGCGACTTGTCGCAAAGGCTAGGCGTAGCGGGTTGCACCGCCACACCTCTGTGCGACAATTCCGGATGAGACCTTATCAGATCCTGGAGATAGTCATGCGCTCGTAGCCTGTATCGTCCGGTAGTCAAGGGCCATCGCAGCTCGCTGCTAGATCTCTCCCAGCAACTTTGCACCCCGATGTTCCACAACATTGAAAATCTGCTTGCCTGGCAGCGGAGGGAATTGAAAATTCTCTATCATATTGACATTGAGCTGACTGAGCGCGAAGCGTATGTGGTCTCAACCGGCGGCATCACGGCGGCGAAGGTGGCCGAGGGGGAAGCGGCCAAGGCAGTAGTCGCCGCCGTCGCTGACGTTGCCAAGGTCGCCATCGAAACCACAAAGGAGCAGGAAGAGTCCGACGAGGAGACGTCGGCCATAGAAGTCTGGACCGAGGATGTGAACACGGAATTGTACAAGATAGATGTGGTTTGTTGCCCCCCCCCATTTTGTGACGGTGGTAGCGTAGAACTGGCGGTGCTCAGATCCGCGACGCCGATTACGGTGACCGCGAGTTCGCGCCCTGGGACGACTCCCGCACCCGCAACCCCGACGACGACACCCCGACGAGGACAACGTGCCCGAGAGCACAGCAAGTGGGTCCTCGTCCTGCGCCGGATGTTCGGCTACGAGAACGAGCTGCGCAAGACCAAGCTCGACGTCACGTCGCCGCTGATCAAGGACGCCATCAAGGAGGGATGTCCGCCCGAGCGCGCGGTCATGGAGAGCGAGAAGGCGCCGACGCTGTGACCGAACGACGAGTTCTTCCGTCACGTGAGTCTACGCCGTCCATCCTGCCATATCCCCCCGCCTTTCCGACCGCTAGTCGGAGACTGACGCGGAGCAGAGGGAGCACATCCGCGCCGCGGCCGAGAAGCAGGGCGAGCTCGCGGTTAAGCAAGTTGGCGTGCTGCTGCAGCTGATCGAGAAGGAGTACGCGAACATCATGTCAAATACATGTTCCCGAAGGTGACGAGATCCTGCGCGAGGCGTTCTGGCCCGGCGAGGCCATCGTCGACACGTGCTCGGGGCTCAGCCGCGCGTACCGGTTCAAGGCCGTCGAATTCGTCGAGAGCAGCTGGAACGACGAGTACTATCTCAACGTCGAGGCCGAGTACATCGCGCACGAAGGCGACAACTACGGCACCATCGTAGACTACCTCCGCATCAACCGCTTCAAGGGCGTGAAGTACTTCACCGACCTGGCCGTATTCCCGCTCAAGTACCCCCCCGACGAGGCCGCCATCCGCAAGGACCTCGTGGAGCGCGGCCGCACGTTCGTCTCACTCCAGGGCCACACTACCCCAGCTGTTATCATTAATACTCACGATCTCGAACCGGAGCCATTACAGACAGACGAGGGTAATGACCGCCAAGAATTTGAGCATCCTCATTGCCCAGATCGCGGGACTGCTGACTCCACCTTGCGCACCCACACAACCCGCATGATAAGTTGCGTTTGCCAACAGCTAACTAGTGGTGTACTCAGATCACCATGCAGATAACTATCGCACAATCGCCAATCAAATAATCGGCTACTAGTGCCCAAACCAGTCATAACATAACACCATACTGAAGCCCTGTGCCAGGCCTGAAGATAAATTACACACTCACGGGAGGTGGTGATGGGGAAGAAAACTGAGGGTTGATGCCGTGACCCTGTGATTGGCTGATACGTGCAGGATGTACTGTACATACAGGATAAAGAGCACCTAACTACGTGTACATAAAGACTTACTAAAGAACCGTTGACTGAATACCCCACTGCCTCGCCGCTAAGCCTCGCTCCGGAGTCCTTGACACCACAAATTAGGCTGCGCCCAATGAATTAGACGCCTATTACCCCGTACATCTGACGAGTGTTAAGTTACGCGAACAAGTTACGCGAGCATCAAATTTAGTCACCTGCTATGTAGCGGAACTGAAACCTCGTGCAGAAGGAAGTAAAAAAAAGTACACGAATACTCGAGGCACATAATTATGACTAATACTATATCATAAAAGCGGTGCTGGGATATGGGGCGGGGCAGTTGTGGTAGCGAGACAAATGGCGACTGGCAGGAAATGCAAGGCTGGCTGGCGGAGGGCGCAGATGCAGAAATTCCTGCTTGCTGATGGCACTGGTCCTGCTTGTCGATAGCGCTGGTGCAGTTTCAGTCATCCCTCCCACGCCATTCTGTCGCCCCCGCCTGCTCACGTGCCAGTCGAGCCATCCAGCCAGCAAGGTATAGTGCAGCAACTCCCCCTCCTCCGCCATCCCGCCTCTGCTTCTCCACCGCATCTTCCCACCTCTCCAGTCTCGACACGCACGCACGATGGACTCGCGCCGCCCACGACTAGCGCTGCTGCTGGTGGCGCCTGCCGCTCGCGTCGTAAGTCGCCTGCCCACCTCGTGCGGCGCGTGCTGACACCCGCCAGGCCGCACAAACATCCGCCGCACAGGCGGTGGGATCTGTCCTGCGAACCCTCGCCGTCCTCCAGTAGCAACGGCGACTACGCCGAGACGAATGCGCAGACGGCGGTGTCGAACCACCAGGCCATCATCCGGCGTCGAGGATCGTGGGCGTGCTCATTGTGTCAGCGGCGCCGGTGTCACTGTTGCTGTACTGCCGCTGCGCTACGCAGTGCCGACGCTGGGGGCGGTCGAGCGGGGGGGCGGCCGTGCCCCCGCGGCGGCGAGAAGGAGTACGCATGGTATCATATCGCCGACGGCGAGTGCATCACGCACTCCACGAGGTGTCATCGCCCGGACACCGCAGGACACGCAATGCATCGCACGCGCTTCTTTCCAAGACCCGGCGGGTTACAAGGTTGTACATATGGGCTTTGTTGGAATATAGGGATCGATAGAGACGAAGATAGTGAATTTATTGATTGATACTACGTCGAAGGAGGAACATTCTCTTCATATAAAACGAGCATGAGGGACTCGCCAGGGGGGAAGGACGGAAGACTGTCTCCCGAGCCGGTGCTCGGTGACTCAGGCAGCTTCCATCTCCGGACGTGTCGTCTCCGGACCGTCATCTCTGGACGCCCATTATTCTGACAGGTTTCCAACAGGAAGCCCATGAAGTCGAGTGTGCAGCCATTGCCAGACTGGAAGCCGCGGCACTCCGGCCCCTCGCTCATAAGCCCATTAGCATCTCCACTGATGCTCAAACAGCCATCCGAAGGATGGGCTTGGATGAGCCCGGCCTTGGACAGAGGCGCGCGACTGAGGCAGGGTGCGCATCGCAACCATCCGCAAAAGAAGGCCCGAGGTTACAACCGAACTCCGCTGGTGTCCAGTTCACAAGGGGGCGCCAGGGAATGTGAAGGCAGGTGAATGGGCAAAGATGGTAGCAGATGTGCCAGACACAACGTGGAACATCTTCGACCTGGGCAGTATGGCGACAAGCCGGGGCAAGGCCGGCAACCCTCCAGGTCACTGGCACACTTGAAGCGCTCGATCATAGAGGTCAAGTGGTAGGAATCCAAGGTTTGGGCGGAGTCTAAGGTTACCGGGAAGAAATACTGCCACGGTCGACCCCGGGAACAACGTCAGACGCCTGATTCTAACCCAGCAACCGCCCACAAGCGACTCGCTGTGAGGTCCCACCAGTTTAAGAGGGTTCACTGCCTTACTGGCCAATACCTTATGTGGGCGAAGAAGTAGCAAACCGCCAAGCGCCGGCGGTGCGCGCATAGGACCCATACACGGGAGCACCTCTTCAAGTGCTGCCCACACTAGAAACGCCAGCAGAAACACCTGTGGGCAGAGATGCGGCTGGAGACGGAGAGAGGCAAGGACTGGTTCACGATCCGGGATCTCTTCGCTAATGAGCGATGCAGTCAGGCGATCTTGGCTTCCTCTCCATCACGGTTGTCGGGAGGCTGGTCACGATGCCCGGCTGAGGAGGACGCCCGGAGCGAGGCATCAGAGTGGGAACTCCTGGAGCGGGGTGAATGGGAAGCGGAGTAGGATGTCGCCTATTTAATTGCACTTTTGTTTTGTACTGTGGGAGGATTTAATTAGGTTCTGTTGCTTCATTGCATTGTGGGGATTATTCATCGAATTCTGTGTACTTAGCGAGTTGCGGAGCGGGGTTGGTTCCGAATCCTGTACTAGTACATCATCCTAGCACGACAGAATCCGCCAATCAGAGGGTAGCGTCAACACCCGCCCATTTCTTTCTTGATCCCATCTACTTTAGTGTCTTCATCTACATCGGGCCTGGCATAACTAGGTCCTTCAGTACTTTCTTTGGCGCGCTCTATCTTTCTCGGGACAGGCCGGGCGGAGGGCAAAGGGGAGCTTGCAACAAGCCGCCACGCGCGGACTACTAACAGGAAACGGGCTACATATATACCGCCATGATCAAGATATGCGAAAATTGATGAACAAAAACAAGATCCGTGCTGGAGGGCGGGTACTGGGAGTCAGCGACTAGCGCGCTCTGGGCGCCAAGCACGGCAGTAATAGTGGCGAGCGAGCAGCTTAAGACTCCATAGAGAATACAGCACACACTCTTTGATCTAATTTAGTACCATCAGTACTAACCACACCATTGCGCTCAATTATCCAAAACACGGAAACCCGCTCGCGGAGCGAGGGATGCCCACTTGATTTCACTTAAAGGACCATCTCTTTTTCGATTAACATCTCTATTGGTGGGGTGCTTACAGCCTCAGCTGAAGGCTTGCTGCACGTGCACACACTGCTTCTATCTACCAACCAATAAAGAAACGGAACGACTAGAAATTTCCCTGCTTCTGCAGATCGCATGTCGACGTGTTTCGGCAGTGGTCGAAGTGGGGGCGACGAGACTTCAGTGCAGTGATAGCGGGGTTGTTGGGGATAGCTATTTATGCCCTCCATGGCCGCACGCTGGCACGAGAACTCAACAGTATCTGAGAAAACACCGTTTGCAACAATAATATCGCCACACCGCAGAGTGAACTACAACTGCATATACTCTAAGCTTCTTTTGGTCGGACGAATATCTCGTCAGAACCCGAGAAAACTCTCACCACTCGCCGACACGGCGATTTGCACTTCACCAGTCACCACCCAACTCCGCTTCATCAACCCAGTGGCAAACCGCGACCACACACCACACAACGATCAGTCCAACACTTCCACCAGTCCGACATGGGTTCTGGTAAGAGCAAAGAGAACCAACAGAAGTACCAGGATTCCACGCATGTCGAGTTTCGAGGAAATGTTTTTCATGGTGCAATCACCGTTGTCGCTGGCGGGTAAGTAACTGATATCCAGCAAAGAGCGATTCGAAAGGATCTTACGGTTGGCTAACGAGACCTTGGTGGTAGATTCAAGAGTAAGCGACACCTCCATCGGAAACTTGCACCCTGACTGACACTGTAGATAGAGAGAAGCGAGATCCTGGAATGGATATCCGCGGTCCCGTACACAAATCACCACAAGCGTATCAGTGAAGACCGGCTAGCAGGCACAGGAGAGTGGATAATGGAGAAGGAGAAGTACCGCACCTGGAGAGCATCAACCAGCTCGTTGCTGCTGCTGTTGCGGGGAATCCGTAAGTCAACGGAATCTTCAACCGGAAGGAGCCATCTTCTGATCAGTTTGTCTAGCTGGAGCCGGAAAAACGTACATTGCATCGCAGGTCATTGACTGGTTCCTTTCCAATCCAACAGCCGAATCCAATTTGGCGTACTTCTACTGCAATCGAGCCGAGGAAAGTCGCCGAGATCCCGAGAGCATTCTGCGCACTCTTATTCAGCAGCTTGCGCAGACTCCATCCAAGGACGAACTCCTGACGCCGGTCTTAGATGTTTACAATGACCGGGAGATCCATGGGCAACTCTCATCGCGGTTGACCCTTAAAGAATGCCAGGATCTCCTTGTTCAACTCTTGGCTATATATCCTCAGACGACAATTTGCATTGACGCCCTTGACGAAGTTGATCACAAGTTGCGCTTCGGATTAATGGAGTCACTCAAGCGCGTGGTGGAAAGATCAGGGGCTCTGGTCAAGGTTTTTGCGACCACTCGAATGGACCCAGATATCCTATTGCAGTTCGTGATGTTTCCCAGGATTGAGTTGGAACCTGATGACAACGTCAATGACATCAACCGGTTTGTGGAAGAGAAGGTGCAGGGTGCGATAGTACGGAAGCAGCTACTCCACGGCAATGTGCCAAACGCTCTCAAAGGAGAAATATGCCAAGTCCTTTGTGCACGATCCAAGGGAATGTAAGCTCACCTGAACTCTTGATAGATACGTGTCAACGCTAACGCCTGGATGAAGGTTTCAACTTGCCGCGCTTCAGATCACCTTGATCTGCGACATGGTCATTCCAGACGACGTAAAGAAAAATCTAAAGGTCCTCCCGGAAACCTTGACAGACGCGTACGACGAAATATACAACCGTATTCGGAAGCAGAGAGGCAGCGCTTCTCAGCTAGCACTAAGCGCCTTCCGATGGGTCAAGTGCTCTTACGAACCGCTGCGATCGGAAACGTTGCTTGATGCAGTCATGGTCGAAGTCGACAACTCGGGGGCATTTTCCCGCAAATCTCCGGCTCTAATGGCGATTGATTTGTTGAAAGTTTGCCAAAACTTCCTCATTTTGGACGAACGCCTAGACGTTTTCCGTTTTGCCCACCTTTCGGTCGAAGAATACTTGGAGACCCAGCAACTCGAGGTTGACTCTCATACGGAAATCTCGAAAATCTGCCTTTCACTGGTTTGCTCTTCCAGGTCTTGGACGGATTATGACACAACCATTACAACACGAGAAGGATGTTACCAGAATCGCCACCTCTTACTTTACTCGGCAGTATTTTGGCCGTGGCACTTGAATCGTTGCAATGGCAGCTGTCAAATCTTGGCTGCCCTTTGGGAAGCTTTCGTATCAGAAGCTACATTCCGGCGCTGGATCGAGTATCATTGCCAGCGTATTCAAATCCAGTATCCTGAAGACGCTTTTTGGCTCAGGTCAGAGGTTCTGCAAAAACAGGGGAGGGATCGTCTTTCCACAGTCTGCGTGTTTGGATTAGGGCGGATGCTTGCCAGCATATCCAAATCCCAATTGGGATCGATGGACTGTATAAAATTGAATTTCTCCACGACATTCATTTCGGAGTCGGTACCAAGTGGCCGTGTACACCGGTTGCTATCCTGCGCGTCTAGGTTTGGAGATCTAGATATAGCTCAGCATCTGCTTAACGCGGGCGCTAGCGTCTTAGCGGCCAACGAGTACGAAGACACGCCGCTGGAAGTCGCGACGGAAAACGGGCACGAAGCTGTGGCGCGGCTGCTGCTGGATCGAGGTGCTGACCTCACGGTGGTCAACAGCAACGGGTCGACACCACTGCATGTCGCAGCAGAGAACGGGCACGAGGCGCTGGCCCGCCTGCTCCTGGATCGAGGCGCTGACCTCACGGTGGTCAACAGCGACGAGTCGACACCGCTGCACGCCGCGGCGGAGAACGGGCACGAGGCACCGGCCCGCCTGCTCCTGGATCGGGGCGCGATCCTCTCGGTGGTCAACTGCGACGGGTCGACGCCGCTGTACGTCGCGGCGGAGAACGGGCACGAGGCGCTGACCCAACTGCTCGTGGATCGAGGAGCTGACGCCTCTGCAGCCAACGGCTGCGGAACGACGCCGCTGCACGTCACGACAGAAAACGGACACGAAACAGTGGCGCGGCTACTCCTAAATCTAGGAGCTGACGTCTCTGCAGCCAACCGCTACGGAATGTTGCCGCTGCACATCGCGGCGCTGAACGGGCACAAGGCGCTGGCCCAACTGCTCATGGATCGAGACGCTGACGTCTCTGCAGCCAACCGTTACGCAGCGACGCCGCTGCACGTCGCGACGGGAAACGGGCACGAAGCGGTGGCGCGGCTGCTCCTGGATCGAGGCGCAGACGTCTTGGCCACTAGCAGCGACGGGCGGACACCGCTACACATCGCAGTGGAAAAGGGAGACGAAGGGCTGTCGCGGCTACTCGTGGATCGAGGAGCTGACATCTCGGCCACCAGCAGCGACGGGCGGACGCCGCTACTCATCGCGGCGGAGAACGGACGCGAGGCGCTGGCACAGCTACTCGTGGATCGAGGAGCTGACATCTCGGCCACCAGCAGCGACGGGCGGACGCCGCTACATATCGCGGTGGAGAAGGGAGACGAAGGGCTGTCGCGGCTACTCGTAGATCAAGGAGCTGACATCTCGGCCACCAGCAACGACGGGCGGACACCGCTACACATCGCAGTGGAAAAGGGAGACGAAGGGCTGTCGCGGCTACTCGTGGATCGAGGAGCTGACATCTCGGCCACCAGCAGCGACGGGCGGACGCCGCTACTCATCGCGGCGGAGAACGGACGCGAGGCGCTGGCACAGCTACTCGTGGATCGAGGAGCTGACGTCTGGGCCACCAGCAGCGACAGGCGGACGCCGCTACACATCGCGGCGCAGAGCGGGCACGAGGCGCTGGCCCGCCTGCTCCTGGATCGAGGCGCTGACCTCTCAGTGGTCAACAGCGACGGGTGGACGCGGCTGCACCTCGTGGTGCAGAACGGGCACGAAGCGGCGGCGCGGCTGCTTCTGGATCGAGGAGCTGACGTCTCGGCCACCAGCAGCGACGGGCGAACGCCACTACACATCGCGGCGGAGAAGGGAGACCAACGGTTGGCCCGGCTGCTCCTGAATAGAGGAGCTAACGCCTCGGCGACCAACAGCGACGGGCTGACGTCGCTACACATCGCAGTGGAGAAAGGACACGTATGGCTGGCACAGCTACTTCTGGATCGAGGAGCTGACGTCTCGGCCACCAGCAGCGACGGGCGGACGCCGCTACACATCACGGTGGAGAAGGGAGACGAATGGCTGGCACAGCTACTCCTGGATCGAGGAGCTGACGTCTCGGCCACCAGCAGCGACGGGCGGATGCCGCTACACATCGCGGCGGAGAACGGACGCAAGGCGTTGGCACAGCTACTCCTGGATCGAGGAGCTGACGTCTCGGCCACCAGCAGCGACGGGCCGACGCCGCTACACATCGCGGCGGAGAACGGACGCAAGGCGTTGGCACAGCTACTCCTGGATCGAGGAGCTGACGTCTCGGTCACCAGCAGCGACGGGTGGACGCCGCTACACATCGCGGCGGAGAAAGGACACCAATGGCTGGCCAACCTACTCTTGAATGGAGGAGCTGACCTTTCGGCCACCAGCAGCGACGGGCGGACTCCGCTACACATCGCGGCGGAGAACGGACACGAGGCGCTGGCACAGCTACTCCTCGTTCTAGGAACGGACGTCTCGGCCACCAGCAGCGACGGGCGGACGCCGCTACACATCGCGGCGGAGAATGGACAGAGGGAGCTGGCCCGGCTACTCCTGAATCGAGGAGCTGACGTCTCGGCCACCAGCAGCGACGGGTGGACGCCGCTACACATCGCGGCGGAGAAAGGATACGTATGGCTGGCACAGCTTCTCCTAGATGGAGGAGCTGACGTCTCGGCCACCAGCAGCGACGGGCGGACGCCGCTACACATCGCGGCGGAGAAAGGATACGTATGGCTGGCACAGCTTCTCCTAAATGGAGGAGCTGACGTCTTGGCCACCAGCAGCGACGGGCGGACGCCGCTACACATCGCGGCGGAGATAGGACATGTATGGCTGGCACAGCTTCTCCTAGATGGAGGAGCTGACGTCTCGGCCACCAGCAGCGACGGGCGGACGCCGCTACACATCGCGGTGGAGAAGGGAGACAAAAGGCAGTCCCGGTTCCTCGTAAATCAAGGAGCTGACGTCTCGGCCATCAACAGCGACGGGCGGACGCCGCTACACATCGCGGCGGAGAAAGGACACGTATGGCTGGCACAGCTTCTCCTAGATGGAGGAGCTGACGTCTTGGCCACCAGCAGCGACGGGCGGACGCCGCTACACATCGCGACGGAGAAAGGACACGAGGCGCTGGCCCGGCTACTCCTGGATCGAGGAGCTGACGTCTTAGCCACCAGCAGCGATGGGTGGACCCTGCTGCACATCACGGCGGAGAACGGACACGAGGCGCTGGCACAGCTACTCCTGGTTCTAGGAGCTGACGTCTCGGCCACCAGCAGCGACGGGCGGACACCGCTAAACATCGCGGCAGAGAACGGACACGAAGGGCTAGCGCGGCTACTCGTGTATCACCGAGCTGACGTCTTAGCCACCATCAGCGACGGGTGGATGCCGCTGCGCATCGCGGCGGAGAACGGACAAGAGGTGCTGGCACAGCTACTCCTGGATCGAGGAGCTGACGTCTTGGCCGCCAGCAGCGACGGGCAGACGCCGCTGCGCATCGCGGCGGAGAACGGATCCGTAGAGTTGGCCTGGCTGCTCGTGGATCGAGGAGCTGACGTCTCGGCCACCATTAGCGACGGGCGGACGCCGCTGCACATCGCGGCGGAGAACGGACACGAGGAGCTGGCACAGCTACTCCTGAATCGAGGAGCTGACGTCTCGGCCACCAGCAGCGACTGGTGGACACCGCTACACATCGCGGCGGAGAACGGACACGAGGCGCTGGCACAGCTACTTCTGGTTCTAGGAGCTGACGTCTCGGCCACCAGCAGCGACGGGTGGACGCCGCTACACATCGTGGCGGAGAACGGACACGAAGCGCTGGCACAGCTACTCCTCGTTCTAGGAGCGGACGTGTCGGCCAGCAGCAGCGATGGGCGGACGCCGCTACACATCGCGGCGGAGAACGGACAGCGGGAGCTGGCCCGGCTACTCCTGAATCGAGGAGCTGACGTCTCGGCCACCAGCAGCGACCGGCGGACGCCGCTACACATTGCGGCGGAGAACGGACACGAAGCGTTGGCTCGATTTCTGGCTACCGTCACCGCCCCGCCCTCCTCGCAGTAGTTTTCCTTCCTTTTGTTGATATAGCGTTAGTTGCAACCAACTTATCCTATGCTGCTCGAGAATTCAGAGATTTCTTTCACGTTCTTCCGTCTACAAGAGGATTCAGTTCCGAGAGCAGATGACGAAATTTGACGTTCTCGTATAACGCACACCAGATGAATGATGCGCCGGAGAGGAACTACCGCTGTTCTTATCCACGCCCTCCTTCATGGCATCGGCAGGCGAGGAGTAGGGGGACGGGGTGCGCTTTCCTTTATTTCTTTCCCTTTGTCAAGTTCCTTGGCCGCGTTTATTTCTTTTCTTGGGACAGGCCTGGGCGGAGGGCAAAGGGGAGCTTGCAACGAGCCGCCACTGCGCGGACTGCGGACAGGAAAACCGGGCAAAATGTACGCCGCCATGATCTATATAGGTCGAATGCGAGTATGATTAAACAAAAAAAAACAACCAGATGAATGATGGCGGCGTTATGTTATTGTGGGCAGCCGGAACGAATTAGTTGAACAATATGATTTTGCGTGATATAAGTTGAACTCTAGTTGGCTGTTCCTAACGATACGACAGCGCACCCATCATTGCGAACCGACTACCTGAATCGTGAAATCATTATGTTACATATTCGCCCACCACGCTCCCAGCCCCCTCTTGTACATGGCCCTACTTCTCCATGCCGTTCGTGCCACAGTTGGCCTTCATCTGGGCGAGGTCGAAGCCCTTCATGACCTCGAGCACGGTGTTCATGTGGGTCATGTCGAATGCGCTCGCCCTTGTCGGCGGCGAGCGCCTGGGCGGTGCGGAACACGTTCTTGATCTGGTGGCCGTTGAGCGGGTTCTCAGCGAGGGCGTAGTAGTCGGCGTCGGTGAGGGCGACGTCCATGGTGGCGCCAAAGTTGCGCCAGACGGTCTCGCGCGCGGCCGGCGTGAGGCTGCGGTAGTGCAGCGAGATGTGGATGCGGCTGTGGAAGGCCTCGTCGAAGGTCGCGACGCGGTTCGTCGTCAGGAACAGGATCCCTTGGTAGTACTCGAGCTGGCGCAGGAAGATGGACACCAGCGCGTTGCGCACCAGGCCGTGCGTCGACCGCTGCTCGAGCAGCACGTCCGCCTCGTCCAGCAGCAGCACCGCGCGGAACGTCTTCGCCAGGTCGAGCACCCGCTGCAGCTCCGTCTCCATCGCGCCCGGCGACGCGCCCAGCTCGCCCGACGTGACGATGTACAGCGGCCGCCGCGTGAACTCGGCCACGGCCTCGGCCGTCATCGTCTTGCCGACACCCGGCGGGCCGTGCAGCACCGACACGAGGCCCTTGCCCTTGCCCTCGACAAAGTCGTCGAACTCGGCGCCCTTCGAGTGGTTCTCGACCAGCACTCGCACCAGCTCCTTCTGCGCTGCCGGCAGCACCAGCTGGTCGAACACGCGGTCGTTGAACACGACGTCCGAGATGTTGCACACCGACGCGGTGTAGAACTGCTTGTCCTGGAACGAGAAGATCGGGATTACCGACGTGCACAGCACCAGGTGCTCCTCTGTCAGCTCGCCGTCGACCAGCTCCGACGCGATCGACGTCACGCTGACGGCGAAGTCGCTGTTGAGGCGGTTGTAGGTCTCGGTGTCGACCATCACGCGTGATTCGACCTACATCGGGGTCAGCATTGTGAGGGGAGGGAAGGGGAACAGGGGGAGACTACGCTGACGCGGCGGGGACAGTATGCGATCGTCTTCGTGACGCCCTTGTGAAACTTGTAGTTCTGGCCCTGGAGTGAGACGAACTTGCGGCCGCGCTCGACGAGGTTCTTGCGGATGGCGGCCTCGTCGGGGTGGTACTTGAGCGGGAATACGGCCAGGTCGGTGAAGTACTTCACGCCCTTGAAGCGGTTGACGCGGAAGTAGTCTACGACGGTGCCGTAGTTGTCGCCGTCGTGGGCGATGTACTCAGCCTCGACGTTGAGATAGTACTCGTCGTTCCAGCAGCTCTCGACGTATTCGACGGTCTTGATCCGGTACGCGCGGCTGAGCCCCGAGCACGTGTCGACGATGGCCTCGCCGGGCCAGAACGCCTCGCGCAGGATCTCGTACGTCGTCGTCGCCTTCGGGAACATGTACTTGATGTCGTGGATCCGGTTCGCGTACTCCTTCTCGATCAGCTGCAGCAGCACGGCAACGTGCTTAACCGCGAGCTCGCCCTGCTTCTCGGCCGCGGCGCGGATGTGCTCCCTCTGCTCCGCATCAGTCTCCGACTAGCGGTCGGGAAGGCGGGGGGATATGGCAGGATGGCAGGCGTAGACTCACGTGACGGAAGAGCTCGTCGTTCGGCCACAGCGTTGACGCCTTCTCGCTCTCCATGGCCGCGCGCTCGGGCGGACATCCCTCCTTGATGGCGTCCTTGATCAGCGGCGACTTGACGTCGAGCTTGGTCTTGCGCAGCTCGTTCTCGTAGCCGAACACCCGGCGCAGGACGAGGACCCACTTGCTGTGCTCGTCGGGCACGTTGTCGTCGTCGGGGTTGCGGGTGCGGGAGTCGTCCCAGGGCACGAACTTGCGGTCGCCGGAATCGGCGTCGCGGATCTGTGCGCCTGTATCAGCGCTGCCACTTCCACAAAGGGGGGGCGGGGGCAACAAACCGCATCGATCTTGTACAGCTCAGTGTTCATATCCTCGGTGCGGACGTGCTTGGCCGCCTTCTCCCCCTTGGACTTCTCCTTCTCCTTCGCGGCTTCGGCGGCGGCCTTGGCGTCTTCTTCCTCCTCGGCGGCGGCGTCCTTGGCCGCCTTCTCCTCAGCCGCCTTCGCCGCTGCGTACTGCTCCGCCAGCGTCTCGGTCACTTTCGCGGCCAGCGACGTCGCGAACGCGGCCAGGAACTTGCTGCCGACGTCCTCGGACAGCGGAACCGCGGCGGCGGCAGGGGTGGTAGCGGCGTCGGCGGTCGTCATGGTGTCGGATCGAAGATGGCGAGTGTGGAGGGAGGAGGAGAGATGGGGAGGGAGCGAGCTGGTTGGTGGTCCGTCGGATCGAGCGGCGCGGACGGACTCTTTATGCCCGCGCTGGTGTCTAGGCAGCCGCCGCGTGAGTCACGTCCGGCGGGCGGCCGACGCGTTGTCGCGCGCCACGCTCCGCTGTCCCCGCAGCGCGTCCGTCCGCCCAAGAGTCATACGTACCGCAGCAGGTCGTCGCTATTGCTGCAGCCGTCCGTTCCTTCGCACAGCCACTGCACGCGAATCAGCATGCGGGGCATGTGTAGAGTAGATAGAGAGATAGCAGAGATTCGCACGCCGAGCACTCTACGTACCTTGCTAGCCGATACCTGAGTCATACGCAGCCAGCGCGGGCCTGAATATCAGCTGGAGTGGGGCCTCAGCTGTGTCCGCCCGCCCATTCTCGCCGCTCAATTAGTGGACACAGCCCCCCGAGCTGCTGCAGATCCCGCTGCAGCCCAAGCCCTGCAGCCGCGCACCGCCGCGGTCGATCCACGGTGGTGCCGGTTCGGGCCTGGGCGCTGTGAGACCCACGTCAGGTGAGTCAAAGGATGCGACGCGACAAAGACTCTTCGCGATGAGCCGCTTGGTGATCATGACTGTTCCCAGGGTAGCAAGACGTTTCTCTTTTGTCTTTCCTTCGTCTTTCCTTCGGCTAATTCTTGTGTCGTGCCATCCTTAGTCAATAGAGGAGGAGGCGACGCGTGCTGACGGTGCCACATGAATATTGCCTGGTCCGATGAGGTCGCACGCGATAACCGATTATCATCGGCATCACCGCTGCGGTTCCCGTGGTCAATTCCGTTCCAATTCCAGCTTAAAAGTGCTCCCGGCTCCGGCGACACCGGGTTGGGAGTCGGTGCCGTTCCGAAGGAATCGATTGTCGCTACGGATACCACGTTTTGCATGATGATGTCTTTGTCCGTTGAGGGAGTCCATAAATTAGGTAAGCCGAACCACCGCCAGCCGCCTTCACGTGCTCGGAGCCGCCATCGCTGCCTGATCTTGTCAGCACATGGAAGATCCGAGCTGTTTTTCGCCTCGGGCCTCGGCGATTGGGGGGTACGAACTACAGGGACGGAAAGTCGATGCTCTGCGTCGGCATCCCTTCCAAGAAGACCGTTGCTGGTTCGCTGGCTGACGGCGATCTTTGACGCGGACTGCAGTCATTCGGTCGTTTGGCGACATGCCCTTTCCTTTTTCCTGCGGCATTCGTGCCGGTCTTTGTGCTCCCGTGCAGACGCCATTCGCAGCGCTGAACTCGTATGTACCGTATGTACTCTACCCTGCGTAACCGGTGGGCAGGAGGCAGGACTTCCAAGCAGAAGTATAGGCTCCCGGAAACCCACAGACCGGATGCCACGGTTGCTGGGAGCACCAAGAGGCTCGCCTCGCGGTTCTACATACCAGCTGAAGGCGGGGCAGTGCCGCACCGGACAATATCTGCACTGGGCCAAGAAACGCCCCGACCCCCAGTGCTGGTGGTGCCAGGCGCCCTCGCAGACAAGGGAGCACCTCTTCAAGGGGTGTCCGAAGCGGAAGCGGGAGCAGAAGATCCTCTGGGCGGAGGTGAGGAAGGAGACAGGGCGGGGGAAGAGCCAGTGCAGGATCCGGGATCTGTTCGCCGATGAGAGGTGCAGTCGGGCGGTGCTGGATTTCCTCACTTCTACAGATGTGGGGAAAATAGTGCCGGCCGTGGAAGAAGACGCAGGGAGTGAGGCGTCAGAGTGGGAGCTCCGGGAGAGACGGAGCAGGAGCAGGAAAGGAGGGCGGAGGCGGAGGCGCTAGGTGCTGAGGACGAGGCGGGCGCTGGGGAGGAACCCCCGCTGTTCCTTCCAAACCCCCCCCCCCCCCGTTCATGGCATCGGCTCGAGAGGAGTAGGGGACGGTCACGCCTTCCTTTTGTTTTCTCTTTGTTTCTTTCTTTGGTGCGTATCTATTCTTTCTTGGGACAGGCCTGGGCGGAGAGGGCAAAGGGGAGCTTGCAAGGAGCCGCCTCGCGCGGACTGCGGACGGGAAACCTGGAGAACACGTACGCCGCCATGATCTATAGAGGTCGCACGCGAGTATGAATAAACAAAAATCTACCTTGTGTAGTTACCGTTGAGTCGACCAGAGACGGTCAGGCCACTTTTGTCTCTTCACGTCAGCACTCGCCTAGCTGCGCCGATCCCCGATCTCACCGCGACTGGAAGCGGAGATGAGAAAAAAAAATGACCGATTTTCCGTAATGCACACCTAAGAATACACGCAAAGAGCCGCCATTCGCACGCTCCAAAAAAATAAATGATGGCAACAGCAACAGCAACAGCAACAGCAATCGCAAGCAATGCAGCTTCGTAAGAGTAGCAACAGTCATTTTGGCAGAAAAAAAAGAATAAAAATAAAAAAAAGGGCCGTAGTTAAGTAGAGGCCGCATTCTACACATGTATCCACCTGTTCTCCCACGAGCAAACGAAAAAAAAAAAAAAAAGAAAACCAACCCCCCCCCTCCTCGCGCCACGACTCCGTCCGTCAATCCGCTCAATCGACCTTGCCCTGCGCCTGCCCGCCGAGGAGGCCCTCCTTGCCGTCGAGCCTGAAGAAGCCGCCCGCCTTGCGCTTCATCCGGCCGCGGCCGACGAGCGCGAGCACGAGCAGCACGGCGACCAGCAGCGCCACCGACAGCCACGGGTGGCCGTGCGCGCCCGCCTTCGCGAGGAAGTACACGCGGTTGAGCCGCGTCGTCGTGCTCTTGCTGCGGATGCTCGGCGACTTGCTCAGCACGTCGCGCAGCGTGTCCAGGATGCGGCTGCGCGACGTGTTGATGGGCTCGCCGTTGACCGTCAGATCCCAGTATTGTTTCCGCTGTCGGTCCGCGTCAGCACTGGATCAGCAGGGGGGAGAGGGAGAGCGAGAGAGAGAGCGAGAGCAAAGAGAGAGCAAAGAGCAAAGAGCAAAGGGAGTGAGGGCCAACCCACGTCCTCGTCGTTGATGATGATGCGCGCGCCGTCCGCGTTGACGTTGACGCCGTACGTGCTGCGCACCCAGCGCTCCCAGAACACGCCGTCGACCCACGCAAAGCCAACCTCCTGGCGCTCGGTCGTGCTGATGCGCGTGCCCTTGGCCGCGCGGATGCCGCGGTCGTCATTGCGGTCCTCGGCCTCTTCCAGCCGCAGCTGCTTCTGGTCGCGCAGGCGCTTGCGCTCCGAGTGCTCCTCCTCCTGGCGCTGCTGCATGAACTCGACGGCGGCCTCCTTGAGCTCCTTGCGCGCGAGCGCGAACTCGTCGGTGCGATCGCGCGAGAGGATGCCGAGCACGACAATCTTACGGTTCATGATCTCGTGCGAGTTCGCTGCCGTCAGCTCGGGCACCATCGGCAGCCACACCGACTTCATCCACGCGAGCACACGGCCGTAGTCGCGCAGGTCGTGCGGCGCCAGCGCATTGTAGTACGACGGCCGGCCGTCGCGGACGACCATGAACTTGGGCCGCGTGTACACGCGGAAGCGCTTGGCCATGTCGTCGTCGCGGGTCCGGTACAGCGGCGCGTGGCCGATCAGGTTGAGAGTGAGCCGGTCGAGGGCCTCAAAGTCCTCCGAGACGGCGGCGTGGTCGTAGAAGTAGACGAACGCGACCTCGACGCTGCCGGCCTTCTCGAGCTCCTTGAAGCGGACGTCGTCGATCTCTTTGACCGCCGAGTCGACGGCCTGGCGCGCGAACGTGACGAGGTCGCCAAACCCGCGCAGGCCGTCGTACTCGACGCGTTCGCCGTTCTGGAAGTACAGGATCGTCGGGTACCCGCGCAGCCGCAGGTCCTTGCACAGCCGCTTGTCGATCTCGCAATTGACCTCGCCAATGTTCAGCAGCCCCTTCATCTCTCGGCCCAGCTCGGCCCAGGCGGGCGCCATGGCCTGGCAGTGGCCGCACCACGGCGCGTAGAACTTGACGAGCCAGGCGTCGCGCGTCGTCGTGATCAGCTTCGTGAACGCCTCGGCGTCGAGCGGCAGCGACTCGCCCCTCGGGTTCGGCGCGGCCGGGGGTCTCGCCGCCGCCATCGTCGTCGTCGCCGCGATCTTATCCTTCGTGATGACGGCGAGCCACTTGTCGACCATCTTGGACAGGTTCTCGTAGTCGTTCGTCGGCGCCGTGTACACGTCGACCTTCGCGCCGTCCTTGTAGACCGCGAAAGTCGGGTAGGCCTTGATCTGGAGCTCGGAACCGCAGAGGTCGCCGTACGCGAGGCAGTTGAGACTGGCGAACTCGAAGCCGTACAGCTCGCGGAACGACGAGCCGGAGCTGCCCGCGACGTCGAGCGTGATGTAGTGGTTTGCGACCTGCTTCCATATCGGCGCGGCGGCTTTGCAGTGCCCGCACGTCGGCGAGTAGTGTTTGATGAACCTGCGGCTCATCAGCCCACGCCGTCCTCCCGCGGATGAGGGGCACTCACCAGTAGCCCTTCTTCGTCTTCTCGTGAAAGTCCTTCGCGGTCAGCTCCAGCACCTCCGGTAGCGCGTCAGCAGCATCGACGGCGGCAGCGGCGGCAGCGACAGGAGCACCGGCGGCGGTGGCGCGCACCGTCGACAGCAGTCCCGAGCCCGCGAGCACGGCCAGCAGCAGCGAAAAGGGGGAGCCGAGGCGCATGGTTGCTGCTCCTGGCGGGGGTGGGCGGAGCGAGTGCGCTTCGCGATGATGGCGGCGGATGCGGCGGAGAGTGTCGCGGGCGATTGCAGGTGGAGGCGGTGTTTGCGGAGGAGCGCGGTGGGTGTGTGGGAGGTGAGTGGGAGGAGTGAGTGTGTGTCGTGTGGCGATCGCGACGTTGGCCGCCGCTAACCTAACTTTCTACTGAAGTTCGCACTTGGCGCACGCCAAGACTCCAGACAGACGACCGCAATAGAACCCTCAAGACAAACACCACGAATAGCAGAGTGGGAGTCGTGTGCGACGTGGGAGCCTTTTCGCAGCAGTTGGCGGATTCTTCCTCATTGATCGGAATCGCGGTTGTGCGGATATCTGCTGCTGGTGTGATTAAGGCTTATCCTTGCGGCTGTGCTCGCGGGAGGCTTGGCGACGACCTTCTTAGATCATGGCGGGTCACTGTCTGTTGTTGTGTGTCCTGCTGTATGCTTAGTCAGAGCACTGCCGTGCCACCCATAGATACATCTAGAGCAGTGGCGTTAGTCCCTACACAGCACTCTAGCTGACACGCAGGCGGCGTGTTGCAAGCTCCCCTTTGCACTGTCCCAAAACATGTAGATATGACGTGCCCCAAGGGAAGAGACAAAAGAAACAAGAAAAAACAAAGGAAATCTAGGCCCGTCACCCTGACTACTCCTCCTCTGCGGAAGCCATGAAGGAGGGCCTGCGTGGAGAGGAACAATGGTTGCTCCTCGGACTCCGCCCTCCGCTACCACCCCTACGCCTTACTTACTCCCCGAATTCGTCAGCCCGGACTAGCCTTCCCACATCCGTTGTGGCGAGGAAGGCCAACACCGCTGGGCAGCACCTCGTGTCCTCGAGGAGGTCCCAGATTGGAACCGCCGATTCCACTCTCCAGTCTCATTCTTCACCTCTGCCACAGGATCTTCTGCTGGGCCTTCCACTCGGGGCAGACCTTGAACAGGTGGCCCCGTGTCTGCGTCCTGCAGGAGAACGACGAGCACTGAGCGCAGGGTCTGCTCTTCGTCCAATTCAGGCACTCCCCGGTGAGGCGGCGACCAGTCTGCAGCTGGTAGAACCTCGAGGCGAGCCACTCAGAGCTACCCGCAGCGGTTCCATCCGGCTTCTGCCTGCTCGGCATCTTGTACTTTTTCGTGGAGGCCGAGCCTCCAGCCCACATCTTCACGGAAATCTCTCGCCTGAAGTGCGCGCGGGATCTGGGGAGTGGCATCGCATGTGCCTCCGCCTCCTAGCCATTCCACCCTGCGGGCGTTTGCCTCCTCCGCTGCAAGCTTGGCCCAGGGCGCCGCCGGATCTCAGTGGTAATGTCTGGCCTGGAGCGCGCACATCTGGTCGGTGCCAGGCTCCTCCGACGCCATGCGCTTGATGGCGGCCTGGGCATCTGCGAATGTTGCGACCCTCTCGGGGGTCGTCTGTCGTGTCGTGGCGGATTCCAGCGCCCTAGTGAGAGCAGCACACTCCGCGCCGTTCCCTCCTCCTTGTAGCCCATATGGACTTGATGCCACCCAGGACTGCCCGTTTCGCCATGCCGGCTGTGCTCTCCATCCTGTCCGAGTATCTGAGGGCGTCGCCAAGCCATTTTCCAACTACTACTTACCACGTCTCGTCATCCTGCGAGAGGCTGAGCAGTCGTAACCCGAAGCGCCGCTACCTGTTCTCTGGTTAAGCTGCCGCTGGCCCGAGTCGCGACTCCATTGACGACTCTCCCAGGGTGGCCGTCTGGCAGCAGCCCGTGGCCGTGTGCCCCTCCTGGTCGGCCAGCCGTTGCAACTCGATTGCCCGTTCGATGGTGCCTCGGATCTTGTCGCGTATTCACCGAACCTCTGACCCGAGCATGGCAACCGACGGGACGAAAGCAGTCATGATGACCTTCCAGCAGTTGGCCGGTGGTAACCGAGCCCCATCTGCCCTGTGCGCCGGCGGAACTGGGCCATAGCATCCTTCCCCTTCTGCGGCCGGATGGCGTGGTGCTCTTTCAGCGCGAGCTGGGAGTCTAGCCGGACTCGATTCAACAGAGCTGTCACGTGACCACGAAGCGAGTCCACCACCGCGCAACGACGGAATTGCCCCAGCTGCTTGGCTGGCTGTTGGTCCCCGTCCCCCGCGCCCTGCCCCGCCGCAAGACTGCGCAATGCCATACGCAATCGCATACCCGCCTTGACTGCGGCCCCCGCAGCGTCCTCCGGGCCACCACAAGCCACCCGCACCGGGATTGCGGCTGGGAGCTTGATACGAGGCGCCCGGCAGCCCGAAGCCGGGGGAAGACGATGTAGTCCGCTGGAGCGCGCACGAGGTCTGCGTGTGTAGTTGGGCGTACTGCGGATGTTGTTTTGTTTTTTTGTTTAATCATACTCGCTTTCGACCTATCATTCATGGCGGCGTACATTTTGCCCGGTTTTCCTGTCCGCAGTCCGCGCGGTGGCGGCACGTAGCAAGCTCCCCTTTGCCCTCCGCCCAGGCCCGTCCCAAGAGAGAGTAAACTAAGGAAAGAACAAAAGACAGACTAAAAGAAAAGCGCGACCCGTCCCCTACTCCTCCCCAGCCGATGCCATGAAGGGGGGCGTGGGTAGGAACAGCGGCAGTTCCTCCCTGGCATCCAATTCCCCCGCAGCACCCAGCTCCTCCACCCCCGCCTCTCGCTCCTCTTCCCGCTCCCGGCGATCCCGGAGCTCCCACTCTGACACCTGACTCCCTGTGTCACTCGCGTACTGCGGAAGTGGGGTCGTTTGGAACCTAGAAGATTCGACGCGGGGATTTTACACAAGAGAGAGAGAGAGAGAAAGCTTGCAATTGATTGAAGACAAAGAGCATAACGCTACATATATAGCCGTCTGAGAGAGAATGACATAACAGTGCAAAGGAGAAAGACGATGCAATTATTCCTCCACTGTTGCGTCACGCTGTCGCAATGACACCCTCCGCGCCGTGCTGTCGGCAGCAGTTCCTCCACGCCGCACCATCAGCACCCACGCCGCGCCGCCACCACAACATATCTAAGTTAACCCACAATGTCATAGGAAATACAATGACATAGGATGACATAGGAAATACGTAGGTGTGACAGCGCTATTTTAACAGCGTGTTGGTTCCGCGCGCTGAGGGAGATCATGGCTGAGGAGCAGCTTGGAGCGCCACGGTCCGCCGTAGTCAGATCGCACGCAACTCACAGAGCATCACGGCGGGTCGCGGGGGAGCACCATCACATGTAGTGAGACATCAATCTCGTTCATTATCATTCGATCCCGTCCTAATCCGTGCCATAACTAGATCGTATCCTTAACACTCCGCCTTCTCCGCCTGCTGCTCCCCCTCCTAGCGCGCACCACGTTCCGCCGCACCGTTGTATGCAAGCGCGTTGACGGTGTCCCTCTGCAGCTCCTGGATGTTGTCCCTGCCCGCGAGCTGCTTGATGCGCGCCGTTACCTGCTGTGCGCCGTCGAGACCCTCGAGCTTGATCAGGTACGCGGCAAGGCCGGCGACGTGAGGGGTCGCTGTGCCCGTCAGCTGCTAACCGTGATCAGAGGGGAGGAGGGCAGGGAGGAGACGCACCCATCGACGTGCCCGAGATCGTGTTGGTGCTGTTCGTGCTCTTTCCTCCGGTGCGGTCGATCCATGCGCTCGTGATCGCCGTGCCTGGCGCTAGGATATCGACCACTGGTCAAGGGTGTCAGCGTGAGGGTGCGCGGGGGAAGCGGCAGCGGGAACACGCACGCTTGCCGTAGTTGCTGGTTGACGCCAGACGGTCCTTGATCGTCGTGTTGCCGACGGTGATGGCAGTCGGCTCGGACGCGGGGGAGAAGTCCTTTGCATCGCTCTGGGAGAGAGTCAGCTGGCCGGCGCGCAGTGCAGGTAGGGGACACCCACCCCGCCGTTGCCGGCGGCAACGCAGACGGTCATGCCCATCCCGACGATGCTGGCGACGGCCTGGTTCGTCGCCCTGGAGTAGCTGCTGCCGAGCGACATACTGGCGACTGCAGTGCGTCAGCTGAAGGCCCACGGGGAGGACGAAGGGACACACCGGAGGTCGTGAGCACGCCCTTGGACATCGCGTCTTCGGCCGCCCAATTGAGTCCCTGCGCCCGCCGGTCAGCACGTTCTCGCTATCCGCGGGGAGGGAAAGCCGTACGGCGATGACGCCGGAGTTGGAGCCGGTGCCGCTATCACCGAGGACCTTGACGCCGATGATCTGGCACTTCTTGGCGACGCCGTACCTCTTTCCGCCGACGGTGCCGGCGCAGTGAGTTCCGTGTCCTGTCGTCGTCAGTCCGCGGTTCCGTCCGGAGAGTCCCAGGGCACCCACCGTTCTTGTCAGTGTCGGAGGAGCCAGGGACGGCATTGTGGCCGAAAATGGCACGGCCTTCGAAGTCCTACGCACCGTCAGCAGCCATCAACGCGCGGCGGGGAGGCGGGGACGGACGTCGTGCTCGGCCAGGATGCCGGTGTCGACGACGTAGACACGCACGCCCTCGCCGGCGGAGCTGTCGTACGTGTACTGGTGTGCGGCGCTCTCGACGAGCGCGGGCTTGCTCGAGATGCGGGCCAGGCCCCAAGACGCAGCGGGCTCGGTCACGAGCTGCGACGCATACACCTTGTAGTCCGGCTCGACGAAGTCAACCTGCGCTCGTTAGCCCTCGCTCGGCCGCACGCACGGGGATTGCCGCGCCTCATCGGTGGCCTCGAGCTGGCGCACGAGATCCGCGTCGAAGCTGCCGGCGTAGCCCGCGAAGCCGCCGGGCAGCTGGTACGTGTGCTTGACTCCGGCGTACTTGGCCGCCTCCTCGTCCGACGGGTACACGCGCTCGCGGTGCTGCTGCTGTGCCCACTCGCAGTGCGTGGAGCACACGTCCGCTGGTGTTGACTGCTTGAAGACCACGACGTAGTGGTACGGTACGATCTCGGAGGCGGCGGCGGCGGACATTGTTGTTGCCGTGGGGGTGTTGCGCGAGAGTAAACGGTAGGGATAGAGATAGGTGAAGATGAGGGGGAAGATGGAGGTGATGAGGAGAGAGGAGAGAGGAGAGAGGAGAATGAACGGCGGAGGGCAGTGACTAAATACACTCCGCTCGCTCGCTCGCTCACACTCTACGGCCCCGCCGTCGCACAGTCCCGTGTACGGATGCCCTCAAGTCCCACCCAGTCCAGCCGGGACAGGACAGACAGTTGCCACCCAGGTTCCGCAGCGAGCTCTCGCTCGAAGTGATTTGTTCGCCGCCATCGCACAGATGACTGAGCGCAAGGCTGGTGCCAGTCACACGGGAACAGAGGCATCCAACCAGCAGCTGTAGACCGCCTTGCAGCCGTCTCCTCTCGACAAGCAAGTGGGCAGCACCGCGAAGAAAAAAAAGCGGGAAAAAAACTCCGTCACCGAAAATACCGCCGAGCGGCCGCAACAGCTCCAGCCCCGGCGACCCCGTCGGCCAATCAGCGACGGAGATGCAATGAGTGAGCGCGCATGCGGCTGGGCTGACTTATGCATGTTTTTTTTTGTTTTAATCGTTACTCGCATGCGACCTATCTAGATCATGGCGAGATTATGTACAGTCCGTTTCCTGTCCGCTGTCCGCTGTCCGCTGTCAGCGCGGTGGCTGCATGTTGCAAGCTCCCCTTTGCCCTCCGCCCAGGCCGGTCCCAAAAAGATGAGATGCGCACCAAGGAAATTACCAAGGAAAGAGTCCGAGCGAGCGTGAGAGACAAAAGGAATAAACAAAGCGGAAGCGCAGCCCGCCACCTAGTCCTCATCTACGGATGCCGTGAAAAGGGCGTGGGTAGGAACAGAGGTAGCTACTTCCCGGCCCCACCTCGGCACTCAGCTCCTCCGCCTTCGACTCCCTCTCGCCTTCCCGCTCTCGGCGCTCCGGAGCCCCCATTCCGACGCCTCGCTCCCTGCATCCCCCTCAGCCAGCACTCTCCTCCCCACATCTGTGGCGGTGAGGAAGTCTAGTACTGCCTAGCTACATCACTCATCAGCGAGGAGGTCCCGGATCTTCCAGCGGCTCTTCACCTCCCCATCTCCTTCAGAACCTCCGCCCACAGGATCATCTACTGGACCTTCCACTCAGGGCACACCTTGAAGAGGTGCTCCCGAGTCTGGATCCGGTACCGGCACCACCGGCACAGTGACATATGCATGTGAGACCGCTAGTTGCTTCTTCCGCATGCAGCCGCATGTTCGCTGGCGGGGTGCTGACGATTGGAGTGCCAGATGCGATGCGCCGCGAGCAGCGGAAACAAGCGATCCCTGCGCTTGACACAAAACAGCCAGTCAGAGAGGTGCATTGCATCAAGGCTCGTGATCGCCCCCCCGCCGGCTGCGGCTGCACCTCCTTCACGCCAGTTGGCTTCCACCCAGCGAAACCGGGACGACCATCCGTGATGTCAGCCGCCAGCCAGCCAGACAGCCAGAAGACAGCAGCAGCAAGCTGACCAGACCGTCCTGTCGTCTGGAGTATGGCTGGGGACATCTGGAACCGAATCAAAAACACCACCACGGCTGATAACCCAACGTATCTCAACAAGCACACAGCTGAGGTGAAGCATTAGGGAATACACAGGGGAAGATGCAGCGGAATGCCCTCCCTCGGGTAACACCCAGCCGCCCCCGGGGCGCTGTGTACGTCCTACTGTCCTTGATGACGGCCGCCGCTACCGCCTCCCCTGCCATAGTGCTGGGACAGCGATTCTCACCTTTTGCTCGGTTCAAGGCTTACTTTTCCCGGTCCGTCAGCCCCCCAAAAACACCAAAAACCCGGACTGGCGCGGTACTTCCCTACGTGCCACAGCAGCATACCGATTCCGTTGGAGATCAACCTCTATTGTGTCTGCAAAACAGTTTCCATATACTTACTGTGATTTTAAAGTGCCGACAGCAGATACCTGCAGTACAGGTACATAACTCGACTTTACCCTTTGATAGAGAATCACCTCTTGGGAGAAAACCTTGGCGAAGTAGTTGTACAGCCGTAGCATCTCGCTCTCGATGGTATCAGCTGCACTTGTTTGCTTTTTCCTCTTCTCTACTGTAGCGGCTAGCCACGCAGGAAGGGGGGGCTACTTGTGCAGGGATCACTGGCACTGAGTCGCAAAGACATCACCGCTAGCGCTATCCAGTTTGCTGCCTATTCTTCATCGGAGTGCTCTCCCCCTCCTCCTCACCATTGTTCCATCGCACTTCTGATATCTATACAGCCGCTGGGGTCGCGGCGCTGTTGGCGTCGAAACATCTTCCGCACTTTCAACATCCAGCAGCGCTCTCAGCGCTTTAAATAAGGTCACTTCCAGCCATTTTGCCTTCGCTGCACCGACTGCCACCAGTTTGATATCGCCATTCCGGTTATAGCTACCACAGAGAGTTGCAACGGTTGAACGGAGGTGACAACAGCTTGCTGAGAACGGGTTATACCGCTATTGTGTGGAGGGGATCCTGGGTGAGTTCGAAGTGGGCTACCTGGTGGCTATAACAGAGCCTGGAGCTGGTGACATGGCGAATGCGATCCCTCTGGTGGATTCCGATAAGTGCTCGTTCGCATGAAACTGGGCGGGTGGAATTTCAGCAGACAATAACGAAATACGAGTGGGGTGATACGGCTGGAGAAGCATGCTGACAATGGCTTGGGCGAGCGAATCGGAACAAAACTGGAGTTTGGTGGAGTAAGCAGCGAGCTTCATTGCACCCGAAGAAGCAAAGTAAAAAAACTACCCTGCTCTTTTGGATTTTGCCTTTTATGCCACTTTTAGAATTTATACCCTGTGGTGGTCCCGTGGCATGTCCACCGATCGGTGTCCCGCGTAGGGCTGAGATCTGACTAGACTACATACGCCGACGCACATTTGCACCCCCACACCACGGCCCGGCTGGCGATTGGGCTGTCGGCTTGACCTTCCGGCCCCCGCTTCTTCTTCCCTGCGACGCGTGCTGGCAGCGGTCATGACGCCTTCCAAGCTTACTTTTGTTTTGTTCCGCGCCTGCGATGCGGTGTCGACGCGGCGCTATATAGGCTCCTGGCAGCAGCTTCGGGGTGGCGATCAGCCGCCATTCCTCCAGGTGGGGAGCTCTGTTAATGTGCGGAGATGTGTAGGGTGGTCGTATGCGAGTAATGAATAAACAAAAAAAAAACTACGGCCGGAGACTGGTGCACCTTATTTTACTCCAGTGCCCGTCCAGACACGCACCTAGCGACCGCGTGCGACCTTCCAAATCGTTCCCAGGACATGACAAAGGAAGCACAAAGGAAGCGACAAAAGAAATCGCCTCCCTACTCCTCTTCTCCTTAACTCATGAAGTACGGTGTGGGGAAGTACAGTATTCCAATCGTTCCCCAATCTCAGCCCCTAGTTACCCCCGTCCTCCTCGGTCTCTTCTCGCTTCCGGAGCGAGCTCTTACCCATCCAGGTCCGGCACTCGTCCCCCTTCCGTCGTGGCGAGGAAGTCTTGCATAGCCTGGCTGCATCTCTCACCTGCGAATAGTTGCTGGATCTTGAAGCAATCCTTGGCCCACCCAGTCTCTCACCACACTCCACTCACAGAACCGTCTGCCGGCTTCCAGTGGGGGCAGCACTTAAAGAAGTGCTCTCGGGACTGGGCTCGGTATGGGCACCACCAGCACATGGCAAATGGCCGGTTCCTGATCCACGCGAGATAGTGACAAGTGAGACAGTGACCTATCTGAGCTGGCAGTAGCTGCCACGTATTTGGTGTTTCGCATTCGGTTTTGATGACTTGATCTTCCGTGCACCTACTGGCCGCCGTAGATATTCACACCATAAATCGCTGTCGGGGGTGCGTTTCGCGCATACCGTATTATCTCTCGTAAGAGGTCCCCCTTATAAATGCCACTACTATAGGTACTAGCGCGCTTACGTAGTAGTGCAATATCAAATCGCGGCTGTGCCAAGGGAGCGAATTTTCGGAAGTCTTCGTGATTGCTCAGGCTGATCGGGCTCCGTCCATAGAATCCGCTACAGTATCTACAATTCTAATTAAAACTCATCTGCGTGCCAATGGAAGTCGTACCCAACACCATCTTCATCCTCCGCATCACCCTCAGTGTCGATAATTTGCGCGAAAGAAATGACATGACTGCGCTAAGGTTTCCCTACCAGCCTAGTACTTCTATGAGTTCCTACGGCTGGTGGTACGGCCGCTGCTGCTCCTTCTCTACGCCCTTTTCCACCTCTGCCTCTTGGTACCTTCGGAACTTAACGTGCCGAGATCGACGCTGGAAGTGAATCACTAGCTCTGCGTGCAGCTGCAGAGAGAAATGCCGAGAAAGATTCGCTGGTGTGCGCGGTTGAGGGTGCGGCCGGTGATACTGTTGAGGATGGGCCGAGAGTGAGTCGCCATCTATAACCGGACCGTACTCGTACTTCCTCCCGTGTAGGTTCCCGTTTCCCGCCTTGCCCGTCATCCACCCACCCGTGCTCTGCCCAGCACAGTACTCCGATCTTCAACTCAACTGTTCTGCGCCGCTTGGCTCTGGAAGTAGTAGCCGCTGGCAGAGCCCATCGTGAGGCCACGGAATTTGGCTCTTTGCGGGGGCCAGGCCATTGTTTGAACTTAACCGGTTAACGATTGCGAAGGGTTCGAGGCGATTCGACAGTAAGGTTGCTTGCGAATGGATTGCCGTGAGGATTTCTACCGGCTGTGGGCAGCCAGAGATTGGTCGTCGACAATTAGAGGCCTCATATTCACTGGTGTGGGGTTGACGTGCAGTTGGGAATACTGCCAGCCGTCTCCCCTATTCGGCAGCTGAGATACCTCCTGGGCTCATCACCTGACGTTGGAAAATGGCTCGGTGCGCTAACCTTAAGCGCTCTAGCTGGCACTAGCTCCTATATCAGTGGTATTTATAGGGGACCTCTTACGAGAGATAATTCGGTACCTTTCCGTTTCGGCGAGATTTTGGCATGGCAAGAGAATCAAGTCAAAAAGGAGACATTCGTTGCGGGGCCCTATGAGGACCGCCACGCGGCGTACGTTTACACGGTATGAATCCCATAGCCCGTGCCTATGAATGCCCCAACCGACAAGGCTACATTGAACCCACTCAGCCCAGAACTTGCACAAGTACGTGCGCACAAGGCTGTCGCAGTCGACTCCCAGCCCGTGTCCTCGATCCCAATCATCAAAGTCCAGTCGTGTGCCTGTCTGCGCTCAGGGTCAGCAGCTGCGTCTGTAGATTGTGGTACGCATATGGTAGGACGAGTGACAGCGGTGGAGTGAGAAGACTGAGGCTCTTAACGTGGGGGGCACGGAGATGTAAGAAGACAGCCTACCCTACAGTGTGATTTGGTTTTGCAATAGCCGCACTGTAGCCGGACGTTGGCAATCACGCGCAACGTGCAAGGGAGTTCCGCCCTCAGCATTCTTAACCTCCACCTCTGCGCAACGGTCGAGCAGCAGCTGAACCGCAGCCTCATGTCCCCCATTTGCCGCGAGGTGAAGGGGCGTATTCTGAGTCGGATTCTCTGCGCCCATATCTGCGCCACGATCGAGCAGCAAACGGACCGTAGACTTATACCCTCTTTCTGCCGCTCTCTGAAGCGGCGCCTCCCCCCGATAACCTTTGACGTTCATCTCTGCGCCACGATCGAGCAGCAGACGGACCGTAGCCTCATGTCCTCCCCATGCCGCACAGTGAAGCGGTGTTTCATTCCAATAACCCTTGACATCCATCCCTGCGCCATAATCGAGCAGCAGTCGAACCGTAGCCTCATGTCCTCCGTTTGCCGCGATGTGAAGGGGTGTATCCGCTGCCATATTCTTGACGCCCGCCTCTGCATCGCGATCAAGCAGCAGACAGACCGTAGCCTCATGTCCTCCATATGCCGCGAGGTGAAGCGGCGTATCCTCTCTCCAATTCTTTGCACCCATCTCTGCGCCACGCTCGAGCAGCAGCTGGGCGGCAGCCTCATGTCCTCCGTTTGCCGCGATGTGAAGGGGTGTATCTGCTGCCATATTTTTGACGCCCATCTCTGCGCCATGATCGAGCAGCAGACGGACCGTGGCTTCATGTCCCCCATTTGCCGCGAGATGCAGGGGCGTATTTTCTGCGTCATCCGTGACATCCGGCTTTGCGCCAACCTCTAGCAGCAGTCGAACCGTAGCCTCATGTCCACTTGCTGCCGCGCGGTGAAGAGATGTCCGCCTATTCGCATCGCCGACATCTACATGGGGTGCCAACCAGTCGGGTACATCCTGGATTGTGACGGAATTGCGCTTAACAGCCGCATCAAGTAGTCGGCTCTCTCGGTCGGGGACTGGAAGTAAGCGATGGCGTAAATCAGCGGCGGCTTTGATGCTTTGCCGTCGAAGGCTTTGCAATCCCGGTGACGATAGGAGCCCCCTCCTAACCTTTCCATCCGCCACTATCCCCATCACTTGCTGATACACTTGCCCGTTGTTCAACTCGACAATGTAAACGGGTAGGGAGATGACGGACACATTCGAGATTTCACTGAGACTCAATCCGCTGAGCTGTGACCAGCGAGAATGCCCGGTATCGGTGGTGTTGAAAGAATACGTTGACTCATTTTTTCTTGCATTTTTGTACACTCGGGTCTTGGCGAGGGTTTTGTTAATGGAGTGTAGAACGCTGTGACAGGACAGCTGGGATGATATCGTAAAGATGGAGGAACCGCTGCCACTGCTATCAGTGACGAGACTTGTGGCGGCGGTCACGAAACGGTCCGATCCCGTGGGTGCATGACTATCGCTGGCCACGGTGGAAGGAGTTTGTTCGACGACGGCCTGAGATGCAAAAGTAAACATGCGTTGGGAAAGGTCTGGATCCAGCAGCATATGCTGTATGAGCGCCTGGAAACGCTCTGCGAGCGTCTCCTCCAATCGCTCCGCTCTTCGATCCGCTTCCTCCGATGTTATGCTATCTCGCGGCGTCAGCGACCATCGTTTGATCGTGGGGAGGGGCCATGCTGGGCACCAACATCACGAACAGCAGAGTCAGTGAGCTCTTATAGCTCTGCAGCTTCCCCACCACCCTTGAGATGTCGTCCGTTTTGGTCGCCCACTTAGCCCGATCCCACAGGCTGAGCTGTGGTCGCTTCCGGTCGCAATTCTCCAACAGGCCATCGATCTCCGAGAACGTACACACGCAGCCGGTCAGGATGGTGACCAGGCCGTCGATGTCGATGCGGGATATGCGCTGTTTGCCATGGTCGGCGAATCGATGAACGAAATTGTGTAGCTGCTTAAAGCTGAGGCGCATCGCCTGAACTTCAGATAGTAAGTCGCCAGCCACAGTTGGAGCATCGCGGACGTCGGAGAGGAAGCCGGCGACTCTGACGGCGGACAGTGCCAGGCCAGCGACCGATGCTGCGATTGAGAGAGGGTCCATGTTCGGGGATAGTGCGTGTCGTGATTTGTGGTGCTAGTGAGTGGTGCGGGGATGGCCTACTCTGCTCAACTGGCTCGCAGGTCTCATCCGCGGATTGTGTGGAGCTGTTTCATTCGTTGCGCGCTTGCGGCTCACGGCAAGGCTTGAGCCATTGCCTCTCTTTATCCTCTATTCGCTCAAACCAATACCAATACGTACGCGATGTCGGATAGTGGACGATGGGAAATAATCGTCATTTAATGTCACCTGTCTGTCACAGTATGTCAGAAATAGCTTTGTTTCCGTGGGGCTACTATCTAAGAGCCGCACGCACCACTTCAAATATTGATCAGGCGCTGCCGATAAGACGTCTTTCACCACCATTTGATAAGAAGCACAAGCGAGGATAAGCGCTACATAACTAGGTTTTTATCTTGTTTGCCCTCCGTCCTGGGCTCCCGGCCAGTCCCAAGACGGTGCGCAGCGGGGGGATTACAGGGGTATGTAGGACAGAAGAAACCTGCCCTCGGACTCCCGGCACCTCGTCCTCGCAGGCCGTAAAGGAAGGCGTAGAGGAACAGCGGCCGTTCCTCACCCCCCTCGCCCAGGAGTCCTCGGCCTCCCGCCTTCCTCCGTCTCCCTGTTCTCGCTCCCGGAGCTCGCACTCCGTCGCCTCGCTCTGGGTGACTTACTCAGCCGGGCCCAGTACTCGCCTCCCCACATCCGTGGTGGAGAGGAAGTCCGGGACAGCCTGCTGTACCCGCCGTCCAGGAATGCTGAGGCTACATATCCGCAACATATTCATCAAAAAAGAAGGAGTAGCAGGTGACCATTCCAGCACGTTTCCAGTCCGCCAATGCGGCGACCGATCTCGTAGCATTAAGCATTGAAATTGAGCCAACTGCGGAAGCGGGGTCGCTCGAACACCAGAATATCCGATGTGGGGATCGGACACGCGGCTGAGGCAGCGCTTTGCTTGAGAGCAAAAACTGCCACTTTTCTATACATCAGAATAAAGAAAAAAAATGCAAGGCTTCATGCATCTGTCTGAGAGAATGACAATAATAGAAGACAGTCGGTGTTATTCCTCCGATACCCGTCCTGGGTTCAACCGCGCCGCCGCTATGAGTTTTTCCGCGCCACTATGTACATATCTAATCTATCCCACTATACATACACAGGAACATAGGCGCGACACCGCTATTTTCTAAGAAGCACGAAGACGTCTCTGTCCCTGACCTGTCGCTCCGTCTGGCACCGGCCACCGGGAGGGCTGGCACAGCTGGGCATCGCCCCCGCCCCACCTGCTTTCCAGCTGATGGGCCGTATCCGGGACAGCCTGCTTCCAAGCCCCCTTTTCCTTGGACTTGTGTTAAAATAGCGCTGTCACACCTTTTTCCTATGCCATAGTGGGATACATTAGATAAGTTATGGTGGCGGAGCGGCGTGGAGGAAGTGCTGCCGACAGCACGGCGCGGAGGAAGTCCAAGCGCAGCGTGACGCAACATCAGTGGATTTGCGCAGCGAGACGCAACACCGGAGGAATAATTACACTGATTTCCTTTTCTCTGTTATGTCACACTCTCTCAGGCGTGTATATATATGTAGCATTCTTTCTGTTCGGAAAGGATATGGTCTTCGTCTTCAAGCAATCGCAAGCCCCCCCTCTCTCTCTCCCCCTCGTGTCAAATCCCCGCATCGAATCTCCTAGTTTCCAAGCGGCACCACTTTCGCAATTTGCCCAACTTCACAGTAGACATTGTTGTTGCTGCGGGGGTGTTGTGTGGGAGTAAACGATGGGGATGAGATGGGTGGAAATGAGGGGGAAGATGGAGGTGACGAGGGGAGAGGAGAGAGGAGAGAGAGTGGTGGAGGGCAGTGACTAAATAACCACGCCCCGCTCGCTCGCTCACACCCTGCGCCCCCGCCGTCACACAGTCCCGTGCACGAACCCCCAAGTCCCACCTAGCCCGGCCGGGACAAGACAGGCAGTTACCACCCAGCTTCCGCAGCTGAGCTCTCGGAGCGTGATTCGCTCGCCGCCATCTGTTGAATGGTTATGGCTGACCGCGATGACTGCCTTGTGAATGTTCCCGACACAAGGGCGAGACTGGATTCGGCGATGGTGTCTTGAGGATAGAGGGAGATACCTTGCTAGCAATGAAGAGATGGTGTTCGCCACAGGAGAGACGAGGACTCGTGAGGAGCAAAAAGGGGTCGACAATTCTTCGCTGCAATGTTGTACGTTGTAAGAGTGTACGGAAGAAAGACGCAAGCAGAGAACACTAAGCCATTGTCGCCGTCACTACGCTAGTCCCAATCGGGCTCCACTCAGCATCAAGAAGCATTTGCAACATCGCGCAGATGACTGAGCGCAGGGCCAGTGCTACATAGTCACACAGCAACGTCGGCATCCAACCAGCAGCCGCAGACGCCGTGCAGCCGTCTCGTCTCGACCAGCAAGGAGGCAGCACCGCGAAAAAAATGTAGAGAAAAACTCCGAACGGAACTTACCGCCGAATAGCCGCATTAGATACAGCTGTAGCCCTGTCAACCAATCAGCGACGGAGATGTACTCGTTTGCTTTTTGGTCTTCTGACTAGCGGCTAGATAGTCCACACAGTTGGGACTCGCGCAGGGATCTGACTTCACTGGAGCCGCTATCCAGTCCGCTGCCTATTCTTCTCGGAGCGCTCTCCTCCTCCTGCTCATCATTGTTCCATCGCACTTCTGATATACAACCGCTGGTGGCCGCGGTGCTGTTGGCGTCCAAACATCTTCCGCACTTTCAACATCCAGTATCGCTCTCAACGCTTCACATAAGGTCACTTCCAGCCACGTTGCCTTCGCTGCACCGACTACCACCAATTTGATTACTTTATTCCGGGTACAACTACCGTATAAACCCGGATAAGAGTCCTACTTTTGAAATTGGTTAGCGCCGCGCTTGGCAGTCTTGGCGCGCCCGTAGCGCGCGCCGCGCTTAGTCAGTATCAGATTCACTAGCGCAAAAATCCTGT
>Ga0307516_10000131_pt1 | contig 89180 bp, 83 predicted proteins | sample 19_EM_MG_FD_203310 | JGI IMG/M metagenome (GOLD analysis project Ga0307516, IMG submission 203310) | Populus trichocarpa ectomycorrhiza microbial communities from riparian zone in the Pacific Northwest, United States - 19_EM | ecosystem: Host-associated > Plants > Roots > Unclassified | place... | reverse complement strand
TCAAGAGCGTGTCCGAAATCGAAGGAGAAATGTTGACGATTGCCCGCGCGCAGGGTTTCTCCGACCTGAAGAACTTCAACGCGCACCTCATGCAGGATCCGAATTTGCGCGCAAAGTCGGGACAGCAGCTTCTGGACCTTTACGCCATGTACCGCGACCAAATGTACGACAAGCTGCCGCAACTGTTCGGCCGGCTTCCAAAGAACAGGCTGGCGGTCGTGCCCATGGAGTCGTTTCGCAGCAGCGACAGCGTTCCTGCCGACTATTCGCTGGGCGCCGGCGATGGTTCGCGGCCCGGGCGGATCAACGTCAACGAATACGCGCCCGAGAAGCGCCTGTTGCTGAACGTCGAGGCAATTGCCTACCACGAAGGTGTCCCGGGCCACCACCTGCAGTTTTCGATTGCGCAGGAATTGACCGATTTGCCGGCGTTTCGCAAGTTCAACCTCGACGTGAACGCGTTCACCGAAGGTTGGGCTTTCTACTCCGAACGGCTCGGGAAAGAAGCTGGGTTCTATCGCGAACCTTACAGCGACTACGGCCGCCTCCAGAATGAGATGTGGCGGGCGGTGCGCTGGGTGGTGGATACAGGTGTCCACGCACAGCATTGGACGCGGCAACAGATGGTCGATTTTTTCCACGAACATACCGCCATGGACGATCAGAACATCGAGACCGAGGTAAATCGCTATATCGCGTGGCCGGCACAAGCGCTCTCCTACAAAATGGGACAGAGAACGATTCTGGAGTTGCGCGAGCGAGCGCAGCGGGAACTGGGCGCGAAGTTCGATATCCGTGCATTTCACGATGCGATCTTGGACGACGGACCGCTGCCGTTGGATGTGTTGGAAACGAAGATCAATGCGTGGATTGCGGTGCGAAGGTGAAGTGAAATCGTAGCAAGATCATGCGGGCGACTTGATCTCTTGATAGGATCCGGATTTCCCACGAGCATCGCGAGGGCGCAGTGTCATGGCCAAGGCATATTGGATCACCTTTTATCGTGAGATCTTGGACCCCGGTAAACTCGCCGCCTATGCAAAGCTGGCTGGTCCGTCCATCGAGGCAGGTGGAGGGCGCTTTTTAGCGCGCGGCATTCCCGCGAAGACTTATGAGGACGGGCTGTCGGAGCGTACCGTATTGATCGAGTTTGATTCAATTGAGCATGCGATCTCCGTTCACGACGGTTCGAGCTATCAGGAGGCCCTTGCGGCATTGGAGGGCGGCGTCGTACGCGATCTGCGAATCGTGGCGGGCATTTGAGCCGACGCGGATACGGCCCGGGGCGAGCGCGTGGCACGCGCAGGGGCCGCGAGCGCTGGGGCGAGCAAGTTCTTCAAGAGCCCGGCATCGAGTAGCCATTCAGCCGGCCACGCCCACCATGCCCTCGCGTCGCGCGCTACGTCGATTCGTGGCGTTGGTGATCGCGGAGCAGTTCCGCATACTTGTCCGGCTGCTCGTGCTTGAGTCGATCGAGTGCTGTTTTGGCAGCCGTAAGGGCCGACGGTTGAACTTCCTTCTTGATGGTCTCGATCTCCTGAACTGCCTTTTCGAGACGTTCCAGCGTTTCTTGGGGAACCGCTTGCTTGTTTGCCAGCGCGAGTACGATTTCGTTGAGCCAACCCAGCTGTTGTCCGTAACTCGCCACCTCCGTCACCACTCGATCTTCGACAGCCGGATCGCCGGCATAATTGACGGTGAGAGAAGGCGAGAACCAAGGAGCCGTAATGCGCTGGTTGACGGCACCCGAAAGCGGCAGACGAAACATCCAGAATGGATCAAAGCCAGAGGGACTATTCGACATGTCAGCCTCCCGACGCAAGCGTCGAAATGTCAGTTACAAAAGCATAGCGTTCAATTGTTTTGGCTTGCATGTCGCGCCGGATAATTCTTCCATTCGCCGGTTCGCCCATTTAGCACTCGAAACGAGCCGTCGGCGGCGGCACTGAGTTTGATCCAGTGAGCCGTGCTCTCGTCGGGGTTGGCAATGCGTTCAACTGCAAAGTTCATGTTTCCGGCAGCTTCCGAGCGATGGAGCTGCCAGACGTCCTCCAGAGTCGGCACGTGATGTAGTGACTCGTATGTCGCGAGCGCGCCGCCTTTCTTCAGACCATTGTTCATGATCGCGATGCGCGGTTTGAATGCGGCGAACGTAGCCGGATCGGAAGCATCCGCGCCCCCGTGGTGGGCGACCAAGTAAGCGTCGACGGGGCCGATGATATCTTTAGGACATGCCAGATCGAATAGCGGCTGACCGGTGAGGTCGCCAACGTCGAGAAATCGAAATTTGCCAAATGCGACCACGATGCCGGTCGAACGCGGATTTTCGATCGAGTCTAGCGGGGGAGGCGACGAGCGACCGCAGGCGGCATTGAGTTCGCCGGCCCCGGGGAACGGTTTCGCGATTGTCGATGCAGCAGAACTCACGATGACGGCATCGATGTCCTCGAGTGGCAGCCGATCGCCAGGCCTGGGTTCGATATGCGGGCCTTTATTGCGAACGGCAAGGTAGGCGTCGAACGCGTTCTTCGTCGCCGCATCCTTTTCAGCCTCCACGGGCAAGCTACCGTGATCGATGAAATGGAGTATGGGCATCAGTTGCGCCAGCTCAGTAACCCCACCGTCATGATCGGAGTGGAAATGGGTGATCAACACATAGTCGATCTGCTTGATGCCTGCATCGCGAGCGGCTGCGACGATACGGTTTGCATCACGGGATTTGGAGGGCTCACCCGGCCTCGAGTCCGGCATGCCGTTGCCGGCCCATCCGGTATCGATGAGCAAGGAATCTCCCTTCGGGGTCACCAGCAACGTGGACTGTCCTCCCTCGACATCGATGAAGTAGATGTCGAGGCTCTTGGCCGTCGCACTGTGGGCAGCGACAAGTGCCAGACAGGCCATAGAAGAAAGCGATGCCAACCTGGATCTCACAATTGCACCAATTGAGTTCGAAAAGAGTTTATTGAACAACCGCGAGACCGTAACCGACGCCACGAAATATGGCGCCGTTTCCGTCTCGTCGGCGCGTACTTTCTACACGCAGACCCCGAATCTAACATCACCCCGATGAACTTCGGGGTCAAGTTTCCACCGCGCTTCTATTGGCAGGGGTAGTTAGCCGGGCTTTCCGGCAGGGCGCTAACCCTTGCGTGCGGATCGACACAATTGCTCCGGAATTCGCGAAGAAGGCGCTCGAGCAGAACGACCCGAAGGTAGAAATCGGGTAATAATTAATAATTTAACATAATATACATTATGCGAAGTTGGGGTATAGGGACCAAGTTCAAATGTCCGCTTTAGTGCTGCCCACGAGTAGTTTCTGGGTCCTTTTCCGGGGTCTGGAGACTGCAAATGCGTCAAAACACGAGAGTGACACTTGCAATGCGCGATCTAGACCATGTGAAAACATCGCGGTCACTTGGCCCGATGGTCCTCGTATCTGTCGCCTAGACGCCGAAAAGCCCTCGGATCATGGCCCACCAAGATCGCGCCCATATGGTCTGCGAGTGCAGCCTGCCACGCATCGTTTTCACCCATTCGGCGCACGGCGCGCCGCTGGATTAACGCCACCTTATCAGCGTGAACCCGATGGATTCCTTGCCACGAGTAGCGGCGCAGATAGTCCTTGACGGCTTCGGGATCACCCGCTCCCTCCAGCACTTCTGCAAGGGTCACCGGTGAGATCCACAGCTCAGCTGAAGCGTTGCGGCGTAACCATCTATGCGCTGAGCTAGCGTTGCCCGCGGCGATTTCGTTCAACAGATCGATTAAGAAGGAGGAATCGAGAAGACAGGTTTTCACTTGCGTGAAATACGCAGCCGCGCATCACCCATTCGTCTAGCCGCGTCGGCGAGAACATCAGCCCCAGTGATGAAAGGCTCCTCGCGAATGAGCTGACGCACGTAGGTAGCTTTCTTCATGCCGGCGCCCCGTGAACGCTTGGCAAGCAAACGTTCCTCCTCGGCGGTGAGTCTAACGGTGAGTATCGCCATGCATGACATCATATATTGTATGTCTTTTGTATGTCAATATTCTCATCACTGGAGGCTCACTCGCAAGCCATTTTTCGCCGTCGGATCTACCGTCACGCGAAAATCCGGTGCGTCGCTGCAGTCAGAGGTCATCCGGCAAACCACCACCGATGCATGAGTGGCCGGAAAGGCATCCGTCTGCACGATCACCGCGGGCCGCGGCTTGCCATAGTCTCCGGCCGCCGCAACCGCGGTTTGGTCGGCGACTACCAGGTTCACATTGCAACAAAAGCACCGAGAAAACCGGTAACGAAAACTCAAACACTGGAAGTGTCACCTAATACTCAGGCCACCACAATTGCACTTGGGCGGTGCATAACGCACAGTGCCTGAACTACGTTGGTGCAGCCTCGGCTATTAGTGAATTCCGCTGAATAACCGACTCCTCAGAAAATACCCGCTGAAAAGCAGACCTATCTAGTCAGCCGACTGTAGACGACGAAAAGCGCAAGCCCCTGGCACGCTGCTTGCCTGTTTATCTTTATTGCGCACCGGTTCGAAAGCCTAATCTTTCAGGGAGATGCCCATGCGGTTCCACAACGAACGGGACAAGCGCCTTCATCCGATGCGGCATGCCCAGGTCGAAGTACCACCACCGGATTACGAAAAGTTTGTAATCCGCCCGCGCGGGACTATTGCGCGACGTCTCATCAAACGATCCCAGCGCTCAGAGGTTCTGTTGCAGGATGATGGGATTGCCGACAATTCGCTGGTGATCACCCTGTGCTATCAAGCCCACCTGGATATGCAACAGATGCTGGCAGCCTTCGCCGAAATGCGCGGGGACGATGCTGAGGGATGCATTGGCTAGATAACGCCCCACCCTCGAGACCACGGCGCCATGTCAATCAAGAAGCATGAGGAAAGGCGACGGAGAGCTGCCCTATTTATCCGATTCCAACCAGAATTCGTAGCGGCGCCGATTCTCGTCGGGACGCGATGTAATACGACTGTCGAGATGCAGCACTGGGTCGCCCTCTCCATATTTTGGCCACTCTGGCAACTTATCCCCCTTGCCATCGACACCGTTGGGGTCGCCGGTCTTGGCGAAGTTCGTCCAATAGCTCATCATCTGGTCACTTAGCTTGTAATCCTCGGAACGCCACACGGCTCCCGGACGAGTATCGAGGGTACCAAAAACGTACTCGATGTCGTCGGAGTGAAAGGCATAGGAGCCCTCGTGAAACTTGCTGGGCGGCGCTGCGAGGTCCAATTCGTAGCGGTAGATACCCTTGTCGCCTGTCTTGCGATCAAATTCCATCCACGTCCACGTGCTATAGGCGATGAACTGATCACCCCCGAAATCGGCGGCCGACCGCGCTGCCGCGGCATCGCTCAGACCAGGATAGAGTTCGAGAAAAGTATCGGCTCTGTCGGAATAACGTTGCACCGCCATCGCCGTCCACTTTTCCGCCGTCATGCCAGTAGAGAAAGAAGAGTCTTCGTCGCGATTGAAACCTGCCAAGAGCGGCACTTTGGCCTGCTTGCCGGCATCATAAATGTCCTGAATGGGACCTGGAAGAAACTTACCGTCGACAACGGGGCGGAAGCGCATCGCATCCTTTTTCGCTGCGGCCAAAATTTCCTCGGTCCGCATAGCGCGAAGTTCGGCAATTGTATTCGCGCCCGCCTCCTTGGCCCATGCGGCGTCCTCGGAGCCGGCAATAGCAAGGCTATTCATCGGGAGAGCACCAGAATTCAACGCGCCGCCGCTCTCGCCGATAGCGCGATGAAACAACCCCTGCGCGGATGGAACGGCCATTAGAGTGCTAACGGCAAAGGAACCGGCACTCTCGCCGAAAATCGTCACGTTGTGAGGATCGCCACCGAAGTCGGCAACATTCTTCCGCACCCATTCAAGCGCTGCAACCATATCCATGAGTCCGTAGTTGCCGCTGAAACCGCCCGGCTCCGAGCCCAGCTCTGGCAATGCAAGAAAGCCGAAGGCGCCGAGACGGTAGTTGATGGTGACTAGAACTATTCCTTTGAGTGGCAGAAAATCGCCATTGTGGCGCGGCTCCGAACTGGCGCCGCCGGAATATCCCCCGCCGTGAATCCAGAACATCACAGGCAACTTAGCATTGGCAGTTTTGTTCGCGGGCACATACACATTCAACGATAGGCAGTCTTCCGAGCCGGCGTCGGCGGGCGTCGAGCCATCCTGAAAAACCATGTCGTCGAAGACATGGTTTTGCGCGCAGTGGCGGCCATAGGTGGTTGCGTCGAATGTGCCCTTCCAGGCGGCAACATGCTGCGGGGCCTTCCAGCGCAACCCTCCCACCGGTGGTGCGGCGTACGGGATCCCCTGGAACGCGCGGACCTTGTCGTTGTTGATTAGTTTCCCGCGGACCTTTCCGTCCCTTGTCTTGACTACCGGCGGCTCTATGGGCAAGGAAAGGCAACCCGCCAGGGCGAATGCCGCCGATGCCGCCAGAAGAGCTCGAAATTTCCGAACGGAACCCATTTTTCCTCCCCGACGAACCCTGGGTGTCAGCATACAGGATGGGCTCACCTGCCTGCGGCGCCAGTCGTTCGCCGATTGACTCCGGCGCGCATTAACGACATCCTGAACAATTACCGTATCCCGGAGATTTGCTTTGAAATGTCATGCTTGCGTGGGTTGGATTGCCGTCATTGCCGGTACCGTCGGAATTCAATCGGCATGGTCCGCGCCGCTGGAGGAGCAGGCTAACCGAGGCCTGGCACACGACATCTTCAAACAGTTGATCGAGATCAACACCACCGATTCCGTCGGTAATGTCACCACCGCAGCACAGGCGATGGCACAGCGGTTGCTCGATGGCGGATTTCCAGCCGCAGATCTTAGCGTGCTCGGGCCCAACGACCGCAAGGGCAACTTGGTGGCCCGTTATCGAGGCAAACCGGGATCGAAGCGAAAGCCAATACTCATAATCGGGCACCTCGACGTCGTAGAGGCGCGGCGCGAAGACTGGACCACGGATCCGTTCGAGTTCGTCGAAAAGGACGGGTATTACTATGGCCGGGGCACACAGGATATGAAAGTGAGCGATGCCATCGCGGTCACCGATTTTATTCGGATGAAACGGGAACGATTCGTTCCCGACCGCGACATCATTCTGGCACTCACAGCCGATGAAGAGGGCGGCAAGTCGAACGGCGTCGATTGGCTCCTGAAGAATCATCGCGATCTCATCGACGCGGAGTTTGCCCTCAATCCCGACTCCGGTGGCGTGGTCATGGATCATGGCAAGCCGCTGAGCATGGAGTTCGAGGCCACCGAGAAGCTCTACGCCGACTTCCAGGTGGCCGCGACCAACCCGGGCGGCCACAGTTCGCTGCCGAAGCCCGACAACGCGATCTATCACGTCGTCGATGCGCTCGCAAAGTTGGAGAAATCGCCGTTTCCCTTTGAGCTGAACAACGTCACCCGGGAGTATTTCACCCAAATGGCCGCGACGCAGACGGGACAGACGGCTGCCGACATGCGCGCAATACTTTCCACTCCGCCGGACCCGGCGGCAATCGATCGGCTGTCGCGAGATGCGCGCTACAACTCCACTCTGCGCACCACCTGCGTGGCGACCATGATGAACGCCGGGCATGCTCCGAACGCATTGCCGCAGAGGGCGGAAGCCAACGTCAACTGCCGCATATTTCCCGGACACTCGCAGGAGGAGATTCGATTGGCCCTGGTAGATTTGTTCGATGATCCAAAACTTACCGTTCGCTACATGAGCGATGCGAGAGAGGTCTCGGAGCACGGATCGGATCGCAAGGCGATGGTGCCCCCGCCGCTCAATCCCGAGGTCATGGACGCATTGCGCGGCGTGTCGAACAAGATATGGCCGGGCATCGCGGTATTTCCAGAAATGGAAACGGGTGCCTCGGACAGTATGTACACGATGGCGGCCGGGATTCCGAGCTATGGTATCTCCGGAGTGGCGCTCGATCGAAATGACGTGCGTGCGCACGGGAAGGACGAACGCGTCCCGGTGGAGTCATACTACACAGGCGTCGAGTTCTACTACGAATTCTTAAGGAAGCTGACGACGCACAGGAATTGAGTCGGTGTCCTCCCCCGCCGGGGCCGTTCGGGCATGATGGGCAATTCTCCTAATTTGCTCCCCGCACCCGAAGAATGGTTGCCGTGATCCGCCGTTTGAGCAGCGGGGAAGCGTTGACGACGCGCATCCCGCTTCTCATGACGGCGAGTTGCACTCGCCCGAGCACCGGCTTGTGAAGCAAGTCATCTGCATTCATTTGTTGTCGAGATTTCAATACAGCCTCGGTGCTATAGCGCAGCATTTCCCGTTCATACCCGCATATCGCGTCAACAAGCGGCTTCTCGCCACGCTGGACCTCGGCCAGTGTTTTGGAAAGCAGAGCTGCGTCCCGCAAAGCGGTGTTGGCGCCGGCGCCGCGTCCCGGCGTCATGGTGTGAATCGCATCGCCGAGCAACGTGACGTTCGAGCTTTCCCACGGAGGAATCGGCACGGAGGTTCGGATATTGATCCAAGCGGCCGTCGCAGGATCGGTCAACCGGATCAACTGCTGCATCCTCGGATGCCAACGGAGGGTCATATCGCCCGCCCGGCGCACCAGATCCTCGCCCGTCAGTGTGGTCGTATCGAGGGGGAAGCGCGCTCGCGACGCCCACAGTCCCCAGCCGATGTAGTCGTCCGTGCTGTCATCGGGAAAATCGGGCCAACGCGCCAAGAAATCGTTACCAGCTCCGCCCAGACTCCGCTTCGCATTGGGCCGGTTCCACGCAAACTCCAGTGCATGAATAATCGCACCCACACCCTTGGGCGCCATGATCATAGACATCCCATTCAACATCCGGTCGCTCAGCAGGGCCCTGCTCTGCGCCGCAAACCAATGAGAGTGGCCCAACTATTTCATTCGAAAGTGGCCCTTCAGGTTGAGCCGTCCGTTCCGGCAGAGTATCGGCACACGAGCGCCTTGCCGTACTCGCATGGCGGAATGGGCCCCATGTGAGAGCCGCGTGACCGTGGTACGAGTTGAGTCATCAATCTTGGGGGCCATGATGAAGATGCTTCAACGTGTAGGTGTCTACGTAGGAACCGTTATTCTGTCGAGCGTGCTTGGCTGTCTCGCGCAATCTCCTCCGGCATTTCCACAAACATCTCCTGTAGGATCCGAAACAGGACCTCAGCATCGGGGGACAGCGCGAGACGGGCAACACGATTTCGACTTTAATATTGGTACTTGGAAGACGCACATATCGCGCCTCCAGAATCCCTTGACTGGTTCCACTACCTGGGTCGAATATGACGGCATCTCGGTGGTCCGAGAGATTTTGAATGGCCATGCCAGCCTGTTCGAACTCACGGCCGACGGTCCAGCAGGTCATATCGAAGGTGTCGGCTTACGTCTCTACAACCCCCAATCTCATCAGTGGAGCCTCAATTGGGCTAATGGCAAGACGGGAATTCTGGGCGTGCCCACGATAGGAGAGTTTGAAAATGGTCGTGGTGTATTTGTCGATCAGGAACTATTTAATGACAGAGTGATTCTTGTTCGAAACAGTTTCATGGACATCACGCCGGATTCGGCACGCTTCGAACAGACATTCTCGGATGATGGAGGCAAGACCTGGGAAACAAACTGGGTGATGACATTTAAGCGAGTAAAAGCAGCGGATAAACCGAGCTGAGCGGCACGGCGCGCCAATCCGGGCTTGGTGCACTGCGGGTTGTATGAGAGCCGCCAATTAACGTTGAGTGCGGTGTCATAAGTTCAATAGCATCCGTACCTGCGGCGGTTTTGCGGACGGCCGCACAGTAAGAACGCCGATGTTGATATCCAATAGTCGAGAGATCCGACAGAGCGCATGTCCGCACGAGCAAATTAACAACTGGAAAGAGGTGCCCAAGCACTGCATGAACAATTCAAACTCGCCTTCCAACCCCACCCCGTCGCGCGTCACGCTCAAGCTGAAGGTTGGCACGCGAAAGTCGGCAAGGGAGATCAAGACGCCACCTCTTCCGAAGGCGCATAGCAAAGCTATCGGAAAGCCCGGCGCTCAATGGTCGGACGAATATAAGGAGCGCATGCACGCGGACATGGACAGACTTCGGCGATAGAGCTGCTTCGCCGTAGAATGTGCGCTCTATTTGAAGACATGAATCCCGCGCCGCCCGCGCACATTTCAATCTGAATGACGAGGCCGCGCTCCACGCGCCAGAACAGTGGTTTCATCTTTGCGGTCGTTCAACACCAACGGGAAGTGTGACCACGCGACCGAGCTCTCCGCTCGCGAACCGCTGCGGGTCGCGTAAGTAGTCCAACATCATGTCAGTGGCATCGGCGCCCCAAAATAATTCGCTGCCGATGATGAATGACGGTACTCCAAACACGCCGGCGGCGACAGCTCTCTCGCCATTGCGTTTGAGTTCTTCTTTGACTTTCGGTTCGTTGATCCTCCTGTCGGGATCGGCGATTCCGACCCTCAGGCAAAGCTCGCTCCAAACGGCCGCATCTTCGATCGATTTTCCCTCGCGCCAGATGTGCCGGAAGATTGTTCGCACCGACGGAATGTCATTCCCCGCAACAATGGCCAGGCGCAGTGCTTTGATCGGGTTGAAGGGGTGAGCCGGCGGGAATTTCATCGGTACCCCCTGCCGTTCGGCAAGCCATTGCACAAAGCGATAGGTGAAGCGCCGCTTTTCCGGGATCTCGCCCGGTCCCTTGTGACCCCAGTGATTCAACAGCCCAGCGAGCAGCACGGGGCGGAGTGTCAATTCCACGTCGCGCGGCAATCGGTCCAAAGCCTCAATCTGAAGATACGAAAATGGCGAGATGAAATCGAAATACCACTCAGCCGGTTTCATGATCTCGGTGCTCCAATCAGGTCGCCATAGTCTGTCGTGCTACGGGACCGTTCTTGTGAAATGAGGCGGCGCGCGGGCGTGGCTCGCTTGTTCGAAAGTATACGCGTACGCGATCAGCTTGGGCTCGCTCCACGCCCGGCGGTGAGTCCCTGCTGCACTTCCACGATCGAGGGTTCCGCGGGAACAGGGTCGCGCGCAACCGCGTCACTCGCAATCGCGGCGAGAAGGACCGAAACCAAGACACTGCTCAGCCGGAAGTTCTGAGCTGAGCCGCTTATCACGAAGGTCCCAGGGTATTTCGCAGATCACTCCCACTCGCGCCAACATGGCTCTTAATCACCCCGCCGACAACGGCTATCGCGAATCCGTACCCTTCAGGCCACCCGCTAACTCGGGGTCCCGCCACATTGAGCACGGATATCTCATTCTCATCGATAAATCGCACCACCGCCTTGACAGCGCGCTCAACCGTAATCTGCGTCGCGTCCAGCACGATAAAAGGCTTCTTCTCCCGAATACACATGTCGCGCGCTAGCTTGGTCCCGCCCGAGAGGGACTGATTGAAAAGTATTGCTGTTCCATCGCTGGTTTGGACGTTTTTAAGCGTGCGCAACCGATGGCCGCGCTCCGTCAGCACAGACATCGGATACCGCTCTGGTATCGGCCCGTCCTCGGCCTTACGATCGGCTGGGCACCAACCGCCACAAGCGAACCCCGCTGCAAGTGCGGCATCCAGCGCGCCGCGATCCACCCCGGTCTGACCTCCGGACATGATCTTAGTGAGTGCCATCTGAACCTCCCCTGCCGGATTCCTTGCGAACCCATCCGTACGGAAATCCGTATCGCCACACGTTGAATAGTTCATTCGAGTGATCGATCCTCAAAATCCCCAATATCTGCTCGAAGTAGCGCAACAGCCGGTCCCGATCCTCACTGTCACTGGCCGGATAGGATGCAAGAACCACCTTCATGCGGGACAAGACGACTGATTTTGTCGGATGTGCCGGAAGATCACGAATGAGAGTGTCGATTAAGCCATTGACCAACAGTTCGGAAGCCAGCCGACGCTCCGGGGTGATGGCGCCCGGATACAGGATCCGAGAATCCGGTACGAACTTGCGTTCTGAGCGTAGCGCCTGTAGTTCCGCGAGCGTTTGCGGTGTCACTACCAGGGGTTGATCTGGCCAGAATACAGGCCACACGGAAAAGAGCGCTCCGGACAGCCCCGCTCCAACGACAATCGCACCGGTAACGAGAATGGCCCACAGTACCCTTGGCAAAAAGCGCATTTCCGATATCACGTCACCTCCGTGTGGCACCCAGCCCATTCTATCCTCGCGCGCGGCTTGCCGCCCAACTCCACAGCTCATGCGACATAAGCCGCCCGTATGTCCTCACATCGAGAAGCCGCACCTCAGGGCCGATTGAGAGAACCTGGTGAATTGATCGTGAGGGTCACGCTGCGCTCCGCGCTGTTGCGTGAAACACGCATCTCTACGCTCTGGCCGACTCGCAGCAGTCCGAGCGCGTTGCGCAGCTGCGCGGCGCTTTCGACCGGCATGCCGTTCATGGAGACTGCGACGTCACCGACTTTGATGCCGGCATGATCCGCGGCGGATCCCGAGGCGACCTCAGAGATCTCAGCTCCGCGCGCATTGACGAGGTGCAGGGACTCGGCCGCCTCCGGCGTCAAGTCACGCAACTTGATGCCGACAACTCCCCGTTTGACTTCGCCGTAAGTGATCAGCTGTTCCATGACGGCCTTGACCATGTTGACCGGAATGGCGAAGCCGATGCCGATATTCCCTCCATCCTTGGACAATATCGCGGAGTTGATGCCAATCAGCTCACCGTTCAGGTTCACCAGCGCCCCGCCGGAATTTCCCGGGTTGATTGAGGCATCCGTTTGGATGAAGTCCTCGAAGCCGTGCGGATGAAGTCCGCTACGGCCCAGTGCGCTGACGATTCCCACCGTCACAGTGTGACTTAGTCCGAATGGATTGCCGATCGCCAAGACCCAGTCACCGACCCCCAAGTGCGACGAGTCGCCGAGCGGCATCTCCGCCAAATGCTGTTCAGCGGTCTTGAGCACCGCCAGGTCGGTGCCCTCGTCGCTGCCGACCACTTGGGCTTGGAAGCGGCGTTTGTCGAGCAAAGTCACCGTAATCTCGCTCGCATTTTCGATGACGTGACGGTTGGTCACAATGTAGCCGTGCTTGGCGTCCACGATCACGCCCGAGCCGGCGCTCTCGAACTGCCGGCGCCGCACGGCTCCACCCTGGGGAGAGTTGAAGAATCGGCGAAAGTAAGGGTCATCGCGCAGCGGGTTGCCCGCCACCCGCTCGGTCAATGTACCGCGGGTGGCTATGTTGACGACCGCGGGTGAAGCATCTTTGATGACAGGCGCGAGAGACGGCAGAACGACGCCTGCGGCGGTCGCCGTTCCCGGATGGGGCGGGAGGACGGTCAACGCGGACGCCACAAATAGAGCTTTCAGCAGCAAATAATGTTTCACGAAATGGATCCTCCGACAGCCCGCCCGCCTCCGCTTGACTACTGTGGGGTTACGGGGTGAGCGTCGCCATTGCGGTGGCGATGCGCCTATTGACCGGGACTATGATTTCCAGACCTCTGTAAACAGCCGGGCGAAATTTTGACCGAGGATCTTCTCGATTCGACCCGTCGTCCAACCCCGATGGTCCAGGTCATTGGCAAGCGTTGCAAATCTTCGAGGATCGTTGTATTCGGGAATCACGTTGAACACGTCGACTGATTCTCCCGGTGCCGACACCCCGGCTTTGATTCTTTCTTCGACGAACTTACGATGCCGTTTTGCATAGGCTTCATTGGTATCGGCACCCGAAATGCTTCCATCAGTTCCGAGCCCTACATGATCCTCGCCACATACGTTCACGGCGTGCTCCAGGTGTCGAATTACGTCGTCGGCATGCGGTTGGCCGGACTGACGTAGAAAGGGCATAAAATAAATGCCGGCCACTCCGCCACGGTCGGCCAGAGCCTTGAGCGACGTGTCGTAGGTATTTCGGGGTACATCGACGAGATCGCGGCAGCCGGTATGCGTGATTGCCATTGGCGCCCGGGACGCGGCGATCCCGTCCGCGATGGTGCGTGGACTGGCGTGGCTTAAATCAAGCAGCATCTGCAGGCGATTCAATTCGGCAACAAACTCCTGCCCAAGCCGACTGAGGCCGCCGTCGGATGTTTCGAGGCAGCCGTCGCCCATCAAGCTGCGCCGATTGTAGGTGGGCTGCGCGATACGAACACCGAGGTCGAAAAATACAGATAATCGCTTCAAATCCCCCTCGAGCATGCTGGTGTCCTGGAAGCCGAAGATCAGACCCATCCGCTTCGTCTCCTTGGCTGTGTGGAGATCCTTGGCCTTCAGCACCTTCAAGAAAACATCGGGGTGGGCCGCCAGTTCGTGTTCCGCCCATGCCATGTTCGCAATAGTCTTGGTAAAACGGTCCGGTCCGTTCCCGACCTCGTTCACAGTCACGTGCGCGGCAGTCACCCCTGAGGCCAGGGCGTCCGCAACGAATTTCTGGGACAGCGGCGCATCCTCCGCCTCGTTGGGATCGAACCCTCCTGGCCCGCCGAGAGCATCAATAACCATGGCGCCGGCGTATCGGTGATCGCTGAAGCCGGTGGCCGAGGCCGCGGTACTCGATGTCCACCGGCACATATAACCGGCGAGGGAAATCAAGATTGCATCGCGACGAGTCAACATGGCCGCCTCCGTGGTCTGTCATCCATGGTTGTTCCTTTGAAGACGGACAGCCGCCATGCAGATGGATGGTATCGAACACGGGAGGCTTTGCAAACGAGCTGCAAAAGGACAGTGATCTGGGAACTATTTAATGATATATATCATACAGTTATAACATATTATTCGTCTCACTTCACAGGGCTGCACAATCAGCAGGCGCTGCGAGGGGGAATCCGCCCTAAGGTCCACTCATGCTGCCTGCGGTACCAAGTGGACCGACAACGCCCTACTCCCCGCTGGAGCGATGAACAAGACACCCTGTCAGGAACACTCGAACCATTGCGAGTGCAACGCCACCGGACAGCAAGATCATGTGGCAGTCGTGGTGAGGGTCTAATACGTGGTCGTCACCGCGAAAACCTTCGTCCGACAAAGTGAAGTCCGCCGCGCCGCCGTGCCAAATGCTATTGACCAGGCTGATACCCTGCCTGACGCCCATCACGACGTAGAGCATCAAGTACACAATTCGTGACAGGTGACGGGACAACTCGCGAATGTCGTCTCGCAGATGGGGCGAGTACTGGACGATCCACTGGTAGCGGGCAAGAACCAAGCCGCTGAGCAGTATTCCGAACAAAGCATGGATGTTGATCCAGTATTCAACCAATTGCCTGAGCCGCGAAGCCTTCTCCAGACCGAGAACTCCGACCGCGACCACCATGAGCGACGCGCAGACATAGAGGGCTGAACGCCTTCGCTCCTGTGGATAGGAGTTTCGAAACGAATGCGGCGGGCATTCAGCACGTGCGGCCGTGGACAAGATCGCACCATCCTCGATGGGACACTTTGCAGTACAAAGTAACAGAACCAAAATGGCAAATGCAAGCGCGAGTTGCAGTGAGCTGTCAGAATACGGCGTCAAGCGATAAATCACCGCCGAAGGAATAGGAAGCCGTGAGGAAACGCATCTGCCGCCGCACGTTTATCGCCGCAGGGCTGAGCACGACTGCCGCCGCCTTTGCGCGCTGGGACGCTCGCCCGGACACGATTCTGCACAACGGTAGAATCCTGACGATGGGCGCGAGCGACTCCGAAGTCGAAGCGCTCGCCGTTGCCGGCAGCCGCATACTAGCCATCGGCACGAACGCTGAGATGCTCCCGCTCGCCGGCGCCGGCGCGCGCCGCGTCGACCTTGGTGGAAAGCGCGTCACACCCGGCTTCAACGACGCGCATTCACATCCCTGTGAGAGCGGTGTGGCGCTCTTGACGCAGGTGGCGCTCGACATGGATTCGCTCGAGGCCATCGGGGCGGCGATCCGCGCCAAGGCGGCAGCGACGCCGCCCGGCGACTGGGTTGTTGGATTCCTGTACGACGACACCAAGACGCCGCGGCCGCTCAACCGCAGCGACCTTGATGCGGCGGCTCCGGATAATCCGGTGGTGGTGCAGCACCGCGGAGGTCACACGGCGTTCGTCAATTCGCGCGCACTCGCGCTCGCGAAGATCGCCGAGAACACCCCGAATCCCCCACATGGCGAATTTTTCCGCGATGCATCTGGGCGTCATAACGGTCGCGTGGCGGAAGACGCCGCCGAAACGATCTTCGCGCTCGCGGTCAAATCGCCATCGCGCGATGACTACCGCAAGGGTGCAGCCCTGATCTCAAAACAGTTCGCGAGCCGCGGCATCACCTCGGCCTGCGAGGCCGACGGCAATCCGGCAATACTGCAGGGCTACCAGGACGCGCGCGATGCCGGTGAACTCATGGGCCGCTTCTATACGCACATCGACTACGGGGAACTCGACAAGATGATCGCCGCCGGCGTGCACACGGGCTTCGGCGACGAATGGGTGCGCGTCGGCGCGGTCAAGCTGTTCGCGGACGGCTCGATTTCCGAGCGCACGGCGCTCTTGTCCGAGCCCTACGCCGGCCTCGACGGATTCCGGGGGATCAGCCGCGCCTCGCGCGAGACGCTATATGCCCAGGCGCGCAAAGCCCACCTCGCCGGCTGGCAGGTCGGCACACACGCGAACGGCGACGTCGCGATCGACACGATTCTCGGCGTCTATGAACAGCTGCAGCGCGAGTTCCCGCGCCGCGATCCACGTTTCCGGATCGAACACTGCACCCTCGTCACACCCGACCTCGTGCGTCGCATCAAAGCGGCCGGTGTCATTCCGCTGCCGTTTGCCGGCTACGTGTTCTTCCACAGCGAGAAGATGCATTTCTACGGGGACGAGCGTCTGAAGCATATGTTCGCGATGCGCGACTTCCTCGACGCCGGAATCAAGGTGGCGCCGGGGTCGGATTACACCGCGAGCCCGGCCGATCCGATGCTGTGGCTGCGCTCCGAGGTCACTCGCACCGATGCGAGCGGCCACGCCTGGGGTGCCAACCAGCGCATCCGGGTGGAGGAAGCGATCCGCTGTTCCACGGTGCACGGGGCCTACGCCTCGTTCGAGGAGGGCATCAAGGGCAGCCTCGAGCCGGGTCGGCTTGCCGATCTCGTCGTGTGGGATCACGATCTGCTGACGATCGATCCCGTGAACTTTATGAGCGTGAAGCCCGAGCGCACGATGCTGGGCGGGCGCTGGGTGTACGAAGCTTAAGCATGCGCGGCGGACCGAGCGAGATCACGCGTAATAAGATCGAGGGACTGCCGGTCTTATCTTGAGACTGCAAACCCAACCCGACACTCGAGGGATCCAGGAATATGATGAAAACTGTGATCGATTGGCTGATTGGCTGGCCCGAGCGTACGGCTCGGCATCTCGGCTGGCTCGCGCCGCTCTTTGCACGGATAGTCGTGGGCTGGGTGTTCATGTGGAGTGGTTGGGGCAAACTCAGCAATCTGCCCGCAACGACCGAGAACTTCGTGTCGTGGGGAATTCCGTTTCCGCAGATCCTGACTCCGTTCGTCTCGGGCGTTGAGTTCTTCGGCGGCATCCTGTTGCTGCTCGGTCTGATGACCCGCATTTCGGCTGGGGCCTTGGGCGTTACCATGATCGTGGCCATCAAGGCGGCGAAGTGGGATCAAGTGGACTCACTCGAGACCCTTCTCGGGTTCGACGAGACGGAGTGCCTTGCCTTGTTTCTGTGGTTGGCGATCGCCGGTGCGGGATCGGTCTCGCTCGACCGGTTGCTCATGCGCACACCGCTTGTTCGCCGGGCGCGGTAGATTCCAATGCACACGGCATATGCCGGGGCGCCGTCGCGGCCAAATTACCTACGTTGGCTGTCATTGGCATTTCGAAGCGCCAACATGCATGCATTGTGCAGAGATTGGTGAGCTTACATTCGGGCAGGAGCGCTTCACAAAACTTTACCTAACCCACACCGACCGCACACGAAGACCGGCCAGAATGGCTCTGTGATTCTCCCCAACCGTTACAAGGACAGACCATGAGTACCCCTAATCCGATGAACCCCGGCAAGCGGCCGTTTCGCAGCCTTCTCTTCAGCCGTTCCACCATACTTTCGTTCGTGGCCGGCGCCGCCTTCGCAGTCGCCGTCGGCGTCTCCGCACAAGTCGCAGCCATGGGCGGCTGGCATCACGGATCGATGATGGACGGCACGCACAGCGCGGCCGAAGTGAACGCCCACGTCGATCACATGCTCAAGCACTTCTACGTTGAGATTGATGCCACCGACGCCCAGAAGGCGCAGATCGGCCCTCTCGTGAAACAGGCCGTCAATGACCTCCTGCCCCTCCACACGCAGGCCCACACAGCCCATCAACACGCCATGGACGCGCTGACTCAGGCAACTCTCGATCGGGGCGCACTCGAAGCTGCCCGCGTGGAACACCTGCAGTTGGCGGACCAAGCCTCCAAACGGTTGGTTCAGCTGATGGCTGACGTCGGCGATGCCCTGACGCCCACGCAACGCAAGGCGCTAGCCGATCACTTGGAGCGCCTACACGGCATGAAGCATTCGTAGGTCTGGTGAAGGGGCCTGCTTGGCTCTACAGTCACCACCTTCATGACCGAGCGCATCTTGGTGGTAGAAGACGACCCCCGCCTGGCCGACATGCTCTCAGAGTATTTGGGCCAGGCGGGTTTTCGCGTCACAGTTGCACCCTTCGGCAGAGGCGCGCTCGAACGCCTGTCCGCTGCCGAGTATGACGCCATTGTGCTCGACTTGATGCTGCCCGACATGGACGGGCTCGATGTGTGCCGGCAGCTGCGGGCCACCTCCGACACTCCTGTCCTGATGCTGACGGGACGCGGCGATGCGATTGACCGGATTGTGGGCTTGGAAATCGGCGCCGATGACTACCTGCCGAAGCCTTTCGAACCGCGGGAACTGCTCGCTCGACTGCGAGCCATCTTGCGCCGCCGGGTGATCGGCAAGACTCTCTCCGAGCATCCCTTGCACTTCGGCCGGCTGGAAATCGATCCCGCCGCCCGGACTGTGCGCCTGGATGGCGAGCCGTGCGACCTGACCGGCTACCAGTTCGACTTGTTGGTGGCGTTGGCCAACAGAGCCGGTCGCGTATTGTCGCGCGACGTTCTGATGGATCTGGTGAAGGGCGAGCATTTGGAAGCCTTTGATCGCTCGATCGACGTGCATATGTCGCGCATCCGGGCGGCCATCGAGGACGATCCGAAGAAGCCACGGCGGGTGATAACCGTGCGAGGGGCGGGCTATGTGTTCGCCAAGGCCCAAGACTGATGTTGCGCCTGTACTTGAGATTCTATCTCGCCCTGGTGGTCAGTCTCGTCCTGTTTGTGCTCGCGACCGCGGCTCTGTGGCATTTCACCGGCGGTTCCTCGGAGCAAGCGGGCAACACATTGGGGCGATTCATCCAAAACATACTGCCGCCGGCGGCAGCGCCGCCCTCGGAGCAGCAAGAAGCGCTGCGACGGCTGGCCCTTGGGCTCAAGGCGGATGTGACACTTTTTGATGCGGAAGAGAAACCGGTCGCCTCCATCGGCCGATCGCTTCCCGCCCCCGCCGCAAATCGTCACAACACGCTGGGACTGGCCCGCTGGGGAGGCGGCCCGATTTCGTATGTTCACCTGGCCGACGGTCGGTGGTTGGTGGCGAGCGTGCCGTTGGGTTACGGACATCCCAGGGTGGTATTCCATTACATGCTGGTGCTGTTGGCGTTGGCGATCGGCGTGGCGGCCTATCCCCTTGTGCGGCAGATTAGCGGCCGTCTCGAGCGCCTGCAGCGCGGTGTCGAGTCGCTTGGTGCGGGCGACCTTACGGCGCGAGTCGCCGTCGAAGGGCACGACGAGGTTGCCCGATTGGCAACGAGTTTCAATCGAGCGGCAAGTCACATCGAGCAACTCGTCCAGAGCCACAAGTCCTTACTGGCCAACACTTCGCATGAATTACGAACCCCCTTGGCGCGGATCCGACTGGCCATGGAGCTCATGAAGGGTTCGGTCGATGAAAAACGCAAGACCGGACTGGAACAAGACATCGCGGAATTGGATTGGCTGGTGGATGAGATTCTATTGGCAAGCCGACTCGACGCCGTGACCGACCTGGTGAACGAAGAAGTCGACCTGTTGGCGCTGGCCGCTGAAGAATGCGCTCGCTATGACGAGACGCAACTCGAGGGTTCCGTGGCCACCATTCGCGGCGACTCCCGCCTGCTGCGACGCCTGCTGCGCAATTTACTGGAGAACGCGCGGCGCCACGGCTCGCCCCCGACACAAGTACGAATCGCCCGCGAAGCTGCCGCCGCGACGATCACCGTTTGGGACGCCGGTCCCGGATTGCCCCCGACCGAGTTTGAGAACGTGTTTCGACCGTTCTACCGCCCTGCAAACTCCCGCAATTCGTCCGGGTTCGGTTTGGGTCTCGCATTGGTACGGCAAATCGCGCGCCGGCATGGGGGCGACGCGATTTGCGCCACACTCACCGATGGATGCGGTGGTTTCGTCGTGACCTTGCCAATCTGATGATCCCGCCATCGACATCACGCTTGCGCGGCGGAACAGTCACGGTTGAGCCTTGGTCGTTCTCATCGACCTCAGGTAGGCGATCAGATCCGAGAGTTCCGAATCTGTAATCGCCGTCTCGGAGAATCCCCGCATGACCATGCCCGGCCAAGTCCGCACGCTCGCGGGACGGCGAATGAGCGCCGCGAGCGACTTCTCTTCGAGGTATTCGGTGGGGTTCATCGGAAAGTTCAAGTCAGGCCCGATCGAACCCGTCCCATTGCCGTTCATCTTGTGGCATGCAAAGCAGTTCTTGAGAAACGACTTGAAACCGTTTTGGACATTCAGCGCAGCATCGCCCGCAGGGTAGATATTTGGAAAAGCGCTGCGCGGGTCTGACAGTATGGTGAATGAGACAACCTGGAATGGCCATTCCTCCCGTCCTATGGCGGATGCCTGCGGATCTGTCCAGACGAGGTAGAACGGTCCCGCCGACGTTGTCTTTCCAACAAGATCCGGCCATGGGCTCTTCGGATCCTCTATCGCGAGATATGCCTTCGACGTCTTGGGGTCGGTGCTCAAGAGGCGTGTCTTCTCCACAATGGCCGAGAAGCCGTCCGCGGCATTGCATTGAATCGCCGCGAATTCCGGGATGGTCAAACCCTTGAACAGGTTCGACACGGGAATGGCCTTGAACCGTGTAAATCGTTGTTTATATACACTATCCGCAGTGGAAATGGCCTGAACGTCATGTCGGGACAACAACTGCGACTGGGAAAACACGAGATGCTGTTGACCGGCAACGATGGTCAACGTGCCCTGCTCCGCATGCGCAGTCAGGGAAGCAATGATCAGCGCTGCCCAGATGAATTTCATGTTAACTCCCTCGATGATTCTGGAAGCGCTACACCGGTTTAGGTAAACTCGCGTCCGTCCTCGCCGTTTTTGTCCCGTCTTTGCGTAAGCGACGTTATACAGCCGCCACGACTGATGTCTACTATTTTGCCCGTGAACCCGCTCAATGCCGGCACACGCAGCTCAACCCATTCCCCGTCGGTGCCCGATGAACGATTCGAACTCAACTTCTGACCCCCCCTCATCACGTGTCACGCTCAAGCTCAAGGTTGCTCCGCGCAAGCCCTCGGACGGGACCAAGGCGCCGCCGGTTCCGCAGCCGCAAAGCAAACCTCAAGTGAAACCCGGCGCTCATTGGTCGGATGAATACAAGAGGCGTATGCAGGCAGATATGGACAAGCTGACGGGTAAATGACGTTCGGTTCGCCAACCGACGCTCGATACTCCAAGAGCGGCGCAGGTGGCTGACCAAATCCTCGTATTTTACGGCTCGTACCGCTCGGATCGGTTGGGTATCCGGCTGGCCGACTTCATCGTCGGCGGACTTCGCGCGCGCGGAGAGTCCGTCGAACTGATCGATGCGAAGGCCGTCGGGCTTCCCATGCTCGACCGCATGTACAAGGAATATCCGGCAGGCTCCGCGCCGCCCGCCATGGAAGCTCTGGCGGCCAAGATTCGCACCGCCCATGCCTTCATCTTTGTCGTCGGTGAATACAACTGGGGCGTGCAGCCGGGTCTCAAAAATCTCACCGATCACTTTCTCGAGGAATGGTTTTGGCGCCCCGCCGCCATCGTCAGTTACTCCGCGGGGCGACTTGCCGGAGCGCGGTCCAACTCCGTCTGGCATGGGACTCTGTCCGAAATGGGCATGGTGGTGATTTCCAGCACCATTACCGTTGGATCGATTGCGCACACGCTGAGCGCTGCCGGCGAGCCCCTGGGAGAGGCAGGACAGGTACTGGCGAAGGCATTTCCCCGGTTCGCCGATGATCTCGCGTGGTGGACCCAGGCGGCAAATAATCAACGCGCACTGGGGCCGCCTCCCTACTGATTCGCCCGCGCGACGGGTCCGTCAGACCCGCCTCAAATCAAGCGCGCAGCGGCAAGTTCGCGCTTCAAGTAGGCGTAGTAGATTGGAGCCGCGATCAGACCCGCACTGCCGAACAAGGCCTCCATGACCAGCATCGCGATCAACAGTTCCCAGGCAAACGCCCGGATTTGAGTGCCGATGATGCGTGCGCTGAGGAAATATTCCAACTTGTGGATAACGATCAGAAATGTCAGCGCCGCGAGCGCAACGGACAAGGAAATCGAGAGGGCGACTACGACGATCAGCGTGTTCGAGATCAAATTGCCGATCACCGGCAACAGGCCGACGACAAATGTAACCACGACGAGCGTCTTGGCGAGCGGCAACGAAATGCCGAACAACGGCAGCCCAATCAGCAGGAAGGTGCCGGTGAAAAGCGTGTTGAGGCCCGAAATCTTGGCTTGGCCGAAGACCACGTCTCGAAAGGCGATCACGAGATGGGCGCAGCGCGCCTTGAGCACGACGGCGAGTGGACCGCCTTCCGGACGGGCGCGTGCACCGTACAAGGCCAGCATCGCACCGATCACCATGCCAACCAGCAGTTGCACGATCACGCGCACGGCCTGTTTTCCGGCGAGTTGCAGTTGTGCGGTGTGCGTGCGTGACCAGTCGATCACCGCTGCCCGCATCTCCGCCGAATTGTCGGGAAGGCGATCGACAATGAAGGTCGGGAGCTGCGTGCGTGCGCGCTCGATCAAGGGCGTCATGCGCTCGAAGAACCGCGCGGGATTGCCGCTCTCGGAGTTAAGGTATGCAATGGCGGCGACGATGGCGAGCGTGAGAACGCCGACCACGAGCACCGCGAGAATTGCGACCACGAGCCGGTGCGCGTGCACACCCGGCACGTGACGCTGCAGTCCCGGCGCGAGGACGTCGACCGATGCATATACCAGCAATCCCGCCAATAGTGTCGGCAGCTGGTGTAGCGCGACCACAAAACACAAGGCGGCCACCGCGAGTAGGTGGCCGGCAGCGGTCAGACGCGAGTGCGAAGCTGAAGCCGGGTACATCGAAGTTCTTACGCGATGCGTGGCTGCATTACGCAGCGGATTCGGGAGAACGTACGTGCTCGGGACGAAGCCCGAGGAAGGCACAAAGAGTACTCACATTGAATCATGCTGTTTTCTACGGGCGGCCCACGCGCGATCGATGACATAGGCGTGAATGTCATCCGCCTCCGCAGCGCTGAGGGCGGGCATGGCGGGTACCTTCGAGGGAACTCCGAACGGCATCATGCCTTGCTGCCGGTGTGAACCGCCGAGCACGATGGCATACCAGTCACGGTGCGCCTCGGGTGGCATGTAGCGAAGATCCGGCACACCACCGTTCAGCACCCAGCGCCCCGCGCCGTCGAATTTCGGCGAGTGGCAATCCGTGCAACTATGGGAATCGGCGAGTGCCTCGCCGCTCTTGACCTGTGCGGCCGTGAACGTCTGCCCGGGCGGGTGCGGCACCTCGGGAATCTGGATCTTCGGCAACGGGAATGGCTGCAGGCCGCCCAGTTTGAATGCGAGCAGCCGCGAAGGGCCGTATTTGGACGTCGGCGTCACCATCATGGTCGAGGGCGACCACAGCCGGAATGCACCGCCCCAGCCCACCGGTACGATCACATACTGTTCGCCTTGTAATTTGAAGCTCACGGGCACCGCATTGATGGCCGATCCGGTTTGCACCGACCACAGCGCCCTGCCTGTGTCCGCCGCGTACGCCGCAAACTCACCGGTTCCCTGGCCATGAAACACGAGATTGCCTGCGGTCGACAGCACGCCGCTGTTGATGATGAGCGGATGCTCGACGCTCCAACGCGCCGCCTGCTTTTTCGGATCCCAGGCCATGAGACGCCCCACCATCGGCAGTGCGTCCGGGCTCGGCGCCGGCGTTCTTCGCCGGTCCATGATGGGTATGTACATCAGTTCGGTGATCGGGTTGTAGCTCATCGGCCACCAGTTTCGGACCCCGAAACAGTTGCCCTTGCAATCCTCCACACCGTTTACGACAACGCCGGGGTAATCCATCCGCGGGCCGATCCACTCCTGCTTGACCAGCGGCCGCTCGCCGATCAGCTCGCCGGTGGCTGCATCCAGCACGTAAAACGTGCCGTTGCGCGCGGAGCTCATGGCCACATGGCGCTGCCGGCCATCGATGGTCAGATCCGCGAGCACGATGTGAAAGTTCTCGGTCTGTCGCTCGGGCGTGCTGGTCTGGTAGTGCCAGGCGTAGGTGCCGCTGTCTGCATGCACGGCGACGATACTGCCGGAAAACAACTTTGCACCGCCGCCCATCTCCTGACCATCCGAACCGCCGCCGCGAAAAGCCTTGGAGGTGCCGAACAGCAGTAGTCCGGTTTTGGCATCGTAGGTGATCGGGTCCCACACCGAACCGCCGCCCTGCCGCCACCATTCCTTACCGGTCCAGGTTTTCGCCGCCATTTCCACGGCCTTATTCTCGAATCCGAGCGCGGGATTGCCGGGCACCGTCCAGAATCGCCACCGCTCCTTGCCGGTTTCGGCATCGAATGCCGCGATCGATCCGCGCACCTGTTCGTCGGAACCGCTGTAGCCGATGAATACCTGACCATTGGCCACCCGCGGCGCACCAGAGATCCCGTTGAGGGTGGGATCCACGACCTCAGAGGACCACAGCTGCGTGCCTTTGGCGGCATCCATGGCCACGAGCCGCCCATCGCCGGTTCCGACGTAAACCTTGCCTCCCCAAACCGCGACGCCGCGATTCACCCGGGCAACCGACGAATTGCCCAGGGAGAAATCCAGCCGCACGTGCGGGTCGAATGTCCATAGTATCTTGCCGTTGGCAGCGTCGATGGCACGCACGATCGATCGCGGCGCGCTGACGTAGATGACCCCGTCCACCACGATCGGCTCGGCGGCAAGACCCATCGGGTCATCCATCTCCGTAATCCACGCGAGTCCCAGATGTGCGACGTTCTTGTCGTTGATCTCTTTTAGTGGGCTGAACTGCTGCTGAGCCAAGCTCCCACCCTTGACCAGCCAATTGTCCCCCGGCGCTTCGGCGCTGACCCGCGCATTCGTGACATCTCCGGCCGAACGACCTGCCGCACCGGCGGAACCGCTCCAAGCGGCCGCGGCTGCCACAGCCAGGCCCGCAGCGCAGGTATTCGTCAACGTCCGGGATCGTCGCATGATTGACAGCACCTGCTTGAGCCGCGCTCGATCGCGGGCTCTTCTGTGAACCGAATATACTGGATTGGCGGCGTTGCTCAAACGTCGGGCGGTCGCGTGATCAAAACCGGGCCGAGATGCCCGCGAGCGCTTCGCCCTGAAATACAGCGTTCCCCTTGATCGCAATGGTGCATCCGGCGGTGCCGCCGCAAAACACCGTACTCCTGTTATTGAGCAAGATTCCGTAGCCGCGTGCTTCGATTCGAAGACCGACATGGGTGCCGATGGGCACCATCCAGCCGAGGCCGACATTGCCCGAGAAGAAGGTCTCGGAATTGAGGTCGCTCCGATCAGACTTGACAGTCGTGCCGCCGAGACCTCCGACGACATACAGGCCGCGGCCCACCCCCTCGATGAAGTCGGTTCCGCCGATCTGATAGTTGTAGAGAGTCAGTCCGATGTTGTTCGCCTTCGATGAGAACGCCCCGGAAGTGAGCGCCGATTTCTGCTGGCTATAGAACACTTCGACCTGCGAGTTCTGATCCAATCCGATGTCCAACGCCAGCGCAAAACTCGAGCCATTCTGCAGATCGATGGTGGAGTTGGTCGTGGAGTCCTTGAGGCTGCCCGCGAAACGGTCGCCTCCGTAGACGGTGATGCTGCTGTCGCTCTTCGAGGCGGCTGCGTCCTGCGCGTGCGCGCGCTGCATCGATGCGGCCATCAGCAGGACGAGCACCGCCGCTGCTGTTTTCACGGCACCGGCGCCTGAAAGGCAAGAACGCCGGCCGTATAGGTTTCCACGACCTCACTGAAGGGGGTACCGTCCTGCAAGATCAGCAGCGCCCGATGTTGCAACAGCTCCGACGGTATCGTCAGGACTCCGGATGCTTCGTTCCGCGCACCAGGATTAGGATTCATCTCCCATCCCTCCGGAAGCGGCGCCCACAACAGGGTCGAGGACAGTGTACGGCGCCGGAAATGCAGAGCCTGCACAACCTTGCCGAACGGGATATCGGTACGGTCCAACAAATTGTTCATTTCGGCTGTCAATCGGCCGGGGACATACCAATTGTCAGCCTCCGACAGTTCAACCGTACCGCAAAGCAGCCTCACCCGCCGATAGCGGACCGGTTCCGCGGGCGAGACACCCAGCTCTCGACGCTGCTCGGGCGATACCGGTTTTACCCTGGCAGGGTCTCGTACCGCGACGATGCGCGCCGGCGACGCCAATCGATGAATGTCGCACCAATGCTCGAGGGTCAGGGTTGCACTGTCATGACTCAACAGGTTCACGTTGAGTGTCTGGAGCAGCGCAATCACCTCGACTCGCGCAACGAATGTATCCGGCCAGGTTGGCGCGCCCCTCACGGCAAAGTCGTCCGCGCACGCCCCACAACACCACAGCAGAATCGCACCGCACGCGGAAACAGCTCTGTGAATTCTTAGCATCGCGTCAATTCCAAGGTCGTTTTCAGCAGTCTGCACCCTCCTGTTGCATCCGCCAAGCGCGCGCCGGGAGCCCGCCGCGCAATCGCGTTAGGGTATAAAATACGCGTTGGCACCACCCCTGGGAATACGCCATGCTTTGATCTGGTTCTTGCCATCGTTCATCATCTATTGATCTTCGGGATATTCGGGATCTTGTTTGCGGAATTCATGGCTCTGCGGCCCGGCATGAGCCATGCCAGCGCGGTGCGCATCGCCTCGATCGACGTATGGTATGGGGTTTTCGCAGGCGCGGTCGTCATCATCGGTTTCTTCCGCGCGATTTTTGCGGCCAAGGGCTGGGCTTACTACTCGCACAATGCGTTCTTCTGGGCAAAGATCGTGACCTTCGCCGGCATCGGACTGCTGTCCCTGCCGCCCACGATGGCATTTATTCGCTGGCGTAAGTCGGGGATCCCACCTGACGACACCCGCATCGGAAAGGCCCGCCGTTGCCTGCACGCGGAACTCGCGCTCTTTGTCCTGCTGCTGATATTTGCCGCGGCGATGGCGCGGGGGTACGGAGAATTCTCGACCCTGTCCGCACACTGACGGAGCTTCCGGGTGCCGTCTCAACGGCGTGTCGGAATCTGCATGCTGCGCGGGTCGAGAGCCAACTTCCGCCGGTATAGTTGGCCGCGCGCAATGTAGTGCTCGGCGATCTCTTCGATCATTGCCCGGTCCTTCTCGGTGATTTCGCGCACCACTTTTCCCGGCATGCCCATCACGACCGAACCGTCGGGGATGACTTTTCCGGGCGGGACCATGGCGCCGGCAGCAATCAGGCAGTTCCGTCCGATACTGACGCGATCGAGAATCATCGCGCCGTTCGCGATGAGCGTAGAGTCTCCCACCGTGCAGCCGTGAAGCAGCGCCCGATGACCTACCGACACCCGGGATCCCAAGCGCACAGGCTCGCCCTCGTCCGTATGAATGACGGTGCCATCCTGAATATTGGTGCCGTCGCCGATCATGATCCAATCACTGTCGCCGCGGATTACGCAGTTGAACCACACGCTCGCACCCACCCCAAAGCGAACGTTGCCTATCACGCAAGCACCGGGCGCGACGTAGTATTCGTCATTGGACGTTTGAATCTTCTTGTCGCCAAGCGAAAAAATCACGCGGACCTCCACCGGTCAGTGGGTAGCTTTCACGAATCGTTCATCGCGCGGAGAACTGTGCCGCGCTTTGGCGGGTGATCACACGGTCGCGGGTTATTGCCGCCACCGTTGGAGTACCGGCCTGACGCATGATCATGCGCAGTTCACGCATATAAATGTCGAGCACCGCTTCGACGCCCGCTTGTCCATACGGAGCAAGCCCCCACGCCTGCGGTCGCCCGATGCCAACGGCGGTAGCCCCGAGGGCCAGCGCCTTGAAGACGTCCGTCCCGCGCTGGATTCCTCCATCGAGAAGCACCGGAACCCGGCCGTTGCAAGCCTTCGCAATTTCCGGCAGGCACTCGATCGTCGAGCGTAGCGATTCTTCGTCACGCCCGCCGTGGTTCGATACGATGATTCCGTCGGCCCCGTGCCGGATACAGGCGTCGGCATCTTCGCCGGTCACTATTCCCTTGACCAGCAGCTTGACGGAGACGATTTGTCGAAGCCGGTCGAGGAAGTCCCACGAGATCCCCGATGGCATTGACGACTCCTTGACATGCGATAAATCGAGGCCGCGGTACAGTGGCGCCCTGCGTATCGGGTCGTGGGAATTGTCGACGTGGCACTGAGTGCACATGCGGCTGTCGGCACGCATCGCGCGCAACATCGTCGCATTGAATCGCCCCCACATATTATCGACCGTGACGGCGATTGCCGGGCATCCGAGGCGTTGCGCCCGATCGACGATCTCGCGGGTGACAGACCAATCGTCGGTCGGATAGATCTGTTGCCAGACGGATGCGCCGCGCGCCGCAATCACGTCTTCCGTGGAGCTCGAGGCGAAGCTCGACAGCATCATGAGTGTCGAACGCGAGGCGGCGGCACGTGCAACGCCGACCTCCGCCTCGGGATGAAACGCGCGTTCACCCGACACGGCGGACAGGTAGACGGGGGACGCCCAACGCGTGCCAAAGAGCTGAATGCTCGTATCGAGCCCGCTGACATCGACGAATCGGCGCGATCGAATTTCCAGGAGCGAGAACGCCTCATGATTCCATGCCGCCGTACGGTCATCGTCGACGCCGGTCGCGAGATATCCAAAGTGAGCCGGCGGCAATACGCTGCGTGCCAGCACCTCAAACTCCGCAACGCTGAGCACATCCTCCAGTTTGGGCAAAGTCGGTTTAACGCCCGGCGAATCCGCGTAGCCGGCGCGCACCGGAAAGGCGGCCATCATCGGCAAGGCACCGAGTGACTTCAGCAACTTTCGGCGCGCCGAGGAAACAAGATCAAGCGAATTCATACACCACCCCAACAGAAATGGCCGATATGCCAGGCCGATAGACGAGCGACGAGGCGACAGCGAGAGGTGCGAAGAGTACCAGCAGTGTATTTCTCATCGTCCTCCCTGCACGGTTTGCCCGCCCTGGCCTATCATAGCGCTTCAGCATGAAGCCGGCGTGGCCGACGTTGTTGGCTTATTCCCGCCCGAAAATGAGCGGAACGAAGGAGACGGCATCAAGATCCGTGCGCTCGAACTCGAGTTCGCTCAAGCGCGCGATCTTGCACAGCGTCTGACCGCCGCAGGCGCCGCCGACCGGCAGGACGAGCTTTCCGCCTATCGCCAATTGCTGCTTCAGCGCGAGCGGAATGGTGGGACCCGCCGCTGCGACGATGATCGCATCGAAAGGGCTGTGCTCGGGCCACCCCCGAGTGCCGTCGCCGGTGCGCACCTCGATGTTCCGGTAGCCCAGTTGCACGAAGCGTCGCCGCGCGACTTCACCAAGCGCGGCGTGCCGCTCGATGGTATGGACCAACGAGACGATGCGGCTCACGACGGCGGCGGCATAGCCGGATCCCGTGCCGACCTCGAGCACGCGTGAATCGTGATCGAGCGTTGCCGCCTCGATCATGCGCGCCACGATGTAGGGCTGCGAGATCGTCTGTCCCGCATCGATCGGCAGCGCACTGTCCTCGTATGCGGATCCTTTCAGCGCCTCGTCGACGAACATCTCCCGCGGCACGGTGCGCATGGCTTTGAGTACCAGCGGATCCACGATGCCCCGCCCGGCCAGTTGTACGTCGACCATCCGGTCCCGAAGCCGGGTGAACTCGGAAGCCGCAAAGCCGCTCGCGCCCACGATACCACTCAGTGTCGGGACAGATCCCGCGGTACGGCACCCGCATCGGTGAGTTGCATGGTCGTCTCCTTTGTTGCAGAACGGGTCTGGAATCTCGATTTTCTCCGACTTTCCCGCACACTTCCACATCCATAGTCCCCGGCGCAAGGGTCGGAAAGCACCGACCGGCCCTCCTACGTCCCGGAAAGGACCGAACGTGCCTCCAAGCAGAGGGACTTCGAGTTATTATTTCCGCAGGGCGTGTTGGTCATACGCTGATCCAAGATACGGGAGGGAAGCATGCCGCTGGGTACAGATGCCGCCAAGCAAACGGGCGGATGCCTCTGCGGGGGCGTCCGCTACGTCGTCCACGGCCCCTTACGAGGGGTGATCGCCTGTCATTGCTCGCAATGTCGCCGCACCAGCGGCCACTATGCCGCCATGACCAACACGCCGTCGGAACACCTTGAATTGAAGTCATCGCACACTCTCGCCTGGTACGAGTCCTCGGCGACGGCGGAGCGCGGCTTCTGCAATACCTGCGGCAGCAACCTGTTCTGGCGCCAATTCGATAGCGACACCACCAGCATCACCGCCGGCACCCTGGACACCCCGACCGGAATCGCAATGGAGCAACACATCTTTGTTGCGGATAAATCGGACTATTACACCCTTGACGACGACCTTCCGAAATTGACGGCCTGGTAGCGATCGCTCAGCCTGAGTCGAGGAGCGCCGTCCGAAGGGCGCGAGCGATCTCGTCCGCCCGCTCCCCCGCGCCGGGCTGCAGAATGGCGGCTAGCTGGGCCATCGTATTGAGCTCCGTCCGAAGCGGAACGTAACGTGCGGCATCAAACGTTCCGCTCCACACGGACCGGTTGTCGATGCCGACTTGTCCGCACCACGCCGCAAACGGCGCCACATCGACGTCCTCCCGTAGCGCGAGCGAGCCGAGCGCGGCGGCCAGTCGCGCGTCCTCACCCCACACAAAGACCTGTCCGGCTGTTCTCAATCGGGCGGTGATGCCCGCGACGATGCGGTTCCCCTCGGACGGGGTGAGTTTCGAATTCCGCGCAAGAAACTTCAGTAAATCTGCGGCATGCGCGGTCGCGTGAGCCCAGCCCTTACCCTTGACATAGCCGCGCAGATCCCGCTCTCGCGCCAATGCGGCCAAACCGAGATCAAGCAGCTCAGCGAAGGCAGCACGGCTCAGGAACGGCCGCTTGAGGTCCTCCGCAGCTATCAAGGAGAGACTCAATACGGCGAAAGAGCGGCCGAACACCCGGTCATCCGCAGTTTCGCCCAGTCCCACTTGCGCCCGGCGAACGAGTTCAATCCGGAGTGACTCCATTTGATCGGGCGGCAGTGCCTCGTCACGATAAATCCATGCCGACAGCGCCTCGTAGCCGATCCCATCGCGCAGCTCGGATTGAGTCGAGGACAAAAGGCCGCCGGCCTCCAGACTGAGCGCGCCGGCGAGTTCGGGGCGTGAGAGCTTGAAGTTCTTCTGTTTCAGGGACTCCCAAAAGGCGATGTTGTGAGCGGTCCCGTGTGCGCTCGCATTCGATGCGACAGCCCCCACCGTCAATATTGCAATGACGGCGGCTCCATTGCGCCTTGATTTCATGGCCATACTCCTCGATGCCAACCGGGGCGTTGGTGCCTTCAGCGACGGCGGCTGAGCTCAACGCCGCTGCCGATGGGCAACAACATCGAATCGAATTCCAATTGCCGAATATGGCGCTGAATACGCGGCACACAGCCTCGTCCATGTTCGACCTCCATTTGGCTGCGTGGGACGGCTGACGCGTGAGTGTAGGCCCATTGGTCTGGCGGCGCCTCATTGACCAGCTGCGGCGAGTCCAGCACGCTAGGACACATCATGGCCATTAGAATCGTCCGTCTCGGCGCGGCGCGCGTTGCCGGCGAAGGACTTCGCATCGGAACGGTTAGGCGACCTCCCCGCGGGGTCGTCAAAAGCGAGTATGCGTCGCGGAACTATTACGACGTCTGGCTGCCGGCGCTGGCGCCGACGCCGGGATTGGTCAAACTGGCGTTGGCGGCACAATCCCCGGCAGACTGGAAGCGCTTCGTGGCGAAGTACCGGCGCGAAATGGCCGCCACCAGCGAGAGTACGACCCTGGATATGCTTGCCGCCCTATCGCACCAGACCGACTTCTCGGTTGGATGTTACTGTGCAGACGAATCGCGCTGCCATCGCTCCGTACTCCGCCAACTCCTCACCGAGCGTGGTGCAAACGTCCTGTAGCCGAAGCGGGACCCCAAGAAGGAGCCAGAATGACGCCCCTTGAAAAGACACTCAAACGCGCGCTCCGGATCGGCGGCCGCGATTACGTCGTCACACTCACTCCCGACTTCCTCAAGATCACCGACAAAGGTCACCGTCTCGGGCTGGAACTCCCATGGGCCGACCTCATCAGCGGACAGAGCGCCCTCGCGATAGCGCTCCAGGCGTCGGTCGGCCGGCTTCAGAGCGGCAGCCCGGCCGCGACCGCGCATTCCGGCCCGAAAGCGCGACCCGCCGCAGTGCCGCAGGCCGCCCCTCGGCGAAGGCCTGCAGCAAAGCAACCACGCCGCGCGACAACCCGCCGTGCTCCCTCTAACCGGCGTTCCCGATGAGCTGAGCCAGCCCCGCGCTTCGATCGGGGGAGATTAAGTCAAATTGCGGACGCCGAACAGTGGTCATTGCGTCAATCGCCTACAAAATATGCGTTCGAATCGCTAGTTTACGCTCGCTCCCCGACCTGACAATCGCTCCAAGATGAAAAGTAAAGCCCGCACTGCGGTCGAATTGTTCGACAGCGCCGCCGCTGAGGCTGCGCATATGGCGAAGCGCGCCGGCTTGATTTATGTCTCCGACGCCGCTCCCGGCTATCGACGCGAGCGAATTGGGAAGCGCTTTCGATACCTTCTGCCCGACGACCGGCAGCTACGGGCAGCGGCTGAACTCGAGCGGATCGCCAGACTGGCGATTCCGCCGGCCTATGAGAATGTCTGGATCTGCATGGACCCCCGGGGTCACCTGCAGGCCACCGGTCGCGACGCGCGCGGCCGAAAGCAGTATCGATACCATCCCGAATGGCGCACTACACGCGATGATGCCAAGTTCGACCGTATGGTCACCTTCGCAGAGGCGCTGCCGCGGCTGCGGCGCAAATTGGCGCGTGACCTGACTCTTGCCGGATTGCCGCGACAGAAGGTCCTCGCGGTGATCATCAGCATCTTGGACGCCACGCGCATTCGCGTCGGAAATGCCGAATATGCGCGTGACAACAAGAGCTTCGGCCTGACCACACTGTTGAACCGCCATGTGAGTTTCATACGGGATGGCCGCGCGATACTGAATTTTCGCGGCAAAGGCGGTGTCCCGCATGAAGTGCCCATCGACGACAAGCGCATCGCCAAAATCGTCAAGCATTGCCAAGAGCTTCCGGGACAGCAGCTATTTCAATACGTGACGGACGAAGGTCAGCGTGCGCCCATCGACTCCGGGCAAGTCAACGACTATCTCCGAGACACCATGGGTGATGATTTCACCGCAAAGGACTTTCGAACCTGGGGCGCCACCCTGCAGGCGACCATTCTGCTCGCGCACACCCCCCCTCCGGCGGACGCCAGCGACCGTGCGTTCAAGAGCGAAATAGGGAAGGTGGTCAAGCAGGTCGCGGCAGCACTCCGCAATACCCCTGCGGTCTGCCGAAAGTCCTACATCAACCCCATCGTATTCGAAGCCTGGCGGTCTGGAACGATCCAAAGGGCGTTCAATGGCGGTCTCAAGCTGGCAGCGCCCCGGCAAACCGAGAATCGTGTGCTGTCATTCTTGGCTAATCACACGAGTCATTGACGCTAGCGGCACTCCCAATTGGCGGCATCGAGCGGATCGCCGGCGTGCCGGCGTCAATCGGCCTTCTTTCGTTTCCTTTTCAATAACGGTTATACGCATCCGGCCACGGCGATCGAGCGGCGTGCATTGAAGGCGGGTCGCCTGGCGATGAGCTTTTCGCCTGCACTACCCCGTTCAGCGACTTGTCTGCTAGGTTGACGGGACGGTGCGCAGGAACACACGCCAAGCCGAGTTACGAAAGTCGGACCAAACGGCCGCATCGATATCGTGTCCGCACCGCCCGCCCTGCCCAGCTTGCCCGCGGTTCGGTGAGCCGGGCATCGAGCCTGTCGCGCGCGGCAGGCTCGACGAGTTCGCGCGCGCCCAGGGTCTGCCCGAAGTGCCGGTGATTTCCGGACGGACCGCCGGATTTCGACTTCGCGCTCGGCTCGCCATCCGGGGTCGTCTGGGCTCGCCAAAACTGGGGCTGTTTGAGCTCTGTACTCACCGAGTGGTCCACATCCCGAACTGCAGTGTCCAGCATCCCTTGATCAATCACGTCGCCGCCGTCGTGCGGCGCGCTCTGGTCGAGGGTCGAGTGACCAGCTATTCGGACACGGCCCATTTGGGTCTCGCACGCTACCTCCAAGTGGTGATCGAGCGAAGTTCACAAACCGCCCAGGTCGTGATCGTCGCCAACAGCCCAACGTCTGAACCCCTTGCGGCGTGCTTGGATTTGATCCGTGAGCGGCTTGGACCGCAACTCCACAGCCTGTGGTTCAATCCCAATCTCGAGCGCTCCAATACCATACTCGGTCCCGACTTCCATCACTGGTGCGGACCGGCCAGCGTAATCGAGCGATTCGGCGGAGCAGCGGTGCATTACCCGCCAGGCGCGTTCGGGCAGAACAATCTGGAAATCGCGCAGAGCATCATCGAGCACGTGCGCGGGCTGATCCCCGAAGGCGCGCGAGTCGCGGAGTTTTACGCCGGCGTGGGCGCCATCGGCCTGTCAGTTCTCGCTCTCGCGCGTAAGATCCACATGAACGAGGTCAGCCCACACTCCCTCCAGGGGCTCGAACTCGGTCTTGCCGAGCTCGACTCTGCGAGTCGGAGCAAAGTCTCCATCGTTCCGGGCCCGGCGGGCGCAGCGCGCCTGGCAGCCGCCGGAGCGGACGTCGTGATTGCCGACCCGCCGCGCAAGGGCCTCGACCCGCAGCTGACCGAGCATTTGAGCGAGCAGCCGCCCGCGCGCTTCCTTTACGTGAGCTGTGGACTTGACTCGTTCCTCAACGACGCGGCGCGGCTGACCTCGCGGGGCAAGCTGCGGCTCGGCGGGCTCACCGCATTCAATCTCCTGCCATTCACCGGGCACGTCGAGACCGTAGCGCGGTTCGAGCGCATCTGAGGCCGTGGAGGTTGCTGCCAAAGCATTGACCCGCCATCAGCAATAAAATGACAGTGTCGGTGTCGGAGCGAAGGCCGGTGGAACGTCCTAGGCACTGAATTCCGGTAATCGGATTGCACAATGGCCAATTCATCAAAGGAGGCGACTATGCCCGGCAAATTCTTCTGGTATGACGTCATGACGACCGACACCGCGGCCGCACGGAAGTTCTATTGCAATGTGGTCGGGTGGCAGACCCAGGCTGGTTCGAGTACGGCCGGTATGGAGTACACGGTCTTCACCGTGGACGGCCGCGGGGTAGCCGGTTTGATGCCGATTCCCGAAGATGCACGCAGTGCGGGTGTGCGTCCCGCCTGGATGGGCTACGTCAGCGTCGACGACGTGGACAAGGCCGCGGCGCGCCTCGCACTCGAGGGAGGCAAGGTCCATCGCCCGCCCTGCGACGTGCCGGGAATCATTCGCTTCGCGGTCGTCGCCGATCCCCAGGGTGCCGGTTTTCTGATCGCCAAGGGACTCGTCGCCGATGCACCGCCGGAGTTGCCGATCGGCACTCCGGGTACGGTCGGATGGCGAGAACTTTATGCCGCCGATGGAAGCGCCGCCTTTGCATTTTATGAATCGATGTTCGGCTGGTCCAAGGCCGACGCGATCGACTTGGGTCCCATGGGAACCTACCAGTTGTTCGCGACCGGGGATTCCCCCGTGGGCGGCATCATGACCAAACCCGCCGCGATCCCGATGCCCTATTGGGGTTATTACTTCAACGTCGACGGAATCGACGCCGGCGCGGAGCGAGTCACTGCCGGCGGCGGCAGCGTCATCAACGGTCCCCACCAGGTACCCGGCGGACAGTGGGTAGTTCAATGCACGGATCCGCAGGGGGCTATGTTTTCACTGGTGGCACTCCGCCGATAATCGAGATGAGGTTATATCGGTAAGTTATTATTTATAAATACAATATCTATGCGTCCCCACCCCACCGACGGCACTCCCACCGCGCGTGCCGGCCGCCGGTGTCGTGGGTGACGCCACGTTGCGCCCTTGATGACTAGTAGTACCGAGGAAGAGGCCCGCGCTGCGGCGTCGGGCGATCCGAGAGATCGAAGAATACTTCGTCGACAAAACACCAACCCCAGCCCTCCGGCGGGTCGTAGCCTTCGATGATGGGATGTCGAGTGGCATGAAAATGCTTGGTGGCGTGCCGCCCCGGGGACTGGTCGCAACACCCCACGTGACCGCAGGTTCGACAAATCCGCAAGTGGACCCATTGCTGGTGAATCTTGAGGCATTCCTCGCAGCCCAAGGCGCTCGGCACGACGGAGACGATCCCATCGAGATGCGTGCATTTGATCTTCATGGATTGGCCCTGCCTGCCCCCGTTGGCGACCCGAGTTGCGACGTGTTTCTCGTTCTCACGCCTGCTGCTGTGATGCAATAGTTACGCATCGTACCGGTGCCGTCCTTCACAATGGTTTCATTACTTATTCACGCTGGGCGCAGGTACGGACTATGAGGAACGCGTCATCGCAAGGCGCCGCGCCCGTCAACCCGGCGGCCGCGGTTGGTGTGCCGGACGCTCCCTCGCCGCTCCACGCTCCTCCGAAACCGACCCTCGAGCCCGAGTTTATCGGCTTGGCCCGACTCGCGGCAACGGTATGCGACGCACCCTGGGCAGCAGTCGAGTTGGACGGCCACGGTGAAACGTGGTGCGATTCTACCGGGGCGCTTCCAAGGCCCGCTCTGCCGTCGTACGATCCGCTTGCTCGAGTGCCACTGCGTTCCGGCGACGGCGAAGAGCACGGTACGCTTGCCGTCTACGACACCAAGGTACGCAGTCTCACCGAACGGCAGCGACTGGCGCTCGACTTGCTGGCCGAGCAGGCGGTGACGCAGATCGACCTGTACGCACGCATCGCGGGACTTCAGTTGCTCGAGGCGGCGCCTGCCAGACCTTCTGTGGATGCCACGCTGGCGCAGGCGCTGATCGAAAGCGCATCGGTCGTCATCTATCACTCCAATCTGAGCGGTAATCTGACGTACGCGAATCCCGAGTACCGGCGCATATTCGGATTGACACCCGAACAGAGCACGAACGATTGGGTTCACGGCGTTCATCCGGACGACAAGCAGCGAATCGAGGATGCTTGGGAAGATTTCTGCCGCAATCCCCGCTCGGTGCGATTCGACTACCGCACCAGACCTGTCAACGGTGCCGTGCGCTACTTCACCGAGCAGGTGGTCCCCGCCCATGGCGTCGAAGGATTCGTGGGCACGATCAGCGATTTTACGGACCTCATCACCGCCCGCGGCGAACTGTTGCAGCAGCGGACGCTGCTCGAAGCCGTGATCACCGATTTGCCCATCGCGCTGCTCGCCTGCGACGTGGCCGGCAACATCACCCACTTCAATCGGGCGGCGGTGGAACTTCATTGCATCGATGTTGAGCCGCACCCGATGACGGCGCAACTCTTCCTCGTCGATGGCATTACTCCGGTGAATGCCGACGATCATCCCCTGATGCGCGCGCTGCGTGGGGAAACCATCAGCAACCTTGAACTCGTGATCTTGTCTCGCGAAGCGACGCCGCGTTCGACCTTGTCGAGCGCCAGGCGGCTGATCGGTCCGAACGGCCAGACTCTGGGCGCCGTTGCGGTGGTTCAGGATACGACGGAACGCAAACGGGCAGAACTCGAACTCGAGCGGGTGCACAAGGAGTTGATGACGGCCTCGCGCCAGGCAGGCATGGCTGAGGTTGCCACCAACGTTCTGCACAACGTCGGCAATATCCTGAACAGCGTCAACATATCGGCCAGCCTCGTGACGGATCGCGTCAAGCAATCCAAGGCACCCGGCATTACGCTGGTCGCCGATCTGCTCAAGGACCAGGGAGCGAATCTAGCCGCCTTCATGTCGACCGATGCGCGCGGCAAGCGCATCCCTGAATACCTGGCGGCTCTTGGACAGCAGTTGACTGCCGACCAGCAGATGTCGCTGCAGGAGCTCGGCTCGCTGCGAGATAACCTGGAGCACATCAAAGAGACGGTGGCGATGCAGCAGAGCTACGCCAAGCTCTGCGGCGTTACGGAAACCGTCGAGGTTGTCGACCTCGTCGAGGATAGTCTGCGCCTCAACGCCGGTGCCTTTGCGCGTCACGGGGTAACCCTGTGCCGCGAATTCTCACGGGTACCTCCGATTACAGTCGACAAGCACAAGGTGCTGCAGATCCTGGTCAATCTGGTGCGGAACGCCAAGTATGCCTGCGACGAGTCGGGCAAGACTGAAAAGCTCATCATCCTGCGCATCGCGCCGGCGGCGGAGGCGGTACGCATTTCGGTGATCGACAATGGGGTGGGCATCGCTGCGGAGAACATGGACCGCTTGTTCACCCATGGCTTTACCACTCGACAGTCGGGACATGGCTTCGGCCTGCACAGCGGCGCACTCGCGGCTCAGGAGCTGGGCGGCACCCTGCACGCCGAAAGCGACGGTGCGGGACGTGGCGCCGCATTCATCCTCGAACTTCCCTACATGCGGAGGGAGATCCCTCATGCATGACGCGAATCAACACAGCCGCCGCATCCTCATCATCGATGACAATGCAGCCATTCACCATGACTTTCGCAAGGTCCTCGGGGTCCAACCCGATCAGTCTTCCCAGGTCATCCTGGATCTGCTCGAAGCGGACCTGTTCGGCACCTCCGCTGCGGCGGCGATCCGGCCGAACTTCGAGATCGACTCGGCGCATCAAGGGCAGGAAGGCGTCAAGATGGCCGGCCAGGCGGTCGTCGAGGGGCGTCCATATGCGATGGCATTCGTCGACATGCGGATGCCGCCGGGTTGGGATGGCCTTACGACCATCGAGCATTTGTGGAAGACAGATCCCGACGTGCAGGTGGTCATCTGCTCGGCGCACACCGACTATGACTGGACCGAGGTGGTCGCGCGTCTCGGTCACTCGGACAAACTGCTGGTGCTGCGCAAACCGGCCGAACCGATAGAAGTGCTGCAATGCGCTACCGCGCTCAGCCGAAAATGGGAAAACGAGCGGTTGGTCAAGGATCACGTGGGACGCCTGGAGGAAGTCATCACCGTCCGAACTCACGGACTGGAAGCCGCGAATCGGCAGCTGCGTCATTTGGCCACCCATGATGCGCTGACCGGTCTACCGAATCGGGTCCTGCTGGACGACCGTCTGGCGCAGGCCATGGCGCTCGCGGATCGGGACAAGCGCTCCTTTGCGCTCATGGTCTGCGATCTCGATCGCTTCAAACACATCAACGACTCGTTGGGGCATCGAGCGGGCGATGAACTGCTGCAGGAAGTGGCCCGGCGTTTGAGCGCGGTGGCGCGCACCGCCGACACGGTGGCCCGCTTCGGCGGCGATGAATTCGTCCTGGTCGGAAGCTCTCTCGTCGACGCCGAAGACGCCATGCAGCTGGCGGCGCGCGCCATCGACGCACTGCGCACTCCCGTGCGGATCGCCGGCATCGAAATACACACTTCGCCCAGCATCGGCATTGCCCTATATCCCGAGGACGGCTCATCGATCGAAGCTCTTCTCGCTCATGCGGATGCCGCCATGTATGCGGCCAAACACCAGGGTCGAGGAAGCGTTCGGCGCTATACGCCCGGGATGCACGCCGGCAGCGAAGATCGGGTGCAGTTGGAAAGCGAGCTGCATCACGCGATCGGGCTGAAGCAGTTCGAATTGCACTACCAACCCAAGGTGGACACCCGGACCGGCGCCGTGCGCAGCGCGGAAGCTCTGATTCGGTGGGCGCACCCAAGTCGAGGTCTGGTCTCGCCGGCGGACTTCATTCCGTTGGCCGAGGAATGCGGTCTGATTGGCGCGATCGGCAAGTGGGTGATCGAGGAAGCGTGCCGACAGGCGCGCGCCTGGCAGAACGAAGGGGTGCCATCCCTTCGGATATCGGTCAATCTCTCGGCCTCGCAATTCCGCGAAGCCGGGTTGGTCGACACCATTCGCTGCGCACTCGATGACGCGGGCCTGCTCGCGTGCTATCTGGAGGTCGAGCTCACGGAGAGCGCTGTCATGAGCGATCCTGAGCAATCGATTGCGATACTCGAGCAGCTCAGTGCCATGGGGGTTCTCGTGTCGGTCGATGACTTCGGCACCGGCTACTCGAGTATGAGCTACTTGCGCCGCTTCCCGATCGACAAACTCAAGATCGACCGCGTATTCATCAACGAAATTGCAACCCGCCCGGAAGACGCATCCATTGTCCGGGCGATCGTCTCCCTCGCCCACAGCCTGAACCTCAAGGTCGTTGCCGAAGGAGTGGAAACACCCGCACAACTGGACTTCTTGAAAACCGCCGGGTGCGACGAATACCAGGGATACCACTACAGCCGCCCGCTGCCCGCGGACCAATTCCAGCGACTGATCCGCAACGCCCGATCGCATGACGTCCTCACCGAGGAAGACGCGGTCCGTACGCACAGCAAACTATCGGCGTACAAACGCAAGTAGCACCGCTTCGGCCCGCTCGAGGAACCGCGTAGCGACGCGCGCTACTTCGGTGGAAGCCGATTCATGGTAGCATTTCGGCCCGTAAACCCCGCATGCCGCGCATCCGGAGAGGCGCAGTCGATGAGTATTCCTGATCCACGAGAAGACCGGACCAAGGCTGCTCTCGATTACCACGAATTCCCGACACCGGGCAAGGTGTCGATCGCCCCGACCAAGCAGCTGACCAATCAAAGCGATTTGGCTCTCGCTTATTCGCCCGGCGTCGCCGCTGCATGCAATGCGATCGTCGAAGACCCGCTGAATGTCTTCCGTTTCACGGCCCGCGGCAACTTGGTCGGCGTCATCACCAATGGGACTGCAGTGCTGGGGTTGGGGGCGATCGGGCCGCTGGCGGCGAAGCCCGTGATGGAGGGCAAGGCGGTTCTGTTCAAGAAGTTCGCCGGTATAGACGTCTACGACATCGAAATCGCCCAACTGGATCCTGAAAAACTGGTGGAAACCATTGCCGCGCTGGAACCCACCTTCGGCGCCATCAATCTCGAGGATATCAAGGCGCCGGAATGCTTCATCGTGGAGCGCGAACTCCGCAAGCGCATGAAGATACCCGTATTCCACGACGATCAGCACGGCACCGCGATCATCGTCGCCGCTGCATTTCTCAACGGAATGCACGTGGTCGGCAAGGAGATCGCGGCCGTCAAGCTGGTGGTCAGCGGCGCCGGCGCCGCCGCACTTGGCTGTGTGGAGTTGCTGCTGGAATTGGGTCTCAAACGTGAAAATGTCTGGCTGAGCGATCTCGCCGGCGTCGTCTACGCCGGACGGCGGGAATTGATGGATCCCCAGAAGGCGCTGTACGCCCAACCCACCGACGCGCGCGTTCTGGACGACATCATCGCCGGCGCCGATGCGTTTCTGGGGTTGTCCGCGGGTGGCGTATTGAAACAATCGATGGTAGGGAAGATGGCCGAGAGGCCTTTGATTCTGGCGCTGGCAAATCCCACACCCGAAATCCTCCCCGAGGAAGTTCGGGCGGTGCGCAGCGATGCAGTCATCGCAACGGGCCGGAGCGATTATCCAAACCAGGTCAACAATGTTCTCTGCTTCCCGTTCATCTTCAGGGGAGCTCTCGACGTCGGTGCGACGACGATCACACGCTCCATGGAGATCGCCACGGTGCGCGCAATCGCCCTGCTTGCGCGTCAAGAACAGAGCGACATAGTCGCCGCCGCCTATGGCGGCATCGAGGACCTGGCGTTCGGCCCCGAATACCTCATTCCCAAGCCCTTCGATCCGCGCCTCATCGTGAAGATTGCGCCGGCCGTCGCGAAAGCCGCCATGGAGGCCGGCGTGGCCACGAGGCCGATCGGCGACCTCGAGGCGTACAGCCAGAGACTGCAGCAATTCGTCTATCACAGCGGCACCCTCATGCAGCCGATCTTCGCGGCGGCACGCGAGGTGCCGCAGGACCGCAGCCGCATCGTCTTTGCCGAGGGCGAAGACGAACGCGTGCTGCGCGCGGCGCAGATCGCTGTGGACGAAGGTCTGGCGACGCCGGTCTTGGTGGGCCGGCCCGCGGTGATCGAAAACGGCATCAAGCGTTACGGCCTGCGGATACGCATTGGTGAACACCTCACCGTGGTCAACCCCGAATACGACGTGCGGTATCGTGAATATTGGCAGGATTATCACGGCCTCACCCGGCGGCACGGGGTCACCGCGCAGTACGCCAAGCTGGAAATGCGGCGGCGCACGACGTTGATCGCGGCCATGTTATTGAAAAAGGGCGAGGCCGACGGCCTGATCTGCGGCACCATCAGCAGGTACGCACTGCATCTTCACTACGTGGACCAAGTCATCGGCCGCGACGGGGGCACCAGCATCTACGGTGCGATGAGCGGCCTGATCCTTCCCGGCCGTCAGGTATTCATCGTCGATACCCACGTGAACGTCGATCCAAGCGCGGAACAGCTGGCCGAAATCACGCAATTGGCTGCCGATCAGTTGAGCGCATTCGGTCTCGTCCCCAAAGTGGCCTTGTTGTCGCATTCCAATTTCGGCAGCAGCGATGCGCCGTCGGCGCTCAAGATGCGCAAAACGTTGAGCCTGCTGCAGCAATGCCGGCCCGCCCTGGAGGTCGATGGTGAAATGCACGGCGATTGCGCCCTCGATGAGGCCGCGCGCAGGGCTGTCATGCCGGACAGCCCGTTGCGGGGCAGAGCCAACCTCCTGGTCTGCCCAAATCTCGACAGCGCCAACATCGCCTACAACCTGCTCAAGTCCGCCGCCGGTCAAAACGTCGCCATCGGACCCATCCTGCTCGGCTGCGCCGCGGCGGCTCACATCGTGACGGAGGCGGCGACGGTTCGCCGCATCGTGAACATGACCGCCATTACCGTCGTCGAAGCGAACCGGCGGCGCATTGCGCACAGCGAGGCTGGGCAGGGCGAGATCCGCTCCCAGCTGAAGCCCTAGCGGAAGCGAACCATGCCGACCGGAATGCAGGCGCCGCATTTTCCCTGGGTCTTCGTACGGCGTGGGATTTTAGGAGTCATGCAGCTGTTGGTTTTCGGCGCCCTCCTCGGCGTGCTGATCGTGCTCGGCTATGGCCTGCGCGATAACTCGGAGTCGCTGACCATCATGTGGCCGGCTTCCGGCCTGCTGCTCGTGGCGCTGTGGTCCTCGCCGACCAGAAGCTGGATTTGGATCCTATTGACCCAGTTGGTCGTGCAAATGGCGATTTATTTCGCCTATGTCGGTCCAGCCAACTGGCGGTGGGGAGCCGTGTTTGCCCTGGCCAATTCGGTCGACGCCGTCGTGGGGGCGCTGGTCGTCAGGCGCTTGATCGCGGTGCCGTCCATGCGCCGGATTCGGCAGGTGCTGCAGTTGATCGCCGCCATCGCGCTGGGCGCAGCGGTGAGTGCACTCCTTGGTGCGTATGCGTCCATTCATACTTCCGTCGGCACACTTTTTTTCAGGCAATGGCAGTTGTGGTGGGCGAACAGCTGGTTGGGTTCGCTGTTCTTGGCGCCGGTCTTATTGACCTGGGCTCTACAGCGATCCGCACCGGGCGACTCGAGCCCTCCCACCGCGATACGAGAACTGGTCGTGATCGGTTGTGCCCTGCTCGGCTTTACCTGCTGGCTGTTCGCCTCGCCGCCGGCAGCCTTGTCTCCCATTCTTCACCCTCCGGTGCTGCTCCTCGCCCTGGTCATTGTCGCTGCATTTCGTCTGCCACCGCGCTGGGCGACGTCGTTCACGGCGCTCTGCGTCCTGATCGGCGCATACTTCGCGAGCCGGCGCCTGGGCCCTTTCGCCGGCGACCCCAATCCTTTCGCGCGCATCGGCGCCTTGCAGCTGTATCTTTCGACGCTGATCGTCATCGATTTCATGCTGGCGGCCGCATTGGTCGAGATGCGCGACACCGTTGCGCTGTTGCGGCTGCACGAAGCGGAACTCGTCAAGCTCAACGACGAATTGAGAATCAAGCAGGATCGAGTTCAGATGTATGCGCGCCAGTTGGCCGGCGCCGAGGAGCGCGCACGGCGTTCGACCGCCGTCGACCTCCATGACGGCATTGGACAGCAATTGGTCGGTCTTGCGTTGACGCTGGATTCAGCGGCCGCGCGGGCGCCGCCGGAAACCCGTCTGCTGCTCGGCGAGGCGACCCACACGTTGAGGCAAGTCCATGCCAGCACGCAGCGGGTGATAGCGGATTTGAGCCCGCCGGGTCTTTACGAACTTGGACTCGAACCGGCTCTCCAATGGCTGGCCGTCTACATGCGCGGGCGTGACAATTTACAGGTCATATTGCGCGTGAACGTGGACGATAGAGCGTTCGATCTCGAGATGCGGATCCTCATCTTCAAGCTGATTCGAGAATTGCTGCGCAACGTCGTGAAGCACGCCCGTGTCAACACCGCGACCGTCAACGTGTCGATGACGCCTCGTCATTTGAGCTTGGAGGTCATCGACGAAGGCGCGGGGTTCGAGTGGCAGCTCAGTCTGTTCGAGACTCCACGGGAGGGATTTGGTCTATGGAGCGTCGCGGAACGCATCCGGGACGCGGATGGAGAAATGAAGGTCGATACTGCACCCGGGCGGGGCTGCAAGGTGTCCGTGGTTTTTCCTCTCAGAGCGCTTGGATCCGCCCCGGCCTTTCAACAAGGAACTCGCTGAGACATTTACGGCGCGCGTGGCAGCAATCCCTTCTCGACCAGGGTCGGCGGGCGGCGATGATGGGTTGCTATCTCCCAGGCATAGGCGCACCCGAGGAGGTCGCCGTCCTTCCAGGGCCGCGCCGAAAACTCCAATCCGAACGGCAGCCCTCCAGGGTAATACCCGCCCACCACGACCACCGCGGGCACGCCGATCATGTTGACCCAGCTGGTCGCAGAATGCGGCCCGTCGCTCAATCCGCCATTCTGCGGCATCGTCTCGTCGGGCGGCGGCATCTGGATCGCAGGATAGACGTAGCCGTCGAGATGGAGGCGATCCAAGGGCTCCAGATAGGCGGCAAGCGTCCGGGCGCGCGGGCGATGGTAGTTGCCATCGGCGCCGGGATCGGTCTCTATGTCGACCTGGGCGATCGTGATGTCGCCGATCTGCGAGTTGGACGGTTCCTGGCCGACGATGGGGGCTGCCAGCGGCGCACCCACCGCTCTCTCGTACTCGGCCACGCTGCGATATTGCGCGGGGCCAAAGGCGCCGAGAAATCGTTCCGTGCCTTCGCGCACGTAGGAATAGGTGCTGACACGGCTTGCGATCTTCGCAAAGCTGTCCGGAAGGATGGAGTCGTCGAACACGACGGTGGCGCCGGCGGCCCGCAACTCTTCGACGGCCTTCATGAAGGCCTCGAGAGTCTCGGAGCGCAGCGGAATCGACTGATCGGCCGACAGTTTCGCAGCGACGTCCTCGGGCACCGCAGCCGGTATTCCGTGAAACGGGACGCCGGCGCCCGAAAGGATGAACGACGGGACGCCGAAGCGCTTTCCCTTGAGCAGACCCGCCTTTAGATATTGAGTGTAGGGGCCAGGCTGTGCACTTGCGGTGGAATCCTGTGTACGCGGGTCGAGCGGATCCTCCCCCGCCATCACGGAAAGCGCGATGGCCGCATCGGTCACGGTACGGGCGATGGGACCCGTATTGTCGAGCATCCAGTCGAGCGGCGCGATACCTGCAATGCTCACCAGCCCGCGCGTCGGGAAGACGCCGATGAGCGCGCTGGTCGCCGCCGGCATGCGGATCGAGTTACCCGTGTCCGTGCCGCTGCCGAGCAACGCCATGTTGGCGGTGACCGCGGTCACGGTGCCGCCCGAGGAGCCGCCCGGAGAAAACCGCACGTCGAAGGCATTGCCGGTCCGGCCGTACGAAGTGCTGCGGTTGGTATCGCTGTTGGCAAAGTCCGGCATGTTCGTATGGCCGATCACAATGGCGCCGGCAGCGCGGAATTTGGCGACGATGGTCGCGTCGCGCGGCGCAATCAGCTCATGACCGGGAATGGCGTAGCCCGCCCAGCCATCCGTCGTGACCTGGCCTTTCATGCTGGTATTCGCCTTGATCACGATGGGGACTCCCCACAGTGGGCCGCGCACCGTGGCGGGTTTCGCGGACTCGGCATCCTCGCGCGCGGCCGCCGCCAGGGCTTCGGACCGGGTAACGGTTTCGATGGCCCGATAGATGCCGTTGTAGCGGTCGATGCGCGCCATGTACCACTGCACCACCTGAGTGACGGTGTATTTGTGATTGGCGTAGTAGCGATGTAGTTGCGGAATCGTGACCTCCAGAAGGTCATGATCCATGGCGGGCTGCGATGGCAGGTGCGACTTTGCGGCGGCCGAGCAGGCGATCGCCCCCGAGACGAGACCGAGCAGCAAGGACGCGCGTACCCGCGACTTCGTCATGACGAATACCAAGGTGCGCTACGCGTTGTAAGCCGAAGACGCCACCGTCCCGCCGTGCCCGGTCCAATTGGTGTGAAAAAACTCGCCGCGCGGCTTATCCACCCGTTCGTACATGTGCGCGCCGAAGAAATCGCGTTGTGCCTGGAGTAAATTGGCGGGCAGCCGTGCCGCACGGTATCCGTCATAGAACGCCAAGGCGGTGGAGAAGGCGGGGGTCGGGATGCCGAGCGCGATCGAGTGAGTCAGGGCCTTGCGCCAACTCATCTGATAGCGGTTGAGAGCGCCCGAGAAGAAGCTGTCCGTGAGGAGGTTTTCCAGCGCCGGATCGTTTTCGAAAGCGTTCTTGATGTTGCCCAAAAAAACCGAGCGGATGATGCATCCGCCGCTCCACATCAAGGCGATGCCTCCCATGTTCAATTTCCAGCCTCGCTCCTTCGCGGCGGCGCGCAGCAGCATGTAGCCCTGCGCATAGCTGATGATTTTCGAGCAGTACAGCGCGCGGCGGACGCTTTCGACGAATTCCTCCTTCAGGTCGGCGGAAACCACGGCGGACCCAGGCCCTTCGAGGACCTTCGATGCCCGCAGGCGCTCTTCCTTGAGGGCCGACAAGCAGCGCGCGAACACGCTCTCGCCGATCAAAGTCACCGGCATCCCGAGGTCGAGCGCGGAGATGGCAGTCCACTTGCCCGTCCCCTTCTGGCCCGCCGTGTCGAGAATGGTGTCGATGATCGGCCGGCCGCCCGCGTCCTTCTTGGCGAAGATCGCAGCGGTGATCTCGATGAGAAAGCTGTCGAGTTCACCCTTATTCCATCCCGCGAACACGCCGGCCAGCTCATCCGGCGAGAGGCCCAGGCCGTCTTTGAGCATCTGATACGCCTCGCCGATCAACTGCATATCGCCGTACTCGATGCCGTTATGCACCATCTTGACGTAGTGACCTGCACCGCCCGCGCCGATCCACTCGCAACACGGTGAGCCGTCGAGCGCTTTGGCGGCGATCGACTGCAAAATCCCCTTGACGTGCGGCCACGCCTCGGGATTGCCGCCGGGCATGATGGATGGACCGTGTCTGGCACCCTCCTCCCCGCCGGACACGCCGGTCCCGACGAACAGAATCCCCCGCTCGGCGAGAGCCTTGGTGCGGCGGTCGGTATCCGTATCGAGGGAATTGCCGCCGTCGATGATGATGTCGCCCTTCTCCAAATGCGGCACGACCAGATCGATGGTTTGATCCACCACCGCCCCCGCCTTCACCATGAACATCACGCGGCGAGGCCGCTTCAGCGCGCGGCACATCTCCCCGATGCTGTGGGTGCCGACAACCCGGGTACCCTCGGCCTCGGTATTGACGAACTCGTCAACCTTCGACACGGTGCGGTTGAAGACCGCGACCTTGAATCCATGATCGTTCATGTTCAGAACCAGATTCTGGCCCATGACCGCAAGCCCGATCAGACCGATGTCGCAGCTGTTCTCTTCCACTCCACTCTCCTCGAAACATGGGGCCGGTGCCGGCTGATGGGGGAAGTATAGCCGCTGGCGCCTTGCGCCAAGCCCGCGTCGAGGCCGCTGGTCGGCCGGAAGCCTGCCCCGGGCCCTAGAGCCCTAGAGCGTCGTCATGCTCGCGCGCAAAAAGATCCGGGCCTTTTGCCAATGGCGACGCACGGTGCGTGCGCTCAGCTGCATCGCATCGGCGATTTCCTCTTCGTTGAGGCCGGCGAAATAGCGCATTTCCACCACCTGGACGAGCACCGGATCGACATTGGACAGATCGAGCAACGCTTCGTGGATGCGTACGACTTCCTCGGGCGTCGCCATGGCTGCGTCCGCCACCTCGGTATTGAGGGTGAGCGGCCCCGCACCGGAACCGCGCTTGTCCGCACATCGAGCGCGCATGATATCGACCACGACGGAACGCATCGTGGTGGCGGCATATGCCAGGAAGTGGCGGCGGTCGCTGATGGCCAATTGGCCGGCATCCGCAAAGCGCAGATACACTTCATGCACCAACGCCGTGGTATTGAGCGTGGCCGGCCCCGAACCGCGGCGCAGTTGTTGGTGCGCGAGGGAATGCAATTCGCGATACAGGGATTCGAAATACGCATTCAGCGAATCGGGCGAGCCGGGTGGAATCAGGGGATCCGGCGTTGTCGCGGGCACAAACATCTCTCCATTGTCTCTGGACGTGAGGGCGCACGTGGCCGGTCCCTACGCCTGAGTAGCTACGCGAGTGGATTGCCATTGTCAACCGCCCCGGCAGCGGCCATTGCGCCGGGCAATATGTCAACTTGGTTTCATCGAGCACGCGGCCGGCGGCGGCTGCCGACGTTGATTGAGGGATGCCGTGAATGCTCATGGCCGCAAGAATATCGTCCGCAGCACCGCCATTGACTTCCCTGCCGCGCGGTTTCCATTTACCCTACCGCCATGCCGTAGGCCGTCGTGCTCCGTTTCACGCGCGGTCTGCGGGTTCCACAATCAACGTCAAAAAAATCGGCTTGCTTCGTCGCCGGCGTAAACGGTGCGCGTCTTTGCTTGAGACCTAGGGAGCCGCAGGGGAAATAATCATGAGACTAGTTCCGACGATATCGGTGTGCGGGCTTGCTGCCTGCATTGCGCTGGCAGGCACTGCGTTTGCAGAGGGTGGTAAGAGTCGCCCCAAGATGGCGGCTGCAAGGCCTCTTGCACGCGCAGCGTGGTTTCCGAACCACGTGCTCCCCAAAGGGGGGGATCCGGGCGATGATGACACGGCGATCTCACTCGCGCCGAATCTTTCCGCCCTGTGCCAGTCCTACATCGGCCAGCTGAATACGTATGACAATCCGCGGCCCAATGTCGATCAGATCAATGGCGATCAGTTCGTGCTCGCCGGCACTCAGCTCGGCTGCAACACGGCGCAAAACGAAACGACCATCGCGGTCAATCCCTCCAATCCACGCAATCTGGTTGCGGGAACGAACGATTATCGGGTCTTCAATACCCGCGAAAATCGCAATGACGGTTCGGGCTGGGCATACACGACATTCGACGGCGGCCGCAGCTGGCTGAACGTTCAACTGCCCCATTTGACCTTCCAGACCGGGGCCACCGGACTGTTGTCCGACATGGACTCGGCCGGCGATCCCGCCGTCGCCTTCGGTCCTCACAACACCGTGTACTACGCGAATCTGGTGTTCAGCCGGCTCAACTTCGGCAGCGGCGTCGTGGTGAGCAAATCCACCGACGGCGGCCGGACCTGGGGCGAGCCCTCCATCGTGCACACGGACGGAGTCGACGCCAGCGGCAATCCACTCGACACCGATTTCGCCAACGATAAGGAATGGATCACCGTCGATCAGCATACCGGGACCGTGTACGTGACCTGGACCTTGTTCGGCCCCAGCGACTCGCCCATTATGGTCTCGAGTTCGACGGACGGGGGCGCGACCTGGTCGGCGCCCGCGGCGGTGAATCCCTCCTCCGGCTTTACTCCCGGCGGCATCACGCCGTATAGCCAAGGATCGAACCCGCAAGTAAACCGGCACGGCGACTTGTTCATCGCCTACGAGTCGGCGGTATGCCAATCGCTGGCATGCGATCAGCCCACCGATCACGATGCGGTGATTATCGCGACATCGCGCGATGGCGGCCACACCTTCACCAATCGCGAAGTCGCCTACGATTTTGATTTTCCCGTCAATGCGGATGTCGGTCGCGACACCCTTACCGCGGAGAACTTCCGGATCAACAGCTTTCCGCAACTGGCCATCGACCGCGTCACCGATGCGCTGTATGCGACCTGGTCGGATGACCGCGACGGTCGGTACGATTCAACCGGACAATCCATCAAGACCAACGGCGATGTTTTCATCGTCGCGTCGCAGGATGGTCGGCACTGGTCGAAAACCTACGGCGTCGGTACCCACGCGGATGAGGTTTTTCCCGCGATCGCGGCTTACGGCGGCAAGGTGGCCGTGAGTTTCTATACGCGTGCATACGACCCGAGCGGCATCGGCCTGGACATGGCCTACGTCGCGGGCGAGGCAGAGAATCTGGGCCATTTGGGCCGGGTGCACCGTGTCACCTCACAGACCTCGAACCCACAGATTCAGTTCGTGGCCGTCGGCGCGGTTACGGGAAATGAGCTGCAGGGAGTGTTCATCGGCGACTATACGGCCGTGGCGTTGGGCTCCGACGGCGTGCTGCATCCATGCTGGACGGATTTCCGCGGCAAGCCGGGCTCCACCGCTCCCAACCAGGACGCGTATACGCAAGCGGTCTCGCTCGAGGATTGAGTCGAGTGCAGCGGCGGCGGCGGCGATGTCCGCCGCCGCCCCTCGTTCCGCTGGCCGTGACGCTCTGAACTCACCCGTGCAGCGGCGGCGTCAGATCGATCATCAGCGCCGTCAATTCCTGCACGTGCCGCTCATGACTCACGAGGATCGCCGCGAGCATGCGCGCGGTCGTGAGGTCGTGTGTTTCGAAATAGCGCACCATGCCGTCGTAAGTCTCTATCGCCGTTCGCACGAACAGAAGATCCTCTCCCACCATGTCCTGAAGGTCCATCCCCGCCACGCATCGCGACTGGCTCTTCGCGGCAAGGTCACTGGGGTCGACCTGCGGTGAGCCGCCCAACTGCACGATGCGTTCGGCAATGCGGTCGGCCTGTTCCTGCTGCACATGCGCGTAGCGGAGAAAGCTTGGCCTGATCGCATCCGCCAACGAAGGCTTGATGATGTAGAAATAGCGGCGGTAGCGCAGAGCACAGACCAGTTCCGTGGCCAGGACCTCATTCAGCAGCGCCTCGAGAACTACCCGTTGTGCGGAAAAGCCCGTCGGCATGCGGAGCGGGTCGGCGGGAATTCCCCTATACCGGCTATTTTCAACCACGTTGCGCACTGTAGGAATCGTCCTTTTCCTCGCTCGCACCACGGTACCGGGGGACGGCGAGTCCGTCTGTGCGGTAACGTACATTTAGAGCGCAATACGCTCCCTCGCCGGGACGCACCAAATATCCAGCAAGGCGCCCCGTCCGCGAAGCGCAAATTGCGGCAACTGCAGGAAAGGTATCGGCACGCCGGTGGGGTCCTCAATTGGCCCAACATCGCGCAGCGCAGAGGCGACTATGGATGACATCAGCAACTCGCCGGTGCGGGCGCGGCCACAGAGTCGGGCGGCAACGTTGGCTGTGTCCCCGACCATCGTCATGGACTCTTTGCCCGGAGGCCCGATAAATCCCAAGGCGACCTTCTCCCATATGCAGCCCCACGCCGATCCCCGCTATGATTGACATTTCCTGCCGCCATCGTGCAGCGACCGACGCGAAGTTCTCGAGCATGGCCCGGCCTGCGGCCAGCGCCTCGCGAGCCCGGTGGCCATCCGCCTCGCGGACGCCAAACCCGGCCATCATCCCGTCACCGGCCATGTAGAAAACTTCGCCGCCATGCGCCTCGGTTGCATTCCCGAGAATCCGAAAGAACTCCTGGAGCAAGGGCACAACTTGAGCCGGCCGCAGCCGTTCGGCAATGGCGGTATAGCCTCGCATATCGGCAAACAAGACCGTCGCCCGGGTCGTTTCCGTGGTCTGCGGCGTCAAGAAGCCGCCGGTCTCGGCAATAGTCGCTCATATTCCTTCTTCACGACCGCATAGCATTCGCAGGTGCGCTTCTCCAATCGGCCGCGATCAATCACAGTGATATGGCCTCGTCGATAGTCGATCAACCCGGTTTTGTGCAATGCACCCGCCACTTCGGTAACTCCCTCGCGCCGGACACCCAGCATGTTGGCGATCAACTCCTGTGTCATGACGAGTTCATTTGATTGCAGGCAGTCCAAGCTCAATAAGAGCCAACGGCAAAGCTGCTGATCGAGGGTGTGGTGGCGGTTGCAGACCGCGGTCTGCGACATCTGAGTGATGAGGGCCTGCGTGTAGCGGAGCAGCAATTGCATGACGGATCCGGCGCGGCTGAACTCCTGCATCATCACGCTCCCCTTCAATCGGAACGCTTTACCGGAGCTCTGCACGATGGCGCGGCTTGGCGTCGTCTCGCCTCCCATGAACAGCGAAACACCCACAATGCCTTCGCGGCCCACGACGGCGATCTCCGCGGAGTCGCCTTCCGCCGTCACGTACAGCAGGGAAACAATGCACGACGTCGGAAAATAAACGTGCGTCAACTTGCTGCTTGGCCCGGACAGCACCTGACCGAGCGGCAGGTCCACGAGTTCCAAATGCGGCGCCCATCCTGCCCATTCGGGTTCCTTCAGGGCCGCCAGGAGCCGGTTTTCACGGGGGTTACAAGTCACGGGCATTCTCGCTTCCATTGCGATGAAGGGCCAGCGCGGCGCATCGAATACACCCTGTCATACGAAGCGCACTTCCCGGGGAAATATAGCACACGGGTGCTCGTTCAAAAAATCTTCCAGAGAACCGTTCTCGCGGGGGCTATCGCGAAGTGGTGGAGTCCGCCGGGCGACCCTGCGCCGCTAGCCTAAAGCATCGGCATAGTCTTTCAGCGTGGCGTCGTAGCACTCGCAGGAAGCCGCCTCCAGACCATTGCGATTCAAGATTCTGATCTCGCCGCGAGAATAGCGAATGAGCCGCCTCAACTGCAGCGCGCCCGCCGCGATGGACACACCGCTTCTGCGAACCCCGAGCATGTCCGCGAGAAACTCGTGCGTCAGATGAAAGTGATCCGCGTGTGCGCGATCGTGAGTCATCAACAACCAGCGTGCGAGTCGAGGCTCGATTTGATGAAATTGCGTGCAGGCCGAGGATCGTGTCAGCTGCACCATCATGACGTAGAGGTACCGGTCGAGGATGCGAGACACGGAGGGGGTACGCCCCAGGAGCCGCATGAAATCCGACCCGATCATGCGTAGGGCCGTCCCCGAGCCTTGGACGACGGCTCGCATGGGCGCAGTTTTGATGCCCAGCGTGAGCGTCACCCCCAGCATCCCCTCATTGCCCACGAGGCCCATTTCCAAGGGCTGATGGCCATCCAGGGTGGTCACCAGCGAAATGAACCCGGCGAGCGGGAAGTACACATGCTTTATCGGCTTGTCGGCCTCCGACAACCTGTCCCCGAACACGAGGTCGACCGGCTCGCATTTCGACAAGAGCAGGGCTCGGTCCTTCGAGGGAACACCCGCTATCAACTGGTTCGTGACGCGAGTCGCTTTGGAGATGAACAATGAAACTTCCTGATAGCTGGTCCGCGCAACAGTGTAGTTCAGGCCCTCGGGGCCGTCTGTTCGCTAGGGCACGTTGTGGCCGGAAAACCCGCATTGTGAATGCCGGACATTGCCGGCCGTAAATCATCGGGCGCGTAAAGCTGAACAATCAATTTGCGGTTGTCGCGCTTCGACTACGATAGAGTCGATGCCCATGGACTCGGCCCGCTCACTTCGTCACGGACTCATCATTCGACTGATTCGCAGCGTCGGAATGGCAATGCTCGCCGGCTGCCTGGCACCCGCACCCACCGTCCTGGCACAGACGGACGAGATCCAAGTGTACGATGGCGGAATTGCACCGGTCGGCGCCTTCAATCTGACGGTGCACAATAACTTCACGCCGAGCGGAAGCACCGCACCCGGGTTCCCGGGCGCCGTCGTTCCCGATAAGTCGCTGAACGGCGCGGCCGAATGGGCTTACGGAGCCGCCCCGTGGTTCGAAGCTGGACTCTATCTTCCCCTCTATACGATTACCCACAGCGGCGCTGTTCTATACAATGGAATGAAGCTCCGGGCGTTGTTCGTCGCGCCCGACGCGGCCAAGCGCAAGTTCTTCTACGGCGTCAATTTCGAATTCAGCTTCAATACGGCCCATTGGGACGAACGAACCTACACCTCCGAGATCCGTCCCATCATCGGCGCCCACCTCGGCCGATTCGACCTCATCTTCAATCCCATCGTGGATAACTCATGGAATGGATTCTCGAAGCTTGAATTCGTGCCTGCGACTCGTTTGGCAATGAGCTTGTCGGAAAAATGCCAGATAGCGCTTGAGGAGTACGATGACTTCGGGCGGATCAGTCACTTTCTCCCCGCGGCCAGGCAATCTCATCAACTGTTCGCCGTCATCGACGTGAGCACTCCATGGGTGGACATCGAAGCGGGCATCGGCGCCGGTTTGACCGGTGCGTCCGATCATCGGGTCATCAAGCTGATTTTGACGCGAGATCTTTGATCGGGGGAGCGCGGCTGACGCCGCGAGTGAAGGCCCAATCCATCCAACGAGTCAGGATGCCGCCGCCGAGGCTCCCGCCGGTGACGTCGTCGAGATCGTATCCGGCGCCGGTGATTATCGATCTTGCCGCACGCTCGCCGCTGCGGATGGCAGGTCCGATTCCTTCGCATAGATCGCGGGTCGCAAGACCGGCGGAATCGCCGGCGAGGAACGCATTGCCGCTGCGGGCCGGGAGCGGACCCCGAACGTAATAACTATAGCCCTTCGGCTCGCCCGGGATGCGAATCCCGAAATCGCGCAGTATTTTTGCCGAGAGATGCTGCCAGTGCAGCCGGATGTTTTCGCCGCGCTGTTTGAGGCGCGTCGCCATGCCGCCCACTCCCACGTTGAGCCAGCCCGAAGCCTTGGGAACGTACCAGCTGTAGCCGGGCAAGCCATGCTCGAAAAAATATAAATGGCAGTCAGCGTCCCGCCAATCGTACGGGAACTCCAATTCGAGCGTCGCCGTTTGCAAGCCGCGAACACGCGGCATCGACGGTTCGAACAGAACCCGTCGCACCGGGCAGGATGTCCCGGCGGCGCCGACGAGGTAGCGGCAGCGAAACGCATCGTCCAGCACGTAGTATTCGCCGTCGCGCGCAATGTCCCGGACATTGTGCCGGACCACCGCGGCCCCCGAGCGCTCGAGGAGCCACGCATCGAATTCGAAGCGCCGGATGGAATGCTGTACGCAAGGAACGGGCAGACGCAGACCGCGAATATGCCAATGCAGCCGCCTGAAGCTCAAGAAGCCGTGGGGATAAGCGGCGATGTCCAGATGCAAGTCTCGCACGACCTCGGGAGTAATCCAGCCGGCGCATAGCTTCTGCCTTGGAAACTCTTCTTTGTCGAGAACGAGAACGTCAATGCCCGCTGCCCGGAGCCGGGCTGCCGCGGCGGAGCCCGCCGGCCCGCCGCCGACCACGATGGCTTCGGCGCTATGCACCGGCGCTCCTACTTCGAGTACATGTACTCGCGGGTGAGTGGGATCTCATTGTTCTCCTGTTTCGTGAACAGTACTTGGAACAGTTGCAGCGACCCCGTGTTGAACGCCGCGATGGAACCCGCCAGGTACAGGCGCCACGTCCGCACAAAGGACTCGTCGGAGAACATCGCCAGCACCTTGTCGGACACGGCATCGTACCGCTCCAGCCAGTGCCGGCAGGTTCGAGCGTAGTGCAGTCGCAGGTTCTCGACATCGAGTACCGATAAACCCCACGGCTCGAATATCTGCATCATCTCACCAAGCGATGGCGGGTATGCCCCGGGAAATATCCGCCGTTCGATCCACGGATGAAGCAGACCGGGCCGGTTGCGTCCGATCGAGTGGATCAGTCCGCGTCCCTCACTTGATAGAGATCGGCAAATCACGCGGCCCAGATCCGGATAGTGATCGAGGCCCACGTGTTCCAGCATGCCCACCGACACGAAGACGTCCGAGTTCTCACGGATATTCCGGTAATCGTCTTCCACGAATTCGACCCGGTGCGCAAGGCCCAGCGCTCGTGCCCGATGACGCGCGAATTCCAGCTGTTCCTTTGAGATGTTGAACGCGCGTACGTTCGCGCCATAGCGCCCGGCGATGTGCAGCGCCAGGCTTCCCCAGCCGCAACCTGCCTCGACGACGCGATCGTTCGCCGCGATTCTAAGCTTGCGGCATACGTGATCCATCTTGGCGACCTGCGCCTGGTCGAGGGTTGCCTCGGAAGTCGGATAATAGGCGCAGGTGTAAGCCATGGTGTCGCCGAGCCAGAGCGAATAAAACTCGTTGCCCAGATCGTAATGTTGGTGGATATTGTCGCGTGACCCGGAGAGAGTGTTGCGGCGAGGCCGGTGCAGCCAGCCGGCCACCCGAGCCGCAATGGTCTCGCGGGCGCTCGGTCGGTTCAGACCCTGAAATACCGTCTCCATGAATCTGACCAGATCGCCCTCGATTTCGATCTGCCCGGTACTGTACCCATCGCCGAAGCGTATCTGGGTATCCGTCAGCAAGCCCCGCAAGGTCGCACGATCTGCGACTCGCACCCGCTCCGTCGCCTGAACCGCCACCGGCGCGATGCGCTCTCCCGACCACGCCAGATGAAACTCGATCGGCGGATCGCCGAGGCTCGACAGGAGGCGGCGCAGCAAACGTGCCTCGAGTGAACTGCGCTCCGGACGGCCCGCAGCCGCCGTCTCGTCTTGATCGGTGATGCTTTGTGGCCCTGACCCGGTCGACATGGCTTCCCCGCTAAGTCACAAATAAAGTGATCTGATCGCCCAGTGCTCGCATCCTTCGGTGCTGCGTTTTCAGCCCGCGCTCCAGTTCCTGCAGCCTCGATTGCAGCAGCGAGTGTTCCCAGCGATCGAGCACCGCTCGCTTGGCATCGGCAAGCCACTGTTCCCGCAGATGCGTCCAGGCGGCCACATCGCTGCAGAACACCTCGTACTCCTCGGCCACCCGCCGCTTGATCTGCTCGATCTGCACGCGTCCCGATTGATTCGACAGCTGGATTTCAGCGCGGCGGAATTGGGCATCGAGGAGCGCACGTTGAATCTTGAACCGGGGAACTCGCTTCAGATTCCAGGCGAGGCCCGCCCAGCTCATGAGGGCGATGAACCACTTCGAAGGGTCCCACTGCCAGGCGCGTACGCCATTGCGATAGTCGTGCGCAAACATGTGATGGAAATTATGGTAACCCTCGCCGTAGGTGAGCACCGCGATGACCGGGTTGTCGCGCGCCGTATTGTCTTCCGAATACGGCTGAGTGCCCCACATATGCGCCAGCGAATTGATGAAAAACGTCATGTGATGGCTCACCACGAGCCGCAGGACTCCCGCCAGCAGAAACGTTCCCAGCATATCGCCGCCCGCCCATCCGAGCAGCAGCGGCAGGCCGATGTTCATCGCCAGCGTCAGCGGTAGATAATAACGATGCTGGAAGCGCACCAAGGGGTCGCGCTCCAAATCGCGTACGGTGCGGAAGTCCGCCTCGCCGCCCGGGTAGTGGCGCAGCATCCAGCCGATGTGCGAGAACCAAAATCCCCGCCGCGCGCAATACGGGTCGAGCTCGAGGTCGTCGATGTGGCGATGATGCACCCGGTGGCCGGCGCTCCAGATCAAGGCGCTGTTTTGCAGCGCCATGGCACCGAAAAGCAGATAGGCCGCTTTGAGGATAGGGTGAGCCTCATAGGTCGCATGTGCGAACAACCGATGGTATCCGCAGGTGATCGACATGCCGTTGGCTCCCAGCAGGAGCACGAACCAGACCCACGCCGCGGTACTAAAGCCGTGGCTGAATCCATACCAAGGCACGACGATCACCGCCGTTGCAAAGGTCACGGCAAACATGGTGGTCGTAATCCAATTTCGCGGAATCGATTCCGCTTGTGGGTTATTGATGGCGACTGGGGTCATGGGAACACGTGTCACTCCGGGCGATCAGCCCTCTTGCTTCTTAAATTGGCAAACCCGCCTGTCAGCGCGAAATATATCACTCGCATAGCGAAGATTGCAGTGCGGCAATTGAGATCTTCTACCACGCCGGTTTCGAGCCCGCTGTCGGAAATCCCCGTGTATGCTTAGGGGTTGACCGCAGCGCCCTTCCGTCGGAAGGTCGGCACTCCGAGCAGCCACTCGACCCCCGCCGGGATGTCGGCGTAACGCTGACAGTCGGTTGCGAGCATCGCGTCTTGCGGCATTTCCCGGTCCCGACATACTCGTCCGCTGGCTCAAGGGACCAACCGCGGGAGTTTTCGCCATGATTCGCAGGGGGACGCTGTTCGTTCTGATCGGCGCAGCCGGGGCGAGCATGCCCGCCTTGGCCGTCGACCCCAACCGACCGGTTTCCCCGCGACGCCAATTGGCAATTTGCATGTCCAAGCAAATGTCTGCCAGCAGGACCATTTCCTACAATGCAGCGACCGCGGTGTGCAAGGCGCAATTGAAGCGCAAGGCGCCGGCCCTGGCGTCTTCGATCGAATCCAAACCGGCGAGCGGATTGTCGAAATAGGCGGCAGGTCGCCTAAATCGACTCGAGATACGCTGCGACCGCCTGTATTTGGTCTTTGGAGAGGTCCTTGACGACCCCGTGCATCACCGGCGCGTTCCGCAGGGCGTTCTGAATCACCAGAATCTGCTTCAGCAGATAGGGCGCGTGCTGCCCCGCCAAGCGCGGAAATGTCGCCATCCCCTCGCCGTGCGCCCCGTGGCATGAGGCGCAGGGGGGAATCTGCCGCGCGGTAACGCCCTGTTCGAACACCTGTTTGCCGCGTGCGATCGCCTCCGGACCGCCCGACTTGCCCGGCACCGGCGCGGGCTGCTTGGAGAAATAATCGGCGAGTTCGCTGATCTGCGCTTCGCTCAACGGCGCCGCCATGCCCCACATATAGGCTTGTGCATCCGGATCGGCGCGAGTTTGATCCTTGAAGGCCTTGAGCTGCGCTTCGATGTACGGGGCGGTCTGTGCCGCCAGGTTCGGGAACGTCGGCGAAACGCTGCGGCCATTCGTGCCGTGGCAGGTGCCGCAGATCTGCACGGTGCGCCCCAGCGGGGTGTCGTTCGCAGCGGTAACTTCGGCAGCACCCCGTGCGACGCCGCCGACGTACACGGTGGCGATGACCATCAAGGCAATCATGTGGTTCGGTTTCATACGTGCTCCAAAGCCGGCGCCGCGGCGCTTAGAAATTTATCCAGCCCAGTAGATACAACGTGTCGTTGTCCGAGGCGTTGCGCCCGAAGCCGTCGTAGCTATTGCTTCCCCCGTTGAATTTGCTGTAGCGAATGTATTGAAGCTGCAGCTTCGTGTTCAGCCAAGGCAGATAGTTGACCTCGGCGACGTAGCCGCGCGAGTCGGGTTTGTTGGCGAGGCTTCCGACGACCTGCAGCGTCGAATCAAGCGGGTCGGCGGGGTAACGGGCCGCGTCCGAACTGCCGGTGGTGTCGAAAAGGCCCAAAGATCCGCCGATCGTTCGCTGGTAGCTGTACTCCCCCACCAACTTCAGCGTCTTGAGCGTATCGCTCGGATTTTGGGCAGCGCCGCTCAGGAAGCTCGCGTCGAATTTCTGATTTTCATGAATGTAGGTCGCCAGCACGGTGAACAGGTGATCTTCGCCGATGAACTGATATTGCAGGTCGCCCGCCACGTCGGTGAACCGGTCCGTGGGGCCCTGCAGCGGGAGCCCGCCGCCGGGGTGGACCTTCGCAACGATGCCGTAGGTGCCCACCGATAGCGAGTTGCGGTCCCATCGATACTCGTAGGCGAGACGCCAGTAGGGCGAAGCACCGTTGACCACGCTGGATTGCTGGCTGTCGAGCGGATGCGTGCCGCCGCGAAGAGCCGCTCCGTAGAGTGAGAACTCCGCATAGATGCTGTCGTCGATCCACGCGTAGACGCCGATTCCGGCCGCGCTTTGCCCGATGCCGCCATCGAGCGCCGCGGAAGCGATCGGTGCGGGCGCCACGCTGCTCGAGGCGAAGGGGAATCCCCAGGCTATGGTGGTATTCCAAACATCTTGCACCGTGGGACCGTCGTTGACGGTCACTCCAAGGACTACATCATGCTTGCCGGCATCGCCCGTGCCGCCGAATGAAAAATGCCGGGCGTAGCGAATGTCCGCATTGTCGAAGCCAAAGCCGTCCTCTGCGCCGTCATAGGTGAGCTGAATAAAGGCGCCAAAATTGTCGGCGATCTTTCCGGCATAAAAGATGCTCGCCTGCTGCGGAAACAGCACGTCGCCATCCTTCGCGAGTGCGCCGGTCGCGGCGCTGTCGGGCAGCGCCTTCCCCGTGTGGCTGTAGGAAATCTGCAACATCACGCTCACCGGCGGGACCGCATTCAGGGACAGCGTTTCACGATTCTCCGTGGTAATTCCCTTGATCTGCTTGATGTTATCGAGAACGTAGCCGTTCAACTTGAACTCCCTGCCGAAGGGAGTCAGCTCCGGGAACACGGTATGACAGGCGGCGCAGGCCATTCCGGTTTGGCGTGCGAAGCTCGGCACGGCAACCGCCGGGACCGCGAATCCAAGGAGCGAACACACTCCGATGATCTGTAAGGCGCTGCGACATCCCGGTGTTAGCATTGGTTTCACTCCTCGTGAACCCGGCAATTTCTCGATCAGTAAAGTGTTGCGGTCATCTGCAACACATCTGCGCGCCACCGTACGCATACAACGTGGAAGTTGCGATACGGGATTGCCGCGACGGGGCGCGGTTTCCTCTGTAGTGCAAAGTTGCACTGCAGGTAGGGGCCGATTGGCGCGCAGGGCCTGAAATCCTGTACTATTCACCTACGGACTTTGAGCCGCAAAGTACCCTTTCCATGAGGCTAATCGATGACTTTGGAATCCTCTTCCCGGCGATCCATGAAGACGCTGTTTCTGCAGGCGCCGTCGTTCGACGGTTTTGACGGAGGTGCGGGGTCGCGCTATCAGGCGAAGCGCGAGATCAAGTCTTTCTGGTTCCCGACATGGCTGGCGCAGCCGGCCGCGCTCGTGCCGGACTCGCGGGTTCTCGATGCGCCGGCTGACGAGTTGACCGTCGCCCAGAGCCGCGAGATTGCGCGCGGCTATGAACTCGTCATCATGCACACCAGTACGCCCTCGTTCCCCACCGATGCGCGGTTTGCGGAACTGCTGCGCGAGGATAATCCCGACGTCAAGATCGGTCTCGTCGGAGCCAAGACCATGGTCGATCCGGAGGGCTCGCTCAAAGCCGCCACCGCGGTCGACTTCGTTTGCCGCGAGGAATTCGACTACACCTGCAAGGAGGCGGCCGACGGGGTGCCGCTGAAGGACATCAAGGGACTCTCCTACCGGGATGGGGGCCGCATCGTTCACAACCTGCCCCGCCCCGTCCTCGAGAATATGGACGAGTTGCCGTTCGTCGCTCCGGTCTACAAGCGCGATCTGAAAATCGAAAACTACTTCATCGGCTATTTGAAGCACCCTTACGTGAGTTTTTACACGGGCCGGGGCTGCCGGTCGAAGTGCACTTTCTGCCTGTGGCCGCAGACGGTCGGCGGTCACCGCTATCGAGTGCGGTCCGCCGCGAATGTCATCGCGGAGGTTCAGTGGATCAAGGAGAACATGCCCGAAGTCAAGGAGATCATGTTCGACGACGACACGTTCACCGATACGTCCAACTTGCCGCGGGTCGAGGAGATAGCGCAGGGCATGGGCAGGCTCGGCATGACCTGGAGCTGCAATGCCAAGGCGAACGTTCCCTACAAGACCTTGAAGGTGATGAAGGACAACGGTCTGCGCCTGTTGTTGGTGGGCTTCGAGTCGGGCGATGACCAGATCCTCCACAACATCAAGAAGGGTTTGCGCACGGACATCGCCCGGCGCTTCAGCAGCGATTGCCGGAAGCTCGGCATCTTGGTTCATGGCACGTTCATTCTTGGGCTGCCCGGCGAAACCAAGGAAACCATCGAGAAGACCATAAACTTCGCGAAAGAGATCAATCCCCATACGATCCAGGTCTCCCTGGCGGCGCCCTACCCCGGCACCACGCTGTACAAACAAGCGGTGGACAACGGCTGGCTCGAGGAAAATGAAGCGGCCAATCTCGTGAACGACAAGGGTGTGCAGCTCGCCGCGATCTCCTACCCACACCTGTCGAAAGCGGAGATTTTCCACAGCATGGAGGTTTTCTATAAGCGCTTCTACTTCCGGCCGAACAAGATCTGGGAAATCGTCCGGGAAATGCTGGGAAGTTGGGACATGATGAAGCGGCGCTTGCGCGAGGGCGTCGAATTCTTTCGATTCCTGCGCGCACACGAGGCTTGATCCGCAACTTCATCGTCGAGATGCCGATGTCGTTTCTTCATGCGCTGCCGGCCGTCATCGGTATCGCCGCGTTGGGCATAGCGGCGGGGTATTCCTTCATGACGCTGCTGGCGGTGGCCGTCTGGCGGTTTCGCCGAGCCTCGACCGTTGCGACGGGACGCCCTCCGGTGAGCTTGCTCAAGCCGCTGTGCGGCGCCGAGCCGGGCCTATACCGGCACCTGCGGGCGTTTTGCCTGCAGAACTATCCGACGTACCAGATCATTTTCGGCGTGCGCGATCCGGCGGATCCGGCTGGCGCGGTCGCGCGACGGCTGGCGGCGGAGTTTCCTTCGCTGCCGATAGACATCGTGGTCAATCCGCAGCAGCACGGCAACAACCACAAGATCAGCAATTTGATCAACATGCTGGAGCGGGCGCGGCACGATATTTTGGTGATGGCGGATAGCGACGCCTTTGTCGGTCCCGACTATCTCGCCACCGTGACGTCACCCCTGCGGGACCCGCGGGTGGGTCTCGTCACGTGCACCTACCGCGCCGTGCCCACCGCAGGGATCTGGTCGCGCCTTGGGGCCATGTACATCAATGAGTGGTACCTGCCTTCCGTGCTCGTGGCGTGGCTCTTCGGGTACGAAGGGTATGTTTCCGGGCAGACCATGTGCCTGCGTCACGATACCCTGCGGGCGATCGGAGGGTTCCGCGCGATAGCGAACCACCTTGCCGACGATCACCTTCTCGGCGAACTCATTCGCCGGCTGAGTCTGCGGGTGGTCTTGTCACCGTATTTGGTCAAGGGTGTGCACCACGAACAGAACTTCGCATCGCTGACGCGGCATGAACTTCGCTGGATGCGCACGATCCGGATTCTGCGGCCTTGGAGCTTCAGGATGATATTTCTGAGCTTCAGCTTTCCTCTTGCGATCCTCGGTCTGATGCTCGCCGGAGGGGTCGGATCGTATTCCATACCCGCCTGGACGCTCTTTGGCCTCACGGCCATGGCCCGTCTGACGCTCTATTATCGGTACCGATCGACGGATGATCCATACCGGCTCTCGGACCTTTGGCTGTTGCCGGTTCGGGACGGCCTGCTCTGCTGGGTTTGGTTCCGAAGTTTCTTCACCTCTCGCGTCACGTGGCGGGGCGCTGAGTTCGACGTCGATGCGGACGGTTTCATGCGCAAGCCGACCTGAATACCGGCCGTTCCGGTGAGAGTCGCGGTTTATGTCGGGGGTTTGCTCGGCCTCGCAGTGCTCCTGGCGATTGCGCTGCGCACCGATCTGCCCGCCATGCTGCAGGCACTGGAGTCCGCCGGCTGGGGGGTGCTTTGGCTGATCCCCTATCGCGCGTTCTACTTTTTTCTATACGCGCTGGGCTGGCTCTGGCTGCTTCGGCCCTACGACCCCGGCGGGCGCGCGAAACTTGGCTACGTGTTCTGGGTCACGAGCGTGCGCGAGGCCGTCGATCGTCTGCTCCCGGTTGCAAGCGTGGGCGGCGGCGTCGTGGGTGTACGCTTGATGCGCTGGCGCGGTCTCGGCTTGGCGCCCGTCGGCGCCACCGTCATCGTGGAAATCGTATTGACGTTGATCGTTTCGTACGCGTTCGCGGCCGTTGGATTGCTCCTCCTGGTCGAACTGCGAGCTACTGGCGCACCGTACCATCGACTCCTCCTCGGTCTGTTGGTCAGCCTGCCGGTGCCCATATTGACCGTGTTGCTTCTGCGGTACGGATCGGTATTCGCGCGTCTGCAGACATTTCTGCGCCCCTTGGTGGGCGCCGGTGCGATTCCCAACGAAGCCGCAGCGTTGGATCACGAACTCCGTGCCTGCCTCGATCGCTGGCGCGGTCTGCTGTTTGCCGGAACTCTTCAGTTCCTCGCACTGGCGGCGGGTTCGTTCGAAGTATGGTTCGCGTTGCGTCTCTTCGGCCATCCCGTGGGTATCGGTACCGCACTCATTCTCGAGAGCATGACGCAGACCATGCGGCATCTCGCCTTCGTCGTTCCGGCCGGACTCGGCGTGCAGGAAGCCACCTTGGTGCTGTTTGGGCACGTGCTGGGTGTCGGCAGCGAGCTTGCGCTGGCGGTTTCGATGGTGAAGCGCGCGCGCGAGGTGCTGTGCGGTCTCCCATCGTTGGGATCGTGGCAGTGGCTGGAGGCGCGGCGTTTGACGGCCAAGCGACCGGCGTAGCCGAGGCGACCGGCGTAGCCGAGGCAGACCGCTGGTTGATGGCCGGTTCACTCCCGCCGGTGACTCAAGCCCCAGACGTACGCTGCGAGCGCCTTGACCTGTTCGGGCGAGAGTTGTGCGCCGCCCAGGGGCGGCATGGGGGCCCGGTACTGCTTCGGCACCATCACCCCCTGGGTGATGGTGGAAGCGATTCCGGCGACGCTCCCGTCGCTCCACAGCCATTGGTTGTCCGTAAGATTCGGACCCAGGGGCGTTCCGGCACCGTCGATGCCATGGCAACCCGTGCAAGCCGCACCGCCCACTTCGCCGTGAAAGATGCGATTGCCCAACGCCACCGTGTCGGCCGATGCTCCGGGGGGCACCGGCAGCTTGGCCCCGGCGTCCGGATTGGTGCCTTCGGGCGGCTTTTCGCTCACGGCGATGATCGGACCCGCTCCGGCTGCTGCATCCGGACACTGACCAGCCTGCGCTGCATCGGCCCCGGCAGCGCCGCCCAAGTACACGATGCGGTAGATCCGACCATGCACATCGTCGGAGACGTACAACGCACCGTCGGGACCCAACCCCAAGCCGCTGGGCCGGTACAGAGCGGTGCCGGGAGTCTTCAGCGGCCCCGCGAAACCGTCCGCAAAAATCTCGCACGTGCCGCCCGCTTTGTCGCCCGCCAGGGACTGGAAAACGACGTTGTACCCCTGTTGCCCGTAGGGCGCGCGATCCCATGATCCGTGAAACGCGATGAACAAGCCGTTGCGGTAGCGTGCGGGAAACGACTCCTTGCTGTAATACAGCAGATCATTCGGTGCCCAGTGCGCAGGATACGCGGCAACGGGGCCGGTCTTCGTTGCGCACGGCCCCACCTTCTTGCCGCCGTCTCCACCGTACTCCGGAGCCAGCACTAATTTTTTCTGTCCGGGATCGTAGTAGCACTTGGGCCATCCGAAATCCGCCGCCTGAGAGATCAACAAAACCTCCTCGGCCGGAAGCGTCGCTTCTTCCTCCGCCTGGTAAAGACCGGGCCAGTTCGCATGGAGTTGGTCGCGTCCATGCTGCGTGACGAATACGCGATGCGCGTCGGCATCGAGGGCGATTCCCTCGCCGTTGCGGATGCCGGTCGCGAAGCGCTGGCTTGGCGTGAACTGTTGATTCAACCGGCGTGCGTCGAATCGCCAAATCCCGCCGCGGGTTTCGAGCTCGACGCAGGGATCCTGCCCCGCGGAGTCGAGGGTACGGTTTTTGGATTGGCAGGAATTGGTGGCGCTCGCCACATCCACGTAGATGGAGCCGCCGGCGTCGATGGCGAACGGATGCATGGGATGATCGCCGCCCAGGGGCAAACCCAGGACGACGGTTTGAGGCGGCCCTTTCGGGACGATCGAGCCGTGCGGCATTTTGTACCGCACGATCTTGTCGTTGATTTCCGCGTAGAGAAACCCGTCGTACAGCGCGATGCCGGTGCCGCCCGCGCCGCCGGTGTTCGGTGTGGCGCCGAAGCGCTGATTCACGTCCGCTTTGCCGGCGCCCCGGGTGTCCTTCAGCGCCACCAGGAATCCGCGATCGGGAGATTCCGTCTTACCGTCCCGGGCGTAGTAGCTTCCACTCCACGTGTTGACGTAGACCACGCCGTCCGGCGATACGACCAAGTGGCGCGCATGGCCGGTATCGTCGGCGAACACGGTGGCACAGAAGCCCGGAGGCAGCTTGAGGCCGCTGTCGTCCCGGGGACAGCCGGCGGCGGCCTTGGGTCCCGGCGCTTGCGGCGATTCGGCCCACGCCGTCCCGGACTCGAGCAGTGCCACGCAGAGAATCAAAGCCAAACGCACCAGGGCTACGGGGGATGCTTGCATTCACGGCTCCTACGACGGGGCCGGTGATTAAACCGCGTTTCGCAGACGTTGTAATCTACCGGGCTGGCAGCTACCTTGCGTGGCCTGCCGGTTTGGGGATGATCCGCGGGCGGGCGCGCCGTACCTCGGCCCCACCGGGCGGTGTCTTCGGGCGATGCAGAATTGGATACGCAAAGGTTGCGAGATGCGAATGAATTCGCCGAAGATCACGGACGGATCGCAGCAGTAGGCCGCTCTCTTCCGCCACCCTCTCGGCCGTTTCGGACTCTGCGAGCCGACTGGTCGCGGCGGCCGTCCGTAGGGATCGGACGCTCAACGACATCGCCGCCGCTTCGAATTCGCGGAAACTGCTCTTGCTGGACACCAGCCGTGCGGCATCGCGCGGGTCTCCCTGCAGAAATACCGCCAACGCCAAGCGCAGACAGTCAAGCAACTCTCCGTGCATTGCCGTCACTATCGCGGTTTCCTCGGACGAGAACCGTTTGCCGCGTTTGATGCTGCGCAGGGAGAATTCCACGAAGCTGTTGGCGAGGATGTCCGCGACATGTTCAAGATTGATCACGGCGGAGAGAATGTCTTGCGCCCGCGCGCCTTCCGAGCGGAGGTGGAGCGACTGGTCATCGCCGAGATCGGCCAAATAGCGGCGGATCGATTCGCCGAGCTGATCGACGCTGCGGCCGGCGGCGGCCACGGCTTCGGCCCGTTGCAGAGACTCGCCGGCGATCAGTTCGCGGGTGTCTTGCAGCATGACATCGATCATGTCCGCCATTCTCAAGGTCTCGCGCGAAGCGTTCGCGAGCGCCACCGTCGCGGTATCGAGCGCCGCCGCATCCAGGTATACGGGGCGGCCGGGGTCGGCGGCCACGGGAGGATCCGGCAGCCAGCGCGTGAGGAGGCGCGCCAGCGCACCCGCGGGGGCGAGAAAAAGCAGGGCCAGCGCAACGTTGAACAGCAGATGAAAATTCACCACGAGTCGCGTCGAGACCGGCTCGAGTCCAGCCAGGATTTGTGCAATCTCCGGCAGAAATGGCAACGCCAACACCACGCCGGTGGCGCGGACCAACAGGTTTCCGAGCGGCAGCCGTCGTGCGCTGCGCGTCGACGCGTTGAGCAATGCCGGCAGTGCTCCGCCCAAATTGGCGCCCAGCACCAGCGCCAATGCTCCCGTCGGTCCCACGATGTGACCGGCTTCAAAGGTTCCGATCAGCAGCACGATGGCAATGCTCGAATGGCAGGCCCATGTCAGCAAGGCCGCGATCATCACCGCAAGCACCGGATCGCCGGACAGGGAGCCCATGACTGGGCGCAGCAGCGGTGCATTGTCGAGCGGAGCAAGCGTGTGCACCAGGCCCGCCAGAGCCATCAGCATGAGCCCGAGCCCGATTCCGATGCGGCCGACGTTCTTCGCCCGCCCGGCCGTCGCCCATCGAAACGCGAGCACGCCAACCAACACCAGGGGCGGCCCCACGAGCGACATGTTGACCGACAACAGCTGAGTCAACAGGGCCGTCCCGACATTAGCCCCCAGCATGACCGCCAGTGCGGGAGCCAACGCCATCACGCCGGTGGCGGTAAATGAGGTGGCCAGCAGCCCCGTGGCAGTGCTGCTCTGGAGCAGAGTGGTGACGCCCAATCCGGTCGCGAAGGCACGGAAGGGCCCGTCCAGATTACACCCCAACCAGCGCCGCAGTACGGTCCCGAAACCACGCTGCACGCCGGTCGCGACCATGTGCGTGCCCCAGAGAAGGAGACCCACGTGGCCTGCGAGTTCGATGAGAGTGACGGTGCCGTTCATCGTGTCTGGAATCGTTTCACTTAAATCTGCGGATGACGCCTGCAGAATGTGCCTGGCATGAGCGCGGCGCATTGACGATGCGCACAGTTTTCAAGGAATTGAAGGGGACGGGAGGCACATAATCAGCCGGCAGTACCCCATGCACATTCGCTATGAGACGTAGTCCAAGAAGTCGGTTAGCGTTGGCGTTCGAGGTTGTGCGAGGAGTTCTTCATGGCGTTTGCCGATACGACAAAGCCTCCACTGATTCGGCGGACATCCCCTTGGAGCGAGTTTTACTCCAAGGAAGACTGGTGGGCCATTTGGCTTGGATGTGGTCTGATCGCAGCGGCCATCCTGTTGTTCGTCAACGGTGGGAGCCTCAAATGGCTGGCAGTCGGCCCCCAGAAGTGGAGTCACCTGCCCGACGTTCTGACGCAGCTGCAGCAGAATGGCCTGCGCTATGCATCGCTGTTCGCACTGTGGGCGTTGCTGTTCGGACTGGGGCTCGCGGCTCTCGGCATCGATCTGATCGCCTTTTTGCCGGCATTCCTGGTCCTGTTCGTGGTCGCTGCGGCGCTGTATTTTCTAGGACTTTGGGATCAATCGGCGCGCTACAACCTGGAACCGCCCTTGGCCGCGCTCGCTCTCGGAATCCTGGTGTCGAACACCGTCGGCGTGCCCCGCTGGCTAACGCCCGCGCTGCGCGTCGAGTTCTACATCAAGACAGGGATCGTCCTCCTCGGGGCCAGCCTGCCGCTGACTCTCATAGCCTGGGCGGGTCCCGTTGCAATCGTGCAGGCCGCGATCGTTTCCCTGGCGACCTTCGGCGTGATCTACCTGACCGCCAAACGCCTGGGCTTGAACGCGCGTTTGGCGGCGACTCTGGGAACCGGCGGTGCGGTATGCGGAGTTTCCGGCGCGATCGCCATCGGCGGTGCGGTGGGCGCAAAGAAAGAGGATGTCTCGGTCGCCATCTCACTGGTCGTGGTGTGGGCCGTGGTCATGATTTTCGTCCTGCCATTGGCCGCCAAATCCCTGCATCTGGCGACGGGAGTCGCCGGTGCCTGGATCGGCACTTCGGAATTCGCCGATGCGGCCGGCCTCGCCGCCGCGCAGACCTACGGCGGCTATGCCGGAAACGTGCCAGGCATTTCAGGCAGCGCCGATGCGTCGGTCGCGGCGTTCACGTTGATGAAGGTGATCGGACGGGACGTGTGGATCGGCGTGTGGGCTTTCGTGTTGTCGCTGATCGCCACCACGCGCTGGGAGCGCACCGGGATTGAAAGCCGAACCGGCGCCGGCGAAATCTGGCGGCGCTTCCCGAAGTTCGTGCTGGGATTCCTGATCGCCTCGCTCGCCGTCACGGTGATCTCGCGGGGATACGATTACACCGCATACAAGAAGGACGTCATACCGGCACTGGTCGCTCCGCTGCAGGCCTTGCGGACCTGGGCCTTCACGTTTGCGTTCTTGAGCATCGGTTTGACCACGCGCCTGCGCGAATTCGCGGCGGTTGGAACCCGGCCTTTTTACGCGTTCACCGCCGGCGTGATCGTCAATGTTGCCTTGGGATATTTCTTGTCGACGCAAGTCTTCGGTGATTTTTGGGCCCGGCTCGGCCAATGACGGTGCCTTCAATGACGAACCGCCCGACGGCGGCCGAGGATGCGCCGGCCTGCAGAACCTGCAAGCATTTCTTCAACGCATCCCCGGCCATCGAGTCCGCGCTGCCGGGATTGTCCAGCCTGAGTTCAGGGTTCGCGTCGGTGCGCGCGGACGATGGCGTGTGCAGCTTGCACGATCGGTATATCGCGGCCGAAAGCGTATGCGGGCATCATGCCGCGCGATCGCTCATAGCGCCGCAACTTCCACCAGACAGTCGTAGAAAATCGGTGCCCGTCCCACATCGGTAAGCGTGTCGCTGTTCGTCAATTCATTGGCATTCTTGCCGTCGCGGGTCAGCTTCTTCCACCACACCGACAGGGCCACTACGACGCCCCGGCGGGCACGGTCGGTGATCCGGGCCCGCAATTCCAGACTGCCGCGTTCGTTGAAGACTCGAACATAGCGGCCGTCTGCGATGCCGCGCGACGCCGCGTCGAGCGGATGCACGTCAAGCCACGGCTCGCCTTCCGCCGCCCGCAGGCTTTCCACATTGACGAAACTGCTGTTGAGAAAATTGCGGGCGGGCGGGGAAATCATCGCCAGCGGATACCGCCCGGCGAGCCCGCTTCGGGTGTCTTCGAGGGGCGCAATGTAATCCGGCAACGCGTCGAGCCCCGCGCTCCGTGCCGCCGCCGAGAGGAACTCGACCTTGCCCGACGGCGTATCGAAGCCGCCGTCCGCAAATCGCGCCGTCCCTTTCGCGGGACCGATGCGCTCCCAGCCTTTGCGCCGTACGGCGTCGAAGTCCCAGCTCTCGGCGACCGCGGCTTGTGCGATCTCCTCGTCCGAATCGCCGAAGCAAGCGTCGGTGAAACCCATGGACTTCGACAACAGCCGAAAGATCTCGGTATTCGGCTTCGCCTCGCCGAGCGGCGCTATCGCCGGATTGTTCGCCACCATGTAGTAGTGGCCGTACGGCTTGACGACGTCCACGTGTTCCAGCTGAGTGGTCGCGGGCAGGACGAAATCCGCATAATCCGCCGTGTCCGTCTGAAAATGCTCCAGAACGACGGTGAACAGATCTTCGCGGGCGAAGCCGCTGGCGACGCGTGCGGAATCGGGTGCGACCGCAACGGGGTTGGAGTTGTACACGATCACCGCCTTGATCGGCGCAGTTTGATCGAGCAGCGCGGTGCCGATGGTCGACATGTTGATGGTCCGCGGGCGCCGGCCGGCAAGAAGATCGGGCCGCGACAGCGCCGCGTTGTCCACCCTGAAGTTGCCGCTCGTCGACAGCAGGATGCCGCCGCAGGCGTCTCGGAACGCACCGACCAGGGCCGGCAGGCACGCAATGTTGCGTGTGGCCATGCCGCCGCCGCGTGCGCGTTGCATGCCGTAGTTGGGGCGGATCAGGGAAGGCCGTGTCGTTCCATACAGGTGCGCCAGCGATTCGATCTCGCCGGCCGTAATTCCGCAGATCGCCGCCACGCGCGCCGGATCGTATTCGGCGGCCCGATCGCACAATTCTTCATAGCCCAGGGTATGGCGGTCGATGTAGTCGTGATCGACGAGGTCGTCCCTGATCAGGACGTGCATGAGGCCCAAGGCCAAAGCGCCGTCGGTTCCAGGGAGCGGCGCAACATGGATGTGGCATTTCTCGGCCGTCAGCGACCGGTAAGGATCGATGGCCACCAGCGTGGCACCGCGGCGCTTCGCAGCTTGCGCGCGGGCCCAGAAATGCACGCTCGAGGTGATCGCGTTGCAACCCCAAAATACGATGAGCTTCGCTTCCTCCGCGAGTTCCATGTCCATGCCCACGCGCGAGCCGAGTGTGAGCTGGTGGCCGGCGGTGCCGGCCGACGCGCAGATCGTCCGGTCCAATAGGCTGGCGCCCAGCTTGTGAAAAAATCGCTGCGCCATGGACTCGCCTTGCACCAGCCCCATGGTTCCCGCATAGCTGTAGGGCAAAATCGCTTCGGGATCACCGGCGGCGATTGGTGCGAGCCGCTCGGCGATGCCCGCGATCGCCTCGTCCCAGCCGACGCGTTCAAATCGTCCCTCGCCCTTGCGGCCGATCCGGCGCAGCGGGTGCAGCAGCCGGGTCGGGTGATACGTTCGCTCGGTGTATCGGGCCACCTTGGTGCACAGCACCCCGGCGGTGGGTGCGTGCGAAGCCGATCCGGTCACCTTCAGTGCGACGCCGTCCCTGACGTGGATCTCCAACGCGCAGGTATCGGGACAGTCGTGCGGACACGCACCCTTGACGATGGTCGCCGCGGAAGGGTCGCGCACCGCGCTCATGCAGTCGCATACCCCGTGTCGAGAATGCGGTTCATGAATGCCTCGCACTTCGCCAATTGCTCGAGCGCGACGAATTCATTGGGACGATGCGCCTCGGCAATATCGCCGGGTCCGCAAATCACGGTGGGCACGCCCATTTTTTGGAACAGCCCCGCTTCGGTGCCGTAGGACACCTTCCCAACGGTCGAATTGTTCGACAGCTGCATGGCCCAGCGCACGATGGCGTCGGTTTCCGAGGCGGCGAGACCCGCCGTTTGGCTCGCCCAGACCAAATCGATGCCCGATTGCGGGTCGACCTTCTGCATCTCTCGGGCGAGTTCCGCTGCGTAGGTGCGAATCTCCTGGTAGAGCGCGTCCGGCGACGCCTGCGGCAAGGTGCGCATGTCGAACTGGAATTCGCAGTCCTTGGGCACCACGTTGGCGGCAATTCCGCCGCGAACGAGTCCGGTCGACAAGGTCGAGTAAGGCACGTTGAATCCATAGTCGCGCTTCTCTATTTGCGCGAGTCGATCCGCGATCTGACGAATGTAAACGATCAATCGCGCCGCGTACTCGATGGCGTTGACGCCGTGGGTGACGTAACTCGAATGCGCCTCGCGTCCATGCACCGAACAGCGGAATCGATGGGTCCCCTTGTGGGCGATGATGGGCTGCATGGAAGTGGGTTCACCGACGACGCAACCGGCGGGCCGGATGCCATTCTCCTCGAGGTCCCGGATCAAGCCGCGCACACCCAGGCAGCCGACTTCTTCGTCATAGCTCAACGCATAGTGCAGCGGCGCGTCGAGACGATTGCTGTTGAGGGCGGCCACGAATTCTGGAGCTTGTGCGAGGATGATGCCGATGAAACCCTTCATGTCTGCGGAGCCGCGCGCAAACAGCTTGCGGTCGGCCTCCGTGACCACGAAGGGGTCGGTGGCCCAGTCCTGTCCGTCCACGGGCACCACGTCGGTGTGTCCCGACAGGATCAATCCGGGTTTTGGGGAATCGCCCAAGGTGGCAAAGAGATTGGCTTTCTTTCCGGTCGCGTCATGCGTGAGCCGCGTCTTCGCACCCAGCTTGTGCAGATAATCGCGGACCCATTCGATCAGGTCCAGGTTCGAGTCGCGCGAAACCGTCTTGAAGGCGACGAGGCGCTCGATCATGGCGCGCGACTCGGCGCTCGGAGCCGCGGCCGGCGCATGGGGTTGTGAAACAGCGTTCATACAGCTACCTCGTAAACCAGTACTTTACCTGATGGCGCTCAATGCTACACGGGCAGGTTCCGCAGCATGCGTTGCAATGCGAAATGCCGATAGCTCTGCAGAGCCAGCACTGCGACTTCGCCGGCATCGCAATGGTCGGTGGCATCCAGGGCGATCCATCCGTTGTGTCCCATGTACGGCGGAATTCGAAAGCGCGCATCGAGCGTCATCAGTTGCTGCCGCTCGACACCAACCCAGAAGCCCAGGCAGAAGCCTCGGTCGTCGCGACGCGCCCAGGCGAAGGTCCTCTTGCCGGCCTGCCAAACCGGATGGCCGAATTGGCTCGCTTCTTTTGTTTCGGGAAATTGCAGGCATTGGGTGCGCATGATTTTCAGGAGCGCCCTGCCCCGTGCGGATTGCATCGGATCCAATTCGCTCAACCTGAGCATGCGCGCCGGGGCCGCGACCCTCGGCGTGGTGCCCACAGTGGATGCGAGAACGGCAGGCGCCACCTTTTCGTAGGACTCTCTGACCAGCGCAGCGATCCGTTTCCACGGCAGTCCCTTGTCCAATCGAACACCCAACCATCCGCGGCTCCCAACGTAGGGCGGCACGAAGAACCGCTCTGCGTCGGCGCGCACCCAGGACTCCTGCGCGCCGCGCGCGGCGTTCAGCCACAGCGCGACGCGGCCGTCGCCGTGATGATTTACCACGTAGGTGGCGAAGGTCTTGCCGCGGACGCGAAAGTTGGGCGAGCCGTGGGATAAGAATTCCTCTGCTTCCGGCAGCCAAAGGCAAACATCGCGAACCGCCCGGTGAATCCCGTCTTCCAAAGCGCCTCCTAGCTGCCGTGCGATATAGTACGGAATGCAGCCGCTTTTCCTATTGTGCGGTCTCTTGTGCGACGAAACCATCTGGGCGGACGTACCCAGCCGGCTGGCCTCGGTCGCCAACGCTCAAGTCAGGTCCTTCGCGGGGTTTTCCTCGATTGGGGACATGGCCGGCCGGGTATTGGCGGGGGCGCCGCCGCGGTTCGCGTTGGCAGGTCATTCCATGGGGGGTCGGGTGGCTCTGGAAGTGTGGCGGCAGGCGCCGGAGCGTGTGTCGGCTCTGGCTCTTCTGAACACCGGAGTGCATCCGCCCCGCGAATCCGAATTCGACAGCCGCGGCTTGTTGGTTCGTCTCGCACGCACACATGGGATGGCGGCGCTGGCCGACGAATGGCTGCCGCCGATGATGGGCGCGCCGCCGCATCGGGTAGCGCAGGTCATGCCGGCCCTCAAGGCGATGGTCCAACGTTCGACGGTCGAGTCCTTTGCCGGCCAGATGCATGCCCTTCTGACGCGCCCCGATGCCCGGCCGCTGTTGCGGTCGATCACCGTTCCGACGCTGCTGCTCAGCGGAACCAACGACGCCTGGTCGTCGCTGTCGCAGCACGCGGACATGCAGCGCAGCGTTTCACGCAGCACGCTCGTCGAAATCGCAGGCGCCGGCCATATGTTGCCCATCGAACGCCCTGATGCGGTCGCCAGGGCATTCAAGGCTTGGCTGGCCGCTAGCCGGCCGCTCGGATCAAGTCCGGATCGTCGGCTTCCGTCGAGTTGATGCGGGGACTTACCGGATGCGCGCACATCCAACTTTCATTATAGGTTTGCAGCGCGCCGCGCGCCTCCGCCGGATTTCCCCGTAACCAGGTCTCATAGTCCTTTCGGCGCAAGATCGCGGGCATCCCTTGCTCCGGATCCGCGATCCCGGCCATCAGGGCATTGGCGGGTACGCTGATGACCGAGCAGCCTTCGATCACATCATCATCGTCGCTGATCCAGCGATCCCATATGGCCGCGATGCCGAACACGGGCCGCTGGTTCAAGCGCACGAAAAACGGCTGCCGATATTTTTCCCGGGTGAGCTGCCAGGTATAGAACCCGGCAGCGGGGAGTATGCAGCGCTGACTGCTGAGCCACGGCATCCTGTAGATCTTGGACCCGTCAATCTGCGTGCTGGGAACGGAGGCCTTCGGTGGCCCGGTCGGCTGTCCTTCGAACCACGCGGGAATCAGGCCCCACCGCAGCATCACCCCCTCGCTCTGCCGATCGTGCAACCGGATTGCGGGCACGTATTGCGGCGCAGAGACGTTGAACTTCGGCGCGAAGTTCCACCACGTCGTGGCCGGCAGAAACTCGCGCTCCGCTGAGGCTTGGTCCGGAAGAACATAGCGCTGGCACATTGGGCGAAAGAATACCGTCGGACACGGCACAAAACCGTGACGAAGCGCCCCTCTTTGACAATAAGGTCCTACGCCACCTTGCTGCGCGACGGCCATTCCGCCCGATCCGACGCATCGTTGCCCAACGCCGACATCAAATCCTTTAGCAGCGCGGCGAGCTCTCCGGCCATGACGGCGAAGTCAATGTCGAATTGTTCGGCCGGATCGACCTCGTCACCCTCGGTGTCGTCCTTGTTGAGTTCCAGAAAGTCGAGCCGCTTTACCTGCAGCTTGTCGGTGAGTACGAACGACACGCGGTCCTTCCAGGTCAGTCCCAGTCGCGTTGGATACTTTCCGGCCGAGAGATGTCCGCGAATCTCCTTGCCGTCCAGGGGGTGCCGGGTATATCGGATGATGGATTTCGCCTTGTCGGCGCTTTGCAATTCGAGATCGTCGTCGATGGAAAAGTGAACCGGCGCCTCGGCACGCAGCAGCCAGGAAGCCATGGACGCCTGCGGCGAACGGCTCGTCTCGACCGCCTGTGGTGCAAAAGTGCCAAGAGTGTCGCCCAAGGTCTCCACCACCATTTCGGCACGAGGGATGCTCGATGCATCCACCGCGAACCAGCCGGATGCCGGATCCAGCCAGGCCCGTGTGGTGCGGCGCCGCGTCAGTGCGCGAGCGCGCAGTTCGTCGGCGACGCGCGCGCGCAAGTCGCGCATTTGCTTGCGTCCGACGGGAAATCCTTGTTCCTGCGCCTGAATCTCGGCGCGCTCCTGCGCGACCTGACGCACGATGGACCCCGGCAACAATTTTTCGTCCACACCCAGAGCCACGAGGTGCTGTTGATTGACGGTGTGCAAGAGGCGCCCGCCGCCGGTGACCGGCACCCAGCCTCGGCTCGACATGTCGAACGGGCCGCACGGCCTCAACGTGCGCCCGGCAAGTTGGCTCTCGAAATCGGCGGCAGAGAGCTCCCAATTCACGGGAAGTCGATGAAAAACCAAATTCTTGAACATCATGAACGGCACCCGGCGCGAAGGAAGCGCGGATTATATGTGGCGGCGGCTAGAATGCACGGCGCACGTGCGGCGCAACTGGCGACGTCTCATGCAATTTACTTCGCACGAAAAACCTGATAGGACGACCACGGATGCAAACGACGCTGGGATTCTTCGGCGCCTTTCCAGCACTTCGCGGGGCTATCCCCAGACTTCGCGGGCTGTCTCGACGATGAGCCGGAGCTTGGCGGCCTGCTGATCCACGGTCAGCGCATTGCCCTCGACGGTCGACGAGAAACCGCATTGCGGACTCAAACAAAGCTGGTCGAGCGGAACGAATTTGGCCGCTTCGTCGATCCGGCGCTTCAGTGCGTCCTTGTTTTCGATCGCGCCGCGCTTGGAGGTCACCAGCCCCAGCACCACCATCTTGCCCTTGGGCACGAACCGCAGCGGCTCGAAACCACCCGAGCGCTCGTCGTCGTACTCGAGGAAAAAGCCGTCGACGTTCAGCCGACCGAATAAAGCCTCGGCCACATGGTCGTACCCGCCCGCCGCGACCCACGATGAACGGAAGTTGCCGCGGCATAGGTGGGTGCATACCGTCATCCCGGCGGGCTTCCTCTCGAGCGCGCCGTTGATGAGGTCGATGTACACGAGGTGTTGATTGTCCGCATCGCCGCCGATCTGCGCAATGTGTGCGCGCTGCGCCGGATCGTTCAGGTAGGCAAGACTGGTGTCGTCGAGCTGCAGGTAGGTGCATCCCAACTTGCCGAGCTGCTCGACCTCATCGGCGTATGCCTTGGACAGATCGCGCCAAAACTGCCCCATGTCCGGATACACCGCCGCGTCGATGGCGGCGCGCCCGCCCCGGTAGTGAATCATGCTGGGGCTGGGAATGGTGAGCTTGGGAGTGCCGCGCGTGATCGATTTCAAATACGAGAAATCGTTGCCGAATATGCATTTCTCCAGCGTGAGCTTGCCCGTGACCCGCAATGCCGCAGGTGTGAATTCGATGTCGCCCTTCTCGTTGTGGAACCGCACCTTGAGGTTGTCCTGGACCTTGGTCGCGCCGCCGAGTTGATACAGAAAATCCATGTGCCAGGAGCCGCGGCGAAATTCGCCGTCCGTGATGCCTTGCAGACCGGCTTGCTCCTGCATTCTCACCGCACCCAGGATGGATTCATCCTCGATGGCGCGCAGTTCCGCCGCCGATATCTCGCCGTTCTTGAATCGGTCGCGGGCACGCAAGAGCTCCGGCGGGCGCAGCAGGCTGCCGACATGGTCGGCACGAAACGGCGGTCTGCCGTTCATCGCGGACGTTCTCGATGGATGTCATCGAGCATTTTCCCCAACCGCGGAAATACCCTGCGCGCGTTGCCCTCGAAGATCTTGTGGCGATCGCCGTCGCTCAATCCGAGCGCGTCGATATATCGCTTCGTATCGTCGAAATAGTGCCCGGTCTCCGGATCGATTCCGCGGACCGCCCCGACCATTTCCGAACCGAAGATGATGTTGTCGGCGGGAATCACCTTGAGCAGCAATTCGATGCCGGACAAATGATAGACGCAGGTATCGAAGAACACATTCTTCAACAGATGATCGGCGAGCAGCGGGCGCTTCAGATCCTGGGCAAGTCCGCGATACCTTCCCCAGTGATACGGCACGGCGCCGCCGCCGTGCGGAATGATGAAGCGCAGAGTCGGGAAATCGGTGAACAGGTCGCTCGTCAGAAATTGCATGAACGCCGTGGTGTCGGCGTTGATGTAGTGCGCACCGGTCGCGTGGAAATTCGGATTGCAGGAGGAACTCACGTGCACCATGGCGGGAATGTCGAGTTCCACCATCTTTTCGTACAGCGGATACCAATGGCGGTCGGTCAGCGGCGGCGACGTCCAATGTCCCCCGGAAGGGTCCGGGTTCAGGTTGCAACCGATGAATCTCAGCTCCTTGACGCAGCGCTCGAGCTCCGCGGCGCTGTTGACAGGGACCACCCCGGGCGACTGCGGCAACTGGCAGACGCCGACGAAATTCTCCGGATACAGCGTGCAGACCCGGTGAATCAGGTCGTTGCAGGCCCGAGTCCACCGTCGACTGGTGGTCTCGTTTCCGACGTGATGGGCCATGGCCGAGGCGCGCGGCGAGAAAATGGTCAGATCGGTGCCCCGCGCGCGCTGCAGCTTGAGTTGGGCGTTCTCCAGACTCTCGCGAATCTGGTCGTCGCTGATCGGCGCCTGGGCGTCCGAGGAGAGGTCAGTGCCTTCCTTCAGCCCCGCAATCTGCGCGTCGCGAAATTTCTGCAGCGCGCCCGGTGCCGTCGTGTAGTGACCGTGACAATCGATGATCATGATGATTCCTCGTGCGTTCCGCCGGCGTTCAATCGCGCCAGTACATGCGGGTTGGATTGTCCACCAGAATGCGCGCGCGCAGCGCAGCGTCGGGACAAATCTCGCCGAACAAGTCCACCAATTCACCGTCGTTCGGCATGTCCTTGGTGATGTTCGGATGAGGCCAGTCCGTGCCCCAGAGGATGCGCCCCGGATCGACCGCGATCAGCGCCTGCGCGAAAGGCACCGCATCGCGGAAGGGCCGCGCACCGCTCGAGACGCGTTCTGCGCCGCAGACCTTGATCCACGCCAGCGGATTGGTTCGAAACAAGTCGAGCAAGGATTGAAAAGGCCGCTGTTCGAGGCCGTCGGCGGCCTTCACGCGTCCCATGTGATCGATGATGAACGGCACGTCGATGCGGCCGAGCAGCTCGCGCTGCGCGAGGATGTCATCGGCATCGAAGTGCAGCACGATGTGCCAGCCCAAGGGCTTGATTCGGGCAAGCAAGCGGTAGAACACGGCGAGGTCCGGCACGCCACCCAGGTGCTTGACGAAATTGAAGCGTATGCCGCGGATGCCGCCTGCATGCAGGCGCGAGAGTTCCTGGTCCGTAACCGAATCTTCCACGCAGGCGACGCCGCGATAGCCGGCATTGCTGGACGCGATGGCGTCCAGGGTGACATCCATTTGCGTCCCGTGACAACTTGCATGCACGATAACGGCACGCGAAATTCCCAGGCGAGCATGCAGCTTGCGCAGATTCTCCACCGGCGCGTCCGGGGGCGTGTAGCTGCGATCGGCTGCATAGGGGAATTTGGCGGCGGGCCCGAAGACGTGGCAGTGGGCATCGCACGCACCCGGTGGCAACGCCAGCCCAGGCTTGACGGGATTCGGATCCGGCGGCGGACAGGTCTTGAGGGGATTCCTGGCGGTCATCGTCACTTGCGCGGCCCCTCTTTGGAGGCAGCCCCTTGATGGGTTGCGATACCCTCTTGGAAGCTGGCCTCGTCGTCGAAATACTTCAGGCCCGCTTTGGCCAGCGTGTCGCGCATGGCATAGATGTCGAGCCCCAATTCGCCCTTCCTGAGACGCTCGCGCGTCGCGGCCTCCTTGGCCTCCCGTCGACCCGCCGCCTCCGCCACCGCGGCGGCGCGCGCCTTCGGCACCACCACCACACCGTCATCGTCGGCAATGACAACGTCGCCCGGATGCACCAAGGCGCCCGCACAGATGATGGGTGTGTTGACCGAGCCCACGGTCGCCTTGACCGTACCCTTGCCGTGCACCGCCCTCGCCCAGACCGGAAATTGCATGCTCCGAAGATCAAAGGTGTCGCGACAGCCAGCATCGATGACCAAGCCGACGGCGCCGCGGGCGCGGAACGACGTCGCCAGCAGATCGCCGAACATGCCATCGACGTTGTCCGAGGATGTGCCGAGCACCGCGATGTCGCCGGTCTGCAGCATCTCCGCCGCGACGTGCAGCATCCAATTGTCGCCAGGGTGCGCGAAAATTGTCACCGCCGTGCCGCAGGCTTTGGCACCCGGATAAATCGGCCGCATATACGGCGCCAACAGGCCGACCCTGCCCATGGCCTCGTGGATGGTGGCGACGCCGAATTTGGCGAGGTTTGCGACGCTCGCTGCGTCGGCGCGCGTGATGCTCTTAACTGCGATTCCTGATTGACCGATCATGGTTACCCTTCCAACGGTGGTTTCAGTGCCCAGCGATATTGATTATCACGTATACTATCAAGGAATGAGAGGCATACCTGTTATCACTTTTCGACATGAATTGGAGCTGCCCGGTCCACGGCACCACTCGCCATGGATCTAAAGCAGCTCGAATATTTTCGCCATGTCGCCGAACTTGGCAGCTTCACTCGAGCCGCGTCCTTTCTGTCCGTGGTGCAACCGGCGTTGAGCCGCCAGGTGCGCCAACTCGAAGTTGAGTTGGGTCAGAATCTCTTCGAACGCAATGGCCGCGGCGTGGTGCTCACGGATGCGGGTGCGCGGCTGCTGGAACATACCCGGGGCATCCTCACCCAGGTCGGGCGCGCACGGCAGGAATTGGAGGACCAGCGCAACGGCGACTCGGGACACTTTGCGCTCGGTCTGCCCCCCAGCCTCGGCAGCAGTGTTACCGTTCCGCTCGTGAAGGCGTTCGCTCTGAGCCTCCCCAATGCGCGCCTGGCGACGGTCGAGGGATTGTCTGCCTACATCCTGGAGTGGCTGAGCGTCGGCCGGGTCGATTGCGCATTGGTATACAACGCGACCGCTTCCACCACGGTGGACTTGCTGCCGCTGCTGGATGATAAGCTTTATCTGGTCGCACCGCTTGCATCGAGCCCCACCGACGGCACGGCGCCGCCGCGCCAGAACATCACGCTGAGCGCTCTTGCCGACTACCCGCTCATCATTCCAAGCCGACCCCACGCCCTGCGCATGTCGGTCGAAAATGCTTTGGCGAGCGTTGACCGGAAGATTCGTGTTGCATACGAGATCGAGTGCATCCCCGCGGTCATCGATCTCGTGCGCCAGGGTCATGGATTCGGCGTTCTGCCGATGAATGCGCTGAAATCCACTCCCTGGGCGAAGGAAGTGCGCGTCCTGACGATCGGTAATCCCCCGCTGACGACATCCCTCTCCATCGCCACGTCCGCGCAGCGTCCGCGCAGCCCGCTCATGCGCAAGGCGATCGATGTCATCCGCGAGATCGTGCGGCAGGAGATTCTTTCCAACAATCCACTTGCGCCGGCTCCCGCCGCGCGGAGACCACATGACTCAACCGCATGACTACGACAGCATTCCCGGGACCTATGTCTATGATGCCGAGCGAGGGCGCATCGGCTATCCGCTCAACATGTTCTGCATGTCGCTCAACAAGGCCGAGAACCGCAAGGCGTTCAAGGAAAACGAGGCCGCCTACCTGGATCGATTCCCCCTCACGGCGGAACAGCGCCGCACCGTGCTCGAGCGCGATTGGCTGGGCATGCTGAAAGTCGGTGGGAACATCTACTACACGATCAAGATCGCCTTCTGCGACGGACTGACCTTTCAGGATGTCGCCGGCATGATGTCCGGAGTACCCAAGGACACCTACGCGAAGATGATGTTGGCCGGAGGCCGCAGCCCCGAGGGCAATCGGTACAAGGACGCGGGCGGCGCTGCGGAGGACAAATGATGGCAAGAATCGTTGCAGGAATCGCCTGTTCGCACGTTCCCGCCATCGGCGTGGCGATGGACAAGGGTCAGACGGGCACCGCCTACTGGGAACCTTTGTTCAAAGGCTACCTGCCCGCCCGCGACTGGCTCGCCAAGTTGGCGCCGGACGTGGCCATCGTCGTATACAACGATCATGCAAACGCATTTTCGCTGGAGATCATCCCGACCTTCCTCATCGGCGTGGCGGATCGATTCCCCATCGCCGACGAGGGCTTCGGTCCGCGGCCCGTTCCCGCCGTGCAGGGTCACCCCGAACTCGCGTGGCATCTGGCGGAGTCGCTGATACTCGACGAATTCGACATGACCATCGCCAATGAAATGCCCGTGGATCACGGGCTCACCGTGCCCTTGTCGGTCACCTGCGGACAGCCAGCGGCATGGCCCTTCAAGGTGATCCCGATCTGCGTGAACGTCGTGCAGTTTCCGCCGCCGACCGGCGCCCGTTGTTTCAAGTTGGGTCAGGCCATCGCCAGGGCTGTCACCTCGTTTCCGCAGGACCTTCGCGTCGTGATTTACGGCACCGGTGGAATGTCGCATCAGTTGCAGGGTGAACGCGCCGGACTCATCAACCGGCAGTTCGATACGGCCTTCCTCGACAATCTGACCAAGGATCCGCTGTCGCTCACCAAGATTCCCCACACCGAATACATGCGCGAGGCCGGTTCGGAAGGCGTGGAAATGGTGATGTGGCACGTTATGCGCGGCGCGCTCGGCGAGAACGCCTCCGAAGTGTACCGGCACTACCACGTTCCGGCGTCCAATACGGCCGCGGCGCTGATGATTCTCGACAACAGGAGCGAACCATGAAGGTCTGTCTCGCCGGTCACGGCGCGTTCGGCATCAAGCATCTCGAAGCCATGTCCAGGATTGCGGATATCGAAGTCGTCTCCCTCGCCGGCTCGAATATGGAGTCCGCACGCGAGGTGGCGCAGCAGTGGAAGATTCCGCACTGGACCGCGGACTTGGGCGAGAGCCTGGCGCTGCCCGGGCTGGATGCGGTGATCTTGACCACGCCAACCCAAATGCATGCCGCCCAGGGCGTCGAGTGCATGCGTGCCGGCAAGCACGTCATGATTGAAATACCGATGGCGGACTCGGTGGCCGATTCGGAGCGGCTGGTGCGGACGCAAAAGGAAACCGGCGTGGTGGCGATGGCGGGCCATACCCGCCGCTTCAATCCGAGTCATCAGTGGATTCACAAACGCATCCGCGCCGGTGAACTCAAAGTGCTGCAGATGGACGTGCAGACCTATTTCTTCCGGCGTACCAACACGAACGCGCTGGGCAAGCCGCGCAGCTGGACCGACCATTTGCTATGGCACCATGCCTGCCACACCGTTGACCTGTTCGGCTACCAGACGGGCGAAGGCATCACGAAGAGTTTTGCGCTGCAAGGCCCGAAACATCCCGTCCTCGGCATCGCGATGGACATGAGCATCGGCCTCAAGGTTGAGTCCGGGGCCATCTGTACGCTCTCCCTGTCCTTCAATAACGACGGGCCCCTCGGTACGTTCTTCCGCTATATCTGCGACAACGGCACGTACATCGCACGCTACGACGACCTATTGGACGGAAAGAACAATTCCATCGACGTCTCCAAGGTCGACGTCTCGATGAACGGCATCGAGCTCCAAGACCGCGAATTCTTTGCGGCGATCCGCGAGGGCCGCGAGCCCAATGCAAGCGTGGCGCAGTGCCTCCCGGCGATGCAGACGTTGGGAAACCTGGAGCGGCAGCTGCAGGACTAGGTCTCCTCGAACGGCAGCCCCACATAGTTCTCCGCGAGGCTGGTGAGCGCGGCGGTCGAGCCCGCCAAGTAATCGAGTTCGGCAAGCTGCAGGCGACGCCCGAAGGCTTCGTCCGAGAATTTGTGCGTGACGGACGTGAACCACCATGAGAAGCGTTCCGCCATCCAAATTCGCCTCAGGGCTCGTTCGGAATAGGTGTCGAGCAAGTGCGTTCGGCCGGTGCGGAATCGCTCGACCAGAGCCCGGTAGAGAATGCGCACGTCCGCGGCGGCGAGATTGAGCCCTTTGGCACCGGTCGGCGGGACGATGTGCGCCGCGTCGCCCACCAAGAACAATCGGCCGAACCGCAGCGGTTCGACCACGAAACTGCGCAGCGGAGCGATGCTCTTCTCGATCGACGGCCCGGTGACCACGGCCTCCGCCACTTCGGCCGGCAAGCGCAGACGCAATTCCTCCCAGAAGCGGTTGTCCGGCCACGCGTCGACCGATTCCTGCAAGCCGCACTGAACGTAATACCGGCTGCGTGTCAGGGATCGCATGCTGCACATGGCGAAACCGCGCGGATGATTCGAATAGACCAGTTCGTGCGATGCCGGCGGTACGTCGGCGAGGATGCCGAGCCAACCGAAGGGGTAGACCCGCTCGAATGTTTGCATGGCCGCGGTCGGTACGCTGCGCCGACATACTCCGTGATAACCGTCGCAGCCGATGATGTAATCGCAGACCAGTTCCTGGGTGCGGCCCCCGTGAGTGTAACGGACCGTGGGATGATTGCCGTCGAAGCCCGAGATACTGACGTCGCCCGCCTCGAACAGCGGCGGGCTTCCGGCCGCCGCGCGCGCATCCATGAGGTCCTTGGTCACTTCGGTTTGTCCGTAGATCGTCACCCCGTTGCCCGTAAGGCCCTTGAGGTCGATGCGGAACGAGCGGTCCGCGAATCCGAGTGAGAATCCGTCGTGCACCAGTCGCTCGCGCTGCAGGCGGTGGTCGACCTTGGCAACGGTGAGCAGATCCACCGTGCCTTGTTCGAGGACTCCCGCGCGGATCCGCCCTTCGACGTAGTCGCGCGACTGACGTTCGAGCAGCACGGTGTCGACGCCGTTCAGATGCAGGAGTTGGGAAAGCAACAGCCCGGAGGGGCCGGCACCGACGATTGCCACCTGGGTACGAGCCATGACGGGATCCTCGAGAGGTGCTGGGCAGACTAGCAGCGCCGTCCGGGGCCTATTGCACGATTCAGGTTCCTATTGGTACTTATCCGTCACCTCATGGTCAGACAGGCTCCTGATGCCGGCGAAACTCGGTCGGCGACACCCCGGCGTGCCTGCGAAAGAAGCGGCAGAAATAGGCGGGATCCTTGAATCCAAGGTCGGCCGCCACGCCCGCCACGGAGCCGGCGACATACACCAGGCGGCGGCGCGCTTCCAAAGCCAGCCGCTGCTGGATGATGTCGAAGGCGGTACCGCCGCTCAGGTTCCGGCAGATCCGGTTCAAGCTGCTCTCGGACAGGGCGAGTTGCCGCGCATAGCGTTTTACCGGCCAGTGCTTCTGGTAGTGACTCTCGACCAGCAGTCTGAAGCGCCGCAGCCGCTCCAGTTCGTAGCCGTCGCGCGACGGCATCGCCGTTGCTGGGTTGGTGTGCGATGACAGTATCCACAAGACCGAACATGCCAACCAGCCGACCTGGGGGCCCGGACTCTCGGGTTGCCTGAATTCCTGGTTCAGGTTGGCGAAGAGCCCCGCGGCGCGCGCCGCGAGCACCGGATCGGAGGCCAGTCCAATGACGCGCAGCACCGAAAAAAGCGCGGCGATCGGCGCCCGGTGCAGGTTACCGGCCATGCTCAACAGGCGATCGAGGTTGACGGTGAGCACATACCCTTGACTGTCGGCGCCAAAACCGAAGCCATGCACGGCGCCCGCAGGGATGATGACCACGGTCGGTCCTTCGACCTCGGCCCGCGATCCCTCGAGATCGGCGACCATGGGACCCGCGGTAACGAACACGCACTGGCACAGGCCCGTGTGCCGGTGACTGCCTATTTTCCACAAGTACTTGCGGCTGCGCGACTGAATGTCTTCGATGTGCAGTGCATCCGTCTGCCGGATCGTCCCCGGCGTTTCGCCGTACAGCGAATAGCTTGGAATATGCCGATGGGCGGACCGGTTCATGCGGTGTTTCGCGACGGCTTGGGCGCTACGGCAGGACGCCGACATCTTGGACCAGCAGCACTTCGCAAGCACCCGCGCCGGTGTCGGTGCGCGACAACGAGGATTTGATCCACGCACCATCGTCGCGCTTCCCATCCACTAACAGTCCGGACAATGTGACGATTTGGCCGGGGCGCAGATGGGACAGCTGCCGCGCAATCAGGGGATTCTCGGGAATGACGTGCGTGTTGGCGCTGTGGGAAATGATGACCTCTCTGGAGATGGGTGTGCTTGGCGGCGACCGCCAGAAATAGAAACGGTTGGCCTGCGAAATGTCCATGCCGTGCAAGATGCGGTTGTCGGACATGGGACCCCAACCGAGAGCGAGATCCTCCGGAACGAGCGGGGCGAGAAAGTCGATGTGATATCGCTCGACGCCCAGGATCCGCGCAGTGATTTGATAGGTGGCGCGGGGTGTCAGCGTCCAGCGGCCGATCTCGGATGGCAGGATCGAGACGACATCCCCTTGCTGCGGTTCGGCGGGGGCGAGAATGCCGTCGGGACAATGAACCGGCCGGCCGACGTACCAGTTCCATCCGCCCCATGCGACATAGACGGCAACCAGGATTTTTAGGAAGGGATGGCGCCACACGCCTCATCTTGGCCGAAACGGCCTCGTGGTGCCGTGACGCCGGTATCGGTGAGCTGGCGCCCTGTCCGGGCGCGCGGCGCGCCCGGACAGGCCATTTGGCAAGAATCAGGCCGGCTTTGGTGCGTAAACCTTGCACCAGCCACCGGCGGGAACGCTATGTCCCGCGAAAATATTGCAGCCGGCCGTCGCTTCCCCCGGCTTGCCCAGAAACTGCGCACAGTTGCTGCATTTCTGAACGGGCTTGTACGTGGGGTTGGCCGCGGCGTCCACCTTGGTGGCATCGCTCACGAATCCCAGCGCTTTGGCTGTGGGATCGCTCGGGTCCAGCGGGGTGAGCGCAGCGGCTCTCGCAGTACCACCGATCAAACCAAACGCTGGAACTAGGGCGCCGGCGATGAGGCCGCCCTTGACGATTGATCGACGTGTCATCTTGTTGTGCATTGAGAAGATCCTTGTGGTGGGGACTGTGGGTATTTTCCAGCTTTTCGGGAACAAGTTGTCATAATTAATATTAATTGATCGCCACGGTACGCGAAACGTCCGCGTTTGACTCATGGACCCGCAGGCGCTGTTTGCGAACAAGAATCAATACGATCATGCAGTTCGCACCACGTTGAACTCGCGGCAGCCGCGGCCGGACGCATGCCGCGCTGGCTGGCCGACTTCACGTCGTGCGACGGAATCGACCGAATCGAATCGCGGAAAGCACAGCCAGTCGATCGAGCCGTCGCTGCCGACCAATGCGGCGGTATGGCAATCGCCGATCAGCGCATAGTTCTCGATGGGCAGCGGCATCAGGATCGAGAACCGTATTCGTAGGCGAACACCCGCGTGAATTCGGCGCCCAGCAGAAAAATTTGCGCCGAGTAGTAGATCCACAGCAGCAGTACGATGAGTGAACCCGCCGCGCCGTACGCCGAATTGAAGGTGCTCTTGCCGAGATAGACTCCGATCAAGTACTTGCCGATCGTGAACAGCAGGGCGGTCACCGTGGCCCCGATCCACACGTCCCCCCAGGGAATGGATTCGCTGGGCACGTAGCGGTAGATCAGCGCGAACAGCAGCACGGTCATGCCGAAACTCACCAGCAGATCCGTCACCGGAAGCACGATTTCAAGTTGCGGTACAAATGCGCCCAGCCAGCCGCCGAAGGCAGCCAGCGCCGCACTTATCACCAACGACACGAGCAGCAGAAATCCGACCCCCATCACCATGCCCACGGACAACACGCGCGCCCGAACGAACCGCCACCAGCCGATGCTCCCGGTGGGCGGCGTCTGCCAGACGCGGTTCAGCGCGTTTTGCAGTTCGCCGAAGACGCTGGTTGCCCCGACCACCAAGGTTACGATGCCGATCGCCGCCGCTATTCCTTTCTTGTCGCTGTAGTGCGCGCTCGCCAGGAGTTCCCGGATTGCCGTTGCGCCCGCGTCACCGGTCAAGGCCCGCAATTGCGAAAGCAATTCGGTTTGAGCCGCATCCGCACCGAAGACGTAACCAGCGATGGCAACCGCGATGATGAGGATCGGGGCCACGGAAAATATCGTGTAGAACGCGAGCGCGGCGCCCAGGCTCGATGCGTTGTGATCGAACCACGCAGTCACAGATTTGAAGACGATGTCGGCGACAGCCCGCGCTCGTGGGCGCGCAACGCGCGAGCTTGGAACAGCACCCCCGGAAGATCGCGCCGTGTAGGACAATTTGTCCCCCTACGCATGGTGGCGGTACATGCGGGCGACCCTATACGGCCGATGACGGCGCGCCAAGCACCGGAGCGCCAGAGCCGTTGTAGGCCTAGGCTTACGCTGCTGTGGCAGCGTGCATGAAGGTGGACGCTTGACCGCGCAACAGCTCCGCTCCGACTTGAAAATCGAGGTTCTCGACGGCGCCCCGCAATCGCTCGAATTGCGCAGCGTCCAACAACTTCGCCAAGCGGGAAGACATGAGGTCGAACTTATCGACTGCCGCAAGATTCTGGCATTCGAGCAATGAACACAACTCCTCGAGGCCCGCAGAGTCGATGCACGGGTCATTCGGGGAGTCCCCGCGCTCCGATGCGGATTTTGGGGGCGCTTCGT